>Ga0315281_10009054_pt1 | contig 13845 bp, 15 predicted proteins | sample YL17G07_0_MG_FD_204540 | JGI IMG/M metagenome (GOLD analysis project Ga0315281, IMG submission 204540) | Sediment microbial communities from Yellowstone Lake, YNP, Wyoming, USA - YL17G07_0 | ecosystem: Environmental > Aquatic > Freshwater > Lake > Sediment | place: USA: Wyoming | collected...
TCCTTATCCGGAAACAGATTGTCCATCCGTTCCGGGACATCAATCCGCCAAAAAAGATTACGAAGCGGCATCTGGCCCTACTCAAAAAATGGGCTAGCGTGTGGACCAGCGTGTGGGAGGACAGCGCGGGGGACAGCGTGAGGGCTAGCGTGAGGGCTAGCGTGTGGGCCTATGCCGGTTCCTTCTTCTCCCTACCTCGGTCAGTCTGGAAACATGCCGAGAAAATCAAGGGTAAAGGCTATCCCTTTCAACCCGCCGTGGACCTATGGACGATGGGTCTGGTCCCTAGTTTTGATGGCAAGGTGTGGCGGCTACACGGGGGTAAGGACGGCAAGGTTCTGTGGGAGGGAAAGCCATGACTAACCTTAAGCCGGAACAAGTCAAGAGGGCGATTGTAGGAGAACGAATGGCAAGAACTCCTGGAGGACTTCGGGCATATCGTCGAGCCGGAAGCGAGGAGGAGGAGTGACCCGTGCAGACGAGTTCCGAGGACGCGTCTGGAAGGTTACTCTTTGGATAAAGGCATGGCGCCCGCTGTGGGTTTGGAGGGGCGCCTACCCGGACCCGCTGCCGAAGTGGTGGTCAGGCAAGCCCATGTTCTACTACTGGAAGGTGGGGCCAGTAGAAATCAGGCACTTTTGTCACGTCAAGAAATCCCGAGGTGCTTCTTCCTCCGGCCCGTGCTCTCCGCCCCAAAATTATTGACGTGAGCCTCGCCTTCGGCCGCCTGGGTCTCCATAGCGTTATAAACTCGTGTGGCCTTCTTGAGGCCATACTGTTTGATAAGTCCCTGTAAGAGTTTTTTTTCCTTTTTTGTGAATGGCATCTCATACTCCTAACAAGTGGTGTAAGAGCAGTCCCAGGACTATCGCTCCGCCAATCCCCAGGAGCGTGTAAAACAACCTATCCAGCGAACCCCTGAACGACTTGAGTTCACCATGAATGTGGGGCAGGTCATTCGTGAGTACCGTTTCAATCGCAGTAAAGCGATGTTCGCACTCGACCTCTGGAGCTGTGTTAGGCTGCTTTTCCATTGTCCTCTCCTTGATCTATAACTGTGCCGGCCGGGGTCTTCAGTGTCTTCCACAGTCGCCGGCCCGTGTGCCACCCATAGAGCGCCCCCACTGCGATCCAGAATTCTGGGAACGGCGCCTTGTTGATGATAGCGTAGGTAACTACTGCGCTAAGCGATAGAAGATAGGCAGCTCCTGAGTTAACTTCAACGTATAACTTCATGGCAACTTCTCCTTCTTGGTTTTAATGCGCCCTGTTCTTGGGTAGTAAATATGGAAGCCCCCGGTCAACCCGTACTTCTTAAGCACCTCATAGAGCAGGTTATCTTCTGGGGAAAAATCCTTATTATCATTGTGGTTGTGATACACGTCTGTCACGGTTTGAAGCGTGGCTCCTTTTTGAGCCAGTCCCCGGACAATATCACTCAACTTTAGGGACACCCCGGACGAATCATTACTTGAAAACGGGACGTACTGACCATCTGGCGTTACAAATACCAGCCTTTCTGACCGATTGTCCTGGTCGGAATATAAACTAGACAAAGCCTCTAGCGGTGTCTTTGGCTTCGGTGTCGGAGTCGCCGGCTGCGCCAGAGGCGTCTCTGGCTGCGTGATTGCCGACGCCGCCATCTTGAGTTTGAGAAGCGCCGCTAAAAGGCTAAGCTGATCGGGCATGATAATCCCTTCAAACAATCAGCCCCAATGCCGTACCAATACCACAGCCAAGGGCGTACAATAACCAGACCCTCTTGGTCCTCGACCGTTCGATCACAAAGAACGGAATCGCCGTGATGGCAACGGACAAGGCCACGGCAGGCAGAATTAGCCGGCCCTGGATCGACCGATAGTACAGCACCACCAACAGGTCGGTAGCAATGCCTAACGTCAACCATCCCAACCACGAGTGGAGGGTCTTCATTGTGTCCTCTCATGCCAGCAACTCCGGCTGGAAATGAATCTTCGTCCAGGCCGCCATCACTCGATCCACGTACGGTTCGTTTCGCAGATTCCCGTCTTTGTCCGGGTTCCCCGTAGGGCCGCCATTGTATCGAGCCAGCGCCACGCGCATTGGGGTTAGGTATGGGAACTTTAGGTAGAGCTGTTCCTTGGTAGCTTCGTCCAGGAGTTCCCGAAAATACCGGGCTCCAGTCTCAATATTGAAGGCAGGGTCATATAGTTCCGCAGTCTTACCGCGAAATCCGTACTTATAAAACACGTCATACATGATCTGCATAAGCCCATAGGAAGCAGAAACCCCTGAGGACTCACGCTTAGCCCAGATCGGATTTTCCTTCATGTAATTATCCCAATACTTTGGCTCAAGCCTGTAGCTGTTGGGGCCATATTGACTCTCGCAGTAGGAGATAGCTTTGACCATGCCCCTCGACAGCGTGTACTTCAGTTCTGCCTGCCGGAAAAGTTCGTCATAGACTGTCTTTATATCTGGCTTCATCGTCCGTACCTCTTCAAGATTTCCTGTTCCTCTGGCGAAAGTTCCTGGCCGGCCGGTTGCTTGGACCGTGGATTCTCCGTGAAGCCAAAGGCGCCGCCAAGGCCACCTGCCTGGTCAATGAGTTCCGGTCGGATGCCCATGAAGGACTCCAGCCACGAGGCGCCCTTCTCACGCCGGCGCACGATCTTTTCCGCCTCGCTCATGCCAGGGAACCCAAGAGCGCGGCCGACCACGCTGTAGTCCTCGGGCTTGAACTGTGAGAAGTCTCCACCCAGGATAGCTTCCTTGACCTTCATCATGGCTCGAATGGCGTCTGAACCGAGTTGAATCTGGGCCGGCACCATTGTCTTATATGGCGTAGACCAACGGATCATCCCACCGACAATCGGGATGGGCTCAGAGAACTCCTTGACAGCATCCCAGACTATATCCTTCCAATCCTTACCTTCCTGGAGGCCCCGGATAACGGCCCACTCAGGAGTAGGGTAGGGCGAACGGACCCGCAGCAGGCCCTCAAAGACGAGGTTGGCCGCAGCGACTCCGATGGCCAGGCGCATCGACTTCTTAACCACGTCGGCCGGAGTCATGTCGGGGTTGCGGAACCCAAAGACATCCCGCAGATAGTAGTTGAAGTTGTTGAACACGAACGTCTGAAACATGGTAAACATACGGAAAGATGGGTAGCGCTGGAACTGGGAGATGTCGTGCGGAGAAGCGGTGCCCTGAGTCTTGGCCACCACGTCATCTGCATAGACAATGGCTCCACGCTCATCCAGTCCTTCTCCTCCCTTAGATACCGGGTCCAGGCCCTGGCGGTATGCGCCAAGCCATGTAGCTCTGGCGGATTCCGTATTCAGGAACTGAAGGGGGGTCATGCCCAGTTTTGTAAGCGCCAGCTTTACATCATCGGCCTTGGTCATAACCTTACTGAGTTTACTCACCAGCCCCGGCTCTTCCATCAGCTCCTCAATGTACGTGTTGGCGTTAAGTCGGCCCAGAACCCGACTCTTGCTGTCGGCCATGGCTCGCGCAGAAGAAGAGGTAATGTTATCGGTGACTCCCTGAATCATATACTTTGGCCCAATCTCCACATTGGCGTTGACGATCTTGAAAGCGTGGAGGAGGGCCGTGCGGAAGTTAAAGGCTAGGACGGCGCCGCCGAGGTTCTGATTGAGCTGCCGGTACTTCTTGGCCCACCAGATTGGCATCTCCTTCATGGCGTCCGAGGCTTGCCGGCTCACCGAATACTGCATCCACTTATTGAGGAAGTTATACATGTTCGGATCGTGCTCTCGGTAACTGAACGTCTCAGTCTTTCCCTTCGGACCTGGCGTGTTCCAGTCGGACATCAGGACATCCCAACTCGCCAACGGTTTGGCATAGGCGATGTATCGGGCGGCCTTCTTCATGTAGTATTCGTAGACCTTGAAGAACTGTGTCTCAACCGGCAGGTTCGATGGGGTCCGGTGTTTGCCGAACTCGAAGCCAGGCTCATTGAGTTTCTGGGTGAGCCGTGCCGCGTTGGGCTCGAAGATCAGGTCGGTCCCAATCATATCCATGGCCTTCGCATTGCGGAGGAACGTGAAATAGTTCTCGATCTTCCCAATGGGCTGCAGTCCACGGATGGCCCTGGCATCGTTGATCCGGTGCCACATCTGCTCCAGCCCGGCCCGCGCATCGTTGTAAACTGTCATCTCGGTTGGGGTCAACTCGGGGATGACCTGGATGCCGGCAGACTTCAGGGCTGTGTCACCATCCGACTGCATGTGGATGGCATAAATGCCGATCCGCGTAGCGGTCTTCTGGTCCATCGCGCTCAGGGTCGGTTCGTTCTTGAGTTGTTCCCGCCAGCCGCCGATCTGTCCCTCGATGCCCTGGCGATCCTTAATGTATTGGCCACTAGCGTCGGTGATCGGATCATAGAGCATCGACTTGAAGAAGGGGTGTTTCTCAAAGAAGAATGGCATCGTCTCAAAGAGGCGCATCTTCGCTTCCTTGAGCGGAACCTGCATCTTGAGTTGATCCAGGGTGGCCTGGGTCCCCGCCAGGGCTCCAGGAGCAGCCTGCTTGATGATGGGGTCTGTCGGGCTATAGGGCTTGCCGCCAATGATCCTGGGACCTCCAGGAGGCTCGCCAGCACCAGGGGGCTCAGGCGGGATGCCTTGGCCAGGAGGGTTCATGGCCGTGACGGCCGGCTGAGGAGCCGGGGCTAGGCCAGGGGCGCCCCCGCCGGGCAGGGTCTCAACGTACCGCAGCATATTCTTGCCTGTAACGTTACGATAGTCGGGCCGCAAGAACCTGGCCGTACCAACACGCTCGGCCTCGACTGGTGCAATCAGCCGGACCTGGCCGGTGCGCTCGTCGTACCAGCCAATTTTCCCTTCCTGGGCCGTGAGGTAGTCGATGTTCTTGGGGATTGGCTGATCCTTTGGCAGGACCTTGAGTTGGCTCATATCCACGTCGGTCTGATACAGACTTCTGCCGCCCCAGCGGTGGGGATCAACCTGTTTAGAATTGACCGTGTACCAGGCAGATTTCATTAAGAAGTTGGGCCTTACCCGGCCACTCTCTTCAAGTTGGGCACCTTCCTGGCCCATCTGGCCTCTGCCCATGGCCTGTGGCGTGATCGTGGCTGTGCCCTTTTGCATATCCGAGAAGTGATAGAGCCTAATCGGCTGGGTCCCTTCACCCGGCCTCAAGCTAAGTCGTTGACCTTCAGGTTCGATGGGGGTAACGGGTTCGCCAGTACCGCCAGTAGGCTCCTCTTGGAAGGTTTTGAGATTGAAGATTGAGATTCGGTTAAAGCGTTTGGCAAGCTCTACGGCCTTCGCGTGGTCCGTCACGGTCGAGACATCAATGTAGGTCTTGCCCTTATCTTTATTGAACCACGTCCCCACGCTATTCCGAGGGTCTGTAAGAAGATCAGCATTGGCCCTAATGAACGCTTGGATGTCGCGGGCCGTAACCTTTGGGCCATCCACCGGCACTGTACGCTCTGGGTAAAGTGAAACGGCCCAGGCGCGGTCCTCGGGAATGTTCGGATTCTTGCCAAGGCTGCCTTGCCAAAGATTAACGGTGCTGCCACCTTCTTTATTATGGATCGCTGTAACCAACCGGGCAGTCTCTGCAGTTCGAGCCCTAAAGTCCTTGCTGACTAAAGGAGCGGTACGCGGAGTAGCCCTCGGGATCGGCTGCGCGAGCGTGGTCTCCGGTGGGGCGGGCACTGCTGGTGCCGCAGGCTTCGGCCCTTCACCCTTAAGGATCGCATCCCCAGCGTCGACCATTGACTTGATCTGCTCAGGGGTTTCGTCTAACGGTGGGTACCCGTAGTATTCCTTGAACCTTTTGTTGGCCGATTTCTTGAGCGTTTCGTCCCGCCAGTCTTCCCACTGCTGCCGGGTGTGCTCTATGAGGTCTCGCTGAACGCTGGCCTCAGTGTCTCCCTTACGCTTTCCAAAGGGAACGTCGGGCATATTGACCGCACCCATCCAGTCCCGCTTCTCGATCCACTTGGCGAGTCCGGTAGGAACGGGATTACCATTTGCGTCCACCTGCGGAGGCGCCCCGTGCCCTCGTCTCCGAGGAGCGATTAAAGATTTCTGTTGAAGCGCAGCGGCAGCTTGACTGGCAGTAGTCCCTGGCCCAAGGTCTGCGACTGTCATACTGCCCGTGGCCAGGTCCTTTTGGAACTTGATCTCACCGGCCTGGGGCTGCGTATCTACCGCCTCTACTCCTATAAGTGGACGGATGGTCTTTGTCCTGGTGTCATAGATCACAAAGCCGGTAGTCTTCTGCCGAGATAAAGCCTCTGGGCTCCACCCTCCTTCTCCGACATGCTCAGCAACTCCACCCGGCTGGAGATATTCGATGCCTGGGGCTTGACTTTCTAGGCCCCCTGTGGTAGAAGGTGTAATTGTGGGAGTTTTGCCTAGCTGGGCCAGCGCAGGGCCAGCGGCGGGCGGTTCTGGGGGTGTCTGGTATGTCGATTTTCCTTCGACTTTGCCTGCAGGTTCGGCTGGCGGAGCCCCCAAAAGTTGCTCTAAGGGCACGATCTGCTGCTGTGCCTCAGCAAACTTACCGTACATCCCCTGAACGTAGTTCTTTGCACTACCGGCCTTGACCAGGTCTTCAGGCGTAGCCTCTGGGAAGTGGGTCTCCTGGAGGCGCTTGAAATAGGCTTCCTCTAAAGCCGGGTGAGCTGACCGGACCCTGGACTTGAACTCCTGCCAGCTTCCCTTGCCACCCATGAGCCCCATGGCAGCCATCATGGCCGCCTCCTTGGGGCCTCCCATGGCCCAGCCTACGGCTCCAAGAACCCCGGCTCGTGCCAGGCGGGGAGCACCAGCAACGCCACCAAAGGCTGCGCCCATCGAGGCCCCGCCGGCCGCCCCAAGGCCAATGTCTTGTAGGGCCTGGAGTAGGGGCTCCTCGGTAACGCCTGGCTGGGCAGCAGCCTGAATGGCTCCAATGGCGCCCATCCCAAGTGTGCTTCCGCCAGCCAGAGGTAAGAGGGGCATCTGACTAAGGCCCTCAACTACGTTGCGGGCAATCTCACCCAGATCACCCTTGATGCCGTACTCTTTTTGGAGTTGGTCTACCCATTCTTGGTTCCTGTTGACTTCCAGTATCTTCTCTACCCAGTCCTTGGCTAGGTGGAAGTTCTCAGGACTCACTCCGCCGCCCGCGGCCAGTCCGCCCGCGACCACGGCAAAGAACCTTCCTAAGGCCACCCCACTGCCAGCAACGCCGGAGGTGATCGTGGCGCCGATCCGCTTAAAGATGTTATCGCTGGGTTCGCCTGTAACCGCTTTGGTTACGCTTGTACCCACTGGGGCCGGAGCCTTCATAAGCTCATCGAGGCTCGTCACCTCGGGGGCCTTAGGCTTCTTGGTCAATCCCTCAAGGTCGGTAAGCTGGCCAGACTCCGGCTTCAGCCCCATGAGTTCATCGAGTCCGACCAGATCGCCAGTCATTACCATCCTACCTGTGAAAATGTAGGTTCCTGTTTAGGAGTCTTGGCCGGATTCTTCAACGCTCCTTCTTTCTCCGGCCATACCCTGAACATGGGCTTCCCGTCGGCACCCATGCCCAGATAGTCTGCGATCTTCCCGCTAGGGAATTGGTACGCCTGTTTGGGTACAAACCCGCTCTTGTCGGCAGCGCCCTGGATCACCGGACCAACCGCCGTGACGCCCTGTGGGGGCGTAGGAGCAGGCTCCCGCGCCGGCGCCGGCGGGATACCGGGTGTTCCAGTATCGCCTGGAATTTTTTGCGGCCGAGGTTCCTCTGGCGGGAAGAGACCAGGAATGTTCGGGTGGCGTCCCTGTGCGCCCTGTTTCAGCATATCCTCTTCCACTTGTAAATCGCGCAATCGGGCCACCAGAGTCTCACGTTCCATTAACAGGCCGGCCTGAGTTGCGCGTTTTTCTGGGGTACGGGCCACATCGGCGGCCGAAAGCCTGGCCTGGTTCTGATCTATCTTCACCTGTACCGCACTCTGCTGGGCAGAGTTCGCCCTAAGTTGCGTCTTCATGGCTACGTCAGCCTTCGCGTTGGCAACGGTTTCGGCATGCCGTGCTTTGTACATGGCAAGGTCCGGGTTATCGGCTTCGGCCAGGGCTCTGGAGCGTGCCGTCTCGGCCTCCTCCAGCGCAATCTGGGCCTTCGTGTGCTTCGTAGCCAGGTCAAGGGCTTCCTGGGCCTTCTGGTTGCCGGCACTGGCGCCCAAGAGCATCCCGGCGGTCAACGGGTGCGTCGGCCGCAGGGACTTGTTGATAGCAGCAACCTGAGCTGTCGATAGCGGCCGTTTCTGGTCGATGGTATTCAATGCGTCCGTGTAGGTATTGAACTTATCGGACTCGTCCAACGAGGGTTGATAGCCAGGCGTATGAATCTTGGTGTACAAGTCAAGCATCTCGCTGTTGTTGTGAAGGTTGTCGAGAAGGGCCGCATGGTTTGTCCGGTAGTCTCCAAGCTCTTTCTCGCTTCCAAGCTGACGCTTTTCCCGCGCCTGCTCCAGGAGGTTGGTATAGTCAGTCTTGCTCTTCCACTGCTGCATCTCGTTGGCTTGGGTATACTTGTTCATCTCCACGCCAGACACCATATTGGCGATATTCGAGCTTGCCTGTTTTAGAGCATCCCAATCAAACATGGTTCCTCCTTAGCCTCCGGTAATGGCGCCCGTCGTCGCTGAATAATATGGCGCCCAGGCCGACGCCTGTGCTCCCTGCGCGTTTCCGTAGTAGTTCATAAGTAAGGCCAGCGCGTCCTGCTGCTGCTTGTACGGGAACTCCTGTCCGAATTGCTCAGCCGGTCCCAAGGCGCCGATAAGGCCGCCCATGGTTCCAAGTTGATTCTGATAGGCCGTCTGGGCGGTAACTTGCTGCTGGAACCTGTCACTGATGGCTTTTTGGATATTCGACGTGTCATAGCCAGTCAGGTTCTGTGAGCCTGCGCGGAGCAGTCCAGCAAGCGTAGAATCAGCCACGCCGGACTCGCCGGGATTGAACCCCCGGAGCCCAAGGCCAGCCCGAGCCGCTTCCACTGCGGTATCCGTAGCGCCCTGGATATTCTGCTTGCCCACATTGAGGATGGACTGAATCTCTGGCGAGGACAGGCCAATGTCGAACTTGGGTGGGGTCAGCATACCGCTCAAAGAGCCGGCTATCGGCTGAAGATACGCGGGAAGGCCGGATACCGGCGCAGCCGCTGGAGTGTCCGTAGATGCAGCCGCTGCAGGCGTGGTCAGGCTGGTCAGCAGGGGAGTAGCTGGTGCAGGGGTCAGCGGAAGTGGTTGAGTGTCCGCTGCAGGCAGGCCAAGGTCAGGGGCCTGAGAAGACTGGTTCAGGCCAGCCAGCTCCGGTGCCTGATAAGAAACGCCAGGCTTTTTTACGGTAGCCGACGCAGTGTCGGGGGTACTGTACTTGCCATAGAGACTGTTATATTCGCTGCCTGGAATATTGTAGGCCATGGTTCCTCCTTACAGAAGAGACCCGCCGCCGGGAATCGCGCCCCCGCCAGAAAGACCATACTTCTTCAGAAGCAGATTCTGGTCAGCCGGTTGCGCTTGTGGGGCAGGGTAAGTCGGCCCGACGGCAGGCGTCTGTTTGAACGGTGCAGCCGTATTGATGCCCCACTTACTGAGTAAGTCAGGCCCCATTCGCTGAGCCAGATTGCCCATGATGGCTCGCATGGTTGTTTCCCCGAGCGCGGGTAGGTAAGGGCTCTGATAATAGGAAGTTGTGGGCTTCAGGGTGCTGGCGGCCTTGTTGATCTCCCATTGTTTTAGCGCTTCTGCGTTCCGCAGTTGCAGCTTCGCTTCTTGGGCCTTGCTGGCGCCTCCAAAGAGCCCGCCAAGAAGGCCACCGCCGGCCTGTACTATTGATGCAAGCAAAAGTGGGTCCATTCCCGATCCTCCTAATGTTGTGGATGTCGTGTCCATATAAGGTCCGCCAGTAAGGTCTAGGCTCATTTAGCTCGCCTTATTCGATATAGACATTCCCACTGAACTTAACGCCCGAGGGATTCGTAGCCCAGGTAGGGCACACAACCTTAATTGTAATGTAGCCCCCCTGCGCCACCGCAATGCTCAACGCGTTGTTGTCGAACAGACGATGGTTAGTGGCCGCGCCAACCGTCTTAATAAGGGTATCTGTCGTGTCGTTGAGCCGAATATAGACCGAGATATTTTCGGCCGATCCCGCCCCGACGGCGTAGGCGGAAATATAGGCGGTCTTGATAACCCCGGCCTTCGGAATATAAACACGTCGCCAAGCAGCACCAGAGGCAGTCCATGGCGCCTCGGCCTGGTTTCCGAAAAAATAAATCTCATTATCAGGTGGATCAATCGTTCCGGCCGTAAAGGCCAGCGCGTAACCCATCGCCCCGGCCCATCCCCCATCGTCCCGGAGGTATTTTCCGGCGGGCGTTCCCGTAGCCGGGACGCTACCTTGCTTGGTCGTAGAGATCGCAGGCAGTCGGTCCCCGTCAACCGTTCCCGAGCTGATGTCAGCACCGGCATGGACATGGCTGGCAGCAGCAAAAGCAGCGGCCTCTTGCCCGTCAAGTTTATCGGCGTCGTTTACCTTCCCGTCTGCGTCTGTGTCGTAGACGGATTTCAGCATGACATTGGCTGAGAGTGATGCATCCAGGATGGACGCAGCCGGGACAAGCGGGAAAGACAGGAACTCCCAGGCCCCCGTGATCTTGTTTGCCCCGGTATAACCCCTGTCGGAGCAGACGATCTTCGCCCCGGCCTTGACATTGGTATCCTCTAGCCCGCCTACGGCCGGGTTCAGGCACACATAAAGCGGGTCAAAGTCACCGTTAAGTCTCGCCGCCGTAACCTTGCCCGCAGGGGTCTGGCCATCCACGAAGTCGTAGTATTTTGTAGGAACTCCCATGGCTTCTCCTTATTCGATATAAACGCTTCCGCCAATCGCCATGTTGGCCGGATTCGTTGCCCACGTGGGGCAGACCATCTTGATCTCGATATAGTCACCAACCGCTACGGCGATGTTAAGGCTGGTGTTGAGAATTGAAAGATCGCCACCATCAATAGGCAGGGTTTCTATAAGAGTATCTGTGGTATCGTTTTTCCGAACATAAAACGACGTACTCTCGGTAGTCCCCACGGTGCCGAAGTAGGCATGAAGGTAAACCGCTTTGATGGCCCCCGCCTTGGGAATATAAATCTTTGCCCGTGCCGCAGTGGTTCCTGGCGCAACGGCCTTAGACCCAAAGTAGTACGTAGCCGCGTCTGTCAACGTGGCCAGATTTAAAGCAACCACCGCCAGGGCGTAGTTCGCAACTGCAGCAGGTACGGCCCAAGCGGCGTCTCCCCGCAGGAACTTCGTCGTATCGTTTGGCGCCTTCGGACAGAACCCATGCATTGAGATCGAGACATCCTTGGTTACCAGGTCTGTCAAGGCCAGGTTAACCTCGACCATCTTCATCGGCGCCCACGCCGCACCATCGTAGCACTTATAGTAATTAGCCTTATCCAAGAAGGCCCAGCCCGTCACGGGGCTGGCGAATATCCAGCCCGTGCCGGTATATGTGGCAATCGTATAGGCATGGCCGGCCCAGGCCCCTGTGGGGGTGTCTGCCACTGCATAGCGATCTCCCTTGGCCGGGCTGCCGGGCGGATTGTTTTGTTCCGCAATAACCGGCTCTTGCCAGGAGAACGTGTCAAGCGTAGGAACTCTATACAGTGACATTAGGGCTCCTTAGATCGTGCAAAGCAGGCACTTGTAGTCAGTGTCGTACGCCGGAATCCGGCCATCCTGATTCGTGACGTACTTGTTCGTCACGCTCGGTGTGCCGCTTGTCCCGGCTAGGGCCGCCTTCTGGTCAGTCGTCGGATCATTCGTGTTCGCATGGGTTGCGTAGTTCAGCGCCAACTTGGACTCGGCAATCGCAGCCGCGTTGTCCACGTCGGCATTTGCAACGAGCTTCGCCGCTGCATCTTCAACGCCAGACGTGATGTGCCGGAAGCCGGTCCCGGTTGGAACTGACCCACCCGTGCCTGGCGGGGTGGCCCAAGTGCCGTCAGCCCGGAGGAAGTTTGTAGTGCCCCCTCCTAGTTTCGGCAGCAATCCATGTAAGCCCGTAGTAGCGTTCAGGGTCGTAACGTCCGTGGGGACGCCCAGCGTATCAAGTTTGAGTTCGTCACCCTGGCCGCTTTGGTGCGATGCCTGATGGAATGTGGGCTTCTCAGTTTCCTGAACCCACGCTGAGCCAGAATAGACTCTCCTATAGCTCACGTACTGGTCATACACACACCAGCCAGTTGCGGGCGTATCGAATATCCAGGCTGTCCCGTTATACGTTGCAATCTGTTCATTGTGCCCAGACCAGACCCCAGTCCCGGTCGTCAAGACCAGGTAACGCTCACCCTTAACCGGGCTGCCCGGAGGGTTAGATAGGTACTGAATAATCGGCGGTTGCCAAGAAAATTGCTCCAACACCGGAATACGATAAGTTGACATACCGTTCTCCTGATTACCCGGTTACTACCCAGGTTTTATAGCCACTGTCGTAAGACCCTCCGCCAAGAGGAGTGGTCCAGGCCCCTTGGCCATTGAGATAATGGCTCGGGTTATTATCAAAAACGAAGCCACTGCCTATCGGCAGTCCATTCACGGCATCAACAACCTGGTTCAGAACGCTTCGCAGACTCTCCAGGGTCTGGTTCAGCCTTGGGTCCGTAGTACGGGAACTTAAGGCTGCATGAGCGATCTGGGCGGCATTGGTGGTAGCCATCTATCACCGGACTCCCTCCGCCCGGAACATAAAGGTCATGCCGTGGAGGGTCAACCCGCCCTGGTCACATCCAGACAGGCTGAATCTGAAAAGTTTTCCTGGGGGGCCTGCAACGGCCACTCGCTGTTGATACCCTTCCAGCATCCCAAGGTACGCGTAGCCGCAATACATGTAGCCGCAGTACGATGTGGCAAGTCCCTGTATCACCATGTCCTTGGTGAAAAACGGCGACTCATAATCCTTCTCGATTGTAAGTTGGACAGTACAATCCAGCTCAACGGCCATCGAGACGAACCCGAGTCGGATAGTCTTGGACAGACTGGGTTTCAGTCCAAGGGGCAGCCATCCCGTCGTCATCATGTAGGCGATGTCGTAGTTATTATCCGAATCCCCGGAATCAAGTTGATAAATATATCCGTCGCTGGAGCCAGCCACGACCTGGCCGACACCGTTTACGTCCGTGTACTCGGCAAGGCAGGTGAGTGTCTGGTGGGGGTACTCGTGGTACGTCCAGCCGACGATGTTGTACGAGGTTGTTTCTGGAATCCCCCGGTTGATGTAAAGCAGCGGAACCAGGAACTGGCCGGCGAACACTCGCGGCGTAGCCGTCGGGTGGTTGCAAAGGTACAGGAACTGATCCAGGGTGCGGTAACGAGCTGCCGAATAGACCGCCTGAAGATTACTGGAAATGTAGCCGGTCTTAATAAGCGGCCGGAGGGAGTCAGAGATGGCATAGAGGTTCACACCATCGAACGCCTTCCAACCTTCCTCAGACAGGAACAGCACCTTGTCCTCATACTGGATGATCGCCCACGGGGCGATATTGCCCACACCGTGCGCGAGCACATAGAAATTGGCAAAGTCCCCTTCGAGAACCCCGATCTTGTTCTTCTTGAACACAATCAGATAGCCACCCACAGAAGCAATCCCCGTAATCTCGTTTCCATCACGACGATCAAAGTACATATAATTAAGCGTAGGAACGGCTTCGCCGCGCCCTACCTTGCTCCATGCAAACATACTGCCGCCGTCGGTCAAGTCCGGGCAGTTGGCATAAAAGATGATGTCCTTATGAAGGAGCACAAACTTCGCCTTGGGAGGAACGCCGTTGTCGTA
>Ga0315281_10009055_pt1 | contig 13844 bp, 14 predicted proteins | sample YL17G07_0_MG_FD_204540 | JGI IMG/M metagenome (GOLD analysis project Ga0315281, IMG submission 204540) | Sediment microbial communities from Yellowstone Lake, YNP, Wyoming, USA - YL17G07_0 | ecosystem: Environmental > Aquatic > Freshwater > Lake > Sediment | place: USA: Wyoming | collected...
TCCTTTGCGAGGGTGACTGCCATGCGCCTGGTCCCGTAGAGTGGTCTGTTCAGAGCTGCTTCTCTGACCTTCGCGAGAATGTAGGGATCAGGAGGGATGGTTCTCTTTCTGGTTCGGTAATAGTAGGCTTTACGTGAGCATCCGGATAGGCGTAGGGCCTTCCTGAGGCTCAGTCCATCATCACGGAGAACGTCTGCTACCATCTTCTTCTCTCTCCCTGCAAACTTTTTTTGAATGCATCATTCGCTATGGTGAGTTCGCCGATCAGTTGCTTCAGACGCTCATTCTCCGCCTGGAGGTCCCCTCCCCCTTCATTTCTTCTGGATCGTGTGAGCGCCTGCTTTCCCGCTTCAATGAACTTCTCTTTCCAAGCGTAGAATACGGTTGGGTTCACAGCGTATTTTCTGCATAGCTCAGCTATGCCTATGCTAGTGTTCAATGATTCGAGAACTATCCGGATCTTCTCTTCAGCTGTCCAGTGTTTACGCATCATAGCTTACCCCTCTCAGTAGGTATCTGTTCTCAAGTGTTCTCATTCTGGAGGGGTCCACACCATTGAATCTCACATAGATGGTAACAAGTGGGAACACCTAATCAAGAAAGCAGTCAATGCAAGCACACTGGAAGGTTAGTCATCCACTATTCGTCGGTAGAGAAGCTTCTTCTTATCAGGGCGTTCAAGAGAGGACTCGACAAAGTTGAGCGGTTCTCGCGTGTAGAAGGGTGCCTTCTCAGGAAGCGTGTGTAGAGCCACATAGCGGCAACCAACGACTTGTGAAATTCGTCTGGCCAAGCCGATGACCCAGAGGCATAAGTAAGTGCCAACCTTCTGATCTCTGAACCTCTTGTCCACTCCTAGGCGTCCCAGCAATAGAGCGGGGTATCTCCTAGTTGATATCTCGGCAACCGTCTCTGGTTTATCGAGCTCATTGACACTCAAGCAGTTCATGCTGACCGTGATGAATGCGACAACGTCCTTTCCGTGTAGAGTCAAGTAGGTCACGCCGATTCTCTCGGATTGATAGACTAGAGCCTCCTTCTGGATGAACTCTTGAAGACCTAGTGGATCTCTGCCGTCAGCTTCTGTGCAGTCGAATCCCTTGAGTTTGGAGGTTGAGGACAACTTTTGGAACTGGAGTTTCGTCAGGTCAACGGCTTGTGTTGACGGCAAGAAAAGCACGCAAGGCTAGGGCGTGACCTTGTGTTTGGCGTAGACTGTGTCCGCCTTCTTCAACGACTTCTTCTCGGCCAAAGTGAGTTCGCGCGTGTCGTAGTTTATGAACTCCGTTGCGGCCTTACCCTTCAGCGGTTCGATCGTCTCAGGCAGCACGGATTTTCACCACTCTGTATGATGCATGTTAGGTAACACGATATAAGTGTACGTTTTAACGGTACGTGTTACGGTACGAACTACGGTACATTAGGGGTACATATTCGCATCTTAGGGGTAGATGCTACATCCATTAGGGGTATAGGTTCGATACCCTAACCCTACCTTGAGCTTAGGTAACGGTAATGGCACTAGGCTGACGGAGTGCAACTACCCCCTCAAGTTAACAAGGAGAAAAGTGGGGGTCGACCCCCACCTAAGTTACCAGAACCGGGTATGCCTGTGGCCATCAATACCATCCTTATTCTCAACTGCGACGGTAACCCGCACATTTGGGTCTCCGGAGTTTCCAACAGAATCTTGACACGGCTTGCGGGTGTTTAACACCCTTCCTTGAGTGTTTAACACCCAGACTCCTTCTCTCGCTCCCCATCTCATTGATTCTTGTCACTCGCACGTCGAGCGCTGTTCTCCCAACCGAAACAAGCATGAGTAAGAACTGCATCTGGGCCTACCTTGTTTGTGTCGGATCTTGTGGCCTATGGGGTCTCACGTTCGTGTGGTCATATCTCGCGTACTGGTTCGGCTTAACGTTCACATTCCTCTGATTCCCTACCATAGTGAGTTGTTGGTTGGCGTATCGGGTTGACGACTGTCAAGTTTGAGAAGTCCGTGGTCGACAGCATACTGAGCCACGCCCTCGACATGTATCCCAGAGAGGCCATTCTGCTCCTGCGCGGCAAGAAGGATAAAGACGAGATACTGATCGATGAGATCGTGGTGCCTCCTCTCGCCACACATGGAGTTCGATTCTCCGCATTTCCGACCTACATGCTTCCAATGGACTTGCGCATCATGGGCGTCTCGCATTCCCATCCTTCAGGAAATCCCGAACCTTCCGTCCAAGATCTGAACCATATCTACGGAAGAATCATGGTGATCGCTGCGTACCCGTTCCAATCATACACTGACATCGCTGTCTTCGACAAAGACGGCAATAGACTGCATTGGCAGCTCGCATCTGATCCCCAACCAAACCTATACTGATTCTCGTGAACTGTCGCATGATTCAGGCCTGTTTCCTAGGTAGACTTTGAAGAACCATCGGACGACTTGAATTGTGAATTCTGGATTCAAGGCAACTGGAACGGATCGGAATGCGACCTATTCATCATAGTTTAAGGGGATGGAGCGTGTAGGCGCAATCATGAGTCCGATCATCGAAGTCAAGGGCCTAACCAAGAGGTTCGGAAGCCTCGAAGCAGTGCACGGCATCAGCTTCGAAGTGGAGCAGGGCGAGGTTTTCGGATTGCTTGGTCCAAACGGTGCCGGGAAGACTACAACGCTATCAATGTTGTCCACGATTCTGACGATCAGCTCTGGCACGGCAATCGTTAACGGGTTTGATGTGGCAAAGCAGCCATCCCAAGTCCGGCGGTCCATAGGCATCGTCTTCCAGGAGCCAAGCATCGACGATAGGCTCACAGGCAGAGAGAACCTTGAGATGCATGCTGACTTGTATGCGGTTCCTGGGAGTGAAAAAGGGAAGCGCATCGACGAGCTCTTGAAACTTGTCGAACTCGAGGACAGAGCCGGATCTCTGATGAGAACCTACTCTGGAGGGATGAGACGTCGGCTCGAAATAGCGAGGGGGCTGATCCACCATCCCAAAGTGTTGTTCCTTGACGAGCCGACCTTGGGTCTTGATCCCCAGACCAGGGAGCATATTTGGGATTACATAGTGAAACTGAGCAAGCGCGAAAACATCACGATGATGCTGACCACGCACTACATGGAGGAAGCTGACAAGCTATGTGATCGAATCGCCATCATAGACTACGGCAAGATAATCGCCCTCGACGAACCTGAGCAACTGAAGGGCGATCTCGAAGGAGACATCATCACAGTCAAGACCGAGATGGTCGAAGAACTATCCGCCAAACTCAAGGAAACCAACTTCGTGAAAGACATGAAAGAGCAGAAGGGCGAGTTGAAGCTCATCGTGAAGGACGGGGAGAAACTCATTCCCAGAGTCATGGAGATCGCGGCGAGTTCAGGAATCCACGTCGAGTCGATGTCCATTCACGAGCCTACACTCGAAGACGTGTTCATGCACTACACTGGACATGAGATACGCGGAGAAGGCGGCGAGGAATACCACGGAATGGCACAGATCAAAAGGAGGGGCATCAGATGAGTGAAGCCCGAGGTGTCTACACTCTCTGGTTGCGGGAAGTCAAACGCTACACGAGGGAGAGGACGAGACTCATCAGCTCCTTCATCCAGCCGCTTCTATGGCTGGTTATCTTTGGATCTGGGATGCAGTTCTCCTCGTCAGGCTATGGCCAACTCAGCTATCAAGAGTTCATCTTCCCTGGAATCGTGGCCCAGACGCTGCTATTCACATCCATGTTCATGGGAATATCAGTAATCTGGGATAGGGAATTCGGCTTCCTCAAGGAGATCCTAGTATCACCAATCTCAAGAGCCTCAATCTTCATCGGGAAAATGGTCGGCGCAACCACCGACGCCGTAATACAGGGAAGCTTCGTTTTTGTCCTCAGCTTCGTCGTCGGCATCTTCGTCGACATCCAAACATACCTGATTTGTCTGCCGATAATGATTCTGATCACCTTTGGATTGGTGAGCGTTGGGCTAACCATAGCCTCGCGCATGGAGAGCCTCGAAAGCTTCGGCGTGATCCAGACGTTTGTGAACCTGCCACTCTTCTTTCTGAGCGGTGCGCTGTTTCCGCTGACTCACGTCCCCCAGTGGCTTAGGTGGGTAAGCATTGTGAATCCCGTCACCTACGGAGTTGATGCTTTGAGGATCGTGATCCTCAAGAACGCTTGGACTCCACTCTTCCCATGGCAATATGACCTTCTCGCAATTTGCATATTCGATGCAGCCATGATCCTGATTGGCACCAGGGTTTTTGGCCAGAGAAAGTAATCACACCAATTTAGTCGAGGAACGAAAGCGTCTGTGCTTGCCGTATGATTGTTAGCGCAAGGCGGGAAGCAGGTAGGTCGTGATCAAGAGTAGTAGAACGAAGTATGCGGCCAGCAGGCCGACTGAGATCAATAGATTTCGTTTCCACTGTGGGCTCCAAGCGATTCCGAAGGGTAACCCGAGCGTGAAACCGATCATGTGCGAGACGTATGCGACGTCGCTTTGGAGCTGGTAGTAGACCGCGAGACCGTTGTAGAGAAAATAGAGGATGGCTACGAGCCCGACAGGCAAATCAAACCATATAATTCCGTCTTAGTCGGTTCGCCGACAATGGTCAGCAAGAACGGAGAACCCATCATTCCATTAACGCGGTTCACTTCGGAATATGGTCAGGCACCCTATCAGCCGTTCATCGATGCAAATAGCGGCAAGCCATACGAAGTGAACACGGAGCTCTTCTGGAAGAGGTTGGACAAGACTGTCGAGGAGTACATGGATCATCCTGAAAGCAAATTCGCGAATGGACAAAGATGCGGTACGATGCATCGCAGACATCTTCGCATGAATTCGATCCACCACATCGGCAAGGAAGCGAACGAAATCGAAGAGAACATAGGTTTCGGTTCAGATAAGGAAAGCTACGTGAAGTATCAAAACAGAGATCACATGCAGTGTCTCTGAAACTGCTGTCATGAATAATAAGAACGTCACAGCACTAGCTGCGGGCTTTATCGCGAATCTAGGCGGCACCCATTGTTACTTGTTGCCTTCCAATGATTCTTTCAACTTCTTCGAATAGAAGTGGGTGAATTTTCTCCTTCAGGATGGGCCTATTGGCCCGCAACCAAATCATTGTTTCTGCGAGGCTATCCCATTTTGGAAGAGTCTCCATGGCTCGAGAGATTTCAATAGCCACGGTTCTGGACAAGCCTGAGCCTATCAGGAACAAGACTCTCTTATCTGAGGCACCTGCTTCGAGAAAAGTGGATAGAAACGGACAGTATGCTGGCGGCATGGGCCGATTTTCTTCAGACGCTATCTCCTCCAAGATGTTAGAGTAACACTTCAATCCTCTTGTGTAGTCAAATCGGACCATATCCTCAAGATCCTTATCCAACTCCTCTATGATTCTGTTTATCTCTGCTTTCGGTTTCTCGAACTTGAAGTGATTGTGGGTCTTTTCGTACTCTATCTGGCCTTGCAGAATCTGCTTATACCTAGTCTCCCTTATCCATAAATCAGCCACATAGGAATAGTGCTTGTGAGAACCACTTGCGTCTTTAAGCAGATATTTCGCCACTAGTTGGAAAATTGCTTTCAAGTTCTTGTAGAAGGTGGGATTTCCGGGATAGGTGGGTAGTACTCGTTCAGACGGCTTTTTCAAGATTTGATAAAGCGTGCACTGGAACCGCGGATCGATGGAACGATTCTTCAGAATTACGTTCCTCTGGGTAGGAGAAAACGCGGTAGTCACTTCCACGAGGAGCGACCTTATGGTATTGAGATCAGCCTGATCTATTTGTTCGCTCAACCCTTTGTATTTCGACAAGAAATCGGTCTCAGGATACATCAGTTGTTTCATTAGGAGGCTTGTAGCCATCGACTTGATCGACTTGGCTCTACTGGAAGTTGGCTCGTATGCTTCGTCGCGTAAGTAGTGTATTAGCTCGCTTGCGTCCTTCGACAAGGTTGTTACGGATGAACTCTCTATTATCTCAGGTCGGTCTTCGAATGCTTCGTCGGGAGGGAGGTCCCATCTCTCTTTGTCTATACAATAGACGTTGCCATAGTAGTCTTTCAGCAACCTTCCTGCGCGTCCAGCCAAGTTGCGAATTGAGAGAGTGTCCATCGGTTCTTCCGTGCCTCTCTTAGGTTTGTACAAAATGAGATTCTTTGCAGGCAGGTTCACCCCTTCCAAAAGGGTGCTCGTGCATGCCAAATAGAGAATCTGTTTCTGAACGAATAGTTGCTTGATGCGGAAGCGAACAAACTGTGGCATTACACCGTAATGATAACCAATTCGGTGCTCCAAGAAATCAGCAAGGTAGTACTGCGAGTGAACATGTTCCTTTATGAAGCTAATAGCTTCCTTAAGTTCCTGGGATATGACGTGCTCGTCTGTCTCTTCTGCCCGTTCCACCGCTAATTCTCCGCATACTTTCCTGCAATCAGCACGGGTATTGCAGTAGATCAGGGTGGGCTCATTCTTTCTGACTAGATTCTTGGCGACCCAGACCTTTCGTGACGTAATCGTGCCAGGGAGTCTTTTCATCTCCCGCGGCATAACGTTCATAGTTCTCAGCTCCACGTTCTCTTTGTTGTCTTCCTGCAGCTCCTGCAATAGGACTGAAATCGTTACTCCGTGATGTCGTGGTTTCCCCTGATTGAAGGTCACATAGAAGATGTTGTGCGCGACCGGTGATTTGTTCGTGTAACGAGTTGCGAGGCTTTCGCTACTTACGCCGAAAATTCTTGCTATCTTTTCCAAGTCCCGAACGTATGGCGAAACGAGGATTTTTTGCATATTCGGCTCTTTCTTGATCAACTCCTCAACAGCATCTTCTATTATGATTCCTCTGCTCTCGTTTGCCACTTGCTGGGCTTCATCAACAACCAACAAGTCGACTCTGAAGTTGAGATTGCCATCGGCGAGCATTTCCTGAAGTCGCTCTTGCGTGAGCACCAAGACTTTCAGATCGGTTCTCGCAATCTCTTCTCTGTTGAGTATACTCGCACCAGTGAATACTTGGTAATGACCGAGAATCCCGAGCTCGTCAAGAGTCCGCTTGATTTCGACTTGAATCTCCGCGACGAGAGCCTTTGTGGGAACGATGTACAATGCAGACAATGATGGAGAGGAAAACATCCTCTGTGCCAAGTAATTCAACAGGACATACGACTTTCCCGCTGATGTCGGAGCCGAAAAGACGAGATCATGCTTCTTCTCAAGGAGTCGAAGCACAAGAGCTTGAAAACTAGTTAATACCAGGCTGTGCTCTCGGCCGATCTGAATCTGGTTGAAAGCCTTCCTTTCGAGGATTTCTGGAAACCTGATGGTGAGGCCTGCCTCCGTTAGGCCGAGATCCATCTCCCTTTCTGGGCCGTCGCGACGAAAGTAGTGGAAGTAGTCTGGAGCATCTCCGTTGCTTACCATGTAATCAATAGTTGGCAGGTCACCAAGTCTTGTCATAACCAGCTGGGCTACGAGTGGAACAATCTCGTACTCTTCCTTCTTCTGGCGCAGAAGATAGACCGCGATTTTGTAGGCGAGTCTCTGGTGGTAGTCCTCGTGGCTTAGCGATAAGACAGAACATGACTCTAGTAAGTGCTGGACTTGATCATCTGACAATCCGTCGCCATTCGGAGCCAACTCATTCCCAGTTAACTGCTTGAAGTCATCATGAAAGGCCGGCGTCCTGCAAATATCTGATGATGCAAGTGTGAAGAAATCGTCCATCACCTAATCAACTCTCTTTGGAATTTGCTTCGAAAATCGGCTACGTCAAGAAACGGCAGCGTGAGAAACAAGAAAGCTCTAGTCTTGATCTCCTCCATTGATGATATCTTCTCCGCGACTGACAACGCAGTTTGGTCAATGATTTTCTCAAATTCGGACTTCAGGTAATCGTCATTATCCTTCGCGCTGTCTTTCATGAATTGCCAATTCGATCCGATGAAGATGGAATCGACTTCCTTGTAGAGATCTCTTCTCTGAGTGTACGGATTTATCAGAGCGACGATGATCTCAGCGAACTGCCCGAACTTCGTCGCGTCAAGGCGGCTAGAAACTAAGTGCAATTCCCTCTGCCTCATCGGCTTGTCAGCAAACTTCTTCACATCATTCAAGGCATGAGTAAGAGCGGCCGCAAAATGGGCCTCCATTTTGGAATGACAAAAATGAAAAACGACTCCTTGGGTAACCTGGATATGAATTGCGTCGCAACCATGGACTGGCATATTCCCGCTTGTTTTCAAGTCCATTTTGCTGAACAGCTGGACTATGTCATTTGCCTCAAGCAAAAGGAATTGAAGCAGCTCACCTGCCTCACCGCTCGTTGCGCTCTTCATGAAGGTCTCTCTTGCTCTGATTAGGAGATCTCGGAAATCTACAAGCGTTACGTCTTTGCGCTCTTCTGTCTGCAGCACATAGAGAACTAGTCTTGCAAGCATGAAATCGATTAGATCCGCATCCCGAAAGGCGTTGTTTGCACATCTCATGAGATAGAATTTGCACGCTATGGATGGCATTGGCTGCTGTTCCCTGCAGATCTGAAGCACTGTGCTAAGATCGTCTTTCGTAACAATCTTGTTCTTGGCGAGCAGTTTGGCGAAGGTTTCTAGATCTATTTCTTCCAAGACTAGGCGTCATTCAGTGATAAGCCGGAGTTATCATATAAGGAATCTTCTACCGTGCTGGATATTGTGAATGCAAAGCCGGCGATCATTAGGCACAGATATGACAAACCAATAACCAACTTGAATTGTCTTGTCAAGAGAAGCAGATACAAGACAATATGTGTGCCGTCCCCCTACCCGTGACGCTTTGTGTTGCGTAAGTTCGATGGGAAGCTCCTTGTTGCAGGCAAGAGCGTTCAAGTGTTCTATGCAAATGGACAGCACGCGGGGCTGTCCACTGCCTGACGCGCAGAGGCATGAGATTCTTCCTTCACATCAGTCCATGGCGTCATGCTCGACGGTTCCTATCGACCCGCTTCGGTAGAAAACCTTCGAAATCGAAAGCATGCACAGAAGGTTCCTCCTTCGGGCTATCCTCGCAGAATGCATTGAGGGCAATCAGACATTCGTTCCGGATATTTGCCGAACGTTCACCTCTGGCCCAGCGAATGACTAAGAATAGGAGACGTAACGATTTCATTGAATCAGACAAGATGAAGGGGCACATCTTCAGACAAGCCAATCAGACCGCAACCTTGCGGCGCGGAAATGCAAAGAAGAGTAAGTGAAATAACATAGCATTCATTTGTTCATGCATCTGTCAATGTCACCGAGCGATTCCTGTTCTCATCTTGCAGAGATTCTACGTGATGCTTCAGTATCATAGCAAATGCAGATCCAATTGCCAAGGCGTATGCCATTCTATCGACTTCTTTTTGCGAATCCACTAATTTAATGAATTGGTTCGTTATTGTAGTCGTTCGCGATCCACACGTGATACCCTGCCCACGCAGCCCGAGTATCACGTCAGAGTGACACGTCCAAAACATAGAGTATCACGTCCCCCACCAGAAGCCTCCCTTACCTATATCCCCGGTAGGCTGGTGCGGGCGACCGAATTTGAACCGTCGTTCAGATTCTTTCTCAACGAGGAGCGTTTCTGCTTGGCGATCCTGACAGAATGCCGCATCTTGCACGTCAGGCTAGAGTTGGAGGATTTCTCTGGCTAGGATGAGTCTTTGGATCTCGCTGGTGCCTTCGACGATTTCGAGGATTTTTGCGTCGCGGTAGTAGCGTTCGAGCGGGTAGTCCTTCGTGGGTCCGTATCCGCCTAGGATCTGGATTGCGCGTCGTGTGGTTTCAACGGCGACTTCGCTTGCGAACACTTTCGCCATGGACGCTTCCTTGACGAAGTCTTGTTGCTGATCCCTAAGGTACGCGGCATGGTATGTCAGCAGTCGCGCTGAGTGAATCTGACGTAACATGTCCGCGAGCATCCACTGAATAGCTTGGAACTTCCCGATCGGTCGACCGAACGCCTTGCGCTGCTTAGCGTAATTGACTGCGACTTCGAATGCGGCTTGGGCGAGTCCGACGCCGCCGGCGGCGACCCCTATCCTGGACTCGTTGAGTGTCATCATGACGATCAGGAAGCCGTCGCCTTCTTTGCCCAGCACGTTCTCTTTCGGGATTCGGCAGTTCTCGAAGATCAGTTCGGCGGCGCCGGTTCCCCTCAACCCCATAACTTCAATCTTCGATCCAACCCTGAACGGCGACTCTCTCTTGTCTATCAGGAAGGTTGTGACTTCTTCGCCGTCTTTTCCGGGTGTCTTTGCGAAGACGACAGCGAGATCAGCGACCTCACCTTGCGTGATGAAGGTCTTCGTCCCATTCAGCACATACTCGTCGCCTTCCCTAACAGCCTTCGTCTCTATGGAGGCAGCGTCTGAGCCTGCAACAGGCTCGGTAAGACAGAAAGCACCAATTCGCTTGCCGGTCGCCATGTCGCGTAGGTACGCCTCTTTCTGTTCCTCGCTTCCGAATTTGGCGATCGGCGCAGCCGTGACGGCGGCTTGAATGCCAATAATTCCTGAGGCGGACATGGAGACCTTCGCGATCTCTTCAGCAGCGATTGCGGAGGATAGGAGATCTAGGCCGGTTCCTCCGTATTCTGGCGGGGTGAACATGCCGAAGAGCCCCTGCTTCGCCATCTTCTCGAAGAGATCCATCGGATACTTGTTCTCGCGGTCGATTCGGTCCGCGATCGGGGCGATCTCCTTCTCAGCGAACTCCTTCGCCATCCGGCGTATCGACTCAGCCTCTGGTCTGAATTTGATTTCCCATGACTCGAGCATGTAGGATCAGTTGAGTGCCTAGGGGCCTTAACACTTTTGACAACTCACGCCGCGCCGAGACGGCCACGTGCGTGGCGAAGACTGGGATAGAAAAAAGTGGGAAAGGTGGAAGGGACTCGCTCTATTCAAATCTGAGTCGTTGTCAGGTCGTGTTTGTGCTTGGGGCTGTCACGGTTATGGTCGTGTTGGCGATCGTACTGGTCTCGGTCTCTGTGAGGGTTACTGTTGCTGTCGATGGGGGCTCTGTTATGGTCTGTGTTACGGTCTCAGTTATTGTCTGATTGCTAGGTTCTGTGACGGTGGCGGTGCTCGTCTGCGTGACTGTCAGAGTCTGGTTCTGGAATTGTGTCACGGTCTCTGTGGCCGTGTTGGTCTGGGTTATTGTTACTGTGTTGTTTCCGTAGTGGTGATCGTTGTCATGCTCGTCGTCGCTCTCGGTCATGCTAGTGCTCGTAGTTGGCATCGTGACGATCGCTTGGCCCTTGAGGGAGAGGAAGTACAGTGAGGAGAGTTTGCTTTCCTTCGCGTCGAAGGTTACACTGTCGCCTTGAGTGTAGCCGTGTAGTTTGAGTTCCAGCTTCTTGCCTGCGTTGCTTGTCTTGGCGTTGATCTCGATCGTGCCTTTCTTGTTGACTTCTCCGCTACCGCTCGTTATGGTGTAGTTTGCTATTCCGATTTGTAGGCTGCCGGCAAGGTTGTCCAGTTCGAGTCCTCCGTTGCCCTTGGCTGCGATTGAGCCGTACAGTGTCAGCGCTGCGCTGGAGAAGGTGCTGCTGGTTTTGCCTTTCTGGTTCTGGAATGCTTTGCCGTCCGCTTTGATAGACACGACCGCGGATCCGTTCTGCGATTTCTCGAGCGACATTGTTGGGTAGAGTGCTAGGACTGATGCTGTCAAGAGCACAAGAGCAAGTCCGTATTTTCGTTTCTGTGTCGTCATGGCTTCCACTTTTCTGATGTTTAGTTGGCATGGATGTTAGGTATATTAGCGTTCCGCATATGAAACATCCATGTACCACATGGGCGAAACCCATCGGCCACTTCATCCATGCAAACAGTCACTCTCAGAAACGAGGAGTATGACGAACACAAGCTCACAAGGCCTCGCCGACGGCGACAGAGAACGCAGGGTGTAATCCACCTTGACAAGGGTGTGGGACACTCAAGAGAGGGTGTGGGACACTCAAGAGAGGGTGTGGGACACTCAAGAGAGGGTGTGGGACACTCAAGAGAGGGTGTGGGACACTCAAGAGAGGGTGTGGGACACTCAAGAGAGGGTGTGGGACACTCAAGAGAGGGTGTGGGACACCCTTTGCCAGCCCAAGCCGATCATGCCTAATATGGATCGTCAGGCACCCGGTTGCCCTCGGAGAGCCGACACCGCTAATGACATCCTCAATGCGAGATGCCGATGCTGTTGCATCAAAGGCTGAGGCACTCATCCGTGAGGGCAACCTAGAGAAAACATGCGGCGTACTCGACCCGCTGGCATTTGGACGTACAAAGTTCCCGATCCTAGATCGCGTGGGAATGAGGCTTGGAGAGATACTCAACAGGACTTGAAGCGCTCACCTTGAACCTTCCGGGACTGGTTCAACTCGTGTCTTCCCCGTGAGTGCGAGCCCTTCATCTCGGCGTCCTCAGTCATCCTGCTCGTGCGCCACTAGGCACACGGTTCTCGGGCACTGCGAGTACGGGTTTGATTCCATCCGCGTATCCGATGTCGAACAGCATGCCTTCTGAGACTTGGCCCATCATCTTCTTCGGTTCGAGATTAACAACGAACAACGCCTGTTTGCCTTCGATCTCTTTCGGATTCTCGCGCTCTTGCTTCATCCCAACCAGTATGCGTCTCTTGTGATCACCGAAATCAACGGTCAGCTTCACCAGTTTCTCGGATCCTTCCACGTCTTCCACAAGCTCGATTGTTCCAACACGGATGTCGATCTTGTCGAGTACGTCGGGAGAAATTGTGGGTCTTATTGGCGCCACCTTGAATGCCGTCATGGTCATGACAACAGTCCTCACGTTGATCTGTGATCTTCACCACGATAAATCGACCGGTCGGCTTTCAAGCCTCTCGTCAAGCACGTAGAGAGCGCGTAGTTCACGCTTATACGGAGGGTTCATCTATCCTACACAAGAACGGTTCATGCCTCGCAAGTTGCCGAAGTCATACATCACGAAGCTGAATGAAGAGCAAGTACGCGTCTCAACTATGAAGAAGAAGAGCGAGGAGAGACAGCAGAGTCGAGCTGAGCAAGGCCTCTCGAGTGTGACCATGCTGAGGTCCTTCGAGGGTAACTGCAGCGCATGCGGTCAGCAAACGTTGTTTGCGGTTGACAGCCTGGGTTACTGCAAGTGCAACAAGTGCGGTTCCCAAGCAAACTTCAGGCTTGGCGTGGCGTAAGAAGACTAGCGGCCGACTTCTCTGACGAACAGGCGCAGGAATTCCTGCAGTCGCTTAGTTGGAACCATTGCTCCAGCAGCAATCTTGTGTCCGCCGCCTTCGCCGCCAAGTCTGCGAGAGAGCGTAGACAACAGTCTCCCAAGATGCCGGTTACATTCATCGGTGCTTCGAACAGATATCCGAGTATGTGCAGGTGTTCTTTTTGTGTTGTAGACAAGGCTTGCAATGACATTCGGAACACCCAACAGCAGCTCAGCTGTGGTTCCGAGCGATAGGTGGCCTCCACGAGCGATCGCTATCCGCCTTCTCACTTCTGCCCGGCGAAACAGCTGCCGCTGAATCCTCAACATGCCAGCGGCTTGTTGATTGGCGAGGCGATGAACTGGAACGATTTGGTGAGGCAATTTGAGCGTTGCTAGTTCCCGGACAGTGGTCTCTCTCAATGCGGTTGTACACGCGGGGGAGGAGAGGGCGAGCGCAAGCAGGTGGCCTTCGTAAGCGTCGAGGTTCCAGCTCGTCTTCAACATGACTTGGCGGGTAAGGCGACCAGACACGGGTGGATCGGTCACGGCTCCATACGCGGCCAAATTGACTGCACCATCAGGAAGTTGACTCTTGAACATAT
>Ga0315281_10009056_pt1 | contig 13844 bp, 8 predicted proteins | sample YL17G07_0_MG_FD_204540 | JGI IMG/M metagenome (GOLD analysis project Ga0315281, IMG submission 204540) | Sediment microbial communities from Yellowstone Lake, YNP, Wyoming, USA - YL17G07_0 | ecosystem: Environmental > Aquatic > Freshwater > Lake > Sediment | place: USA: Wyoming | collected...
CAGGTGAGGTTACTTTCCAGGTGTAAGATCCGTCATTTGGAGTGCTTGCGTTTATGGTAGACCAGGTAGAGCCACCATCACGGCTCACCTCAACCTTCACCCGAGAACCAACATGGTAGGACGTCCAGGTCATCGTTTTGTTGGCTCCCACATACCACGTCTCTCCCCCATTGGGTGCGGTGACTGTCAGAGTGCGCTGGGTGACTGTCACCGTCACCGTTGCCTCATTCGATGTAACACCCTCATCGTCCTTCACCGTGTATGTGAATGTATCTATCCCGGTAAAATCTGTGTCCGGCGTGTACGTTACTGTGCCATCTCCATTGGCAACCGCTGTCCCATTGCCAGGATCACCTGTCACTGTTACCGTTGCAGGGTCTATCGTGCCATTAGGATCAGCATCATTTGCCACTACGTTTATGTCCACAGGAGTATCCACAGCCGTCGCGGCTACGTCATCATTGGCAACAGGAGGTAAATTCTCAGCTCCCTGGTTAGCCCTTAACATCAGTGCATTCGCATAGAAATGACTATCTGCAGATGAGACTGTAATCAGCATATCACCGTCTATACCAGGCCTGACGTCTGTGAAACGTGCCACATATCCATTAATAGTGTTATAGCCATTGCTGATTGTCACCGAGGCATCATCCGGCCCTGTGAAATCTGCCCCTGCTGTGCTTGAGTTTATAAAGTATCCAACATCAGATATGGCAGTCGTTGTCATCCGATTGGTATATAAAGAGTTGTTGCGATTTCCAAACAGGACAAATTCATAGCTCAAAGAAGGATCAAGGCCGGTAAAAGTGAATGTGAGATTTGATGCACTGTAGCTAATAAGTCCTGTACTGTTAACTATTCCATTGAAAACGGCATAGGCATCGGTACCATTGTTTGCACTGCTGCCTTGAGTGAGAATCGGAGAGCCTCCACCGGCAATCGTAAGAGTAACAGAAGTATCTGTGCCGGTAAAGTAATCCTTTAACACCCCGCCTCCACCAGTTGTGTAATGCGTGATGTTGTTGCTTGCCTGACCCGCCGCCCATGCCAGGTCATTGTAGGCAATAAACTCTACATTGACCTTTACCGTCACCGTTGCCTCATTCGATGTGACACCCTCATCGTCCTTCACCGTATATGTGAATGTATCTATCCCGGTAAACCCTGCGCCCGGTGTGTACGTTACTGTGCCATCTCCATTGGCGACCGCTGTCCCATTGCCAGGATCACCTGTCACTGTTACCGTTGCAGGGTCTATCGTGCCATAAGGATCAGCATCATTTGCCACTACATTGATGTCCACAGGGGTATCCACAGCCGTCGCGGCTACGTCATCATTGGCAACAGGAGGACTGCCAATTATAATTTGGCTATACATCACGGAGAACACATCTGTATTGTCAAGGTAAGGGCCACGAACTGTATCAGACCCAGTTGCATAACCTGCAAACGATTCAGCCCCGTTGCCTCGCGCATAAAGAGGTATTAGGGTATTCGTGTGTACGCCAGAATTCCATGCCCAGTAGACAGTCTCTCCGGCGTCAATCACGTTGTTTGTATTAAGGTCGTCCCAGCTTGCGCTACGCTCTCCGCTACCGGAAACAACTTTCTCAAGTGCAAGCGTCGTATCACTAACTTCACCAAGTGGCTGATCCTGGAATACGTTAGGGCCGGCAGTAAGGTATCCGCATTCATGGTCACCAGTAACTATAACCAAGGTGTTGTCCCAATCACTCCCATTAGAGGGATCATCAACCCAGTCAATAACAGCCTGGACAGCTTCATCGAAATCTACCATCTCGCCCATCATGTAGGCCATATTGTTCACATGGGCAGCCCAATCAACAGCACCGCCTTCTATCATTAATATAAAACCATCTGGATTTTTATTTAATAATGTCAAGGCTGCAAGTGTGCTTTCTGCAAGAGTAGGATTTTCAGTACTGTAAGCAGGGTCATAACGATAGATGTGATCAAATAACCCTGCCAGCTTGGTAACGTCAGGGTTATTAGCGGCATTTAATAAAGCATCCCCGCCATCTACCCCTCCTTCACGTTCAACAAGAAAATGCTTTCCCGGAAGACTGCTTTCATTTGCAAGTTTATCTCGAATTGCATCATTTATATAACCTGCACTTCTGTCCCCAATCAATACATCCACTGATGGTGTTGTCGGCCCATGACCTCCCCTATACCTGAGATCATCTAAAGGGTCACCGGTGGTGTTTGGATCCTCAAATAAACATTCATCAGCAATAGCATAGGTATTGTCACGATCATCATTATGAGCACAAAAAGCTCCTGGTGTAGCGTCTGAGACAGGAACAGTGGTGATTGCACCAACTGCCTTGCCCAAGGACTTTGCAACCTCTCCAATAGTGAAGAAACGTTCAGAACCATCATATGAAATATTGATATGGCCATTAGATGTCTTGTTCCCGGAATGCATAGCAGTAGATGCCGCGGCACTATTTGTGGGACCTTCCTTTACATAATTGAAATCAGTCCATGCCTGTGTAGTGTCATAGCTTCCCCCGTAAGGAAAGGTAGACATCCAGTGCTGTATCCATTCAGGATCAGATTGGTATATTGGAATAGCACCAGTATATGCATTGGTGGCTTCAATATGCTTGGGCCCCCAGCCATCTGCAACCATGAGAATGACGTATTTGGTTGTTTCACCATAAACTGCATCATTGAGAACTATCAGTAGAAAAGTGAAAAGCAGAAAAACACTTAATACGACATGTAGAGTAGATATTCCCATTTTTCTGCTTCTGTAAAATCGGCTTTTAGTCATTGTAGACCTCCTCTGAATAACACGCTGCCCATATAGAAAGACTTGCGCTTAATGTTTATTCTAAATGTTTATTCTAACAGAATGATTAATAATCAATCTCTTTTAGTGAAATTTTTTTGGTTGTTTTTACCCGGTGGGAAAAATTATGTATTATTTTTATTTTGACCGTGCGTATGTTTAGTCTTCAAATTTTATAAATTTTTCTATCAAATTTTATAAATTTTTCTGCATTATTATAATTTACTCGAAAAGCACATCTCCATAACTCTTTTCTAAACGAATAGCACTGAAATTTAAATCTTTGTCAATATGCAATGCTTGCTTTTTTGGAGCGAAGCAGCCCGAATGAGAAAAGACAATTGCTCAACTCTCTTTTCCCAGGTATTTTGCATAGCTATCGCCCGTTGCAGATCCCGTTGTTTGGGCGAGGGGGATATCATGGCCTTTTCTATTTTATGCATGAAGTCATTTGCATCTTCAGCTATATAAACTACTTGACTATGTTCACGTACAGCCGGTATATCAGTAGCTACAACTGGTTTCCCACAGGCGAAATACTCATAGAGCTTAAGTGAATCAATAGCCTCTGTATAGTCATCTCGGCGGTAAGGCAAAATACAAATATTGCAAGCATGAATATAATGAGGAACATCTGTAACGGCACGTTGACCCAACAAAAAAACATTATGAGGATGTTCATATGCAAATTGGCATGCTGGAGACCCCGGCTTTTTTGAAAAACTTCCAACAAATACAAATGACCATTGTGGTCTTGCACGAGCGATGGAATTAAGAAGTTCATAATCCAGCTTTTCGTTTATTGCCCCGATATAACCAATAATGGGTTTAGGAATATTCTTCATATCTTCTGGAACCTTATCAAAATCATTTATAGCAGTAAATTGCTCGTAGTCTACGGCATTCCTTACCAAATGGACATTATTGTTATATTTACTTTTTTCCTCCAAAAGAAAGGGCGAGGTAACAATAACGAGATCAGCAACAGAGAGCATGAACTTTTCTGCTTTTGCGATATTTGCACGAGTCTCTTCTGAGAAATAAGGGGCCGCAGTGTAATTGTCCACCACGTGATAACAAACTAATGATCTTTTAAAATATTTAATTATATTTCCGAATCGAGGATCCACTATCCAGAGAATTGGGCATTTCATTTGAAGTCTCTTAAGCGAACGGTAAATAGCAGAAATACGCAACCTGAATCCCAATTGTTTTAAAACAGGCCAGCGGCTATCAACTCCCCAGTAAGGATGCTTGTAGACCCATAGGCCATTAGTTATGTGTCTTAAACGCTTGTTTTGCAAATTGCCATTAGTTAATGACCTTAACATTGCTCTTATCCCCTCCCTTGTAGAATAGCACTGAGGCTCTACAAACAGCACCTTATTTTTGTTGGATAATCGTGACATAATCTGATGACGATTTCTCCACATAGAGTCCCAGGGGCCATATTCAAAACAGATGATGGATTTATCTTTCAACATCATTTATTGCATGAATACGGGATCACAGACTCCAGTTTTCAAAAATATTAAATACTTCCCTCTGAGCTATTTACTAATTCCTCATAGAAGGCTTTGAATATTTTATTTTTCTTATATCCTCCATCTGATATCTGTGCTCCCCAAAAACCAAAATCATGGTTCCCTTCAAGCAAAATAGGACCTTCCTCGGTAATAGCGATATCCCATCCAACCAGTCGATAAGGTAGTAGAAATGCCGCAGCCGCTTTCGCCATATCTTTAGCAGCTTCAAAGTGGGGTACAATAAAACCAGAGAATTTTACTCCATTATCAGGATGGTGAATAAATATGTCTCCCCCCCAATCAAAATTTTTCCTTGCAAAGGGGCCGAGACTTCCTGTATTCATATCGACAGAAATATATATCGTTCCTTTGCTCCCACTCTCAACATAATCCCGATTGTAACCAAATTTCATAAACATTGATATCACGTCAATTTTGCCATCCATATAAATACATGTATGAATTCTCAGACTATTTACACTGTACGGATAAATACCACTAATGAGAGGATGCTGAATAATGGTTTCCTGAAATAGATATTTTTTTGAGCTGATTTTATTATAGATCTCTTCAACACGATCCGAATTTAATAGGTCGTTATCAATCTTAAAACAATCCTCCCCTCTCCTTCCAGCAATCGGTTTTATAAAAATTGAAGAGGTTCCAGTCTTTAATATTAAATCTCTCATAAGACAAGAAAAACTATCGTAATTGTGGATAGAACGATTCCCCTCTTCGGAAAAAAACGTTTTGCCTAAATTATAACCTAAATGCGTAGGGAGTCTTAATTTCGATTTCTTAAAGTGACAGTGGAAGAGAACTTTATTTTCAAGAATAGTGATAAGTTCCCGTTCACCATCCATCACTAAATGCCGAATGTTATAAAATTCTTTTTTACCGATATAATAATCTAAATAATTCTTTGCATCTTTCCTATGCAACATATGCTTAGAATAATACTTTGGAAGATCTTTATTTATAATGAAATAACTGAACAATTCATACAGAATTTTAATAATGGATTTTCGTTGCTTGTCAGAAACAACTTTCTTGATCTCTGTAAGGATTTCTTTAATTCTTTCTTTTTTCATCAAGCCCCCTTATTGATTTTGACGTAAGGTCTTTCAAGTTATATTAACTTCCATATCTTTTAATCGCGTTGCTTCATAAAGTCGAGCAGCGTGCGTTTCTTTATCTTCCGTAAATCTGTTCATCATTTTTTCATCCATGTTGTAACAACGGGCTAATTGTTGTTCCACCCACCATTCTTCGGATTTTAAGTAGGATAAAAGAGAATGAAATTCCTGAATTGTAAAAGCTACCTCGAATCCTGAAAGATTATAAGAATAACCATATACATTATTCTCCAGTCCACTAATAAACTCTGCTTTATTCATAAAATTTAAAGTTGATAAAAATTTATTGCTCTGCCATAAGGGATGTTCCGGTATGTACTGCTTTAACATTGAAAAGGCATACATATTGAACGCATGATATCCGATTTCTTTATAAGTCATTTGTTTATTTCTCTTATGCGAACTTATTATTCTTTGTAAGACAGAATTCATTTCGACAATTCTATTTAATGTTGTAGATTGCTTTGAAATACCGTGAATAATCCGCCCTGTGCGGTCAACCTTTAGATGAGACTCAAATGCGCAATTCAGAAATCTTATGATCATGGAATTAATTGAACTCCCGCCGACTAATGACCCTGCGGCAGCAAACCAAAGCTGATGATTGAATGTCATATCAAAACTGTTATAGCTTCCATCAACATTGACTCGCCTCCAAAGACCAACCTCATGGTCAAAAGGATGCATCGTAAATATATTTCTTGCCAGTTCCATGTATTTAGAATCCTCTAATTTCACGCCGGCGATTGCAAGTGCTTCGATTACCCATGCCTGGCCTATAAGCCCATTGCAGAAATCTTTTTCCGGGTTTTTTCTGCATAAAAACGTTGCGCCCATGGGTCGAACGGATGGTGAGAGTAAATATTCCGCTGCTGACCATGCTGAATCTTTAAACCATGAATCATTGGAGATTTCAAACGCCTTTAGCATCGTGATCAACCAATGAGCAGTGTTTCGGACAGGAGTTTCCGGATCATGATAGGGCCCATTATACCCCGGTGGAAAAGAGCCGTTTTTTAACTGAAAAAGAATTGCAGCCCGACTGGATTGGAGAATGATGTCACTTAGTAACACAATAAATTATCCTTTTTTATTTTGTTTTATTGAATAAAATGCGAGCTCTCTTGGGATAGGTTATTGAGGTATCTTTCATAGTAGAATAAAGTTGCAATCCGGAAAAATTGAGTAATATAAAATTTATACTTAAAGAGTTCTGCTGTATCGGTTTTTAGCGATGTGATTTTCTCAAAATTGGAACGGTTCACAAATTGCCAAATCAATGAATGGTTGTTATCTAAACACATTGCCCCTATTTGATCACGCTTTGCATTAAACCAACTTGTTTGGTCGAACATATCGGTTCCCATATGTTGTACTTTATCCTTTTCCTTTGTTGTCCTATCGTTCTTTAAATATTTCCTAATACGGCGTTGAATTCTGCTATGCATCCTTTTTTCGTAATATTGGATTAAGTAAATGATTGGGTGTTGATTGTACCAACAATATTTATCTATATGTGTGTGGCTAGAGGAGGAAGGTATCCTATGTAATTTGGGAGACAAAAAATTAATTATGTGATAATGTAAAGGCTCTAAGCAGCGTTGATATGCGGGTAGAGAAAATGTTGCTTCAATGAAGCTTCGACAAAAGAAAGGGGAAAAAAAGTCCTGGTATTGCACCAGCGCGCGTTTATTTATTCCTCTTCTCCTAGGGAGGTTTGAATAGAGGTAAAAAACATCAGGTATATCTACGGGGTTAAAACCATAATCTGTATATTTTGTTACAAAGCGGTATATAGAGTCTCGTGCAAGTTCAACTCCTTCTCGATTGAGTAAGCCTCCGTAATCACTCACAATTTGATTGGCTAAATAACGCTTTATACTCGTAATATCATATTTATTCAGAAATAAATTTAAGTCCGGAGTACTGTATAAACCTTTTGATATCGGTCCACCAGTTCCCCCCAGATCTAACCGTAGGAAACCAGACTTTAAAGATAAACTCGCAATCACACCGGGAATCCCATCTATGTTAGCCATACCATCACTTTGACTTATAATCTGCTCGCAGAGTGTATCCCAATTTTCCATTATATCTCTGACCTCTATGCTTACAAACTTGTAAGGCAAATTAATTATATCTGCGATAAGCGCGGCGATCTTTCTATCGGTTCCAGAAGGTTCACCGAATGTGTAATAATGTACTGGTAGGCCTGTATGAATCAGTAACGATGTCACAAAACGCGTGTCACGTCCGCCCGTAAGAGCACACGTTATCTGTTCAAAGCCCTGGTTCAAACTTTGCAGTGTTTGAATAAGGCTATCGGAAATCTGTTTCAAATACTTTGGGGTCAGTGCTTTATGTGGCAGTCGTGCCAGTCTGGTCGGATTATAATAATTCTGTTGCCTCGGTTCACTATCACCTTCTTTCCAAATCCAATGCTGTCCACCTGGAATTACCCTAATATTAGATCTCAAAGTACAATCATCCCCTACCCAACCAGTATTTAAAAATAGACTTATTCCAAGCGGATCTAAAGTGCTTTTCTTACTGGTTCGTTCGATAAGACGCACATTGTTGCTAATTAACCACAGATTATCTTGATGATAATAGAAGACCTGTTCCATGCCGATTATATCAGTTAACAATTCCAGGCTAGCAGGTGGATTGTGTGAAGCACGTATGATGCAAAACATTCCTTCAAGGGTTTCAGTCAATTCAGACCAGTGTGAAGATAAAGCTTCGGCACTATGGGCAGGATAGCTGCCCATAGAATTGACAGGTAGCCCACTGAAAAAGACAACCTCATTATCGTTTTGTATTACATATCGTCTGGGAGCAGCAGCCTGATCATCCGTATGCATTGAAGCGGCAAATATAGAACCATTTGTACTGCTATGATGCCATATTGTCTTGGGATCTAATTGCGGATAAATCTCGGTCATCCGCTGAAGTTCTGATAATACCCTCGAACAATGTTCTTCCGGTAACTTCCAGCCAACAATAAATAGATTCATATATTTTCCTTTACTTAGAGTCTGTTTATAAACTCTGTTTGTCTGTCATTCCGGCAGCCCTTAAGCCGGAATCCAGTTTGTATTTTCTGGATTCCCGTTTTCACGGGAATGACGAATCGGTAATTTATGGACAGACACGACTTAAAAAAGTGAGAATTCCTCTTGTTCAAATAGATAGTTTATTCTATTCTTCTTTTATTTCTTATATAATTCCTTAGATGAACTAAAAAGCCAATATATTTCTTTAAATATTTTGAAAAATCCTTTAAAAAAACCTTTAACAATATTCTTTTAATATCCTCCGGGGTATTTTCCAGCATTCTTTTTATGTCTTCCCGCTCAAAATAGGCAAATTTAGTTATAATGAAACTCATTATTTCATCAGCGTAATACGTTTTTAAATACTCCAATTCACCTTTATCAAAACTAACACTTTTATAATTTTTAAGATTCTTATATCCAAAATCCAGATACTCTATTATCTTAAGCCCATGTATAATTGCATAATACTCTCCGCCCCCTTTTTCCCTCCCTGATTTTGTCAGGACATAATGAACAAAACCTAACTTGTACTGGTCCAGCAACCTGAAAGCTAACTCCGTATCACTAAGGTCATACTTGTTGTTAAATCCTTTTAATTCATTAAAAACATTCCTTCTGTACATGACAGTATTCGGAGAGCTGCTGGCAACATGCAGTTTTCGCAAGATTTGCTGTTTCAAAATTTCAGATCCGTCAAAGACATTTTGTTCAATTGGTAATCCCATATTTGTTACAGAGCTGCCGGCCATACGATATGCCGATACAATACCAATCCGCTCATCTACCTCGCCGACCTGTACCATTTTTTCAACACAATCCGGGAATAAGTAATCATCAGCCAGGGCATATTTTATCCATTTCGCATTATCTGAACTATAGTTAGCGCACAAATTGAAATTGTCTTCCATGCATACTGTCTTTTCATTTCGGTAAACAACAATGCGAGAATCTTTCTTTCTATATTTTTCTATTACATCTGGTGTGATATCAGTAGAAGCGTTATCAACTATTATATATTCAAAATTTTCATACGTTTGATTCAAAACGCTCTTAATACAGTTTTCCAAAAATTCTTCTCCATTATAAACAGGAGTACAAATACTGACTAAGGGTTTGTTGTCCATCTTACCTTATTGTTTGTGAATAAGAGATTAACGGTCTCATAACAATCCCAAAAGCCGTAATCTATACTGCTCTATTTCTATTTTCAAATTACTTCTCACTAATTGATTAAGCCTATTTTTTAGCTGTTCGTGCAACTCATTATTTTCCCTGATAACGGATGGCACCATGTGATCATATCCAAAATTAATCTTACTGCAGCCCAAATTGTCCGCCACTTCTATCGCATCTGCAATTTCATTTATATTTTCTGGGACGATAGTAAATTTATATTGTATCTTAACATCCAAATTGTGATATTGTTTTAAGGATATTAGCTTTCTTATATTATTAATAACTTTCTCATAATTAGATCCCTTGTTTATTAATTCGTGAGTTTTTTTGCTTGCAGCGTTAACAGATATACGTATCTTTCTTGAACCTCGTACTAAATGCTCTGCCCACTCGTCATTGATTAACACTCCATTAGTAATTAAATCAACTTTTTTGTTCATTTGTTTCGTTAACCAAAGATACATGTTTTTAGCATCCTTCATAGCTAAAATTTCTCCACCTTGCAATTCAATGTTTTCTACATAACTCCAATTTATGTTTTTTTTGAGAATATCACTGTCAAGCATTAAATTATTTTGATGATCTTGCCTACACATTGAGCACCTTAAATTACAAATTAATCCATATAATATCGTTACAGTACTTGGATGTTTAATAGTAACTGGATTACTAATAATACTTTCTTGCTTTTGAAAGGCAGGAGAAAGGTTGCAGCTTTTAAAACAATGTAGACATTTATTTAAAGACAATTGTCTAATTTTTTTTAATTCAGATCCTTTTCTCCAAATATTTAGTTAATCTTGTCTATAAATATTCCCTATAATGCCCGGTAAATAGTGACAACAATTATATACATTGCCATTGTAATGAATAAATGCACTGTCCCATAAGAAATGGCAATATGTATTACTTCGATGTAAAAATATGTTCAAAGCCATCGCTCTGCAGAGTATCAAATTTTGTTTTATTTTTTTGCTTAGCAAGTTATTACCCTCCTTCAGCGACAAAAATCCTGCCGAATTCTCCTTCTTACGTTGCCAGTTTCAGCAATCGACCGGCAAATAATGCGCTTCTTCGTAAATCCTTCGAGAAGCTTTCCTCTAGCCCCTGAAATAATTTTCACTGTATTCATATCTCAAATCATGATATTGTTACTTCAAGTTTCATTTGCTGTCCCTCTGGTCGGTTTTTTCAAACAAGAAATGCCACTCATTTTATGACTTTTACAAGAGTCTGATGGAATATTTCCTCGTAACAATTAAATACTTCAATAAATCGTAGAATAATGTCCATGATATTGTGCTTTGTATCATACCTCTCACGTTCCACAAGCATATAAACCCGCTCAATATAGTAAAGCCAGCGGTAAATTATCTCAAAAGATTTTAAATTCCCGGCAATGTCAGGAACTGTCGAATTTAATTTAGATATAAAAATTGGAAGGGCTACATTAATCTCTGCACTTAATTTGTCAAGAGGAAGTTTCTGATGAACTGTTCGATAAAAAAAATAACTATAAAAATCAAATAAGGCACTCCGATAAGTTGCACTTTCCCAATCGACAACTCTTAATCCATGTCTTGTATTCAGCATATTAGCAGGGCAGAAATCTCCATGTGTCATCACAAGAAAAATAGAGACATTCCCTTCGGAATGCAATCGCTCATCCATCGAATGAATAAAATCCCAGATCTTATCAATTTTTTGAACATCTAATCCTTGCCTTAGAAAATTACCAGCTAACAATATACTTTTAATCTCATTCACATAATCTATTGCATTTTTCGTTATCGGAGACTGACGTAATATCAAATTCTCAAGACATGGAATAATATCTTTATAAAACTTTTTGAGCAAAGTTTTTGAATCTCGTGGTTTAGGTGAATAGTCTAAAGAACCACTAATATAATCTTCTTCATACCACCGTTCTTCGATATTCATTCTTCTTATAGAGGGACCGTAATCAAATAGAGATCCTTTTTTTAAACGCTCTAGTTCGGCTGTAATAGTAGGTATATCAACATCATTTCTGTATACTTTTATTGCAACTCCGCGACGAAGATCAAAAATTTTGTGCCCTTTGTTAACGAGCACACATATTTGTCCATAAAATGGCAACTCAACTAACGAATCTATACTTCGAAGATGAAATTTATATTTCACAAAACTGCTGAGTTTACTTAGGTTAGCTCTGGAAAAGGAATAATAACTCCAAATCTTACTCTTTATCCATTGTAGTGACCATTTTCCCAGGTCATTCCAAATAGTCATAGGAACTAATGTATTTTTTTTAAAAAACAGTACCCATGCCAAAATGAAAGGATTTTGCTGTATGCAAAAATAACGCTTTTCCTCTCCGCGGATTTTTATATATTGGTATCGACATGCCATAATTTAATTTTGCACAGTAATCTTGTTTTTTATGCCGAAATCAACATTGAAATGATAATAGGCCAATGAAGATTTGATTTACTAATAAGACCATATGTAAAGTCACATCCCTATAACTATATCTGTCATGCTGGCTTGTCCAGCATCCTTCTTTAGATTCCCAACAAGTGGGAAGGATTCCAGACAAGCTGGAATGACAGTAAATGTGGTCTTACTTATGAACTCCTTAGTAACTATCTGCATCTCTATGCGGGGTTATTGCAACAGAACTAATGCTCTCTGGATTAAATTGAGTTTCCCATTTTAAAAGAGGCCTTACTATTCCGGTCATATTTCCAGTAAAATCTGCGCGCGCCGAGTCACCCTCAAGGGTGTCAATGACGTGAAATGCAACCGCATCATCTACGCGCAGATGACGAATATTAGGATTCAGAGTTCTCATACTGGGTGTAACAAAAAAAATCCCTTCTGACATTAAATTGCCGGGAATCCATGCAGTGCATACATATCCTCCGGCAGGACGGGGGCGATTACACCACGTATGATCATTGTCGAAAGATGTGAAAACCTCTATGCCTTTTTCGTTAACCACATGAAAGTAAATCATAAATATATGACCAGGCTGAATGACCTCATATTCCATCTCAATACCAATTGGTTTACGGATATCCACAGCTTCTGCAACCTGACCTTCTTCTGTTCGAACACGAATGGCATTTAAGCGAACCACTTCATCACCCGGCGCTTCTGCCAAACTGGACCATTTACGTTCTGCCTTAGTGGCTCTTTCAGAATTCATATAGATACTTACAATTTGATGTGATGGGCCATCTGCTAATACTCTACCACCTTTAAGTAAAATAGTCCTTGGACACAGTCGTGTAACTGCAGGCATATTGTGAGATACAAAAAGAACCGTTCTTCCGTGCTGGCCTACATCTTCCATTTTATTCAGACACTTTTTCTGAAAAGCTGCATCTCCTACAGCCAGCACTTCATCAATGAGCAATATTTCTGGTTCCAGATGTGCCGCTACGGCAAAAGCAAGGCGGACTTTCATCCCGCTGGAATAACGCTTGACAGGAGTATCAATAAACTTTTCTATGCCTGAAAAGTCCACAATTTCATCAAATTTCCGATCTAACTCCTTTTTTCTCATACCAAGGATTGTGCCATTAAGATAGACGTTTTCCCTACCAGTAAGTTCTGGATGGAACCCTGTACCAACTTCCAGTAGGCTTGAAATTTTCCCACGGATTGCAGCTTGCCCGTGCGTTGGGTCTGTAATTCTTGAAAGTATTTTAAGAAGTGTAGACTTCCCCGCACCGTTCACTCCGATGATACCAACAATTTCGCCTTCTTTCACTTCGAAGGAAACATCTCTTAAAGCCCAGATAATGTCAGATGAAACATTATTTGAATTACCATCATTATCAGGACTGATATCGTCAAATTTATAAAGCGAGCGATGCTTCCGATAATTTATTATGGGACTTTTTATGAAGCTGAACAGGCTTTTTACAAAGCTGTCGTGTTTTTCCTCCTTCAATCCTATACGGTAGCATTTACTTATATTTTCTACTTTAATTGCTATATTTGTGTCTGTCATTTCACTGCTGTAATGGGTATAGAATATCTAATTCAAATCACATCTACAATAATCCGTTCCATCCGCCTGAAATAGAGAGCGCCGCTAATCATAAGAATACCCGCCGTGATGACTCCCGGTCCGATATAA
>Ga0315281_10009057_pt1 | contig 13844 bp, 13 predicted proteins | sample YL17G07_0_MG_FD_204540 | JGI IMG/M metagenome (GOLD analysis project Ga0315281, IMG submission 204540) | Sediment microbial communities from Yellowstone Lake, YNP, Wyoming, USA - YL17G07_0 | ecosystem: Environmental > Aquatic > Freshwater > Lake > Sediment | place: USA: Wyoming | collected...
GCCTTGGGTAACGCCATATCTGTTAGTCAGTATAACAAACAGGCCGTATTTGGCCTGTTATTTCTACCTTTCCTATGAAAAATTAGCAACTTAATACTAGCCTTTCACAAGAAAAGGAACGCAAAAATACCCTCAATGACTTTTATTTTTTACCCTTCTGTTCACCTTACGGGGAACCCACGGGCGATCCACCATCTTTGTTTTTGTACCTAAAGCATAACAGCAATACAACAGAGGTCAATATCGACACCTGTGCTTAATCATTGTAGAAATGTCTACATTTTAAGACCAGGATCGGCCTCGAGAGAGTAAGGGTCGGCGAGTTTTTGACCATTTTTACATTTGAAGTAGCCGAGGACGGCAATCATAGCGGCGTTGTCAGTGCAGAGCTTGATATCGGGATAAATAACAGGGGTAGTAAGATGCAAAGAAGCTTGTTTGCGCAGTTCCTGATTGGCGGCAACACCGCCGGCAATCACCACGCTGGCCGGCTGGTACTGCTCGTAGGCGGCTTTGAGCTTATCCACCAAGGTTTGGACGGCAGTGTATTGGAAGCTGGCAGCAATATCGGCCTTCTGGGCCTGCGTTAAGGCCTCCGGAAGGCCGCTAGAAGGGAAGGTGTAATCATGGCCGCTCAGTTTCTGAGCGGCCCTCAAAACGGCTGTTTTTAGGCCGCTAAAACTAAAATCATAGGGGTTATCTATCTTGGCATCGGGCAATTTTATGGCTTTTGGATCGCCCTTTTGGGCGGCTTTGTCCACGGAGGGTCCGCCGGGGTAGGGCAGGCCCAGCATTTTGGCCACCTTATCGTAAGCTTCGCCGACAGCGTCGTCGGTCGTTTGGCCGAGCAGTTTGTATTTAGAGGGATTTTTAAAAAGCACCAACTGGGTGTGGCCGCCACTAACAATTAGGGCTAACAGGGGAAATTCTGGCTTTTTTTGCGGCAATTTGTAGCCGGACAGGGAAGTCTCGGTCAAGAAGGTAGCGAAAACGTGAGCCTGGACGTGATTGACGGCGTACAGCGGCTTATTTTTGGTGATGGCCAGCGTGCGGGCAGTCAAAACACCTATCAGTAGACTGCCGATAAGGCCCGGACCCTGGGTAACGGCAATGGCGTCAATCTGATCCCAGTTGGTTTTGGCGATTCGCAAAGCTTCTTCGATGACAGGGGTGATTACTTCTAAATGGCTGCGGGCGGCGATTTCTGGCACCACGCCCCCGTAGGCGGCGTGCAAATCCACCGAACTGGCCACCACATTGCTAAGTAGTTTGTAGCCGTCCTCGACTACGGCAGCGGCCGTCTCGTCGCAAGAAGTTTCAATACTCAAAACTAACATTAACTTATTTTAGCAAACTGTAAAATTGCAAAAAACTCGCATATATACTATAATAGTCAATATGGCCGACTTATTTAATGGAGAACGAGATTCTGATGAATTTGGCTTTGAGTGGGCAGATGAGGCTCTAAGTCCCGAGGCTGAGGCATTACTAAAAGAGCTTTCGGTTCCTATTGGCCGTATACCTGTCAGAAAATTAGCCGAAGTAGTCCACGAAGACTTGATTGCTGAGTGTCGCCAAAGACTAACGGCGCTACAGGTAAAAGACAGCAACTTGATTGACAAGCACTTGATTAAGTCAGCTCTCGAGCTCCAGATGACCCCTTTCATCCTAGACGATGTTCACTACGAAGTTTATAATCGCCGGAAAAACCGCGGTCCGTTGAATCGCTTCGTAACCGTAAGTATTTATGACATTTTCCAGGAATTCCAGGAAATGCATGAGACAGGAGTTAATGGTGTATTGCTACAAAGGCGGCAAGATGATAGAGCAAAAAAAACCCTTATAGATAGTGCTAAGATCGAAGAAAATAGTGTGTACGAGACAATGGCCGACCCTGAGGGTCGCTATGCCGTCAGGTCATTGTTCCGGTTGTTGAAAGAGGACAGTATGGTGAACTTTCGTCACTTAATGAGAAAAGCTACGCAAAGACGGATGGATAATGTGCCACTAACATTTCAAGAGGTGGCTGGGCGAGCGCCACACTTTTTAAAGAACAAATTAGCTCAGCACATCGCCATAGATTTATTGCAGTTGAGCGATGACCAGGTGATAACCCACGGACTTATTAGCCGCGACTTATATCGGGCTGAGGCTCTGGCCAGTCCGTTAATTGAATACACCATTACAAATGGCGGAGCACAACGACCCGAAGGCCGTCCTCAGGTATAACTCTCACGGCTGATACAATTAAGGAATGAGTTTTCGGTCTTTGGTCAAGGTGTTTATCCCGCGGAAATTGTTTCGCGCGATTGAGCCGTGGGGGCATTTAGGCGAGGCGATCCTTTTTAACGTACTCAATGGTTTTCCGGCGCGGGGGCTGAAAGTTATAGGAGTTACGGGCACTAACGGTAAGACTTCGACCTGTTTTTTAATTCATAAAATGATGGTCGAGGCTGGCTACAAGGTTGGCTTAATGACGACTGTTGGTTACGGGGTAGGGGATGATATTAAGCCGCAGGACGAGCATATGACAACTTCGTCAGTGCCAAAAATGCTGGGGCGCCTAAAACAATTAAAAAAAGCCCACGATTTTGATTGGGTAATCCTAGAAACTACCAGTCAGGGTCTGGCCCAGCACCGCGTTTGGGGCATCCCTTACAGCGTGGCAGTGATGACTAATGTGACGCACGAGCATTTGGACTATCATGGTACGTTCGAGAATTATCGCGATGCCAAGCGCCGGCTTTTTAAACTGGCCAATCGTAATAAAAAAGGTCTGCGGATAGGAGTTATTAATGCTGAAGACCCCAGTGCGAAGTTGTTCGCTAAAGATATAGCCAGGCCGCTGACCTACGGGGTAAAAGCTGGTGATATCAGGGCAATGGACATCAAGGCCACTTCGGCCGGCTCGGATTTCACCGTGAAAAGTACCGGTCGGGAGAATCTAAAAATTCACGTCAATCTGCCCGGCAGCTTTAACGTGTATAACGCTTTGGCGGCCGTGGGCGTTGGTTTTGCGCTTGGGATGAAGCCTGGGCAAATAGAGGAGGGAATCGCCGCCCTAGAAGCTGTGGAGGGCCGTATGACATCAATCGACGAGGGTCAAAACTTCAGCGTGGTGGTAGATTACGCCCACACACCCGATAGTTTCGAAAAATTATTTAAAGATCTGAAACCGGTAGTCAAGGGTAAGATAGTGGTTATGTTTGGTTCTGCCGGTGGTCAGCGGGACAAACTTAAGCGTCCGGTGCAGGGTGAATTGGCCGGAAAATATGCCGATGAGGTGATATTGACCGAAGAGGATGACCGCGAGACTCCGGGAATGCAGATACTTGATGAGATTGCTGCTGGCGCGAAGAAGTTCGGCAAAGTGCTCGATAAAGATTTGTTTTTGGTCCACGATCGAACTGAGGCTATTAAATTTACGCTTGGGCGAGCCAGGGCAGGGGACACCGTGCTGCTGTTGGGAAAAGGCCACGAAAAAACCATCGAGCGCGCCGACGGCGAACATCCCTGGGACGAAGCTGCTACCGCACGCCAGATTTTAAGAATCCAATTCAAGCGTTAAGCACTTAACTCCGCCGCCGGATTTGCGAAATTCTAGTATCGGCGTTCCAATGGCTTCAAAGCCACTGTCGCGGTATTTTTGTAGTAAAGTCTCGGATTGGTCGCTGGTTATAACAGTTTTGCCATCGCTGATGGCGTTTAAACCAAAGCCTTTGGCTTCTTCTTCGGTGGCTTCGATTAGATTGGGTACAGCGGCCTGCAGGCGTTTTTGGCTAGCCGCGTCGATAGCGCCAGGGAAATAAGCGACTGTATCATCTGATAAAACGGTCAGCGAGGTATCGAGGTGGTAAAACCGGGGGTCAACGATTTTTAAACTTATAACCTCCAGGCCAAAAAAGTCTTGCAGCTCTTTAGCCGCTTCGGCAGACGAGCGGAAGCCATGACCGGCCAGAATTTTGTCGCCGCACAGCAGGTTGTCGCCGCCCCCCTCGAAAAAGTTTTTAGCTTTTTTGAGGTTAGTGTAGCCATGCTCCTGGAACCATTTTTCGTAGTGGGCGGTCTCGGGCTGGCGCTGGGGGTAGCGAAAGCTGGAAAGTAGGGCTTTGCCGTTTATCATCAGGCAGCAGTCGGTGGCAAAAACCATGTCGGGCAGGCTTTTGATAGGTGCTATAAGCTCAACTTGCCAGCCGAGCTGTTTTGTATAAATGTCGTAAATTTTTTGCCATTGTTGCTGAGCGGTTTGGCCGGCGGGTTGATTGCCTTGGTCCATCCAAACGTTAATTTCGTACTCGATATCAAAATAATCGGGCGGGCACATTAGAATCTTTTTGGCCATAAGCAAAAGTATAACAGTGCAGAAATTAAGACGCCGCGTCCGCGGAATGGCGGAGCGCGGCATATTCCAGTTGTCGACTTGGGAGTGCGGCGGTCTAGACCGCCGCACTCCCGTTGAGGGAAAGATTACTGGCCGACGTCCGGTCAGCCGTGCATGTAGGCGGCGTGCCTGCGGCAGGCCAATGCGGCGCCCGGGCAGCGGCGGACGGGGTACTTCTGCTTACGACCGCCGGAGTCATTAGCACTCCGCCGCGCTCGCGTGCACTTCTTGATGAAGCTCTTGATGGCCCGCCGGGCATTGTGCTGGAGCCCGCTGTAGCGCCCCTTCTTGTGCTTGGGGTGCTTAACGAGCTTCACCGGCGTGAGCTGGTAGACGTCGATCTTGTTCGACGCACCGGACTTGGCCCGCTCGACGTGAGCCTGTCCCCGAAGCTGACGCTTCAGATACAGGAACATCTCGTCGACCCAGGATCCCGCCAGGGAGGCCTTCATCTTCTTGGTGTCCGGCAGGCTGATTAGCCCCGTATCGCCGTGCACGTCAACGATGAAAGCGCCCATACCGGGTACGGTAGGTTCTTTCACAGCGTGACCTCCTATGCGAAGTCGGTCGAGTGACTGGAATGGACGCATTATAATCCTCATGGTTTTGCCAGTCAATATTTTTTATAATTTGGCAAACTATTGACACACTAATTGGCACTCAAGTATTATGAGTGCTAGAAAACAAGTTTTAACAGAGGAGTATGTATGGCGGTAAAACTACAGCCATTGGCTGATTGGGTGGTCGCGCAGCAAGAAGAAGCCGTTACTAAGACCGCCAGCGGTCTTTATTTGCCCGACAAGGCGACCGAAAAGCCAAAAATTGCCAAAGTTTTGAAAGTTGGCACAAAGGTTAAGAGTGTTAAGCCAGGCGAGAGGATTGTCTACAAAAGCTACAGCACTACTGAGCTAAAAATTGACGGCACCGAATACATTTTGGTTAAAGAAGAAGACGTGCTTGCTACGGTTCAGTAGCAAGCCATTAACCATGACCCATTTACCATTAACGGTGAACGGAACACGGAAAATGCACGGATAACGGTGAACAGTGAACGGTAAAAGTTAACGACGAAGGAGTTATAAATGGGAAAAAAAGTATTTTATGATGACGATGCCCGCCGCCGGGTTTTGGGCGGGGCGCAAATTTTATATGACGCCGTAAAAACCACCATGGGCCCCAAAGGCCGCAACGTGGTGATTGGTAAAAGTTATGGCAACCCGACTGTTACACACGACGGCGTGGCTGTCGCTAAGGGCGTTGATCTAGACGACGTTGACGATGAGACTCTGGGCTACAAAGTCGGCGCCGAGCTTATAAAACAAGCCGCCAGCAAGATGAACGACGTCGCTGGTGACGGCACCACGACCGTTACAGTTCTTACCTATCATATTTTAAACGAAGCCAATAAGTTGATTGCCGCCGGACACAACCCGATGCAGTTGCGCAAGGGGCTAGAAGCCGCGTCTGCTGAGGCGCTGGGGAAACTGGGCAGTCTGAGCGAATCAATTACCGGCAAAAAGAACCGGGTGGCCGAAGTCGCCACAATTTCTGCCGGCGACGCCGAGATTGGTAATTTGATTGCCGACGTTATGGATAAAGTCGGCAAGGACGGCGTAGTAACCGTTGAAGAAGGGCAGGGCCTAGCGCTGGAAAGCGAAGTTGTAGAAGGCTTTACCATGGACCGCGGCTACGTTAGCCCATACATGGTGACTGACACATCCCGCATGGAGGCTGTATATGATAAACCGGTCATTTTGATCACCGACGCCAAAATCAGTTCAATCCAAGAGTTTTTGCCGATGCTGGAAAAATTGGCCCAGGCCGGTAAAAAGGACCTGGTATTAATCGCCGAGGATGTAGAGGGCGAGGCGCTGGGCACCTTGATACTCAATCGCTTAAAAGGTGTATTTAATACCGTAGCCATCAAGGCGCCGGCTTTTGGCGACCGCCGCAAAGAGATCCTGGAAGACATCGCTATTTTGACCGGCGGCAATGTTATCAGTGAGGAAGTTGGCGTAACTTTTGAAAACGCCGAAATGTCGGTTGTGGGCAGTGCCCGAAAGGTCATTGTGACTAAAGATGTGACGACCATTATTGAAGGCGCCGGCTCGGCTTCGGCAGTTAAAGCCCGCATTGAGCAAATCAACAAACAGATAGAAGCTGCCAGCAGCGAATATGACCGTGAGCAGCTGGAAAATCGCCGCGCGGCGCTACAGGGTAAGGTGGCTGTCATTAAAGTTGGCGGTGCTACCGAAACCGAAATTGAAGAAAAGAAATTCCGTGTTGACGACGCCGTGGCTTCTGTTAAATCGGCACTTGATGAGGGAGTAGTACCAGGCGGCGGCGTGACGTTCATCAATTTGGCCAAGGCCATTAAAGTTGATGGCACCGACTCCGATGCCGCCGGCAAGCAGATACTAAAAAGTGCGCTGGAACAGCCCTTTAGGATATTGCTGGGCAATGCCGGGCTGAACGCTGACGAATGGCTGCCGCAAGTCAAAGCCGGGAAGCCCGGGCTAGGCGTCAACGTCAGTAACCCAAGTGGCCTTGTCGACTTAAAAGCCGCCGGTATAGTTGACCCTTCGCGGGTCAGCAAGGAAGCTTTGCAAAATGCTGTTTCTATTGCTGGAACGGCTATGACAATGGGCGCGTTAGTTGTCGATATTCCCGAAAAAGCCTCCCCGGCTGCCCCCGACATGGGTGGCGGCATGGGAATGATGTAGACTGCCAGGGCAGTAGAATAAAGCTTTTATGGCGCGGATACCTAAACCAAACGCCTTCAATCCAGAAGCTGCAGCTGAACAGTTCGCAACCACCAATACGTTGCTGACGGATTTAACTTCTTGGAACAATGGGGATGAACCAGAAGAACGTCAAAGTGCCATTGAGGATCTTAAGCATCTAGACAAGAAGCCATACCGGCAACTGGGCAAAAGATATGTTTTGACGCTGACCAACTTGGAAATTTCTAGTCGGGAGCATCAAGAAATACGGGAAACTTACATCCAGGATCCAAGTATCCATGTTGATACCATCAATCAGTGGATATTAGGAAACCTACAGTCAGAGATAGGAGAAATAGCCGCTATCCCCGATATGGATAAGGCCATTAGGGTTATAAAAGCCCTGCGTAAAGCTTATGATCAAACCGAGCGTTTAACCCGGGACCAAAAAGAACTGGAAGATCTTTATAAAATTATGGGTGAAGTAGCGTGGCCGGCAGCTTTAGGTAGAGAGCTAAAACCCAGCAGAAAACCAAAAAAGGAAGAGCCGTTGACTAATAAATTGACGGACGAGGAAAAGGAAAGCGGGCAAGAGCCCAACCCGTGGGGACTGACGCCCACAGAGACATGGCTTTTTAAACATCTACCGTTTGGCGAGAGCGATGAAGAACTAGGAAAAAGACTCTCTATACCCGAAGACACAGTGAAGTATTACATGAAAAAGATTTTTGAAAAAACCGGCGTCGAAGGTAGACTACCTGCCGCATCGTTGGCTTGTAAGACTTACGGGAACGAATTGGCGCCCGATAACGAGCAGACTAGAACCCCAAGCACAGATTCACCCAAACCCAAACCCAAACCCAAACCCAAACCTAATGCCCCTATCTACGAACGAGTCGATACAGCTTATTCACAAAAGATGTTTCGGAGCGATGCGGAACGAGCTCTGCCCAAGGTAGACAAAGTCTTGAGAGGGGGTGGAGGACACCCCGAGGAGACTCAGCGGTTTATTTTGAGGAATCCGGAAGTTCTGGAGGACCTATTAAACCGTGGGATTATATCTAAAGAAGATTATGATGCAAAGCAAATTGACCGGGCCGCTGTAGCGGCAGCCATGCTTATTAAATCAGACCATGCCAGAAGTTTCTTAGACAAAGGTAAAGCGGTGGAGGGCATGGAAATAATTCGAAACGAGGAACGGAAATATCTGCAAAGGCTGGCAGGGAATACTAGGCCGTCATAAGACCAGTAAGTAACGCTGCCAGCCTTTAGGGTTTAAAGCGCTTACGCTAAGGTGTTAAGGGCTTGATTTTAGTTAGTGTTTCTCATATAATATACTAAATACTATGAGCCCAAGAAACAACAACCAAGAGCCTGAAGCCAAGCCGGACGTAACGGTTGATATCCCGCATGAGCGCCACCAAACACCACCGGCGCCGACCACCGCACCGCCGCTGCCAGTAATAGAACCTCTGCCTATCCGGCCGATAAACATTACGGACAATATTCCGACTCCGCCGGCCGCTGCCCCAGTTGAACTGCCTGTTTTGCAGCACGAATTTCATGAGCGTGAAGGCCGGCGCTGGCCGGTGATTTTAATCTATACAGTTTTAGCCTTTTTGGTGGCGGTGGCGGTAGTTTTCGCCGGGCGTTGGATTTATCACAAAACTACCCATCAGACTACTAAAACAACCAAGCCCGAAGCGGCTGACACTAGCAAATTACCAGCTGTTCCCTCGGGGAGTACCTCTGCAAACACCAACCCCAGTACTACACAAAATACAACCCCCGCAAGCGGCCAATTGCCAAACAATGGGCCTGGCGACGTAGTCGCGATTTTTGTTGGCACGGCCCTAGCAGTGAGTGGACTGCATTACATCTACACTCTCCGCCGCGTCCGCTAAAACTATTTGCTTCTTTTATTTATTGCTTGGCTTGGGCTTGCGCGGTGAAGTAATTAATCTCGTTAACGACATCTAACAGCGCCTGGGCTCGTGTTTTCTCGTCTGTTATTTGGCTGGCGGCTTCATAAGCTGACGCCAGCATCTTGGAGTTGTCGGAGGCCTGGATAAGCATCATAACGGTCTTAAATTTCTCATCGGGTGCTTGGTCTAGCTGGCCGACTAACGGTTCTAGGCTTTGCAGAGCACGAAGTTTAATCTGGGCCAAATCAGGGTCAAGCGCGGCGCCCGTTGTTGAGGCGGCAGTCGACACAACCCCCGGGTTGCTGGGTTTAGCCAGACCAATTTGAGTTGTCGGCTGCGCATAGACATCCTGTGTGGGGACGCCGTTAATGCCGGGCACAGGCTGGGCGGATGGCGTGACCATTGGGTCGGGTATCGTGGGCGCGCTCGGCGCCGAGGCTACTACGTCGGGCTCGGCACCAATATTCTCGGTCGGCATATCGGCAGGGGAAGCGGATGATAGCGCGGACGTATCAACTGTCGTGGGGGTGCCTGGGGCTGGCGCATCCGCCATTGGCGGATCAGCGGCATCACTGCTTCCAGCATCAGGATTTTGATTTTGGTCGTCACTACCGAACATTCCACCCCCAGCTCGCTAAGGCGAGCATTGATCATTTAGCAATTCACATTTAACAGTTTAATAGTAAAACATAAGCGTTAAAAGACCAAGTTTGAAAAATGATAAATGTTAAATCAATGTTCAATGTCCAACGATAAATGTAAAATGTCTTTATGCTTGATAATTTGAAATACATCCACCAGCGTGACGGGCAAGACGCGCTGGGTATTGCCGAGCGGCAATGGCGGCAGCTGCAGCATGAGTTTGAAAAACCGAAAATCGACGGACGATTTGACAGTATAGTTTTTGCCGGCATGGGCGGCTCGGCCTTAGCGGGCCTTTTGAGCCAAAGCTGGCCGGGATACAGCCTGCCCTTTGAGATTTGCCGCCAGTACCATATTCCTAAATATGTCTCTGATAAAACACTTTTTATAGCTTCCAGTTATTCAGGAAACACCGAAGAAACACTATCGGCACTGGCTGAAGCCGAAGCCAAGGGTGCCAAAATTGTAGTGATTGCCGGCGGCGGCCAGCTGCAAGAAACCGCCGAAGCCAAAAACTACCCGTTAATGCTTATCCCCAAAGTCGAACAGCCGCGCTACTCTGTCTTATATAGTCTCAAGGCTCTGGTTACGATTTTAGAGGCGGCCGGTTTGGTCCAAGAAGCCCAGGCTACGGTTTCTATACACCAGGCAGGTGATTTTTTGAAGCAAAAGGTTGCTACCTGGACAGCTACCGTGCCCACCAAAGACAACCCAGCTAAAAAATTAGCCGAAGAGCTAGCGGGGAAGTCGATAGTAATCTACGGCGGCCCACTGATGGCCCCGGCTGCCTATAAATGGAAAATAAGCTTTAATGAAAACGCCAAAAACGTCGCTTGGTGGAACCAGTACCCAGAATTTAACCACAACGAAATGATTGGCTGGGCCAGCCACCCGATCGAAAAACCTTATGGCGTCGTTGATCTGCGCAGTAACTTAGAGCACCCGCGGGTGCAAAAGCGCTTTGAGGTGACCGAAAAACTACTTTCCGGCCGCTGCCCGTCACCAAACGTGGTGGAAGTGCAAGGCGAAACTATCTTGGAACAGCTGCTTTGGGCGGTCGCTTTTGGTGACTTCGTCAGTATTTATCTGGCATTGCTCAATAACGTAAACCCGGCCCCGGTTGATTTAGTCGAAAAATTCAAACTCGAACTCGACAAGTGATTTAACCTCTTAAAGCATCAATGGGGTTTTTACGGGCCGCCTTTAGGGCAGGGGCGACGCTAAAGATAATACCGACGATAATTGATACCGCCACCGCCAGAATCATCACTGGCGCGTTAATTACTGGGTGCAGGCCGGTGTAAAGCCGCAGTAGACCAAAGATAATTAGCGACACGGCAATACCAATAAAACCACCGACGATCGTCAGGGCCAGCCCTTCGATTAAAAACTGGCTGAGAATTTGGCGATTGGTGGCGCCAATGGCTTTTCTAATGCCGATTTCGCGTGTTCGCTCGCTGACGCTAACCAGCATAATGTCCATGATGCCAATGCCGCCAACCAGCAGTGCCACGGCCGCCAGGCCAGTTGTAAAACCAGCGGCCTTATTAATCACACCGCTGGTTAGATCAAGCAGCTGCTGCTGTTTGAGCACGCTAAAATCTTCACTGCCGCCGCGGTTTTGCAGCAGTCGCTGGCGGATATCGGCCGCCGCCGTGTCGGGATTGACGCCGGTCTTAGTCTTAGCCAAGATTTGCAAGATGTTGGTACGGCCATTGACCAGATTTTTGGCTGGTCCAAATGGCAGAAAAATAGTTTGATTAAGGTCAGATTGCTGGGCCGAGATAAGCCCGCCGGCTGACGGCGCCAGCTGGCCGCGGACAATAAAATCCTGGCCTAAAACGCTAACGGTGTGGCCAATTGGGTTGGAGCCGCCGTAAAGCTGAGCGGCTACGCCCGAGCCAATGACGGCGACGTTATCGGCAGCATTATCTTTGGTGAAAAAGGCGCCGATATCTACTTTGGGGCGCAGCAGATCATAAAGTTCAGGGCCGGTACCCAGCACCGAAACATTATCTAACCGCTGGCCATCGCTGGCAGCGCTGTTGGTGACAAAATCGACCGGCGCCACCGCGCCGACTGAAGGTAATTTAGAAATTGTGGCGACGTCTTGCTCGCTCAGGGTAGAGGTACTTAAAAAAGCCAGCAGGTTTAGACTTTGCCGCGACGAACCCGTGCTAACCAGTTTGCCCGGACGGACGGTTAAAACATCACTGCCAAGGGCGTGGATTTGGCCGACAACTTGCTGTTTTAAGCCTTCGCCGAGGCTGACCACCGTAACCACCGAGCTGATGCCAATAATAATACCCAGCATGGTGAGCAAGCTGCGCCACTTGGCGCTGCGCAGACTGCCGATGGCCGTTTTTAAATTACCGCTGAACATTACGTTTTACCTTTCGGGACCGACCGCGTTTGGTTTTCTTTTTAGGGCCTTGCCGGGGTGTTTTGGCCATGGCTTTGCCGGGCACGTCTTTCATCAGCGCCGATACGCCGGCAATAATATCGTCCTCGGTGGTTTTGCGTTTACGCAAATAAGTGCGCAGAGCGCCTTTAGCCATAGCGCCGATGCTAGTTGATTCATCCTCGACAATCGTGCCATCGCGCATATAAATCACACGGCTGGCGTAGCGCGTCAATTCCGGGTTATGGGTGACCATTAAAATAGTGTGCCCCGAGCGATGGAGGTCAGCCAGTAGTTCCATGACCACTTTGCTGTCGTGGCTGTCTAGGTTGCCGGTGGGTTCGTCGGCAATGATGGTACTGGGGTTATTGATTAGCGCCCGGGCAATAGCGGCCCGCTGGATTTGTCCGCCAGAGAGTTGTTTGGGGAAAAAGTATTCACGGTCGCGCATACCAACAAGTTCCAGCATGTCGCTGGCCCGTTTTAGGCGCCGCACCGGCGCCATGCCGCGGTAAGCCAGTGGCAGGGCGACGTTATCCAACACGTTCAGGCGCGGTAGCAGGTTATAAAATTGGAAAACAAAACCTATGCGGTCACGCCGCAGTTTAGCTTGGCGATTGGGTCTAAGGTACGACGAGTTTTTGCCATCTAAGAGGTAGGTACCGTGGGTTGGCCGATCCAGCAGGCCGATAATGTTCATCAGCGTCGTTTTGCCGCAGCCGCTGGGACCCATGATGGCCAAAAACTCGCCTTTTTCGACACTCAAATCAAGCTCATCCAGAGCCAGAGTGGTGGCTTCACCGAAGCCGAAAAGTTTGGATACTCCCTTGAGTTCAATCAGTGCCATTTGTTACTTATTGCCCTTTTCGATTTATGAAGTGTAAAAAAATATGCCCCTCCACACCCAAGGAAGAACATTCACTCTTATCTCTCTGACCTTAGTGTACGCCCGCAAATTTGCTTACGCCAACAATAAAAGGTTGCAAAATAGGCTACACATAAAAAATGGCGGAGGGGGCGGGATTCGAACCCGCGATAGAGTTGCCCCCATACTGCCTTTCCAAGGCAGCGCACTAGACCAACTATGCGACCCCTCCTCGTCGGAGCCGACGTAACGGCTTCCGTAAGCTAGTATACTAACTTACTTTCAGCCTCAGGTCGTCTCCTCCTCTCAATTTTGCAAAGTATTGCAATGCGGAACTTCGCAAAATTGGTAAGAAACAAAAGTAATTTTAGCAAAGATGCTTAAGAGAAATCTCATTTTCTAAATCCAATAAAGCGTTTAAAATAAAAAGTAGTAAAGCTTTTTCTCAGTTTCGAAAGTTAAAATCAAGACGATACAAAAATAGCAAAGGAGAAATGGTATGACCGACAAAGAACAAATCAAAGACGTGGTCAATAACGTGGCAATGCTGCAAGATCTCAAGCAATGGGAGAAACTAGAGGATTATTTTGTTAAGAAACCGTTCGTTGATAATAAGTCGCTTAGCGGCGAGCTGCCGGCCTTAATCCCGAAGAAAAGGTTGATCGATGGCTGGCACCGGGAGATTGGCAGTTATTTTTACTCGACGCGCCATTTTATACGGCGCTTGGCTGTCCGAATGCTAAATTCCCGCCGCGCCAAAGTGTCGACTACCATTGAACATGTGCACTATGTAGCCGACCGCGGTGAACGTTACGCCTGGACGGTACGCGGTACGATTGATTACATTTTGGTCAAAACGGCCGGCGGCAGCTGGAAAATTAGCCAAATGATATTCAAGATGTCAGAC
>Ga0315281_10009058_pt1 | contig 13843 bp, 13 predicted proteins | sample YL17G07_0_MG_FD_204540 | JGI IMG/M metagenome (GOLD analysis project Ga0315281, IMG submission 204540) | Sediment microbial communities from Yellowstone Lake, YNP, Wyoming, USA - YL17G07_0 | ecosystem: Environmental > Aquatic > Freshwater > Lake > Sediment | place: USA: Wyoming | collected...
CAATAAAATTAAGTAATTTTGCCTGAAGATTTGGTGACATCTCAGTAACCTCATCAAGAAAGAGTGTACCAGTATCAGCAATCTCCACAAGTCCCTGTTTTGAAGTGATTGCCCCTGTAAAAGCACCCTTTTCATGGCCAAAAAGCTCACTTGCTAAAAGTTCCTCTGTAAAAACAGCACAGTTTATACCTATAAAAGGCTTCTCTTTTCTCCGGCTGCTATAGTGGATTAGTTTTGCTACAAGGCCTTTGCCTGTTCCTGTTTCACCTGTAATAAAAACATTGCAGTCTGAACTGGAGAGATCTTTAATAGTATTTATAATTTCTTTCATACCTTTGCTTTTTGCGATAAAGGGCAGGTCTTTATTAAGGCCAAGGGATACTTTAAGAGCTACATTCTCCCTCTGCAAGCTTTTTTTTTCTTGAATCTTCCCGAGCTTAAGGATTAATTCATCAAAATTAAAGGGCTTGGTTATATAGTCTTCTGCTCCTTTTTTCATTGCTTCTACTGCTGAATCAATAGTGCCAAAACCTGTGATGATTATTACTTCTATATCAGGGTATTTTTCCTTTACTTTCCCAAGCAGGATGAGGCCGTCCATCTCTGGCATCTTTATATCAGCTATGACAACGTCAAACTTTTCCTTTTGAATTCTGTCCCATGCCTCCAAGCCATTGTGAACACCAGTGACTTCATATCCTTCATTTTTTAGGTTATGAAGAAGGTGTTTTAATGTTATCTCTTCATCTTCAGCTATAAGAATTTTTATTGCCATGAAAGGAATCTTTCAAAGTTCTTTTGGTAAATCTATTATGAAGGTAGTGCCTTTGCCTTCCTCACTCTCTACCCTTATCTCTCCATTATTTTTATTAATTATACTATACACTATGGAAAGTCCAAGCCCTGTCCCTTTTTCTTTCGTGGTAAAAAAGGGCTCAAATATCCTTCCTATTATTTCCTTAGAAATACCTGGGCCTGAATCAGAAACTTTTATTTTTACTGTTCCCTCCTCATGCAGAATCTTCACCTTTAACACCCCATCACCTGACATAGCCTCAACAGCATTACTGAATAGATTAATTAAGACTTGCTCCATCTGTCCCGGATCAACAACTATGGTAGCCTCTCCTTCGATGGTAAATCTTATTTTTTCAAAATTTATTGAAGCTGATAACTGATTATAAATTCTACCCACCATTTCTCGAAGATTGACTTCAGTGAATTCGGGTTTTTTCCCTCTGGTAAATTCAAGCAGGTCGCTTATTATTCCCTTTACCCTTAATGTTTGAGAATGAATGTCAGCGATGGAATCCATAATAATCTCAGGGTAATGTTCTTTTTTGATCTCTTTTGATAATGTCTGTGAAGCAAGATAAATATTATTAAGTGGATTATTAAGCTCATGGGCGATACCTGATGCAAGAGTCCCCAGGGCTGCTAATTTACTGCTTTGTAATAATTCCTCGTCCTTTTTTATTAATTCTTGTTCCCTGAATTTCAGGTCTTCCTCCATCTTGTTAAAGGTGTCTATTAGTGTGCTTACCTCGTCATGTTGTTTAGGGACTGGCAAAGGAGAAAATTGACCCTTGCCTGTCTTTTCAACGGTCTCCATTAAAATCCTTAGTCTGTTAACAACTCTTTGACTACTAACAAAAAGAAGAGCAAAACCGATAAAAAATGCAGTTGGAACGAGTATAAAAGCAGTCCTTCGAGAGACGGTTATAATGCTTTCAACATTAACCCTTGCTGAACTGTCAAGGTCTTTTGATATCACTAATATCTCCTCCCCGAGCTCGCTTAGGGAACTTGTTTCAGATGCAAGGCACTGAAGAATTTTTATGGTTTTGTCTTTAGATTTAAAGTTGATCTTTTTAAATAATTCAGCATTTTGACTGGGATGGTCTAAGAATGTCGATTCAACAATAGGTAATAAAAAGGGATAGGGCAAATTTAGACTCTTTAAATCATTCAGTACATCTTTGAAATCAGCAACTGTTTTATTTATCTCCTCAAAGCAGTCTCTGTATTCTTCAAGCCTCTGATCTAATGTCTGGAGTGCTAAGACAGATTTTCTATAGGGGTTACCTTGATGAACAAGACCTTTTAGCTGGGTTAAATATTTACGGACATCATCTGCCTCTTTAAAGTTACCAAGAAAGAAATTCTTTTCATGTCTTCTCATCTGCAGGGATTTGCTTCTGATGCTGGCAGCAAGCTCCAGGAAACCAACCTCTTTTCTTATCTTCAGGAAGTCAACATATGCAAATATACTGAGAATAATAATTACGGAAAAACTGACAAAAAAACTGAAAATTATTTTTTTCTTTATGGACATGGATTATTATAAGATATTTACACGGAAGAAAAAAAAGGCCGCTGAAATTCAGCGGCCTTTTAAATTAGTTTCAAAAAATCTTACGGCTTAACCACAAGCACTGGGCATGGCGAATGTCCAATAACCTTCGCAGTAACGCTACCCATAAGAAGTCTTCTCAATCCTGTTCGGCCATGGCTTCCCATTACAATAATATCAGCCTTGTTCTCTCTGGCAAGGTTCGTTATTACTCTGTAAGCCTCGCCTTCCCGTACAAAAGATGTGGTTTTAATATTAGATCCATCCGCTTTTTTCTTTACATCTTCGACAAATCCTTTTGCCTTTTTAACCATATCTTCAACCATACCCGGAGCACGAGCCAAGAATTCCTCTGTTACCTCAACTACTGAGAGAACCATCAATTCTCCACCATAAGATTTTGCAAAGTTTATAGCACTCTCTGTCGCAGCCTCACTGTATTTCGAGCCATCTGTATTAAGGAAAATACACTTCCATCCTATAGAAGTATTATCTGGTACAACAAGGACATCTCGCTGGCTGTGTCCGATAACCCTCGCTGTTACGCTTCCCATGAAGGCCCTTTCTATTTGTGATAAACCTTTTCTCCCCATTACTATCAAATCACAATTCTCTGCATCTGCGAGGTCAACAATCCTCTCGTATATCTCTCCTTCCTCACAGACTGTTTTTATTAAAGCCCTTTCAGACTTTGCTATATCCTCTGCCTCAGAAAGGGCCTTCTCACATGGCTCAGCCATTGCCTTTCTCATATCCCCAATAAATGTAGCTGAAAGGTCTCCTGTGTAAGATGGGATTACCGATACAACAGTGATCCAGCACTCTTCACTATTTGCCAGCTTGATTGCCTGTCTGAGGGCATTCCTGCTTGATTCAGAACCATCTATTGCAACAAGTATCTTTCTATACCTTCCCATGTTCTAAAACCTCTTTTGTAGAGTGTTGTAATTTCTCTTCCCTGAGACCCTTCCAAATAGCTTTTAAAACCACAATGCCTCCTGTGAGCAAGGCAATTATCATTATAGCAAAGCTTGTAGTTTTCAACAATTTAGTGGTAGTTTCACTCAGTGCCTGAATTATTCCAAGTTGTGAGAGGTAAACAGGCACCATCAAACCACGGCTGAAGAGGACGATGACCATGATAAGCCCCATGACAAGTTTTATCATAAACGGTTTCACGTATGTCGTCCCAATAGCGCCAAGCTGGATTCCAAATAGGGAGCCTGCGAGGATAATCATCGCAAGGCGGACATCAACAAAACCATGCAGTGCATATTTAAAAGAGCCTCCCATTCCCATAACAAAGGCTATTACAAGTTCTGTTGCAGACCCCATCAAAGCTGGTGCACCGAGTACATATATCAGGGCAGGCACACCGATAAAGCCCCCTACCGCAATAGTGGCAGCCAGCATACCTGTTGCAAAACCCAGTGGTATGGTGAAAAGAACTGATATCTTTGTCTTAAGGCTCTTAAAATACATCATTGTCCCCGGGATATGGATAGATTGCACCCGGCGAGCAAGTTTGGTTACCTTTTCTTCTTCATCGCTATCTCCAGCTTTTTTGGTTTTGAAGGCATCACGTAATATATAACCTCCAACTATTGCAAGGACAACAACAAAAGCCACGCTCACATAGAGGTTAGAGCCTGCATCTCCAAATGACCTCTTGATACTCTCCTGAATGTGCGCTCCGTAAAGAACTCCTGCCTCTGCTGAAACCCCCATGATCAAACCCAGCTTAACATCTACCTGTCCATATTTAGCACGTTTTAAGGCACCAATAAGTGCCTTTGGAAATTTATGGCACATGTTGCTGGCTACTGCTACAAGACCAGGCACACCAAGGCTCATCATTGCAGGTGTGAGCACAAAGGCACCTCCCGAACCGATAAACCCGCTTACAAGACCGCCGACAAACCCTACAAAGAACAGATACAGCATGTTCATCCACGTGAGATCAATAAAATTACTAACCTGAGTTACTACATCATGCATGTTATTTCACCTCCCTCTTCTTTCTCGCCTCTACACCGAGGACTGTCCAGAAACTTCCTGTGAAATTCCCATGGAAAAAGGAAAAGATAAATGCCACTGCTATTGGCAGCAGTGCATACACCCCGCCGCGTGTGAAGTAATCACTGATCATGTCTTGCTTGAGTAGCAGAGCTATATATAGCGCTGCAGTAAAAATCCCAAATAAGATCATCTTACCGATAGGTTTCTTCCTCTTAACACCTTCTTTTGCCATTTGTTACCTCCTTCATTTTAGTAGTTTGATTTCTTCCCTAATTTATTTGAACAGACTTCTGTTTTTTAGGGGATGTCTACCACCACTAAAGGACACTTTATCTTTTCCAATATCTTAGAGAGCCCCTCCTCCCTACTCCAGCGATCAACAGCAGGTGATTCCACAACCACAAAATGGATACTTCTCTCAGAGTCTGTGTATTTCCTAATCTCTTCTCTCAAACGGCCAATTTTCTGAATCAGCCGATAGGTTATTCCTTCTCTCTGAAGCTCCGAAAAAAATTCTTTCAATACTGGATTTTCATCTGCATCAGTTGATGAGAGGTACAGGATATCCATATCTGCTCCAATCCTTTTGCATGTATTCATTGCATACTTAAGGGCCTTTCTTTCTACCTCTCCTTCTCGCATAGCGAGCAGAACCCTTCTTCCCTCCTTAAGTATTTCCTTTGCGGCCTCAAACTCCCCTGCCTCTGCAAAGGTAGAGGCAGTCATTATGTCTTCTAACTTTTTAATCAACTTTTTCAAATTCTCCTTTTTCATGTCTATACTTTGATCTTTTTACTTCTTGTCAGAGATACTTAATAAGACAATTTTTATGCCAATTAATAACTCATTGATTTTTATTAATTTCAGCATTAAGACTGAAATAACGTTTGTTGAATTTTGCAACGTAAACTGCCTAAAAAGGGAATTATCAAGAACCATCGGGCTTTTTTGGGCTGCTGCATGAATAAGTATTTAGGTTACATATTGCAACATTAGACCGAAATGCCGAGGTCTTTTGTTCCTCTTTCTGAGATTGGTTATTCACCAGTACCATATCAACAATCTCCTCAAGTCTATCCACCAGGTGAACATCCAACCCTCTTTTGACATCTTCAGGAAGGTTTTCAATATCTACCTTGTTCTTAATTGGCAAAACTACAACTTTTACTCCTGCCCGACGCGCTGCTAAAATCTTTCCTTTAACTCCTCCAACAGGAAGAATCCTCCCGCTCAGAGTTAATTCCCCTGATACTGCTACATCCCTCCTTGCAGGTCTTCCGGTTAAAAGAGAAATAAGGGCGATTGCAATGGTTGCACCAGAAGAAGGTCCATCTTTTGGAATAGCTCCAGCAGGCACATGGATATGGATATCCTGGTTTTCAAAGAAATTCTCAGGAATATTAAAGTATGATGCATTACTTCTTATGTAACTTAGAGCTGCATGTGCAGACTCACACATCACATTTCCGAGGGAACCAGTCAGAATAAGCTGTTTATTTCCCTTCATCTTTGCTGCTTCTAAAAAAATGATTTCTCCGCCCGTTTCGGTCCATACCAGACCTGTCGTAACTCCAACTCTGTCTTTTTCATCTGCTACTTCACGGTAGTATTTCCTCGGTCCGAGATATTTCTCGATTAGATCCTGAGTGATCCTTGTTTTCTGAATAGCATCCTTATGTTGGACATGTTCAGTAGCTATCTTTCTGCAAATAGTGCCAATCTGTCTTTCAAGGTTTCTTATGCCAGCCTCCCGGGTATAATCCTGTATTATCTTGGATATAGCCTCTGCAGTAAACTCAGGTGGATAGTCTGACAAACCCTGTTCATGAACCTGCTTTGGAACCAGATGATGCAAAGCAATCTGCGTTTTATCATCTTCGGTATAACCTGAGAGTTCGATTACTTCCATACGATCCCTGAGGGGTTCCTGGATATTATCAGCAATATTAGCAGTTACAATAAACATGATACCTGAGAGATCAAAAGGCATATCCAGATAGTGGTCAAGGAAATTCTGATTCTGTTCAGGGTCGAGTACCTCAAGCAATGCAGACGCAGAATCACCTTTAAAATCCTGCCCGATCTTGTCAATCTCATCCAGCATAAAAACAGGGTTAGAAGAGCCTGCACGGCGGATTTCCTCAATAATGCGTCCTGGCATTGCACCGGCGTATGTCCGTCTATGGCCTCTGATTTCAGCCTCATCCTTCATCCCAGCCAGTGAAATCCTCGCAAACTTTCTTCCGAGGGCCTCTGCAATAGACTTACCCAAAGAGGTCTTTCCAGTGCCCGGGGGACCTGCAAAACAGAGAACAGATCCCTTTGTAGATATGGTTGATAACTTATTCTCAATTGCATGTTTAACAACTGACCGCACCGTATCCACCTTAAAAGGCTTTTCAATATAATGAAATGCACCCTTCTTCATGGACTCTATGGCAGAGTTGATCGAGGCATAGCCAGTGATCATGATAACCTTAGTGTCAGGGTACTTGCTCTTAACCTTTTCAAGAACCTCTATCCCGTTGACTTTCTCCATCCTGATGTCAGTAAGGATGACATCATAATCAGATGCCTCCATCTTCTTGACGGCCTCAAGGCCATTTTCCACTGTGACCACTGTGTAATTCTCTTTTCTCAGGATATGTTCTAAGTTTTTCCTCGCAATCTCCTCATCATCAACCACCAGAATCCGGGGCTTTCTGTTTGTCACCAATATCTTGACAGCTAAATGCTCCAAAATTCTCTCCTTAACCTTATGCAGACCATGATGCCTTCCGTCAAGAATCCTCGCTGCACTGTCAAGATCCAGATTATCTTCTGTCTTTTGACTCCAGGGGAGGCTAACAAGATAGTCAATATAGGCAAGTCCTATCGCATATTCCGCCACATTAGGACTTGTCTTTGATAACATCTCCACTTCCTTATTGGCAATCTGCTGAGCATGAAGAGGCATCTTGGATGAAACAATCATCTGCCTCAGATCCTCTATTGTTGCAGCCTGGAGTTTTCCTTCTGATTTTTTAAAGATATTCATTTTTATACCCCCTCCCCAAATTTGAAGAAGGGGTTAATGGTTTAGGAAATACAATTAACCCCTTCTTCACACAATGTTGCATCTCTTACCTTTTTATACCGGGGGCCCTGAGTTCTTTTCTTGGTCTCACAGCAGGGGTTACGCGGTCTGTCTTCTGAGGTCTCTCTTCCTCATTAAGGATTTCCCTTGCAGTTTCATATTCTCCTGCCTCTGCAAAGGTTGCTGCTGAAAAGATCCTCTCTAACTTTCTTAACAGCTTTTTCATCTTACATACCTCCTTTTTATCTTTCATAATTTATCTTTTATATAAAACATATTTCATGCCAGGGATCCTTTATCCTTCTAAGCCTTTGTTATTATGGTATTTTTTATAGATTTGATATTTTGTTGAGAAGCGTTAAATTGATGCATAATTCAACAGAAAATTTTACCTTTGACTTATGATGCTTATTGAAGTGAGTATAGTAAGGATTGCTATCAATATTCATTTGTGTTGCAAATAAATCAGTTGATATTGCTTTTTGCAATAACAATTTATAAAATAACAAATGTTCAAATTCCCGAGCATCAGACAGAAGATTATTCTCGGTTATTATGCAGGGGTAGCAGTTCTTATATTAATAACTCTTTTTACTCTTACAGAGCTCTGGTATATGGAGAAAAAGGTGAAATTTGGAGGGGTCATTTCTGATTTTTTCGATACCACCCTTGAAATAAGAAGGTTCGAAAAGAATTTCTTCCTCTATCAAAAGGACCCTGATTATCAGGAAAATATGAGTTATGTAAGCAAGGCTCAGGGGATCCTTGATCAAAATATAAATGAATATAAAAGACTTTCAATTGCACCCCAGCTGGACTTGGTAAGAGAAAGTTTAAAAAAATATACACTATTGATGACTCAATTCGCAGCAGATAGTAAGATTAACTCTGATAAGCGTTTAGATTTAGAGAAAACAATAAGGGAACTGGGCAAAGAGATCGTAACGATTGCTGAGGATGTCTCAAAAACCGAACGTAATAGACTTCAGACGTTACTTATTAAAACTCAGAGGACCCTTGTGTTTCTTATTATCTCTTTATCCCTTGTAGGACTCGCAATAGGTCAATTCCTGTCAAAAATGGTGGTAAAGCCTCTTCAATCCTTAGAGGAGCAGATGAAGCTGATAGAAGAAGGAAAGCTCAGAACAGTACTAATTAATTCAAAAGATAGAGAGATTGTCTCTCTAACAGATGCATTCAATAAAATGCTTAATGAACTGGAGTTCAGGCAGAAACATCTTATCCAGAGAGAAAAGCTTGCATCCTTGGGAACACTCCTGTCAGGAGTTGCCCATGAGTTGAATAATCCATTATCAAACATATCATCATCATGCCAGATACTCACAGAAGAGCTTGAAGATACTGACATGGAGTATAAAAAAGAAATGCTCTCACAGATTGCTACGCAAACAGATAGGGCAAGGGACATTGTCCGTTCTCTGTTAGAATTCTCACGGCATAGAGAATTCAGAAAGGAGTTCCTGCCACTCAAAAAACTTTTTGAAGAAACAAATCTTTTTCTTAAGGGTGACATACCAGCAGGAGTTGAAATTGTTATTGATGTGCCGAATGATATATACATTTTTGCTGATAAGCAAAGGATCCAGCAGGCATTTTTAAATCTGCAAAAAAACGCTGTAGAATCCATTGTTGATGAAGGGAGAGTGTTCGTCACGGCACGAAAACACTTTGTAAAGGGAGAAACAGCAGTAAAGGAACACGGTTGTGAATATGCAAAATATCGAGATATATGTACTGGTGAATGTCCTGTTGGCAAGGATACTGTTGATATTGAGATAAAAGATACTGGCCTGGGAATACCACCCGATATTCTGCCAAAGATATTTGATCCCTTCTTCACAACAAAAGATGTTGAAAAAGACTCCGGATCAAGACTCGATGTCAGAAAAGGCTCAGGCCTTGGACTCTATGTTGTTGAGGAGATTATTGAAGAGAATGATGGCTGTATCGGTGTCTACAGTGAAGTCGGGAAAGGAACTTCATTTTTAATAAGATTACCGATGAAGAAGGCATAAAAATGCAAGGGATCGCAAAGATATTAATTGTTGATGATGAAAAGGTAGCCCTTAAAAACCTTGAGCATGTTATGAGAAAAGAAGGCTATGAGGTAACCGGCACAGAGAGCGGGCCAATTGCCCTCAGACTCCTTGAAGAACAACAATTCGATGTTGTTCTTACAGATTTAAGGATGGAGAAGGTAGATGGAATGCAGATACTTAAAAAATGCCGTGAGCTATATCCTGACACAGAGGTGGTAATAATAACAGGTTATGCAACCCTTGAGTCTGCTGTTGATACGATGAAACATGGTGCATTTTATTACGTTGCAAAGCCCTTTAAACTGGAGGAGGTAAGAAAGGTTGTTAAGGAGGCAGTAGAAAAGGTAAGACTGAAAAGGGAAAACATAGAGCTCAGGGAGCAGCTTGAAAAATATCAGGGAAAGGTCAAAATAATTACTCAGGATATAAATTTGCAAAGGCTTCTTGAGACATCAAAACAGATAGCTCCAACAGAGTGTAACGTCATTATAAGTGGTGAGAGTGGAACTGGTAAAGAATTATTTGCGAGATTTATACATTTCAATAGCGAACGTGCTGAAGGACCATTTCTTGCCATAAACTGCGGTGCCTTTACAGAGGAACTTCTATCAAGCGAACTCTTCGGACACGAAAAGGGTGCATTTACCGGTGCAATAAATATGAAAAAGGGGTTAATAGAGATAGCATCTAAAGGGTCTCTCTTTCTTGATGAAATAACAGAAATGCCATCTTCCATGCAGGTAAAACTTTTGAGGGTTATTCAGGAAAAAGAGGTTTTAAGAGTAGGAGGCACAGAACCTTTAAAGGTGGATGTCAGGTTTATTGCTGCAACCAATAGAGATATACAGGATTCAGTAAAAAGCGGACGCTTCAGACAGGATCTTTATTTCAGATTAAATGTGGTTTCACTGCGTATACCACCCCTTTCTGAAAGAAAAGACGACATACCTCTTTTAAGCTACTATTTCCTGAAAAAATATGCATTGCTCATGAAAAAGGATATCAGAGAGATATCCCCTGATGTAATAGCTATTCTGGTGAACTATGATTTTCCGGGAAATGTGAGGGAACTTGAAAATATCATTGAAAGGGGCATAGCCCTTGCCAGCGGGCATAGTATAGAGGTAGCCCATCTTCCTGAAGACCTCCGGGAATTAAGCATAAGAACCTTCAGAAAAAAGGAAGGCAAGTTCCCATCTCTTGAAGAGCAGGAGAAGTCTTACATTAACTGGGTTTTAAAAGAAGTTGGAGGCAACAGAACAGTTGCAGCACAGATACTCAGGATTGACAGGGTGTCATTATGGAGGAAGTTGAAGAAATATGGACTTGAAGAAGAGCAAACGACAAGATCACTCCACGAACTCTAATCCTACCCGAAATGTTTTATCTTCGATTTCTTGTGTCCATCTTACAACAGAAGCCTTTGCTGTAATGTTATTCATCATATTCCCATCTTCAAAGAGCAAAAAATGTCCAACTTCGAGTGGATATTGTGTTAACAGACCAAGTCCCCCTGCACTTATATCAACTGAAACACCTGTGCCATAGACTTCCTTTGGTTTTTCCATATCTAAGACGTTTAGATAATATCTTATAAAACTAACATGGTATTCTCGCACATATTTTCGTCTGAATTCGCTGGTCATATCAACAGCACATACCTAATTTATAAGGTTATACAGTTTATTTCTACTGCTATGACTGCGTTATTCTTTGGAAATTCCCTGGATCAATCCCCCTTAAGAATATTACAATGAATGCATTAGAAAACTCAATAAAAAATCAAGAATCAAATAGCCTCTCGCTTCTTCAGAATAACAAGAGAGAAGGTTACTCGCTGCTCACAATGGCAATCGTTGGATTCTGGCATCGCTGAAGCACTGTAGAACTTACTCCTCCAAATAAAAGGTCTTTAAGGGCAGTGCGTCCTTTTCTACCCATTATAATGAGATTGTAGTCTTCTGCCTCAGCCTCTTTTATTCTGGATATATGTAAGGTGGCTGATTTCTGAAGGCACAATAGGTGATAAGTATCATTATTTATTGCGGTTCAAACTAAGATCTAACTATAAGCATAGTAAGCACCGGCCAGGGTGCATAGCAGTATATCCTTTCGGCGACGCTACCCGTAAGAACTCCTTCTCTGCCATTTCTTCTATTGTTTCTAACAACAACGAGACCTGTTTTTTCCTCCACCGTCTTAATTATAGCCTATATGGCTCAACTTTTTGCATTAGAGCTTCCACACCAGGACAGCACTCTCTGCATGCCCTATCACCCTTTCTGTCACGCTACCCATAAGTAGTTTTGATATGCCAGTCCTTCCATGGCTTCCAATAACTATGAGACCAGCATTCTTCCGGGCAGCAGTATTCACTATGACCTCATGAGGCACACCTTTCAGGGTTAAAGCTTCCACCTTTATGCCTTCCTTTTCTGCAATCTCCTTTACCATATAAACATTTACCTTTGCCGCTGGAAGGTTTTCATCTTTTTTGGCAACAGAAAGGACGATCAGAGTGCTCCCACTGCGTTTTGCAATGCTGATGGCTTCTTGGGATGCAAACTCGCTATGCATTGAACCATCTGTGGCGATAAGTATCTTTTCAAAGGTAAGTTTCGCATCTTTGGGCACAACCAGAACCCTGCAGAGTGTATAACCTATGACCTTAGCAGTCGCGCTTCCCATCATAACCCTCCCTAAAGCACTGCGGCCATACCTGCCCATAATTATCATTCCGACCTTATTTTTTGCTGCCTCGTCAACAATAGATTCATAAGGTTCTCCTCCTCGATACACAATAATTTCGCAGTCAACGCCCTCCTTTGACGCCTTTGATTTAACCGTCTTGAGATGCTCCAGCCTCTGTTGTTCCTCCTTTTCGACAAGCCCGGGTGCAAGGGCCTCAAACTCAGGATTAACTTCTATAACAGATATTGCATAGAGTTTACTGCCACAGGTCTTTGCTAAATTAATAGCCTCTCTTACAGCGCCTTCGCTGTATTTAGAACCATCTGTGGCTAAAAGCAGCCTTTCAAGCCTTTCTATTATTGGACATGCCTGATTTGCACTCATAATTAGTGCCCTCCTGATTTTAGGATTCCGCTTGCTGCAAGAGCCAATACAGCAACCTCTAATATTGCTATGATTATAAAAGGAGTATCTTTCTTTCTTATGAGTATTGGCAATATTGTCAGATAGCACAAAATCGTAAGTCCTGCAAGAAACGCTATCCCTATAAAATTCAGATAGTCTCCTTTACCTATCATCGCTAACCAATCCCATCCGGTAGGTGCCTGGAGGGTATGGATGAAATCAGACGATTTCATAGTCCAGTATTTAGGGATTTCCTGAGGGGGAATAAATGACGATAGTATCCCAGACATATACACTATGAAGGTCACCACTATGATCACAAGCCCTATGATCATTCCGATATTTAAGATCTTTGCATATACAATCTGTTCGCCTGTGGCTTTTGTCTTATCTTCTGCCATAAAACCTCCTAATTATCTCAAAAATTCCGCAACGTTTAAATGTCATTCCTGCGAAAGCAGGAATCCAGAGAGACAAAGGACTGGATTCCGCATCAAGTGCGGAATGACCGCAAAAGCCTTTATTTCCATATTTCAAGCCCTTTAAGTAAAGCCCTCGTTCCTGCAAAAAGCAAAAGACCTATAACCATCCACTTGATTGCCTTTGGCTTTGTCCTTGCGAGTATCCGGACACCAACAATAGAGCCGAGCATTATTCCGATAACTGATGGAACAACTATCATTGGAAGCACCGCCCCCGAATTAAGGTAAATCCATGCAGCCGAAGTATCAGTTATGGAAAGCAAAAACTTGCTTGTCGCAACAGATATCTTAAGGGGTGCGCCCATGAGAAGATTCAGGACCGGAACATTTGCCCACCCTGCACCAAGACCAAACATTCCTGCCATTACGCCTATACCTATAAATAGAGCTAACCCTGGAGCTGTTCGATGTACATTCCATTCTACATCTTTTTCGAGGGACACCTCCCTGTATATTCCCATTATGCCAAGGGCCTGAGATAAACCGTCAGGCTTTGGTACATTCGGAAAATCAGATTTTTTTGCAGAGGCCATGATTATCACAATACCTATGATAGTTGTACCAAGAAGGATATTAACTAATTTAGCAGGAAGGGCAAGTCCTATCATGGCACCCACGATTGCTGCTGATGATGCAATAAGCGCTACGGGAAGGGAAAGACGAAGACTTGCAAGATTCCTCTTGAGGAGTCCAGGGCCTGCTGCGAGTGCTCCTGAAAGCGCTACAATGAGACCAGCGCCTCAAAAAAATCAATATG
>Ga0315281_10009059_pt1 | contig 13843 bp, 7 predicted proteins | sample YL17G07_0_MG_FD_204540 | JGI IMG/M metagenome (GOLD analysis project Ga0315281, IMG submission 204540) | Sediment microbial communities from Yellowstone Lake, YNP, Wyoming, USA - YL17G07_0 | ecosystem: Environmental > Aquatic > Freshwater > Lake > Sediment | place: USA: Wyoming | collected...
ACAAAGGGGGCTTGGGGGCGAAGTTGAAGTTCACAATCGTGCGGAACGGGGAGCAAATGGAGCGTGAGGTAATTGTGACGGAGCCGAACCTCCAGTTCCCGCCTGATCCCGCGGCCGCATTGGTGGAGAAGCCGCCGAAGCCAGGGCCGGAGGGTCTCGGCGCGATATCTGAGGAGGAAATAATCGAACTGTTCAAGAACTCGTTTGTGGGCGCGGGATTTTCAAGGGCGCAGGCCGAGTTGCTGTTCAAGTATTTCGGCGATGGCAAGCGGCCGCAAGGCACCGTCGGCCTGAACAAGGAAACACTGGACATGATAGTGGACTACCTGAAGGGGAAGGGTTTCTCGATGATGCAGATACAGTTGCTCCTGGCGGCTTTCAAGGTGAATCCCGACGCGCTGAAGAGACTGGCCGAGGACAAGGGGAAGGCCGTGGAAGCGAACAAGGATGAGAACCTGACGCCGGAACAGATGCTGGAGAACCTGGGTTGGCCGAAAGAGATGGCGGCGCTTCAGTTGATGTTCATGAGAAACGCGAAGATGACCGAGGAACAGATTAAGGCGGACATCCGCGCGGGCAAGGTGCGGAAGCCGAGCATGGGACCGGCTCCCGGTGGAATGCCGCCGGGAATGAAGCCGCCGGCGCAGCCGTGATTGCGAAGCGGTTTTCCGCGCAAGAAAGAAATACGGGCCTTGCACGATTGTGCGAGGCCCGTATTTTTTGATATTGCCTCCCACAAAAGGGGTCTGACCCCTTTTGTGGGGAGTTTGGCGTTGGGGTCGACGAATTCAAGGAGCACACGCCCGTAGTTCAGCCAGGGGAGCGGCATTCGGCCCGAATGGTATCCGGGGTAACTTGACCACGGGTAGTCCTCCGGGCGTTTCGCGAGGCCCGCGTGGTAGTGGTTATCGCCACAAAAGGGGTCTGACCCCTTTTGTGGGGAGTGGGGATTATTCGAACTTGAGGGTTTTTATTATTTCGTCGCAGATGTTGTCCAAGTCCGCGCTCTTCTGGCTGTAACTTATGGTGATGAGGCAGTCGTCCTTCATGATTATGACGAACCTGCCGCCCGCCAAGAGGTGAGCGATGACCCCCTTGGCGTTGGGGATGTCAAGTTTCTCGAAGCGCGCGGTGCCCTTTTTCAAGGCTGCGCGCAGCAGATAGGCCTGTGCAGGCGGGAATGCGCCGACTTTCACGTTCAACCTGCGACCGTTGTCTTTCACGGCAAGGACGGATCCCACCGCATTGACGACATACTTTTCATCGATGGCAACCGTGACTCCGTACCCTTTGAAGACGAAGGTGTTTTTGTTCCGTTCCACAAGATCGCCGATGAATCCCTTCTTCTCAACTTGCTTGTCTCCGTCGGTGGAGAGGTACGTGTATTCGAGGAGTTCCACGTCCATGTTGCCCGCGCACTGCAGGAGGGCCATGGTGGGGTCCGCGGGGCCTCTCTTCGCAAGGCTGTCCTTGCTGACAACGATGTGCGAGCAATCGACGAAGGCGGCGGGAAGGGTTGCGTCAAGGGGAACCCAAACGCCGACGTAGGCCTCGTCCCAGGCGTGCCAGATGAAGCCCTCGCCCGGCTCATAGACCACGCCCGTGACGAACCGCGAGGGAATGCCCGCGGCGCGGAGCATTGCGGCAAGGAGGACCGCATGCTCGCTGCAGTCGCCGGCGGGGTTGTCGAAGACCTGCTTCGCGGAGGCGAAGCCGACCGTGTAGTTCTTGTCCTTGATGTATTTGAAGACCCATTTTTCCATTACTTTGGCGACCTTGTACGAATCCTTCTCATCGGCGGCGAGTTTCTTCGCCTGTTCGACTATTTTGTCGTAGTTTGACTCCATGTATTCGTTGGGTTTGAGGAACTCATCCATTTCCGGTCCGAGTTTCATGGGCAACTGCTGGATTTGCGCGTCGGCGGGTATGACTGCTTTGGCGCGGAGGAGGACGAGATCCTTGCCGGTCTTTTCCACCTTCTGGTTGTCGAACTGGAGCGGCATGTCCTCCGGCTTATTGTTCCTGATGTTGATTTTGTAGAGGACGGAGTTTGAGAGGAAGGGGTGGTAGAAATCCTGTTTGCACTTGACGACCAGTCCGGTGAGGGCGGGCATGCGGGCGCCCTTTTCTTCCTTGAGTGCCGTTTCCTTGTCCGTGAGTATCTCCGTGAGGGAAAGCGGCCCGATTTTCGTCTCGCCTTTGACTTCGTCGCCGTCTTCATTTATCCACACGGTGGCGCTGATGTACGGTATTTCGGGGCATTTTGCGCTGACACGGAAGAGTTCCATTTCCTTGTCGCCGACTTTCACCTTTTCCTTTTTCTCGACTGAGTATTCCATGTTGACGAAGCGGCGGAACTCCAGGAGGTATTCTTTTCTTGTGACCTTCGCGCCGGCCTCGATTTTTGTTTTCTCGAAAGGGCCGTGGTTTGTGAGAGAGAGCACCGCCCCCTTTTCCCAGGGGACTTCGACGGACTGGCCGTTGTCGGTGGTGAGCACGAGTTTGCCGTCGCGCATCTCGCCTTTAAGGACCTTCTCGTCCTTTCCTTCTTTTGTGCGCTGCTCGAAGCGGACGGGCGCGCCGTCGGCGGTCTCGAAGAACACTGAGGTTTCAATGGTCTCCATGACGTCGCCGCCACGGTCAAGGCGCGATTTGCTGTCGCTCTCGATCTTGCAGAGTTCCTTGTCGCCTTCCTTGACCTGCGTAACCTTGAAATGGTGGTAGCCGGACTTGGCGTTGTTGAGATAAGTGGAGTACCATTGTTCGGAAGTGGAACTGTCAGGCTGGGCCGGTTTCACGGCGTCAGCCGCGTGCGCGCCGGGGAGAGTGAACAGGAAGGCGAACACGAATACCGGAAGCAGCGCAAGGACGGCAAGGTTTAGGCTGTTTCTTCTGTGACGCATGGATTGCTCCTTTTGAATTTATTGGAATCGGTGATTTCCCTGACAGAATACTGTCGCGTGGAGTCTGCGTCAAGCGGTAAATCGGCGCGGGACGCGGTGCGGGTGCAGGCCAAAATAGTGGGTATCTGGGGTCAGACCCCTCCCGAAGCCCCGAAGCGGGGCTTCTCCTTGGCGTCTGACCCCGCCTGAGGCGGACAAGCCCGTTAACCACCCACAATTTTGGCCCACACCCACGCGGTGCCACTGGATATAATACGTATGAGAAACGTCCGTTATCATGGAATTTGCAAAATAAGGTAAAACTTTGCGGCGCCGCGGTCGTCTAAGAAAGCAGTTGATAACGGGGTGAAGTATTGCTAGTATTGATGGCCTGTCCATTGCGAAAAGGAGGCTGCACGGGGCGCCGAGGATGGAAGACAAATCCACATCTCTGCTGGTCGATCGCCTGCGCAAAGCCGAGGCCCGCTTGCGCATTTTCCTTGCGCTGCGGGCGGGGCTTACCGCGTCGTTCTACGCCTTGTGCGCGATAATGCTTCTGATGCTGATGGGCGTCCGCGTGGCGCAGGGCGAGCATACGGCCGTTTCTTATTTTGTTTTCTGGGTGACGGGGATTTTCGCCGGGGAGGGGAGTGCGGTCGGGTTCCTCCAGGCATTTCATCCCGCCGACTTCGTCTATCTGTTCGCAATCGCGCTTGGCGTGGCGTTCGCTGCGACGGCGCTTGTGCGAATGCTTCGCCGCATACCTCTCAAGACGGTGGCGCTTTATCTGGACGCAAAGACCGGGTCGAAGGAGCAATTTTCCACCGCGTACGAACTGGCTGTTTCATCGGTGACGGCGCCGGTGGATTCCTATCTGGTGCGGAAGGCCGCGGAGAGGATGGAGAGCGAGCGCCTTGACCGCAAGCCTGTGTTCCTGCCGCCGCGGGAGGCGTGGCTTCAGGCCGTGCCGATTGCGGTCCTTGCCGGACTGCTTTTCTGGCTGAATCCGTTCCATCTTCCGGCTCCTCCGCCTCCCCCGCCCACGCAGAACGGGCTTTCGGAGGAGGAGAAGCAGACGGTGGACGAGGTTGCGAAGGCGATCCAGAAGCGCATGGAGAAGGAGAAGGACCCGCAGCGCAAGGAGGAACTGAAACGGATAAAAGAGGAAATAGAGAAAATGAAGGACGAGCAACTGAGCGAGAAGGAGAAGATGGCGAAAATGAACGAACTGATGGAACGCCTGAAGAAGATTCCATTCGAGTCCGCGCGAGACAAGGCGGCGGAGACGCTGAAGGAAAACAAGAACACGGAGCAACTCGGCGAGGCGCTCCGCGAGGGCAATGACGCCAAGGCGGAGGATGCGCTGGAGAAGATCGGGGACAAGATGGAGAGCGGGGAGTTGAGCCAGGCGGAACAGGAAGAGGTGCTCAAGAATCTGCAGAAGGCGAAGCAGAGCGCGGCGGAGAACGCGGTCGTGAAGGATAAGTTGGACCGCTACCTGAATCGGCTGAGCCGGATGGAGAAGTCCGACAGCCTCGAAGAGATGAAGAAGCAGCGGGACCTGGAGGAGATGGCGAAGGCGCTCAAGGAGCGCAACGACGAGATGTACCGGAAGGAAGCGCAAAAACTGCTGGACAAGATGGAGAAGGGCCAGATGACCAAGGAGGACATCGAGTCCATGCGCAAGGCGCTCCAGCAGGCCGCGGACAAAATGGGGGACGAGAGGGTGAAGCGCGGGATGGAGCAACTTGAGAAATCGCTGCAAGAGACTGGCGACAACGCGCAGACGAAGAAAGACCTTGAAACGCTGATGAGACAGGCGGGCCATGGACTCGGCGACGAGGAAATGAAGAAGATGGCCGAGAAGATGGCGAAGGGCGAACTCTCGAAGGATGAGATGAAGGACGCGGCGCAGAAACTGGAGAAGATAGGCCGCGAGCACGGCGACAAGGACATGGCCGACGCGGCCAAGAGGCTGGAGAAGAAACTTGAGGGCGTGGACACGAAGCAGATTGAGCAGGATTTGAAGGACCTGATGAAGGCCATGAAGGAGTCGGACGAGAAAGGTCCTGCGATGGGCGGCGAAAGCGAGCAGGGCGGCCAGGGCGGCGATTCGGGCGAGTGGACGCAGGACGATTGGAAGAATGTATTCGAGCAGATGGAAGGTTTGAGCAAACCGAAGTCGGGCGAAGGCAAGGGCGGAGCGGGCGCGGGGAAGGGAGGCGAGGGTTCCGGCGCGGAGGGCGAAGGCGCGGCGAGCGGCGGTGTTGGCGGCGAGGACAGCCACGAACGCACAAATGACGCTCGCCGGATTACTCCCGGCTCCACCGACCCGGAGGTCGAAGGCAAAACGGTTGACCTTCAAGTTGACCCGGAACTGGCCAAGGGCGAGACTGCTGGGCGCGTATATGTGAAGGGCAAACTGTACCCGCGCGGGAAGGCCAAGGCCGCGTACAAGGAAATACTGGGAGAAATGAAGCAGGGCGTTCTGGACAAGGTCGAAAGCGAAAATGTCCCGGCGAATTACCGGAACCGCGTGAAGGAATTTTTCGACACGCAGAAATGACGGACCTGGCTGACGAAGCGCCGCGCGGCTTTTGACAAGCCGGACGGAGAGAAACTTTTACCCACGCACAATTCGAGCGCGCTCATGGATATTGAAGCGAAAATCAAGGAATTCAGCGGGAAGATAGCCGCACTCAAGGCGGAAGTTTCAAAGGTCATCGTGGGGCAGGAGGAGGTCATAGACCGCGTGCTGACCGCGATGCTGTGCAACGGGCACGTTCTGCTGGAAGGCGTGCCGGGGCTGGGCAAGACGCTGCTGGTAAGGACGCTGGCGCAATCGCTTGCGCTGAAATTCTCGCGGATACAGTTCACGCCGGACCTCATGCCCGCGGACATCGTTGGGACGAACATCATCGTGGAGGAAGAGCCGGGGCACCGGAAGTTCAGATTTCAGCCGGGGCCGGTGTTCGGGAACGTGATTCTGGCGGACGAGATAAACCGCGCGACGCCCAAGACGCAGTCCGCGCTGCTGGAGGCGATGCAGGAGCAGCGCGTTACGGTGGCGGGGCAGACGCATACGCTGTCCGCGCCGTTCTTCGTTCTTGCGACGCAGAACCCGATTGAGATGGAGGGGACGTACCCGCTGCCCGAGGCGCAACTGGACAGGTTCCTTTTCAAGGTGCTGGTGGTCCCTTCGCGGCGACAGGAACTGGTTGATGTTTTGAAGCGAACGACCGGGGGTGAGAACTACGAGCCGAAGCCGGTATTGACGGGCGCGGAGTTGGTGGAGATACAGAAATTCGCGCGGGAGATTCCGCTGGGCGAGCACGTGAGCGATTACGTGGCGAGGATAGTGCTGGGGACGAACCCTGCGTCGGCGGAAGCGCGGGACATAGCGAAGAAATACGTGCGGTACGGCGCCAGTCCGCGCGGGGCGCAGGCGCTGGCGCTGGCGGCCAAGGCGCATGCGCTGGCGGATGGGCGTGTGCAGGTGGGGATTGCGGATGTGAAGGCGGTGGCGCTGCCGTCGCTGCGGCACAGGCTGATACTGAATTTCGAGGGCGAGGCGGAGGGCATATCGCCCGACAGCATAATCAAGCAAGTGGTTGACGAGACGCCGGAGAGGCCGGTGGAGGTTGCGAAACTGGCGGCGAAGAGTTGAGGCGCGTTGAGCGCCATTAGGAGGGACCGGAAAACGAGACATGAACGAGAAGAAGATCGCGGCGTTGGTTTTGTCATTGCTGGCGTTCTTTGCGGTCGCGGCGGAGGCGGCGCGGACGGAGACCGTCGTGGACAGCATTGTCCAGCCGGGGTTTTTCGAGCAGAACTCGCCGGGATGGGTCCCCCTGCTGGTGAAACTGAACAACAAGAGCAACAACACGCTTGACCTCGATGTAATTGTCAAGTCAATGCGCTATGGCGGGAAGGGGGAGGCTTTCACGGTTCATATGCCCGTTTCGCTAAGCCCGAAGGCGGCGAAGAAGTTTTTCATGTACATCTACACCGCATCGTCGTCGGTAACGTATGAGATTCGCGAAAAGGGCGGCGGAGCCATGCTGCTGGAACCTTATGACAGCGACCGGGACGAGAAGAAGGTCTATGCGAAAGCGGTCGAGGGGTTGTCCATTTCCGGGGAGTGGCGCAGCGAGTACAACGTTTTGCTGATAGGCGCGAAGAACCCCAACGCGCTTGAGTCTTTCAACGGGAAATCAATCGAATTCACTCCGCGCAAACTGGCCTCCACGGGTGGTTATCATTATTACTCGTCCTCTTCCTATGGGCCATCAGGCCCGGTGTTCAATGCGCAGGGGCGGGTAAAGTACGTGGCCGGGGCGGAGGAGTTGCCGGACCTGTGGATAGGATATGGCAGCACGGACGTCATAATACTGAACGGGGCCGACATGGGGGCGATGTCCACGGACCAGAAGCGCGCAATAGTTGATTACGTGCGCATGGGGGGCACGCTCGTAATTTCGCCGCCCGATGTCCAATGGCTTGCCGACGCGAAGAACCTTGCGCATGACCTCATGAAGATAGACGAGGTCAAGGAGATGACGGCGGGCGCGCTGAATGGGTATTGCAATGAGATTGGCGTTCCCAACCCTGGCGACGCCATGCGTCTGGTTGAAGTAACGGTGGCGGGAGCGAAGGGGTCATCATCGTCGGATGTAACAAAGATAGACCCGCGCGAGATCCCCCCCGGAGGCGTTTCGAAAGTGGTGGAGGTGAACAACGGGCGCGTGTACTTCCTGCCGTTCGATATAGGGCGCATGTATCCGGCTGCGGCGGAGAGTGGAGTGCCCTTTCGGCTGGATGGGAGACTGGCGGGGCTTTTCCTCAAGTACTATGTGTTCCGCGAGCCGGATCTGATTTACAGCGGTTCCTTAACTTATTACGGGTATGGGTCGTTTGGTCCGGAAACGGAGGGGGCGCTGTTGAAAAACGATGTGGCGCGGGCTGTTGACCTGAGTGCCGCGAATCTGCTGCCGCTGTGGGTGCTCACTTTAATCGCGGTTGTCTATGTGCTTCTCGTTGCTCCGGCGAATTTCCTTGTGCTGAGGCGCTGGCGGAAGCCGCTGCTGTTTGCGGCGTCCGTTCCGATAATAGTCTTCGTTTACACGATAATAATATTCGCCATCGGCTATATCAGTAAGGGCGTGACAAGCAGGTACTCTGAAATTGCGGTGGTCGAGGCAACCGCGGGCAGCGGCGTGGGGGCAAGCGAGCGGCTGGGCGGAATATATTGCGCTGGGCCGGGCGGATTGACGCTGGGCTACGAGGGGCGCAACGTCCCGTGCCCGTACTACCTGAATTCGACGACGCGTGAGGACGCGAGCGTCAAGTTTGCCTTGCTGCCCGGCGATGACCAGTGCCCCGGCGTGCAAGTCGAGGACCTTCCCCTCAGGTTGTGGCAAATGGGGTATATCGAGTCGAAAGGCCCATGCGACCTGGGCAACGGCGTCAGAATTGAAAAGAGCGAGACGGGCTGCAAAATCACCAATAATTCGCTCTATGACTTAGGCCCCGGCGTTCTTGCGCTTTATCATCCGTTCACGGGGTTGCAGTATTACGCCTTCAATGGCGCCAGGAAAGGCGAGGAGGTATCGATTGCATACGGGGGCGGCAAGGAACTCATATCAGGTTCCTTTGACGGGCCTCGCCTGACCGCCAAACTCGGTTACAGCGACGACAGCAGGTCATTTCCCATGATGGCGATGAATGCGGATGTTTACAGGCGATTTCAGGATGCCATCAGCAGGAGCGACGCGGTTTTGATAACCCCGGTTGCGGATAGCCGACTGCCCTTTGCGAAGGGGTCGTGGCTGAAGAGGGACGCGGAGCGTTGCATGAACCTGATGATTGTGCGCCTGCCGAAGAAGTAGGGCTCTTGGACAATGGACTTTAGACTATGGACAATGGATGCTCCGTGGCAGCGCCAAACAGCGGGTGCTGCAAATCAGGGGGCGGTGACAGGCACAATCTACGAGCTGGGCGGCCCCAACAAGTTGGGGCACGGGCGTCAGACCCCTCATTTGGACAATAGACTTTAGACCATGGACAATGGATGCTCCGTGGCGGCGCCAAACGTCGGGTGCTGCAAATCAGGGGGCGGTGACAGGCACAATCTACGAGCTGGGGTGGACTTTCTACATGAGGTGAGTTCGGGGTCAGACAACGAATCGAAGCGATTCAAGGGGTCAGACCCTATTCTACCTTTTACGCGAATTTTCTAAGGAGCGGTAAATAGGGTCTGACCCGGTTGTCTGACCCACTTGGATGCGCGAAACTCGGAGTGAACAGCATTGATTCAAGTGAGAAACCTCTGGATGTATTTCGGGCGCTTCGCCGCGCTGCGTGACGTATCGTTTCACGTGAAGCAGGGCGACGTGTTCGGTTTCATCGGCCCGAACGGCGCGGGCAAGACGACGACGATAAGGATTCTGGCCACTCTGCTTGAGCCAACGCAGGGGAGGGCGTTCGTCGCGGGCAAGTGCGTGGTGAATCACCCCGAGGCGGTGCGCTCCGTGATAGGCTACATGCCGGACTACTTCGGCGTTTATCGCGGGCTGACGGTGCGCGAGTACCTTGATTTCTTCGCGGGGGCGTACAAGATTGAGCGCGCGAAGCGGCCGAAGGTGGTGCAGAACGTGATGGAGTTGACGGACCTTGTGCAGATAGCGGACAAGGACGCGGCGACGCTTTCCAAGGGCATGAAGCAGAGGCTGTGCCTGGCGAAGACGCTGATAAACGATCCGAAGGTGCTGATACTTGACGAGCCCGCGGCCGGGCTTGACCCGCGCGCCAGGATAGAATTGCGCGACCTCATCAAGGAACTCGCGCGGATGGGGAAGACGATTCTCATCTCCTCGCACATACTGACCGAGTTGTCCGACATGTGCAACACGGTGGGGATAATAGAGCAGGGGCAGATGCTGGTTTCGGGCGACATCAAGAGCATCATGGCTTCGATAAATCCTTATATAAAATTCAACATCAAACTGGGCGGGCAGCCGGGCAATGTTACGGCGCATCTGGCGGGAATGGCCGGGATTGTGCGCGCGGAGCAGACGGACAATACGCTGGTGGTGGAAGTGGACGGCGACGAGTCCGTGGTGGGGGTTGTGGTCCAGACGCTTGTGGGCAGGGGGGTAATGGTCCTTGGCGTCGAGCGGGAGCAGAGAAACCTGGAGCACCTGTTCATGCATATAACGCAGGGGCGGCTCGCGTAGGGCGGGTTGCCGCCATGCCGGCGGGAGTGTTCCGGGGCGCTCGATATTGATTACATTATTGCGGCGGGAACGAATAATGAAGCGGATAGCGATAAAAATAGCAAAACTGCTGGCAAGCCCGATTCTGACCAAGGAACTGAGGGCGACGTTCAGGAAGTGGCTGTTCTTCTGGATTTTCACTTCAACACTGGGCCTGGCGACCATAGTTATCCTGATAACGGCTTTTGCCGCATACGCGAGCGGGGCGCACGGAGGGCTGAGCGCGGACCGCATCGGCATGGGGATATTCGCGGGGCTGACGGGGACGCTGTCGGTGCTGATGATCATTCTGATTCCGGGTTTCTGCGCCGCTTTCATTTCCGGGGAACGGGCCGCGCAGAGTTATGACATGCTTATCACCAGCAGCCTGAAGCCGTGGGAAATCGTATGGGGCAAGACGCTTACCGCCGGGGCGTACATTGCAACTTTCCTTCTCGCCACGCTGCCGCTTGCGGCGATGGGATTTCTGTACGGCGGTGTTACGCCCGGCCAGATATTGCTTGCTTATCTCCACTTGCTGGCGACGGGGATGCTCATTGCGGTCATAAGCATTTGCGTGTCGGGGATGTTCAGTTCAGTGGTCGCTTCGGTGATCGTGAATTACATCGTGGTGATAGGCATATTGATTGCGCAAAGCCTGCCGGCGCTGTGGACCGCGGGGTACTCGCTGATACGTTACGGCCCGTTTGGGATGAGCGGCGGCGGGTTGGATGAGCCTTTGCTGGTGATCATAAATTGGCTGATTTACGCGATCCTTCTCATCGCGTTTTACATTGGGGCGGTCAATAAGGTCAAGCCTTTTGCGGCCAATCGCAGCACGGCGGTGCGAGTGTACTCCATGTGCGTTACAGCCGTATTCCTGATGCTTATTATGGGGATAGGGCTGTTTTCGCCCGGACCGACGACGGCGGATATGGTTTACACTCTGACGCTCGTGGCGGTGGGCGGCACGGCGGGCCTGTTCATTCCCTTTTACATCATGCTTTTCCCGATTGAGCAGAACCGGCAGTCGGTGCGCATTCTTCACGCGATGTACAACAAGCCGCGGCCGCTGCGTTTGTTTTACCCGGGCGGGCGGACCGGCGTGCAGTTCACCATCGCGGCTGTCGCGGTATGGTATGGACTGATTCTGGCGCTTGGGGTGTTTCCCTCGATGGATAGCCTGAGCCACGACGCCCATATGGCCACGGTGCTCGCCGCGATGGCGTACGCGGCGGCGTTCCTCGTCTCATACGCGCTCATCGGCTTCCTGCTGTCAACGACTTCGCTGCCTCAGTGGAGTTCCAGGACCATACTTTTCGCGATACTTCTGTCCAACATGATACTGCCCTGGTTTGTGGCATTGATGACGAGCATCGGCGAAACGGGCCGGTCGGTGCAGGATTCCGGGGTGGTGTACATTTCGCCCGTTGGCGCGATGGGCGCTTTGAATCGCTCGCCGGATTCGAAAGAGTTCGGATGGATTGCGGTGTCGATAATATTCCACGTGGCTATTGTGGTGGTCCTCGGGGCCATCGCGATTGCGCGCGCCGCGGTGATTCGCGACCGGCACATGAAGGCGATGGCCGCGATGCCGCTGAACGACCAGCCGCCCGTGCCGCTGCTTGTGCCAGTGGCCGGGGGTGAGCCGCGGATTCCGCCGAACGCGCCGCCTGCGGGAATCTAGCCTATGTCCGAGACCAAGGAAGAACTGTTCGACTCGAAGTTTCTCAAGAAACTGGAGATGCTGAACATCCTTTCGCGGCGGCTGTTCGCCGGGGCGACACGGGGCGAGCGCAGGAGCACGCACCGCGGGCTGAGCGTGGAATTCGCCGACTACCGCGAGTATTCGGACGGCGACGACCTGCGCTACGTGGACTGGAACGCCGTGGCGAGGCTCAATCACTTCTTCCTGAAACTTTTCGTCGAGGAAGAAGACCTCTTCGTCTATATCATTCTCGATGCAACCAAGTCGATGGGATTCGGCGCGCCGGAGAAACTCACTTACGCGAAACGCATTGCCGCCGCGCTCGCGTATATTGCGCTTGCCAATCTTGACCGCGTGGCCGTGGAGGTCTTGTCGGGGCCGGAGGGGGACGCTCCAGCCGCGCCGGGCGCGGAACAGCGCCTGGCAGCGACCCGCGGGAAGCAGAACATATTCAAGGTCTTTGATTTTCTCAAGCACGTGACAGCCGGGGGCGCGGCCGCGCTCAGCGACAGCCTTGAGCGCTTCGCCGCCCGGAACTCAAAACCCGGCCTCGCCATCATCATGTCCGACCTGATGGACCCGAAGGGCCTGTCAAAGGGCGTGGACTTTCTGCGATACCGGAAATTCCAGCCTGTCGTAATCCATATTCTTTCGCCGGAGGAAATCGAGCCGGGGCAAAGCGGCGACTGGCGGCTTGTGGACAGCGAGACCGGCGGCCACGTTGACATTTCGATGACAAAGGCCGTTCTGGACTCATACCGGAAACGGCTGAACGCTTTTCTTGATTACACGGAGACGTTCTGCAAGAGGCGCAGCATCCCGTATCTGCGCGCGGTTTCAAGCACGCCGTTCGAGGACCTGATGCTGCGCTACCTGAGGCAGGCGTCGGTTGTGGCGTGATTGCGAACCGCCGGAACGCCTGCCATTGTTCGTGCTGCGGTTTGATGCGTGAATGAGTTTCCTCAATGTTACAGGATTTCTGGCTCTCGGGCTTGTGCCGCCGCTGGTGCTGCTGTACATACTGAAGTTTCGCCGGCAGCGCAAGGCCGTGGCCAGCACCATGCTTTGGCAGCAGGTGATAACTGACCTGCGCGCAAACACGCCGTTTCAGAAACTCCGCCGGAACCTTCTCCTGCTCCTCCAGGTGCTGACCCTTCTGCTGCTTGTGGCGGCTCTGGCCGCGCCGGTGGTCTCGGCCACGTTAAGCGAAAAGAAGAAATTCGTCATCGTCATCATCGATTCCTCCGCCAGTATGCAGTCCTCGGACGCGGATGGCAGCAGGCTGGATGCCGCGAAGAAGAAGGCCCTGGATGTCATCGGTTCTTTGCCCGCCGAGGCCGAGGCGATGGTGATTGACGCCGGCGAGCAGCCGCTGGTTGTGGGCAACTTCACCACGGACCGGAGCCTTGCGCGGCGCGCTATCGAGGGCATCAACGCGAGGGACGCGGAGGGCAGGCTGGCGGACGCCGTTACTCTTGCGTACAACAACCTCATTGGAATGCGCGCGAAAGAGGAGAAGCCAGGCGCGCTTCCGCCGGGTGAAATATACCTGTTTTCGGACGGGAGTAATTTCACCGTGCCGGACCTGAAGAACCTGGACAAGATCATGAAATACATCAAGGTCGGCGCGCACGCTAACAACGTTGGCATTACCGCGTTCGACGCGCGCATGGTTCCCGGCGCAAAAGATGAGCCGCCGTCATTCACCGTGTCGGTCGAGGTGACCAATTCGTATGACACTGCGCGCGAGGTGTTCCTTTCGCTGCACAGCGGCAAGAGCGGGGTCATTGTCAACAGTCAGCGGATAACCGTGCCGCCGGGCAAATCGGAGTTTGCCTTTTTTGTCGGGCTGCAGTTGGATTTTTCCCAGGGCGACATGGTGGAACTGACGGCGCGGCTGGAGCAGAAATCCGGCGAGAAGGACGATCTCGCCGTTGACAACACGGCGTATGCGGTTGTTCGCAAGCCGCGGCAACTGCAGGTCCTTGTCGTCAGCGAGG
>Ga0315281_10009060_pt1 | contig 13842 bp, 13 predicted proteins | sample YL17G07_0_MG_FD_204540 | JGI IMG/M metagenome (GOLD analysis project Ga0315281, IMG submission 204540) | Sediment microbial communities from Yellowstone Lake, YNP, Wyoming, USA - YL17G07_0 | ecosystem: Environmental > Aquatic > Freshwater > Lake > Sediment | place: USA: Wyoming | collected...
TGGCCGACCGGATCCTCGTGCTGGAGCAGGGCCAGATCATCGAGAGCGGCACCCACGAGGCGCTCGTCGCCAAGCGCGGTGTCTACGCGGAGCTGTTCGAGCTGCAGGCGGCCGGGTACAAGTAGCCACGAGCCGGTGGGTGGAGGAGAGCGACCCGTGGTCGAGCGCCGACCCATCAAGTTTGACACGAACTCCGTGGTACACTAACTTCGTGTCATGAAGAACGTCACCATCACCCTTGAGGAGCGAGTGGCCAAATGGGCCCGGATGCGCGCGGCAGAGCTGAATACCAGCGTGTCCCGGCTGGTGGGCAAGATGCTCCTCGAGGCGATGCGCCGGGAGCGGGCCTACGACGCGTCGCGGCGGACCTACCTCGCAGTCGAGGCTCGGCCGCTCCGAGGGTCCGCTCAACGCTACCCGCGGCGCGAGGAGCTGCATGAGCGCTCCGGTCTTCGTTGACACCAACGTGCTGGTCTACGCCAGGGACGCTTCCGCGGGCGAGAAGCAGGCGGCCGCTCACCGCTGGATGGACCATCTGTGGCGGAGCCGCGATGGCCGGCTGAGCTTCCAGGTTCTGGCGGAGTTCTACGTCACGGTCACCCTGAAGCTGCGGCCAGGGATGGATGCGACCGCCGCGCGCCGCGACGTGAGCGCGCTCAACGCTTGGCGCCCGATGCCGATCGACGCCGCGGTCATGGAGGGTGCGTGGCTCATCCAGGATCGCTACGCCTTGCCCTGGTGGGACGCGCTGATCGTCAGTGCGGCGCAGGCCGCCGAATGCCCGTATCTGCTGTCGGAGGATTTCCAGGACGGGCAGGATCTCGGCGGGGTTCGGGTCGTCAATCCCTTCACGCTCGCTCCCACTCAGATCGGCGCGTGATGGTCGGCAACTTGCCGTCGCCTGCGCGCGCCGACCTGCCCGTGGATTTGTGACTAAGGAGCGCCAGTCACGATGAGGCGCTCCAGTAGCGTTGTCGCGACCCTCGTCCTGTGGGCGATGGTGGCCTGCCGCCGACCGGCCCCCGACTCCTCCACGCTCACGATCCTCTATCCGGGAGGCGACATGGTCCTCGGGCTCCCCGAGGACGACTCCCCCAAGCAGCTGGTCTTCCTGCCGATGGTGACGATGGACGAGAACGGTGAGCTGGTGGGGCGACTGCTCCGCCGCGCCGAGCGCCTCCCCGGCACCACCACGTGGATCTACCACCTGCGCTCCGACGTTCGCTGGCACGATGGCGTGCCCTTCACCGCCTACGATGTCGTGTTCACCATCGAGCTGATGCGCGACACGCTCATCAACTGGCTCGGGCGCGGCGCCTACACGCTGGAAGCGACCGACGACACCACGCTGCGCGCGTCGTACTCGGTGGCGAACGCGGGAAGCGCCCTGCTCCATCTCGACACCTGGCAGGTGTACTTCCCCAGACACGTGCTCGAGGGCCTGGACCGTCGCCAGTTCGGTTCATGGGAATTCTGGAAGCGGCCCGTCGGCAACGGGCCGTACCGATTTGTCCGCAGCCAGCCGGGCGAGACGATCGTGCTCGAGGCCAACCCGGACTTCTACGCCGGGCGACCCGCGATCGATCGGGTGGTGCTGCGCCTCGGCGAGCCACGGCTTCCCCCGCTGCTGAGCGGCGAAGTGGACATCCTGGGGGCCGTTCAGCCGAACGACGCGCTGGCACTCGCTGGTGACCCGCGTTTCACGGTGCGCTTCAAGGTCGGCGACATGCGCATCGCAGCGCTCTGGAACCACCGTGACAGCCTGTTCAGGGACGCGGCAGTCCGGCGGGCCCTCACCCTCGCCGTTGATCGGCGCACGCTCCAGCACGCGCTGAACCTCCCTGGCGAGGCGCTGGTGACCGACGGCGTGTACACCGCCCACCAGTACCGCACGCGCGAGGTGCCCACCGCGCTGCCCTACGATCCCGATCACGCGCGGTCGCTGCTCGATTCACTGGGCTGGCGGGACCGCGATGGTGACGGCGTTCGGGACCGGGAGGGTCGCCCGTTCCGCTTCACCGCGCTCACCACGTCCGAGGGCGCGGCGGCGGCCATCCTGCTGAAGGAGGCGCTCCGCCGCATCGGCGTGGCGATGGAGGTGCAACCGCTGTCGCGAGAACTCGTGAACCCGCGCCTTCGGAACGGTGATTTCTCGGCGCTGATTGGACGGATTCGGAACATCTACGGCGGCTGGTACGGCGTCGTGGCGACCTACGGGCCGCGCTCCTTCCTCGGATATCGGAACGAGCGAGTGAATGCCGTCCTGGAGCGCCTGCGCATGGCCTTCGAGCCTCCGGAGATCGAGGTCGGCTACCGTGAACTCGGGCAGCTCATTGCTGCGGACGTACCGGTCACCTACCTGGCTGTACTCGTAAAGGGAACCGTGAGCACGCGACGAGTGCGAGGAATCGGCGCATTCGATGAGTCGCCGTTCGAGATCAGCGATCGCCTTTCGTTGACTGGGGGCAGCCGGTGACCGACAGCCGCGGCCGCGACACCGGAGAGTGGCTCCCGGGACGGGCACCGGCACTCGCCGTCCGCCGATGATCCGCTACATCCTCAAGCGCCTGCTCCAGTCCATCCCGCTGCTGCTCGGGATCCTCACCGCCACCTTTTTCATGATCCACCTCGCCCCCGGCGATCCGATGGACATGTACCTCGAGCCCCAGCGCCAGCGGCAGATGGACCCCGAGGTCATCGAGCTGATCCGCAAGCGGTACGGGCTCGACCAGCCGGTCTACGTGCAGTACGTCAAGTGGGTCGCGAACGTCGCCCGCGGCGACTTCGGCGAGTCGTTCCGGTATCGCCGGCCGGTGCGCGGGATGCTGGCCGAGGCGATCCCGTACACGCTCCAGCTCACGGTGCTCGCGCTGCTGCTCGACGCGCTGGTCGGGATCGCGCTGGGTATCATCTCCGCGGTCAAGCAATACTCGGCGCTCGACAAGGCCGTCACGCTCGGCTCGCTCATCGTCTATGCCATCCCCGGCTTCTGGCTCGCATTGATGCTGGTGCTGGTGTTCTCGGTCCAGTTGAACTGGTTCCCCACCTCCCAGACCCGCTCCATGGACTACGACCTGCTGTCCGGCGGCCAGCAGGTCCTCGACCGGCTGTGGCACCTGGTCCTGCCGGTGTTCGTGATGGGCGTCGCCTCGGCGGCGGGCACGGCGCGCTACATGCGTAACCGTCTGCTCGAAGTCCTCAACGAGGAGTACGTGGTCGCCGCGCGAGCGCGCGGCTTCCCGGAGCGCACCGTGATCGTCAAGCACGCGGTCCGGAACGCGCTCATCCCCATCGTCACCATCTACGGCCTGTCGCTGCCGTTCCTTCTGGGAGGCGCCACCATCATCGAGAGCATCTTCGCGTGGCCGGGGATGGGACGGCTCACCGTGGAAGCCGTGGGAGCACGGGATTACCCGATCATCATGGCCACCACGATGATCGCCGCGACGCTCACGGTGCTCGGCAACCTGCTCGCCGACGTGGCGCTCACGGTGGTGGACCCGCGCGTGTCCCTGGAGGGTAAGGCGCGTGCTCGATAGCGGCCTCACGCATGCCACGCGCTGGGCGCTGCTGCCCGGCGCGGGACACCTCCTGCTGGGGCGGCGGCAGCGCGGCGTGCACCTGCTCGCGTACACGGTACTCGTGCTCGGCGTGCTCGCGTGGCGGTGGGACCGGTTCGTGCACGCGTTGACGAGCACGGCCCTGGACCAGTGGGTCGCGGCGCTGTTCCTCGTGGCGTCGATCGCCGGCGCGGTGTGGTTCTCGGTGTGGGACGTGCGGCGCCTCGCGAGGCAGGCCGGGGAGCCCACCCGGGGAAAGAGCCCGATGCGCATTGCCATGCGGCGATTCCGGGCGAACTCCCTGGCCGTGGCGTCGGTCTACGTGATCGTCCTGATGTATCTCGTGGCCATCCTGGCGCCGCTGCTCGCCCCCCATGACCCCTCGTCCATCGAGCACGTGATGGAGACGCGCTACCTCGCGCCGTCGTGGTCGCATCTCATGGGCACCGACGAGTTCGGCCGCGACCTGTTGAGCCGCGCCATCTACGGGGCCCGCGTTTCGCTCTCGATCGGGCTGCTGGCCATGGTCGTGGCGAAGCTGATCGGGACCACGTACGGCGCCATCGCGGGCTACTTCGGCGGCTGGGTGGACAACGTGATGATGCGCGCCGTGGACGTGGTCATCGCGTTCCCCACGTTCTACCTGATGCTCATGCTGGTGGGCGTGTTCGAGGCCAACATCGTGGTGCTGGTCCTGATCCTGGGGCTCACCGCGTGGCCCGGGACGGCGCGGTTCATCCGGGGCGAGTTCCTATCGCTCCGGGAGCAGGAGTTCATCGAGTCGGCCCGAAGCATCGGACTGCCGGCGCCGGCGATCATCCTGCGGCACCTGATCCCGAGCGCGCTGTCGCCGGTCCTGGTGAGCGCCGCCTTCTCGGTCGCGGGGATGATCGGCGCCGAGGCGGGGCTCTCGTTCCTCGGCCTGGGGATCCGCCCGCCCACGCCGTCGTGGGGCAACATGGTGAGCGCGGGCCAGGACGCGCTGCTCGTCGCCTGGTGGGTGGCGTTCTTCCCCGGAGCGCTGCTTGCGACGGTGCTCATCGCGTTCTCGCTTCTTGCTGACGGGTTGCGCGACGCGCTCGATCCCAAGGCGCTGATGCGCCGGTACCTGTGAACATGCTGCTCGAGGTGCGGGACCTCGCCGCGTACTTCTTCCTCGACGAGGGAGTGCTCAAGGCGGTGGACGGCCTGTCGTTCGACGTGGAGGCGGGGGAGACGGTCGCGCTGGTGGGGGAGTCGGGGTGCGGCAAGACGATCGTGGCGCTGTCGCTGCTCGGCGTGGTGCCATCGCCGGGGCGGGTGGTGGGGGGCAGCGTGCGGTTCGACGGCGTGGATGTCGTGCGGGCGAGCCCGGCCGAGCTCAGACGGGTGCGTGGCGCGGGCATCGGGATCGTGTTTCAGGAGCCGGGCGCGGCGCTCAACCCGGTGCACACGGTCGGCCGCCAGATCGCCGACGTGGTGCAGCTGCACCGCGGCCTAACGAAACACGAGGCTGATGCCGAGGCCGTGCGACTGCTCGGCGAGATGGAGATCCCCGAGCCCGAGAAGCGGGCCAAGGCCTATCCGCACGAGCTGTCCGGCGGGATGCGGCAGCGCGCCACTATCGCCGTCGCTGTGAGTGCGCGGCCGCGGCTGCTGATAGCGGACGAGCCCACCACCGCGCTCGACGTCACGATCCAGCGGGAGATCCTGGATCTGCTCGGGCGACTGCAGCGGGACTTCGGCATGTCCCTGCTCATCATCACGCACGACATCGGCGTCGTGGAGGAGATGGCGCGGCGGGTGATGGTGATGTACGCCGGGAAGCTGGTCGAGGTGGGGGACGCCGAGCGGGTGTTCCGGGACCCCAGGCATCCCTACACGCGGGGGCTGCTGGGTTCGGTGCCGCGGCTGGGCGGGGGGCGGAAGACCCCGCTGGTCGGGATCTCCGGCGTGGTGCCCGACCTGCTGGACCTGCCGCCGGGCTGCTCGTTCCTGCCGCGCTGCCCGCTGGGCGACGCCTCCTGCACGGCGGTGTTCCCGCCGCTCGAGCCCGTCGCCGGGCGGCTGTGCGCCTGTTACAAGGTCCATGATGCCATCACGACCTGACGCGCTGCTCGAGGTCCGCGGGCTCCGGATCCATTTCCCGTTCGGCGGCCGGTGGTTCGGACGGCGGGGGTGGGTGCGCGCCGTGGACGGCGTGGATCTCGAGGTGCGGCGCGGTGAGATCTTCGGGCTCGTAGGGGAGTCGGGAAGCGGGAAGACCACGTTAGGCCGCGCGGTGCTGCGCCTCGTGGAGCCCACGGCGGGCGCGGTGCGATTCGACGGCGTCGACATCCTCGCCTTGGGCGGGCGGGAGCTGCGCGCAGCGCGGCGGCGGTTCCAGATCGTGTTCCAGGACCCGTATCGCTCCTTGAGCCCCCGGATGCAGATCCAGTCGTTGATCGCCGAGCCGCTGCGGCTGCATCACATCGTGCCGGAGGATGGGATCGAGACGCGGGTGCTCGAGCTGCTGGGCCTGGTGGGACTGGAGCCCTACTTCATGCACCGCTATCCGCACGAGATGAGCGGGGGCCAGCGGCAGCGGGTCGCGATCGCGCGGGCCATGGCTATGGAGCCCGATTTCCTGGTCGCCGACGAGCCCGTCTCGGCGCTGGACGTGTCGGTGCAGGCGCAGATCCTCAACGTGCTGCTCGAGCTCCAGCGCCGAGTCGGCATCGCGATGCTGTTCATCACCCACGATCTCGCGGTAGTGGAGCGGATCGCGGACCGGGTCGCGGTGATGTACCAGGGGAAGATCGTGGAGACCGGGGACACCGAGCGGGTGCTCGACCACGCCGAGCATCCGTACACGCGGCGGCTGTTGGCGGCGGCGCGCGGCGTTCGCTGAGCGGTCAGGTGCCAATGATTTCGTTGAGACCTTCGAGGACCTGGTCCAGCTCTTCGGGTGACGCCTTGCCCATGCGCTTGCCGACGCGCTCGACCGCCAACGTCCGGATCTGGCTGATCTTGACCCATGATCTTTTCGGGAGACGGGGCGTCGTCAACTCGAGGCTCAGTGGAAACGCCGCCCGCTGCGGCTGGCTCGTCAGCGCGACCGCGATCACCGTGCCCGAGCGGTCATTGAACACGTCGTGGCTGAGAATCAGGACCGGGCGCAGCCCAGCCTGCTCACTTCCACGCGCCGGGTTGAGGTCCGCCCAGCGGATCTCGCCTCTCAGTATTCCGGCCATGTCCCGGCATCCGCTCCGAGGCCTTCCTCCGCCATCGCCCGTTCTGCAGTGGGATTGAGCTTGGCACACTCCTCAGCGAGACGGCGGTGTTCGAGTCGATCGAGTTGCTCTGCGACGGCCGCCTCGATGGCCTGGCTGCGATTCGGATAGCGGGCCTCGCGCACGAGGCGATCGACGCGGTGCACGGTGCGGGTATCGAGTGTGACGGCAACCTTGGTCTTGGCCATAAAACCTCCAGGTATGACAATACATCATACCCAAGAGTCCGGCAAGAGGGCGGCGCTGCGTGAGCGGGCAGGACTGCCGGAATCATCAACCGCTCCGATCCTCCAGCCACAGCTCATCGATGAACCGGATCGGGTCCACCCGCCACGGACCGCTCAGCCCGCGGACCCGCCGGTTGGCGAAGGTAGTGGTCACCCGGGGAGACAGGAACGTCGCCGGCGCGTCGGTGCGGAAGATCCGCGTGAGTTGGAGGTAGATCTCATCCTGCTCCGCCGGGTCGCTCACCAACGGAAGGCGTTCGAGCAGCGTGGCGACCTCTGCGTTCCGATAGCCAAGGGGCGAGTCTGCGCCGAACCAAGCCTTCAAGACCCAGGGAGCCGCTGGAACGACGGTCATGAGGGCGTCGAACTGCCCATCGCGGACTCTTCCAGGCATGAGGACGCCTGAGCCCCTGGTCTCGATCTCCATGCCGACGCCAACGCGTCGCAACGCTTCCTGGACGTAGACGGCGGCCTGCGAAGAGGCGGGCTCATTCCCGACCCGCAGCATGAGGCGGAACAGTTGTCCATCCCGCTCGCGCGTGCCGCTGCCGCCCCGTTGCCGCCAGCCCGCCGCATCGAACAGCGCCCGTGCCTGTTCCGGATCGTACGGCAGCGGCTCGGGCAGCTCGCCGCGCCGGACCTGTCCGATCGAGAATGGGCCATCGAGGATCGGAAAGCTGTCGGGCAGGTTGAGCACGCGGGCGAGTTCGCGCCGGTTGATCGCCAGGGTAAGCGCACGGCGGACGTTAGATTCGCGCAGTTGCGGGCGCGCGCTATTCCAGAGGATCCCGTTCAGCTGCCGCCCGTAGATCCCGTAATAGGCGCGCCAGGAAGGCCCCGACGCCGAGTGCCCTGGCACGGCTCCGAAGAGTATGTCCACGTTCCCGCTGAGCAGCTCCGCCATCGCGGCGCCCCGGGTGAACTTGAGCACGACGTGCTCGATGCGCGGCCTGCCCCGGTAGTAGTCGGGGTTTGCGTCCAACCGCATCATGGTCTTCAGTACGTAGTGACCGAAGCGATACGGTCCGTTGCCCACGGGGCGGATCCAGAAGTCCCACTGCGCATACCGCTTGCGGTCCAGATGTACGAGCAGGTGCTCGGGGAGGATGATCTCGTACCCCGAAGTGAAGCTCCCACTGGCGGTCCAGCTCCCGAAGCGGACCCGGACCGTCGCGTCATCGAGTACGGTGACGGATTCGACGTCGTGCGGGGCCACTTCGGTGACGTCGGGATGGGAGAGCAACTCCAAGGTGAACTTGACGTCGTGCGCGGTGACGGGCACTCCGTCGTGCCAGCGGATGTTGCGGCGCAGGTGGAACGTCCAGTCCCGGGAGTCCGGCGAGTGTTCCCAGCGCTCGGCCAGCCGGCCCTCCAGCTCTCCGTCTTCGTTCGTCGTGAGCAGTGGGAGGAAGACGAGGTTCTTCAAGAGCTCACCGTCGACAGCGACCAGCTCTCTCTCGTTGTCCCCGACAGCAATGATCAAGGTGGAGCGGCGGCTTCCGGCGGGACTACGTGGGCGGCACCCCGATGCGGCGGCCGCCAGCGCGCCGGCCGAGAGGCCGATGAACTCCCGGCGTTCGATGGCGCGTTCGAAGGTCGCGGTCATTCATTCCCCCCGGTCGTCGAGCCAGAAGTTCTCCATGTAGCGATCCGGCGCCGCGTGGAACCGGCGCAGGCCGCGGAGCCGCCGGTCGGCGAAGTACACCAGTACCAGCGGAACCAGCTGCGTGAATGGCGGATCGTCGCGATAGACGCGGGTCAACTCACGGTAGATGCCGTCCAGATCGTCTTCGTTCGTCGCGGCCTCCGCCGCGTCGATCAACCGGAAGGCCTCCAGGTTCGAGTACCCCGTCGCGTTGCCCCGGCCGGCATACGTCCGTGGATCGGGCGACCAGGGCCGGTTCTTCCCGAACGAGGCCTCGAACTCGCCGGTCCCCGCGCGCCGACCCACCACGCTCCCATCCAGAACCTGGATCTCCATCTGGACGCCGACGCGGCGCAGCTGCGCCTGCACCAGCACCGCCAGGCCGACCAGGTTCCCGCTTGGCACCAGTGCGGTGAAACGGAAGGCACGGCGGTCGCGCTGGCGCACGCTATCGCCATTGCGGTCGTGCCACCCGGCCGCGTCGAGCAGCGCATTGGCCTCGGCCGGATCGTACGGCAGCGGCGCCGGGAGGTTCGCGCCAAACAACACCCGGGGCATGAACACGCCGTCGCTCCAGGGCACGTCCGCCGGCAGATTGTGCGTCCGCAGGCACTCGCCCCGGTCGATCGCCAGCGTCAGCGCGCGCCGCACGCGCGGGTCGCGAAAGAGCGAATGGCCGACCTTCCAGTAGATCACCCAGGCGGCAGGCCGCACCTGGTAGTAGACCCGGAAGCGCGGGTCCGCGGAGACCCTCGGGATGTCGGCGGCGCGGCCTTCGAGCACGACATCCACCTGACCGCTCTCGAGCTCGGTCAGGCCCGCCTTGCCGACGAACTTGAGTATCAGCCGATCGATCTTCGGCTTGCCCAGGATGTAGTCCGGGTTGGCCTCGAACTCGATCATCGTCCCGGGTTGGTAGCGGACGAAGCGGAACGGGCCGCTGCCCACCGGATGGGTCCAGAACTCCCAGCTCCAGAACCGCTTCGTGTCGAGGCCTTCCAACAGGTGCTTCGGGTAATAGACGATGTCGTCCTGATAGCCTTCCGCATGTCTGAAGCGACGCTCCCGGACGGTGACAGTGTAGTCGTCCACCACGGTCACGGACTCGAAACTGTACCCCTCGGTTTCCGGAAGACTGACCAGATCCAGGGTGAACTTGATGTCGTGCGCGGTGACGGGGACGCCGTCGTGCCAGCGGGCGTCGCGCCGCAGGTGGTAGGTCCACTCCCGGCCGTCGGCCGAGCGCTCCCAACTCTGCGCGAGCCGGGGCACGAACGCACCCTGCTCGTCCTTCTCGAGGAGTGGGGAGAACACGAGGAAGTCGGCGTCCGTGACGTCCGGCATGATGTCGTTGACGCTGTCGGCCGCCATGATCACGGTGCCAGCGCGCGTATGGCCGCTACCGCGCCGAGCGCAACCTGCGGCGGCCGCCAACGCGCCGGCGGCGAGGCCGAGGAACCCCCGGCGTTCGATGGTCGGCGCGATGGTCGCGGTCATCTGTTCCCCCGATCGTCCAGCGACAAGTCCTCGGTAAACATCAGCGGATTGGCATGCCACGGTGTGCTCAGTCCTTTGACGCGCCGGTGGGCGACGTAGGCGCGGTCAAGGCGGGTCAGGAATGCGACCGGCGGATCGGCGCGCAAGATGTCGGTGATCTGCCGATACGCCTCGTCCAGCATCTCGGGGTCGCCAGTGTTGTCCGCAATGTCCAGCCATTGTGTCAGCCGTGGGTGCCGGTAGCCGAGCGGGTAGTCCCCCCCGTTTTGAAGGGCAAAATGCCCCCAGACATAGTTCAGTCGGCAGACGACGGCTGCGAAGTCCCTCGCCTTCAACCTGCGGCGGAGGATACTGAAATTCAGAATCTGCAGCTCCATGCGCACGCCAAGTCCCCGCAGCTGATCCTGTACGTACAGAGCCGCCTTCCCCCACTCACCGGCCGGTGTGAGGGCCGTAAAGCGAAACTCCTGGCCGGCCCGCTCCCGCACGCCGTCGCGGTTGCGTTGCGACCAGCCGGCTGCGTCCAGCAGTCGGCTGGCTTCGGCGCCGTCGAAGCGTGGCTCGGCCGCCTCGCCGCGCTGCTGCTGGCGCCTGGTGTAGAGACCGTCGACCAGGGAAGATTGGCGGGGGAGGTTGAGGACCTGAGCGAGTTCGCGCCGGTTGATGGCCAGGCTCAAGGCGCGCCGGACGTCCGGCTCCCGGAAGAGAGGATGCTGGTTCTCCCAGACGATCGCCAGGATTCGGTTCGTCCCCGCGGATGACTCCCAGTACGTTCGGAACCGCGGGTCGCGCGCAATGACCGGCAGTTGTGCCGTGTTCCCCATCTGGATGGTGTCCACGTTCCCACTGAGGAGCTCGTTCAGGCCGGCGCCTTTGGTGAACTTCAGCACGACGCGCTCGATCCTTGGCTTGCCCTGGTAGTAATCCGGGTTGGCCTCCAGCTCCACCATTGTCTGCGGCTGGAAGCGGGCGAAGCGATACGGGCCGTTGCCGACCGGCCGCAGCCAGAAATCCCAGTTGTAAATCGCCTGGGAATTCGGCGTTGGGTCAGCCGCATCGAGACCTCGTACCAGGTGGTTCGGGAGGATCATCAGGTATTCGTCCCAGCCCGCCTTCCCCCAGACGCGGCCGCGAACGGTCACCGTTGAGGCGTCGTGCACCGTGCATCCGGTGCCGGCCAGGGAGCTTTCGTGCGCCCACGCGTCGACGGTGCACTTGACATCGTCGGCGGTGACCGGCCTGCCGTCGTGCCAGCGGACCCCGGGGCGCAGGTGATAGGTCCACTCCAGGTAATCCGCGGAGTGTTCCCAGTGCGTGGCGAGGCAGCCTTGTCGGTCCCCGTGTGCGTCGGTCCGCACCAACGGAAGAAACACGAGCGTCGAAACCAGCTCATCCGGGTTGAGCGCGCCCTTGTCGTTGATGTCGACGCCCGCGATCAGGGTGTTGGCGCGGGAGACCGCGCTCTCGCCGCCGCGCCGGCATCCCGCCACGGCCGCCGCGAGCGCGCCGGCCGAGAGGCCGATGAACCCCCGGCGTTCGATGGCACGAGCCATGGTCGCGGTCATCTGCGACTCCCGTCGTCCAGCGACAAGTCCTCCATGAACCGATCGGGGCGCGCTTGGAATCGGCGCAGTCCTTGGAGGTGCCGGTTCACGAAGAAGACATCGACATAGGTCACCAGGCGCGTGACCGGCAAGTCCGCGCGATACACCTCGGTCAGCTCCCGGTAGATGCTGTCCAGGTCGTCGGGGTTCGTCGCGGCCACCGCCGCGTCTATCAGCCGGAACGCCTCGGGGTTTGAGTACCCCGTCGCGTTGCTCCGGGAAGCAACGCCCCGGCCGAAGTCCTGGCTCTGCCAGCCAGTCCAGGGCAGGGCTGATCCGAACACCGCTTCGAACTGGCCGGTTCTCCTGCGCTGCCGCACCAGGGTGCCATCCAGGACCCGGATCTCCATCTCGACGCCGACGCGGCGCAGGTGCGCCTGAACCAGAACCGCCAATGCGGGCAGGTCGTTCCCGCTCGGCACCGTCGCGGTGAAACGGAAGGGACGGCCGTCGCGCATGCGCACGCCGTCGCCGTTGCGCTCGTGCCACCCGGCCTCGTCGAGCAGCCGATTGGCTTCGGCCGGATCGTACGGCAGCGGGGCGGGCAGTTTCCCGCCGAACAACACCCTGGGCATGAATACGCCGTCGCTCCACGGCACGTCGGCCGGCAGGTTGGAGATCCGCAGGCACTCCGTTCGATCGATGGCCAGCGTGAGCGCGCGCCGCACACGCGGGTCGCGGAAGAGCGGTAGGCTGTGCTTCCAGTAGATCACCCAGGCCATCGGCACGACATCGTAGTACACGCGGAAGCGCGCGTCTGCCAACACTCTCGGGATCTGCGACGGCGAGCCGTGAAGCACGACATCCACCTGACCACTGAGCAGCTCGGTCAGGCCCGCCGCGCCGACGAACTTGAGCACCAGCCGTTCGATCTTCGGCTTGCCCCGGAAATACTGCGGGTTGGCCTCGAACTCGATCATCGTCCCGGGTTGGTAGCGCACGAAGCGAAACGGGCCGCTGCCCACCGGATGGGTCCAGAAGTCCCAGCTCCAGAACTGCTTCGTGTCGAGGCCTTCCAGCAGATGCTTCGGGTAGTAGACGATGTCGTCCTGGTAGCCGATGCTGTCGAAGTGACGCACTCGGACGGTGACGGTGTAATCGTCCACCACGGTCGCCGACTCGAAGTGGTATTGGCGGACGTCCGGATGACTCAGGAGGTCGAGGGTGAACTTGACATCGTGCGCGGTGACGGGGACGCCATCGTGCCAGCGGACGTCGCGGCGCAGGTGGTAGGTCCACTCCAGCCCGTCTGCCGAGCGCTCCCAGCTCTGCGCCAGCCGCGGCACCAGCTCGCCATGCTCGTCGTGCTCGGCCAGCGGTGAGAAGATGAGAAAGTCGGCGTCCGTTTGATCCGGCTTGATGTCGTTCACGCTCGCGACCGCCATGATCACGGTGGACGCGCGAGCCGTTCCGCGGCGGTCGCGTCGTGCGCAACCCGCGGCGGCGAGAGCCAGCATCTGGAGCAGCCACTCGCGCCGGGCGACGTCGGCGAGCACAACGCGCCGATGACCTGCCGCACGCGATGGCGCCGTTCGACGGACGCGCATACGCACCTCTTTGGACGAGGCCTTGATGAGGGCTGAGGGTCGACGCCGGGAATGCGGGCGCGCGGCGTGGCGCGACAGGCTCAGGAAAGCGTGGTGTGGACCGACTATCGCAAGATGGTCCTCTTGGGCCGGATACACAAGAAAGGCCCTCGGGATTCCTGAACGCAGGCGAAACCTGCCTGCCCGGCAATGCCCGCGCCTGGTACCTCCCGCCCCGCACCGCCTCCGCCGGCCGCCCCGCCGCGGAAGCCCGTTTGACACTTCGGAACCGGGGCGGGTAGGTTATCCGCCCCGCTCGACGCAAGGATGCACATGAAGGAATACGCGAGTACCGACATCAGGAACGTGGCCGTAGTCGGCCACGGAGGCAGCGGCAAGACCAGCCTGGTCGACGCCCTCGCCTTCGTGGCCGGCTCCAGCAAGCGACACGGCCGCGTGAAAGACGGCAGCGCCCTCACCGACTACTCTCCCGACGAAACCGAAAAAGGCTACAGCATCAACCTCGCCCTCG
>Ga0315281_10009061_pt1 | contig 13839 bp, 8 predicted proteins | sample YL17G07_0_MG_FD_204540 | JGI IMG/M metagenome (GOLD analysis project Ga0315281, IMG submission 204540) | Sediment microbial communities from Yellowstone Lake, YNP, Wyoming, USA - YL17G07_0 | ecosystem: Environmental > Aquatic > Freshwater > Lake > Sediment | place: USA: Wyoming | collected...
GAAGGCAAGACGATACTGGCAATCGACGTTCCGCGCGCGACGCGCAAACAACGGCCCGTTTATCTGACCACCAACCCGCTGGCAGGACATACCTATCGCCGCCTGAACGATGGCGACCGCGCGCTTTCTGATGAAGGCGTTAAGCGCATGCTCGCGGAACAAGTGGAGGATAGCCGTGACACTCGCATCCTCGCAGGCTTTGGATTGGATGATGTGGACCTCGATAGTCTGCACGCCTTTCGCAACATGCTGGCGTCGCACAAACCGGATCACCCTTGGATCGTGCCGGATGACGATGCGTTTTTGCGTTTGATTGGTGGCTGGCGGCAGGATCGTAACAGCGGCGAGCAAGGTTTGACGTTGGCGGGGCTGCTGATGTTTGGCCAGTGGCCGGCCATCCAGGAGGGCGTGCCGTATTATTTTGTAGACTATCAGGAGCAGCCGGAAGACAAGGAGTCGGATACGCGTTGGCTTGACCGGGTGGTGCCTGATGGCACGTGGTCGGGCAACCTGTTCGACTTTTTCCGCAAGGTCACGCGCAAGCTGGCGGCTGATCTGAAAGTGCCCTTTGCGCTCAAGGATGGCGTTCGGCAGGATGACACGCCCTTGCACCGCGCTTTGCGCGAGGCTTTGATCAACGCGTTGGTGCATGCCGATTATTCAGACCGGGCTTCCGTGCTTGTAATCAAGCGTCCGTCGGGCTTTGTGTTTCGTAACCCGGGTGTGCTGCGTGTGCCCGCCGCACAGGCGTTGCAAGGCGGCGAAAGCGACTGCCGCAATCGAACCTTGCACCAGATGTTTTTGATGATCGGTTTTGGCGAACGGGCCGGTTCTGGTTTGCCGAAGATTCGTCAAGGCTGGGAAGGCGATGGCGGTACGCTGAAGCTGTTTGATTCATACGAGCCCTATGACCAAACGCGGCTTGAGATGAATTGGGGTTTGCCCGCGAGTTCGGGGAAAACGCCGGGGAAAACGCCGGGGAAAACGCCGGGGAAAACGCCAGAACGAATTCTCGAATTGCTCAGGCAAGCCCCCCATCTGTCCATTCCCGAAATTGCCACGCGCTTGGAAAAATCCGAAAGAGCCATTGAGCGCGCGATTCGCAAGCTTCGGTCTACCGGTCAGTTGGTCCGGGTCGGTCCGGATAAGGGTGGTTATTGGAAAGTGATGGAGCAGACCCCATGACCGCCTTTACCGAATCCGTCGTCGAAGACGCCGCGCTTGCCTGGCTTGAAACGCTGGGTTACGCCGTCCTGCACGGACCTGACATCGCGGCGGGTATGGTTGGTGCCGAGCGCAGCGATTCAAATTATCGCGACGTGGTACTTGAAGGCCGCTTGCGCCAAGCGCTCGTGCTTCTCAATCCCGACCTGCCCGCCGAAGCGCTGGACGATGCCTTTCGAAAACTGAATCGCACCGATGCGCCGTCGTTGCTGGAGCGCAACCGCGCCATGCACCGGATGCTGGTGGATGGGGTAACGGTCGAGTATCGCCGCGCCGATGGTTCCATTGCCGGTGCGCAGGCGAAGGTGATTGATTTTGACAAGCCGGACAACAATGACTGGCTCGCCGTAAATCAGTTCACTGTGGCCGACGGCCAGCACACCCGCCGACCCGACGTCGTGCTGTTTGTAAATGGATTACCGCTCGCAGTAATCGAACTCAAGAACCCAGCCGACGAAAATGCCACCGTCTGGAGTGCCTACCAGCAACTCCAAACTTATCAAACACAAATCCCCGCGCTGTTCGCTACCAATGCGGTGCTGTTGGTTTCCGATGGCGTGCAGGCGCGCATCGGCGCGCTCGGCGCGGGCAAGGAATGGTTCAAGCCCTGGCGCACGATTACTGGGCGAGAGGATGCGGCGGTAAAGTTGGCCGAGTTGCAGGTGGTGCTGGAAGGCGTGTTCGAGAAGCGCCGCTTTCTGGACTTGCTGCGGTACTTCATCGTGTTCGAGGATGCAGGCGGCGGAAAACTGGTTAAGAAAATGGCGGGTTATCACCAATTTCACGCGGTGAATGTGGCGGTGGAAGAAACGCTGCGTGCGGCGCAGCGTGATTGGATGCCCGATGCCTCAGGCACGTATTTCGCGCAGCGACAAACCGGTGGTGAGAAGGGCGACCGACGCGTCGGTGTGGTGTGGCACACGCAGGGTTCGGGCAAGAGCCTGAGCATGGCTTTTTACGCCGGCCGTGTGATTTTGCATCCGGCGATGGAGAATCCCACGCTGGTCGTGCTCACCGACCGCAACGATCTCGACGACCAACTCTTTGCCACTTTCGCACGCTGTCGCGACCTGCTACGTCAGCCGCCGGTGCAGGCAGCGGATCGCGCTGACTTGCGCGAGAATTTGAAGGTGGCGTCAGGCGGCGTGGTCTTCACTACGATCCAGAAGTTCTTCCCCGAACAGAAAGGTGATCGTCACCCCGTGCTCTCTGACCGGCGCAACGTCGTCGTCATCGCCGACGAAGCGCACCGCAGTCAGTACGACTTCATTGATGGTTTCGCGCGGCACATGCGCGATGCGCTGCCGCACGCCTCGTTCATTGGCTTTACCGGCACACCCATCGAAAAAACCGACGCCAACACGCGCGCGGTGTTCGGCGACTACATCAGTGTTTACGATATACAGCGGGCGGTAACGGATGGCGCCACCGTGCCCATCTACTACGAAAGCCGGCTCGCCAAGCTGGAACTGAAAGAGGCCGAGCGGCCGAATATCGATCCCGAGTTTGAAGAGGCTACCGAAGGCGAAGAAGTCGAGCGCAAGGAAAAACTGAAGAGCAAGTGGGCACAGCTCGAAGCCGTGGTGGGTTCGGAAAAGCGAATCAAACTGGTTGCGCGCGATTTGGTGCAGCACTTCGAGAACCGCCTCACCACGCTCGACGGCAAGGCGATGGTGGTGTGCATGAGCCGCCGCATCTGTGTCGATCTGTATCGCGAGCTGGTCGCCCTGCGACCGGAGTGGCACGGCGATGACGACGAACATGGCGCGCTTAAAGTGGTGATGACCGGCTCGGCCTCTGACCCGTTGGAATGGCAGCAGCACATTCGCAGCAAGAAGCGGCGTGAAGATATGGCGCTGCGTTTCCGCAATCCGAAGGACCCGTTCCAGATCGTTATCGTGCGTGACATGTGGCTCACCGGCTTCGACGCCCCGAGCCTGCACACCATGTACGTGGACAAGCCGATGCGCAGTCACGGGCTGATGCAGGCGATTGCACGCGTGAACCGTGTGTTCAAGGACAAGCCGGGCGGATTGGTGGTGGACTACCTGGGGCTCGCCGACGAACTCCGGAAGGCACTCGCGACCTACACCGAAAGCGGCGGCACCGGCAAGACCGCGCTTGACCAGGCTGAGGCCGTGGCGGTGATGCTGGAGAAATATGAGATATGTCGAGACATGTTCCATGGCTTCGACTTCACGGCGTGGATTACCGGCACGCCACAGCAGCGGTTGTCCCTATTACCCGCAGCGCAAGAACACATCCTCGCGCAGGACGACGGCAAAGCACGGCTGGTGCGCGCGGTAACGGAATTGGGTCAGGCCTTTGCGCTGAGTGTTCCGCACGAAGAAGCATTGCGAATCCGCGACGACGTTGGATTCTTCCAGGCCGTGCGCGCCGTGCTCGCCAAGAGCACGCCCGGCGAACGCAAAACCGACGAAGAGCTGGAGCACGCCATCCGCCAGATCGTCTCGAAAGCGATGGTCTCCGATCAAGTGATCGACATCTTCGCCGCCGCCGGACTCAAGAAACCGGATATCTCCATTCTCTCCGACGAGTTTCTGGCCGAAGTGCGCGACATGCCGCATCGCAACCTCGCGGTGGAGTTGCTGCAAAAGTTGTTGAAGGGCGAAATCAAGACGCGCTCAAAACGCAACGTGGTGCAGGCACGCTCCTTCGCTGAACTACTAGAACAAGCCGTGCGCAGATACCAGAACCGCGCCATCGAAACAGCCCAGGTGATCGAAGAGCTGATCCAACTCGCGAAAGACATGCGCGCCGCCAACGCGCGCGGCGAAGCGTTGAAGTTGAATGAAGACGAGCTCGCGTTCTACGACGCGCTTGAAGTCAACGACAGCGCCGTGAAGGTGCTCGGCGAACCCACGCTCGTGCACATCGCCCGTGAGCTGGTGGAAACCGTGAAGAAAAACGTCAGCATCGACTGGACCGTGCGCGAGAACGTGCGCGCCCAACTACGCGTGATTGTGAAACGCATCCTCCGCAAGTATGGCTACCCGCCAGACAAACAGGAAAAAGCTACGCAGACGGTGCTGGAGCAAGCGGCATTGTTATCTGAAGAGTGGGCATTCTAATGACCCGTACTGATCGCGACTCGTGCAGATGTGCCTTGATCGAATCTGCTATCGTTATTTTTCCGGCGCGTCCTGTGAGTTCTTTGCGCGCCGAGCACAATTTAGTTGCGACTTAATTTTTCGTATTTGAAAGGAGCGATGAAGTTGGTTTCTATCACTGTCCAATGGTCCCGCCTCAAACACGACCGCCGCGCCGCGTGGCTCGCGTTTCTCGCGCTGGGCGTTATGCTGGCCGTGCTGCCGTTTCTGGTGGATGTGGGTTTGGGGCGCGCCTGGGTGCGCGTGCTTAACTTTACCTTGCTGTATGTGATGCTCGCGCTTGGACTCAACATCGTGGTCGGCTTTGCCGGGCTGCTCGACCTCGGTTACATCGCGTTTTACGCGGTGGGTGCGTATGTGTATGCGCTGTTGTCGTCGCCGCATTTCGGGTTGCATTTGCCGTTTTGGGTGACGCTGCCGCTGGGGGCGCTGGTCGCGGCATTTTTCGGCGTGTTGCTGGGCGCACCCACGTTGCGCTTGCGCGGCGATTATCTCGCCATCGTCACGCTGGGTTTCGGCGAGATCATTCGTATTTTTCTGAACAACCTCAATGCGCCGGTCAACATCACCAACGGCCCGCAAGGCGTCAATTTGATTGACCCATTGCATGTTGGCGAATTCAGTCTGAATCAAACCCAGACGCTGCTGGGCATGACATTTACCGGCGGCACGCTGTTGTATTACGTATTCCTCGCGTTCACCTTGCTGATCATTTTTGTGTGCATGCGCTTGCAGGATTCGCGCATCGGGCGTGCGTGGATCGCGATCCGCGAAGATGAAGTGGCCGCCGCGGCGATGGGCATCAACACGCGCAACATCAAATTGCTGGCGTTCGCGATGGGCGCGTCGTTCGCCGGGTTGAGCGGCGGGTTATTCGCCGGATTTCAGGGCTTCGTCAGTCCCGAGAGTTTCAATCTGCTCGAATCGATCATGATCCTGTGCATGATTGTGCTCGGCGGCATGGGCAATCTGCCCGGTGTGATTCTGGGCGCGGTGTTGCTCACGGTGTTGCCGGAAGCGCTGCGCTACATCGGCGAGCTGGAGCGCGTGCTGTTCGGAAGGGTAGTGGTCGAGCCGACCGATTTGCGCATGCTGATTTTCGGTCTCGCGCTGGTCGCGATGATGATCCTGCGCCCGGAAGGTTTACTGCCATCCAAACGCCGCGCGCGCGAATTCAACGCCGACGACGGCGTGCTCGAACAGGAACGCGCGTCCATGTACGACGCCAGCAAGTGAGCCCGCAGCCGATGCTCATCGCCGAACATATCGATAAATCTTTTGGCGGCCTGGCCGCGCTCAGCGATGTGTCATTGACCGTCAACGCCGGCGAAATTTTCGGACTGATCGGACCCAACGGGGCGGGCAAAACCACCTTGTTCAACGTGCTCACCGGTCTGTACACCGCCACCGGCGGACACGTGCATTTTGACGGCCACGCCTTGCTCACGCACAAGCCGCACGCAATCGTGCATTTAGGATTGGCGCGCACCTTCCAGAACATCCGCCTGTTCGCCAACATGAGCGCGCTGGAAAATGTCATGGTCGGGCGGCATTGCCGCACGCGCAGCGGGGTGTGGGGGGCGATCACACGTTCGCCGCACGTGCGTAACGAAGAAGCCGCGATGCGCAAGCGCGCACACGAACTGCTGGATGTGGTCGGCATCCGCACGCACGCGCGGGCGCTGGCCAAGCATTTGTCGTACGGCGACCAGCGGCGTCTGGAAATCGCACGCGCATTGGCCACCGACCCCAAGCTGCTGGCGCTGGACGAACCCGCCGCCGGCATGAATCCCAGCGAACGCGCCGCGCTCACGCAATTGCTGCAACGCCTGCGCAGCGAGCTGGGCGTAACACTGCTGCTGATCGAGCACGACGTGAAACTGGTGATGGGTTTGTGCGATCGGGTCGCAGTTCTTGACTACGGCAAAAAAATCGCCGAAGGCGTCCCGGCGCAAGTGCGTACCGATCCGCGCGTGATCGAAGCCTATCTGGGCGGAGCAGTGGCGTGAACCTGCTCGAACTCAAACAATTTGCCGTGTCGTACGGCGGCATCAAGGCCGTGAAAGGCGTGGACTTGCACGTCGCGCGCGGCGAGCTGGTGTGTCTGATCGGCGCCAACGGCGCGGGTAAATCCACGTTGCTGAAAGCGCTGTGCGGATTGCTGCCCGCGGCGCACGGGTCGGTGCTTTACGACGGGCACGCCATCACCCACCAACCCGCGCACGTGATTGCGCGGCGCGGCCTGGCCTTGGTGCCGGAGGGGCGCGGTATTTTCGGGCGCATGAGCGTCGCGGAAAATCTCGACATGGGTGCGTACATGCGCAGCGACCGTGCCGGTATCAAAAGCGATCTTGAGCGCGTGTTCGCGCTGTTCCCGCGCCTGGCGGAACGGCGCATGCAAAAAGCCGGCACCTTGTCCGGCGGTGAACAACAAATGCTGGCGATGGGGCGCGCGCTGATGAGCCGTCCCCGGCTGCTGCTGCTGGACGAACCCAGCATGGGCTTGGCGCCGCTGATGGTGGAAAAGATTTTCGAAACCATCCGCACCATCGCGCAGGATGGTGTGACTATTTTACTGGTAGAGCAAAACGCCAAACGCGCATTGGAAATCAGCCAGCGCGGCTACGTGATGGAAAGCGGCATGCTAACCTTGACCGACGCCGCGGAAAAATTGCTGGTCAATCCGCAAGTGCGGCATGCTTATTTGGGCGAGTGATTCTAATGTTTTGCTGCCTTGAACCGTTCTACTAGTAACGCGGCTACTCGAACAGGGTAGGGCGGTGCGCTATTAGCTTCGGTTCACTGCCGATTCGAGGAGACGCCGACATGCTCGTTTGCAAGCGAAACACCTTTCCTTGGTCGCGACGCACCGGCGTTACCATTGGCATTTTTATTTGTCTTGTCCTGGCATTCGGCGGCGCGTTTGCTGTCGAGTCCAAGCCGCTGGTGTTGAGTGTCGTTCCGCGTCTGCCGGCGACCGTAACCCATCGTGACTGGTCGCCGTTTGTCGACCGGCTGGCGCAGGCGATTCATCAGCCGGTCGAGTTGCGCGTATTCAATACGTTTGCCGATTTTGAACGCCATGCACTTTCCGGTCAGGCCGACCTGCTATTCGCCAACCCTTTCCAAATGGTGCAGTTGCGCCGCAAGCTGGAATTCATTCCGTTGGTGCGTGACGGCGCCAAGCAACTGAGTGGCAGTCTGGTGGTGCGTAGCGCCGATCCGATCAAATCGGTACGCGAACTGGACGGCGCAACGATTGCATTTCCGCATCCTAATGCGTTCGGCGCGTCTCTCTATATGCGCGCGTTGCTCGAACGCGAGTTTGGTATCCACTTCACGCCGGTCTACGTGACCACGCACGCCAACGTTTATCGCAACGTCATTCTCGGCAAAGTCGCGGCGGGTGGCGGTGTCAACATCACCCTGAACCTGGAACCACCCTCCGTGCGCGCCCAGCTACGCGTGATCTACGAAACGCCCGGCGTTGCCGCGCATCCGCTCAGCGCGCATCCGCATGTGTCGGCGGCGTTGCGTGAACAAATTATCGACGCGGTGCTGCGCATGAGCGAGGACGATGCCGGGCGCGAGATTCTGAAGCGGGTGACCTTGAACCAGCCGACGCGGGCCGACTACACGCGCGACTATCAGCCGCTGGAACGTCTGCATCTCGACAAATATTACGTCGACACCGATGTCAGCGAGCCATGAAATCAAGCGACGCTTCCGCGCCTGGAGTTCGTCACGCGGCACCGCTGTACCGCAAACTGACTTTTCAGCTCAGCGCGCTGACCCTGCTGGTATTGACGCTGGTGATTTCACTCAATGCGCTGCACACCGAGAGCGATCTGACGCGGGCGATTGAACAAACCGCGCGCGAACACACCGGCACCCTCACGCGCATGGCCGTGCACGGCGGCGAGAATTTTCTTATTAACGCTGATTACGCGAACCTGGAGCAGATTTTGCTCGAACTCGCGGCATTTCCAAATGTGAAGCAGGTGTTGGTCACCGATGTGGAAGGGCGGGTGTTAAGTCGGGTGGACAGCACCAATGGCTTGTCTCCAACCGTGATTTTTTCATCAGAGCGCACCCCGCCGCCGGACGTCGCGCAGACGACGACGCAAGTTGAAGACGGCATGTTGGTGGAGTGGCAGCCCATCGTCAGCGGCAAGGTGATCGGGTGGGTGCGTCTGCGCTACGGACTGGAAGCAATGCAGGCCACACGCGACTATGTCCGGTTGGAAACCTTGGTCTCGTTATTTGCGGCGGTGGCTTTCTGCGTCGGCGTACTGTGGCTGTATCTGCGCCGTCCGTTGCGCGCGTTGCATGCGGCCGCCACATTTGCCGAGCAGCTGGGCGGTCAGGCCGGCGTGCAGCTCGATGCGCCCGTCGGCGTCGCGGAGATTGAACAGTTGCGCGTCGCGCTGAACTTCGCGTCCCGCGAGCTTGATCGCCGGCGCCAGGCGATGCTCGATTCGCGCGAGCAATTGCAGGCCATATTGAAGCACGCCGCTGACGGCATTGTGACCATCGACGCGCACGGTCGGGTCGAGTCGTTCAATCATGCGGCGGAGCGCATTTTCGGCTACACGGCCGCGGAGGTCATCGGAAATAATGTCAAGCTGCTGATGCCCGAGCCTAACCGGGCACTGCACGACGGGTTCATTCAGCACTACCTTGACACCGGTCAGAAACGCATCATGGAGCGAAGTCGTGAAGTGATCGGTCAGCGCAACGACGGCGCGCTGTTCCCGCTCGAACTGGCGGTGTCCGAAACGCTGGTCGGTGGCCGGCGCATGTTTACCGGCATCGTGCGCGACATCGCCGACCGCAAGCGCGCCGAAGCCTTGGCCGCGCGGCTGGGCAGAATTCTGGAATTTTCGTCCAACGAAATCTACATCATCGATGCCGTGACGTTGCGCGTGGTGCAGACCAGTCGCGGCGCGCTGCTGAATCTGGGTTACGGGGTGGATGAGATCGCGCGGCTGTCGCTGCCGGAGATTCAAACCGGGTTACAGGCGCCAGAGTTTGACGAACTAACCGCACCGCTGCACGACGCAACAAAAGATATGGTGACATTCGAGGCGGCGTATCAGCGCAAAGATCGCAGCACCTATCCCGTGGAAGTGCGTTTGCAGTTGTCGCGCACCGAAGAAGCGGCAGTATACGTGGCGATCGTGCAGGACATCAGCGAGCGCAAACAGTCCGAGCAGCAACTGCATTTTCTCGCGAATTTCGATACGTTGACCGGCTTGCCTAATCGCACCCAATTGGCCCAGCGCATGCGCCAGTCGATGGAGGGCGCCAGCCGTGCCGGTCGCGTGATGGCGGTGATGTTCGTCGACCTGGACCGCTTCAAACTCATCAACGACACCATGGGTCACGAAGCGGGCGACGAGCTGCTCAAGGTCGTCGCGCAGCGGATTGTGGAAACGTTGCGCCCCGGCGACACGGTCGCACGTTACGGCGGCGACGAATTCGTGGTGATCCTGGCCAACATCGCCGACCCGCGCGACACCGACAAGCTGGTCGACAAATTGCTGGGCCGACTGACGACACCCATGCGCATCGCGGGCCGCGAACTGTATGTCACGCCCAGCGTCGGCATCGCCATGTATCCAGCCGACGCTACCGATGCCGAGGGTTTGCTCAAGCACGCCGATGCCGCGATGTACTTTGCCAAAGAGCAGGGCCGCAACTGCTACCGCTATTTCACCGCCGACCTCAACGCGCGCGCATCGCGGCGGCTGACGCTGGAAACCAGCCTGCGCCAGGCGCTGGAGCGCCAGGAATTTATTCTGCACTTTCAGCCGCAAGTGAGCGCCAGGACGGGCGCGATTGTCGGCGCCGAGGCCTTGATCCGCTGGCAACACCCGGAACTGGGGCTGGTGTTGCCGCTGGATTTTATTCCATCGGCGGAAGACACTGGCCTGATTGTGCCCATTGGCCGGTGGGCGCTGGAGAACGCCTGTAAGCATGCCAAGACGTGGCACGCCGCCGGTTTTACCGGCTTGCGCATTGCGGTGAATATTTCGGGCCGGCAATTAGCGCGCGATGTGCTGGTCAATGACGTGAACAGCGCATTGCAGTCATCGGGGCTTGCGCCGTCCTGTCTCGAACTGGAACTTACCGAAAGTCTGTTGATGCAGAATGTCGACGAAACCGCCGCCTTGCTGGAACATCTGGCCGGCACGGGGGTAAAAGTCGCGATGGATGACTTTGGTACCGGCTACTCTTCATTGAGCTATCTCAAGCGTCTGCCCATCCAGACCATCAAGATCGACCGCTCGTTTATTCGCGACATCACCACCGATGACGACGCGGCGTCGATTGTAAGTACCATCATCGTGATGGCGCGCGGCCTGAACATGGAGGTGGTTGCGGAAGGCGTGGAGGAGCGCGCCCAGTTCGACTATTTGCGTACCCACCTGTGCACCGGCATTCAGGGGTTTTACTTCAGCCATCCGCTCGCGGGCGACGCGTTCCTTGCTTTGTTGCGCGGCAATAATGCTGTGTTTGCGATTTCTGCCGCGGGTGCAGCGGCGCACAGCGCGGATTGATGCACGCGCACGTCAATACGGCGCGTCAGTTACACAGCTTGTCGATGGTGTCTTTATGATTGTCGGCGTCAACTTTCAACGCCGCGGCTTTTTTGGCGTCGGTCTTTACCTGCTCTTCATAGGCGGCTAACAAGGCTTGATATTCCTTGTCGAGTTCGGCGCAGCGCCATTTGATCAGCTTTTTGTCGTCGTCCTGCATTTTTTTCTTTTTGGCTTCCTCGCGCCGCAGCGCAGTGCGCGGATCGTCGCCCTTGTCGCCGGTGTTTTTCGCGGACTTGCCACCGGATTCGGTGGCAACATTTTTTTCTGAATCCAGCGGTGGCCGATCGCTGAAAATCGTTTTGCCACTGCTGTCTTTCCACGAATACAGTTCTGCCTGCGCGCTGGCGCACGTCAACATTGCGCACAGACTCAGGACGATCAGGCTACAAATGCGGTTCATATTACTTTTCCGTTTTTCAAAGGTGCCATTAAGAGTGCACCAGTTAAAATCATCGGACAAATGCTGCAAAACGTGAGTCATTGAAGCAACAGGTGAATTGTAAGAAGATGACCAACTCAATAAATGTGACGCCCGCCTAGCGATGTCTGCGACCCCCGTTAAGATTCCAGCCGATCCGTCCAAGCTGACCAGCGCAGTCGTTGATCCGCTGTTGCGCTTGCGCGCGTGGCAGCGCTTTCATCTGCGCTTGACCGGATTGTATGGCGGTACCGTACTGGTGTCGCTGGCGTTGATTGCGACGATTTTTTATTACTACAGCGTCAGCTCCGAAGTGACCCACTTGCAGCGCCGCCTGCTCAGTACCGTGACCGGCCTGGCGGCGTCGGTGAATGCGCAGCGCATTGCCGCAGTCGCACTCGACGCGCAAAAACGTACCGCTTACCACGACGAGTTGCGCGCACGCTTTGCCGCCGCGGCCCAAACCGACTCTGACATTCAAAGCATCTACCTGTTGCGGTTGACCGAACAGCCGGGCCGGTTGCGGTTTTTTGTCGATTATGTCAAGGAAGGCGCCTTGGCGACGCCGGGCGACGAGTACGACGCACGCGCACTGCCGGTGTTGCTCAGTGGCTTTAATGCGCCCGCGGTTGAAAACGAGCCCTTTCCCGACGAATTCGGCCTGACCTTATCGGGCTATGCGCCGGTGCGCGACGCGAGCGGCAAGGGCATCGCGCTGGTCGGCGCCGATGTGCAGGCGTCGCGTATTGAGGTCATGAAACGCGATGTTATGTGGGTCACGTTGGGCGTGTTCGGGATCGCAGCGGTGCTGCTGGGCCTGATTTCACTGGCGGTGGCGCGCAGCGTGCGCGATCCGCTGACGCGCATCATCGACGCGACGGCGGCGGTGGCGCGCGGCGAACTTGCCACGCGTCTGAGTCTCACACGCCGCGACGAATTCGGGGTGATGAGCCGGCACTTCGATAAAATGGCGGAAGGACTGCAAGATCGCGAATTCATCCGCGCCACCTTCGGACGCTACGTCAGTGAAGACGTTGCGCGCGAGTTGCTCGAACACCGCGATAGCGCCGCGCGCGGCGCCGAAGAGCGCGAGGTGACGATTCTGTTCAGCGACTTGACGAGCTATTCGACCATTTGTGAAAACCTGCCGCCGGTGCAACTGCTTGACATGCTCAATCACTACCTGAGCGCGATGAACGAATTGATCGATGCGCACCACGGTTGCGTGATCGAGATTCTCGGTGACGCGATCCTCGCGGTATTCGGCGCGCCGTATTATCGCGCGGATCATCCGCAGCAGGCATTGCGCTGTGCGCTGGCGATGCGGGATCGTCTGGTGCAACTGAACGGCGAGTGGCAAGCGAGCGGGCTGGCGCAGTGTTGGACGCAAAGCGGCATCGCGCAACTCAAGGCGCGCATCGGCGTGCATACCGGGCGGGTGGTGGCGGGCAGTCTGGGCGGCGAAACGCGCATGAAATACGCGGTGATCGGCGACGCGGTCAATGTCGCATCGCGCCTGGAAGCGCTGAACAAGGAACTGGGCACCGACGTGCTGATCAGTGCCGAGGTGTATCGCCAGCTGCCCGTCGAGCTGGCGCGCGGCATGCGCGAATGCGGTATGTTCCGCGTGAAAGGCCGCGCGCAGGAAGTATCGGTGTATGCGCCGTGTTGAGTGCAGCCAGCTCTCCTTGAAAATGTTTAATTCAGGTGTGCGCGAAGCGCACGCTTCAATTCACCATTCACCATTAAGCATTCAAAATTAATTTTTTTACGAGACCACCATGACCGAAGCCAGTCGCAGTAAATTGTTGTTCGCGTATCTGTTGTTCAGCGCGTTGGTGTGTGGTGCGGCGGTGATGGTGATCGAGGTGTTGGGCTCACGCGTGGTCGGGCCGTTTTTCGGCGTGAGCCTGTTCGTGTGGACCTCGTTGATCAGCGTCACCATGATTTCGCTGGCGCTGGGTTACTGGTTCGGCGGTGTGTTGGCCGATCGGCGTGGGCACAGTTCCGATCTGTACCTGTTGATTGCCGCCGCCGGTGCCTGTGTATTGCTCGTTCCCTGGCTGAAGGGGCCAGTGCTGGAGGCGAGTCTGCCGCTGGGGTTGCGTACCGGTGCGTTCGTCAGCTCGCTGATTTTATTTGGCCCGGCCTTGTTGTTGTTGGGTTGCGTGTCGCCGTATCTGGTCAAAATCGCCGCACGCGCGGTTAACAATATTGGCCGCACCGTCGGGGGCTTGTACGCGTTGTCGACCGTGGGCAGCGTGGCCGGCACCGCGCTCACCGGATTTTTTCTGATCGCGCATTTGGGCGTAAATCAGGCGTTTTACGCGGTTGGTATCACGTTGCTGCTGATTGCGGCGGGCTACTTCGCGGCGCTGCGGCGCCTGGTTATCACCGCCGCCGCCGTAGTGTTGTGCGTCGCGTTGGCGCCGCAGTGGATTGTGCCGCCCGCGTTGAGCAT
>Ga0315281_10009062_pt1 | contig 13838 bp, 16 predicted proteins | sample YL17G07_0_MG_FD_204540 | JGI IMG/M metagenome (GOLD analysis project Ga0315281, IMG submission 204540) | Sediment microbial communities from Yellowstone Lake, YNP, Wyoming, USA - YL17G07_0 | ecosystem: Environmental > Aquatic > Freshwater > Lake > Sediment | place: USA: Wyoming | collected...
TAAGCAAAATAACAAACAGGTTTATCTTGATCCGGAAAATAAATCTTTGATTGTTTTATGAAAAATAGAAATTTTAAAGTACAAATTAGTCTGGTAATATTAATTTCCCTTCTGGTCGGTTATTTTTTTGGCATTAACAAAGTGAATCTTGATTGGAAAAATTACAAACCCCAGTTTCAAATTATAAATAAAGAGCCGCCAACAGGTGTGATTGCAATTGACGCTACGCCATTCTGGACGGTTTGGGAAAAACTACAAACAAGCTATTATGATAAATCAAAGCTTGATACGCAAAAGATGTTAAACGGCGCGATTACGGGCATGGTACAGGCTTTAGGTGATCCGTTTACCATGTACCTTCCTCCAGTGCAAAATAATAACTTTAAACAAGGCTTAGCAGGACAATTTTCAGGAATCGGAGCGGAACTCGGTATGAAAGATAAGCAAATTATTGTTATTGCCCCTTTAACAGGAAGCCCTGCGGAAAAAGCAGGGATTAAGCCGGGAGATTCAATAATGGCTGTTAACGGCGAATCAATAAGCGGATGGAGCTTAAATCAGGCGGTTGAAAAGATAAGAGGACCAAAAGGTACGGATGTTTCTTTAACAATTTTACATAAAGACGAAACATCTCCTAAGGAAATAAAAATTACCAGAGACACAATTACGGTTAAAAGCGTTGACGGTTGGGTAAAGCCGGTTGATTGCAGTAATAAATGCCAAACAGTTGATGCGGCAAAAGCTAATGCCAATTCCAGTCAAGTCGCTTACATAAGGCTTTCACAATTTGGTGATAATACAAATCAGGAATGGCTAGCTCTTGTTAACAAGCTAAATGCTCAAATAAAGTCGGGTAAAAATGTAAAAGGTTTAATTTTAGACTTGAGAAATAATCCGGGCGGCTACTTAACGGACGCAACATTTATTGCTTCCGAGTTTGTAAATCAAGGACTGCCTGTTGTTTCGGAAGAAGATGGAATCCCGGGAGACAGACAAGTTCTTAATGCTTCAAGACAAGGAGTTTTTACAAACATTCCGGTTATTGTTTTAATTAATAAAGGAAGCGCGTCGGCAAGTGAAATAGTTGCAGGAGCTTTGCGCGACAATAACAGGGCAAAATTAGTTGGGGAAGTTTCTTATGGAAAAGGTACAATACAGCAAGCAGAAGATTTGGGCCAGGGTGCCGGAATTCATATAACAATTGCAAAATGGCTTACTCCAAGCGGAATTTGGGTTAACGGAAAGGGTTTAACGCCCGATGTGTCCGTCATTCCGAATCCAAAAGACCCAAGCGAAGATACTCAACTTGAAAAAGCAATAGAAGTATTGTTAAAATAAGACCCCATGATTAGACAAAATGTTCCTCTTAAGGATTACAGTAATTACAAAATAGGCGGATCGGCCGCTTATTTTCTGGAAGTTGTAACGAAAGAAGAATTATTGGAAGGCTTAAGGGAATGGAAAAGACTTTCTTTATATTTTCCAAAAGATAAACAGGAAATTTTCATTTTAGGGAAAGGTACGAATGTTTTAATTGACGATAAAGGATTTAACGGCTTTGTTATTTGTAATAATATTTTAGGAATAAAAAAAGAGGGAGATGCTTTAGTTGTCGGGTCAGGAGTTTTAGTTTCGCAAGTTTTAAGTTTTTGTATTGAAAATCAATTATCAGGCTTAGAGTGGGCAGGAGGATTGCCTGGGACGATTGGAGGCGCCGTAAGGGGGAATGCAGGAGCTTTTAGCGGTGAAATAAAGAATAGTATAAAAGAAGTAATTAGCTTAGATTTCAATTCTTTTGAGGAAAGGAAAAGAGCGAATCTTGAATGTCTTTTTGATTACCGTTCCAGTATTTTTAAATCGGGTCAAGGGAAAAATGAAATTATTATATCGGTAACGCTTCGTTTACAAACTGGCGATAAAGAAGCGATAAAAAATTCAATTCAGGAAAAAATTGATTATAGAAATGCAAAGCATCCGATGGATAAGCCAAGTATCGGCAGTACTTTTAAAAATGTAAAAGTTGATAAGGTTCCGGAAAATTGGAAAAAAGAATTAAATCAATATGTAAAAACTGATCCGTTTCCGGTTGTTCCTTCTGCCAAGCTGCTCTTTCTGGCAAATGTTAAAGGTAAAAAAGAAGGAGACGCAATGATTTCCGATAAACATCCTAATTTTATTGTTAATTTGGGAAATGCAACGTCGGGGGACGTAAAAACTTTAATCGCTTTTGCCAAAAATGCGGTTAAAGAAAAATTTAATATTGAACTGGAAGAAGAGATAATGTATTTGCCCCGCTAAGCGGGGTAAAGGAGGTGATTAAGAATGGATGAAAAGAAAAAACAAGAATTAGCAGTTAATATTAACTTGGATACAACTCCAATTTTGTATACCGATAACGTAATAATTACAGTAAATCCCGACGGGGTAGTGCTGGATATTACCCAACGTTTGGCTAATACAAATCAAGTTAGGGTTGTTGCAAGGGTAGGAATGAGCAGGGAACAAGCAAAGAAGTTTACAACAGAACTTGGGAAAATATTGGCTTTAACCGAAGGGCAGGTAAAAACGGGAAACAATAATTAAATAGTTTTGTAGCCGTGGAAATAATCTAGTTTTATTTTCTTTTCTTCAATTCCTAAATTTTTTAACATTGTAAATAAATTTTCAACCATATTATTTGGTCCGGAAATATAATATAAAGGTTTTTTTAAATCCGGCACCAGTTTCTTAATAGAATCTTCACTAATTTGATTTGGATTTATAAAATAATTAATTTTAAAGTTTGGATTTGATTTTGCAATCTCTTCAAGTTCATTTTTAAATAGAATGTCATCATCTTTATTTGCATATAAAAGCGTAATTTTTATGGGAGATTTGTCATTTGCCAAGTCAAGAATAATTGGTCTAAATGCCGCAATTCCTATTCCGCCTGCAATAAAAACATATTCCGCAAATACGTCTTCGAGAATAAAATTTCCATCAGGTCCTTTTGCCTGAATTTTGTCCCCCAATTTTAATTGACTTAAAGCCTTTTTAAAACTGCTGGAAGCATTATCATCAATTTTAGTTGTAATGGCGATGTGATTTTCAAAAGGTGCCGAAGAAATTGTAAAAAAACGCATTTTTCCTCTGACATCGGGATTTTTATGATCAAGCGTAAGGATTAAAAATTGTCCGGGAGTCCAAAAGATTGGGGAAGAGGATTTAAAAAAAAATGAAACCGTGCTCAAAGTCTCTTGTTTTTTATTAATTAAAGTTAATTCCATTTGCATAATATAACAAGTATTAAATTTTATGTAAAGCTCGTGATTGACTGGTAAATAGAATTAATAGTATAAATAATCTAATGGGAAATCTTTTTTTTGATATAACAATTATTATTTGTCTTGCCGCCTTACTCTCTTTAATTTTTAGATTATTAAAACAGCCCGAAATTCTGGCATATATCCTTACGGGGATTATAGTCGGTCCTTTGATAGTTTTTAGATCCGCAAATCAAGATATTCTTCAGACAATGTCACAACTTGGTATAACTTTGCTTTTGTTTATGGTCGGTCTTGAAATTAGAGTTTCGGATCTTTTTGCCCTTGGAAAGTCACTTTTTGTTGTCGCATTGGGGCAAATTTTTATTACTTTTGCTTTAGGTTTTTTAATCGCCGGTGCGCTTGGTTTTTCATCTTTACCTGCTTTTTACATAGCCATTGCACTTACTTTTTCAACCACGGTTATAGTTGTTAAAATCTTATCGGATAAAAGAGATTTGCATAGTCTTTATGCAAAAATTTCGCTTGTAATTTTGCTCGCTCAAGACCTTTTGGCAATACTTCTCTTGATGTTTCTTTCCGGTTTTAGTCAGCAAGCATGGGGTGGAGCATCGCTGACGCAATTTTTTTTGATTGCCGTAAAGGGAACAATACTATTCGGCGGAGTGTGGTATTTAAGCATTAATATTTTTCCAAAATTTTTTGAAATTATTGCAAGAAGTTCGGAAACACTATTTTTAGTCAGTATGGCTTGGGTCTTTGGATTAACCGCACTTGTTAGTTCTCCATATGTCGGATTTTCAATTGAAATTGGCGGATTTTTAGCAGGCCTTGCCTTGGCAAATTCAATTGTAAATTATCAGATAATTGCAAAAGCAAAAATTTTACGGGATTTTTTTATCGTAATTTTCTTTGTACTTTTAGGTGCGCAAATGAGTTTTGTTAATTTTTCTCAAGTTTTAGTTCCCGCAATAATAATTTCTTTATTTGTTTTAATTGGTAAACCTTTAATCATAATGTTTATTTTGGGCTTTATGGGGTATAGAAAAAGAACTTCTTTTTTAACCGGGGTAACACATTCACAAATTTCGGAATTTTCTCTAATTATAATATTCTTAGGCAATAAGTTGGGGCACGTTTCCGATAGCGTAGTTTCCTTAATAACGATGGTTGCAATTATCACTTTTTCTTTTTCAAGTTTTCTTATTTTAAGGGGGAATAATCTATATTTATCTTTTGGCAAGAAAATTAGTTTCTTAGAAAGAAAACATAATAAAAAAGATGAAATGGTTCCGACAGACGGTTTTGATAACTTAAAAGACCATGTTGTTGTTGTCGGAGGAGATCAAATGGGGCAAAGTATTTTGGAAGCGCTTAAAGACTCGGGAGACGAAGTTATAGTTATAGATTTTGACCCTACAGTTGTTAAAAATCTGGAAAATAAAAAAGTACATAGACTTTTCGGTGATATTTCCGATTTGGATATTCAGGAAAGAGCGCAAATTGACATGGCAAAGCTTGTCATATCAACCATACCCGATGTTGAGGATAACCTTTTGCTTTTAAAAGAATTAAGACACGAGAATAGAAAAGCCAAAGTGGTAGTTATGGCTTTGGACTCTCATGATGCAAAACTTTTGTACAAAGCCCATGCGGATTATGTTGTTTTACCTCATTTGGCAGGCGGAAGACAAATTGCAAAAATTATTGCCGAAAATTCCCTGGAAGATATAGAAAAACTTAGGCAGAAGGACTTGGAGTATTTGAAGTAGTTTCTAATACTTTCATGTCTTCGATAACCTGGTTAAAGTTTCCCTCTAAAATTCCCTCAAGATTGTGCCACGACTTATTGATTCTATGATCCGTAAGCCTATCTTGGGGAAAATTATAAGTTCTTATTTTTTCGGCTCTCATACCTCTTCCAACTTGAGTTGCTTTTAAGCTTGAAATTTCTCCATGTTGTTTTTCAACTTCCGCTTCCCAAAGTTTTGCTCTTAGCATTTCCATTGCCAGTTCCCGGTTTTGTGCTTGAAAGCGTTGTGTTTGGCAGGTAACAATAATACCACTTGGTTTGTGAACAAGTCTTACCGCCGTAGAAACCTTGTTAACATTTTGCCCTCCATGACCACCACTTCTAAAAGCTTCAAAGGTAATGTCATCAGGATTGATATGTAAATCAATATCTTCAAGTTCCGGCAAAACAGAAACGGTTGCTGTTGAAGTATGAATTCTGCCCCGTTTTTCCGTTTCCGGAGTTCTTTGCACTCTGTGAACTCCTGCCTCATATTTAAATAATTCAAAAGCTCCTGTGCCATCTACCTTAATTACGTTTTCATCTAAAGTCTCAACCTTGAATCCTTTAATTTCAGCAAAGCGTTTATACATTCTCAAAAGTTCCTGTCCCCAAATTTTTGCTTCTTCGCCCCCGGCAGCACCGGAAACTTCGATAATTACATTTCTTGTGTCCAGGGAATCATTTGTTTCGTCGGTGTTAGATTGGAAGGTTGCTTCAATTTCTGCTTTTTGTTTTTCCAAATCCTCAATTTCTGCTTTTGCCATCTCAATCAAAGAAGGATCGGAAAGAAGAGTTTTTGTTTCCTCGATTTTATTATCCAGCTCCTGAAGTTGTATTAATCTGTAGTCTTCCATAAGAAGCTTGCCGGCCGAAGCCCTGGCGTAAGGTAGCTACTTTAATGCATCAAGCATTTCGCGGAGAGTCTGTGGTCCTGTATTATCTTTTTTAATTTCCTTTTTCTTGGCAACATATTCTTTTGCAGCTTCCTGTTTGGCTTGGAATTTTTGAATTTTTGAACCCGAATCAATAAATCTTTGTTCACCGGTATAAAAAGGATGGCAATTACTGCAAAGCTCCACGTGAATTAATTCCATGGTCGAACCGGTTGTAAATTTGTTTCCGCAAGCACAAATTACCTGCGCATTATCAAAATATTGTGGGTGAATCGCCTGTTTCATTCAAATTATTATACCTGAAATTTAAACTTAATACAAGGTTTTCTGATGATTTAGTATAACTGAATGCCTATTTGAAATGTTACATAGCAAGTAGTATAATTTGCCGATGTTGGAAAGACAATCTGCACAAATTGAAATTATAGGAGAGATTCCAAGCAAAAGAAATTATTGTAAAGTTGTGCCCGATGATCAAATCAGAAGCGCTCTATCGTGCTTGCTTATTTTAGAGGGACAACTTTCTCAAGCTTCTCTAACTAGACAAGAAAGGGAAGGAGCAATTCTCGCACATACAATTATTTGGAGTAGCTTGTCAAATTATTATAAATCAGAACTTGCCGATTTAACCGCAATTACCGCATAGACTCAACTTTTTCCGTGTTGACTCTTATAAGCTTAGTGTTATAATTTTCCGATGAGAATTGAAAGTGGTGGATTGTCATTAAGGGTTACAGATATAGAAATAACCAGGGAAAAAACATCCTTCCTTTTAGAATCACAGCCTTTAAATGAAAGAGCTAAAAATCAATTTGCTGATTTTCTGGTAAATGAGTTGGGAGCGTCTGAAGTTAAGGTGTCGAGTGAATTAATTGAAGCATCTGAACCAAGCGAAGACGGTGATGGCAAGGTTTTATCATGGATTGCTGATTGGGAACATAATTTTACTTTAATCCGTCCGACTATAATGCCTATTAATATTACTAAGCTTATGCGGAATTAACTTTCTTCGGGTAAGTCATCTAAATAATTTTTTCTTAAAAGATGGAAAGGGTGGTAATGAATTCTTCCTTCGGCAATAAATATTCCCCAGAAGACCAACATGGCTCCAACTAAGTAAGGAGCGGTAATTACTTCGTGGAGAAGTGGAATTGCTACGATTGCCGTAGCTACAGGATCAACATAAGTAAAAATTCCAACTTCCGAAGCGTGGATGTTTTTCAGTCCGTAATTATAAATTCCATGGCCGATGACAGTAGCAAAAACTATCGAAAAAATGATTCCAAAAATTGTAAATAAACTAATTTGATTTATCCAGTGTGTTTGATTCAGTTCGGCATAGGAAAGCGGGAGAAGGGGAATGGTGCCAATTAAAAATGACCAAAATGTAATTGTCATGGTTTTATATTTTGTTAGTAATTTTTTTAAAAGCAAAACATCAATTGCACCGCAGATTGAAGCAAGTACAAAAAAAAGATTTCCGGTAATTGAACCGTCCAGACCTTTTTGAAACAAAGGAAGTAAAACAACCACAAAAACTCCTAAAAGGCTGACAACAGTTCCTATTATTACTTTTTTCTTCATTTTTTCTTTGAGGAAAAAATAAGCGCCGATAATTATAATTATTGGCTGGCTGGAAATAATAATCGGGGCATTGATGCTTGAAGAAAGTTTTAATCCTAGTACTAAAAAAGAAATTGATAAAGTAATTCCCATGAAAGATCTAATGATTAAGTTTCCGATATCGTTTTTTTCCACTTTTAAATCTTTATAAACAAAGGGAAAGATGATTATAGCTGCTAAGAAAAATCTTAAGAAAACAAAAGTAAATGGTGGCACCTCCGACAGAGATAATTTATAGATAGGAAAAGAAGCACCCCAAATAATATTTGCAAAAATAAGCGATAAAATTGCAAGTCTAGTTTTATTTTGTGATATTAAAAAATTTCTAAAAGGCATTCAGGATTTATTTAATTTTCTTAATTATTTCTTCCAATGATAAGGATTCTTGTGTCCGTCTAATCATGTCTTTAAGTATTAATTTTTCTTTGTCAAAAATAATTGAGAAAGGAATATTTTTTTTGTCGGCATATTTTAATTGTTTTTCCAAATCTTTTTCATCAAGATAAACCTCCGTATTGATCTCATTTTTTCTTAACTCTTCTGCAATTTGCAAAGCTTTTTTCTCATTAGTATTTGTAACTAGAACTTTTGTTACGTCAAGTCCTGCAGGAAAAAGTCCTAATTCTTCCATTGCCTCCATTACCCTGTCGAATCCAAAAGCAACACCAACCGCAGGAATTTGTTTACCGGCAAACATCCCAATCAATTTATCATATCTTCCTCCGCCCGCCAGTGAACCGTATGGATAATCATCGCAGACAATCTCAAAAATAAGACCAGTATAATAATCTAAGCCTCTTGCTAAGCTTGCCTTGAAAACAAAATCCTTATTTTTTTCCAATCCCATCTCTTCAAGATTTTTAAATAATTGGTTTAAAGTTTCTGTAGGCTCTGCCTTGTCAAAAGAATCTATTACTTTTTCGGCTTCTTCTTTATCCATCCCTTTTTCAATAAACTCCTTAACTACGCTTTCTTTACCGATTTTTTCCAATTTATCAATAGCAGATATGTATGTAGGTTTAATACTGTTAAATATCGAACGGTCGTTTACTAAAACTTTTGCGTTTTTAAATCCTAATTTTTTAATGCACTCTAAGGCGCAGGCAATTATTTCTGCATCTGCCTTAAGAGAGGGGGATGAGACAGTATCAATATCACATTGCACAAATTCCCGATATCTGCCTTTTTGCGTGTTTTCCGCACGCCAAACGTTTTGAATCTGGTATCTTTTAAAAGGCATTGGTAAATCATTTTGATATTGCGCAACAACGCGGGCCAGGGGAACAGTTTGATCATATCTTAAGGCAACATTTCTATCGCCATTGTCTTTGAATTTATACATTAGCTTATCGCCCTCTTCACCATATTTTCCGTTTAAAATTTCTTCATATTCAAGGCTTGGGGTTTCTAAAGGCTCAAAACCATAGGACTCAAACACTTTCTTTAAAGTGTTTATTACATACTCACGCTTTTTTGCGTCTTTTGGTAAAAAATCACGAAAACCCTTAAGAGTTTGAGCTTTTATCATAAGCTTATGATATCACATTTAAGATTAATGATGAAGGATTAATGATTAAGGAATAAATACTTCGAATTTCAAATAAGCAAATCAATAACTAAATGATTTAATGATTAATACATTCATTTGAAATTTGCATATTTGCTTATTGGGTTATTGAGATTTTGTGGGGTTAATAAAGTAGTGGCCGAGTTCTCTAAAAATTATGCCTATAATTCCAAGAACGGGGATTGCAAAAATAGCTCCCAGGGGGCCTGCAATTTTTGCTCCGATAATAAATGAAAGAAGAATAATAATCGGATGAAGTTTAAAAGCCTTTCCCATTATTTTTGGCCCGATGGCATTAAAAGTAATTTGTTGGATAAGGAGTAAGATTACAAAAACTAGCAGAGCTTTTGTCGGATTAGTCGGATCGGAAACTAAAACTACCAATACGGCCGGAATTATTCCGACTAATGGTCCGACTAAAGGAATAATGTTTAATATTCCCGCAATTAAAGAGGTTGAGGCGGCAAAATTAACTCCGAAAATAGTTAAAACTATCCAGGTTGAGATGCCGGCTAAAAGTCCAAATAATACCTGAACTCTTAAAAACGAAGCAAAAGTATCGTCGATTACTTTTTGAATAAACTTTAAATTCTCATGCCATTTTTTCGGAGCCAAATTATAGATTTCGGCGTTAATTCTTTCTTTATCAATAATAAAATAAAAAGAAAGAATTAAAATCATTAATATCGAAACCAGGGATTGCGCAACGGAAGGGACATAGTTTATAAAATTATCAAAAGCAGAGGCAAAGCTATAGTTCCAGGTCTGAACGGCTTTCGGAGCATACGATAAATATACGGGAGCAATTGCAGATAAGGTTTGAAGCTGCGCGATGACAGTAGGAATAAATATAATAGTAGCGACAGTAAAAATAGCCGCAATAAAAATATAAACTATTAACGCAGACCAAACCATAGAAAACTTTGCAGATTGAGAGACTTTTAAAGCGGCAGGTTCCAAAATAAAACTTAAGAGCCAGGCACAAACAACAATTACAATTACATCGGAAAAATTACCCAATACAAGCCAAACAATTTGAAAAAGATAAATGCCTACGGCAATAGTTAAAAGAATTGCCAGGAGCCTAAAAGAGGTAAGTTCTTTTTTAAAATCTTCCAGCATAATTTTATTATAGACTAATAATCTTAGAAGTGGAATGGGTAATTTTTTCCAGTTTCTTATTGGTTAATAAGTATAAATCTTCGATTCTAACTCCGCCGTATCCATTTAGATATATGCCCGGTTCTATGGAAAATATCATTCCGTTTTTCAAAATGCTTTTAGAATTAGGAGAAAGATTTGGTTTTTCATGAACATCAATGCCGATTCCGTGTCCCAGACTGTGGGGAATTGTTTCATAACCTTGTTGAATAATATATTCACGGGCGGCTTTGTCGACATCGGAAGCTTTTATTTTCAGACGCGATTTATTAATTACTTCAACAGCAACTTTTTGAGCGCTAAGAACTGTTTGATACATCCGTTTGAATTTTAAAGTGGGGGAGCCGAAAAAAACCGTCCTTGTCATATCCGAGCAATAGCCATCAATTTTTGCTCCAATATCAATAAGCACAATATTTCCTTTTTTAAGTTTAATATTGGAATTTAAATGATGGGGAACTGCAGAATTTTTGCCAAAAGCAACAATGGGTTTAAAGGAGATATCGGCATGATTCTCTTTTAAGAATATTTCAAGTTTTGCCGCAAGTTCATTTTCCGTGACGTTTTCTTTAATCTGTTTTAAAATAAAACTAAATCCTAAGTCCGAAAGCCTGCAGGCTTTTCTAATTTTTTTTATTTCTTCTTGATTTTTTATTTCCCTTAATTTTTCAATTGGATTTTCAAGCGGTTTAAAATTCGTAAAGATTTTTTTAAAATATTTATATTCCGAAAAAGTTATTGAACTTTCTTCGAATCCTGCATTTTTAATTTTATTTTTTTGGAGAATTTCCTTAAAGAGGGAAATTTCTGTCAATTCAAAGTTTTTTAAGTTTGTTAATTCACCAAGATATCTTTTATCTGTAAAAAGATAATTTCTCTTTTTTGTTATTAATATTTTTGCATCCTTTTCTTCTGCCGAGAAACCCTTGTATCCGGTCAGATAGAAAATGTTTTGAGGAGAATCAATAAATAAAGCATCTAATTTATTTAATTTAAGTGCTTTGTTTAAATAATAAAACATTATTTTATTATCGGAGTAAGTTTTCTGCCCGAGCCGGTTGAAGGAGTAATGGATGTTCCTGGATTTAATGCCGGAATATAGTTTATTTTTGGATTTTTAGGAACATCGGGAAATAAAAGAACTCGAGAGGCAATTATATGATCGGGATTTTGTTTGTCGGGAAAACCGATTATTACGACACTTTCATCTATTTTTATTTTTGAAAATCCCGCACTTACGAAAGGCGATCCGGTATTACTAGAATAAGTTTTTGTTATAGTTTCAACATCAATAAAAGTTTTTTTGTTATCTTCAGAAACAATGTAGAAGTTAAAATTTTTGTTGTCTACGGAAGAAACTGCCCCTATTAAGATTTTTGGTATTGTTAAGACGCTGATTTGTCTTGCTAAAATTCTTCGAGATTGCTTATTGTAGAGGCCTAAAACTCCAATGGTCATGCCTTTATTTATATCCGATATGCCAAAAGATGTGCCTGTTATGCTAGGATTTGAGAATTTTGTAAGTTCATCTACGTCAATAAACCTGATATTTCCATTGATATCGGTTAAAGTAATTTGTGAGTTGGTAGCGTCTGTTACTGTTCCGATTATCCCTTTCTTTTCAACTAACTTAAGTTGGGCAACTCTTGAGGCAATGCGGGTTTTTAAATCATCAATCTGCTGAATGTCTCCTTGGGTAGGAGTTGTTATGGGGGTGGGCGTTGCAACTGCCGCATAAGTATTTTTTGAAATACTTGTTGTTAAAATTAAAAATAAACCAATGCTAAGAATATATTTTTTCATAATTTAAAAATCTTCGGTAGAGTAGGTAATTGTTTTTTGGATAGTTTTCGATTGTCCGTCCGAACCAAAAGCCGTTACTCTGATTAAATTTGCTCCGTCGGCAACTATTATAGTGGTTGAAAAATCCCCTTGTCCTGATGGGGAGACTACTTTTTGGTCGGAATTTGTCATAATTACAACCGTTGCTTCGGGAGTTGTTTTTCCGGAAACGGTTACAGTTTTATTGCCGACAATACTTTCATCTGTAGGACTGTCAATATTTAAATAAATGGAGGTTGTTATTGGAGTAGGCGTTGGAGATGGAGCAATGATTGATGTTTTTGAAGTGGAGACGGATTTTGTTCCCTGATATAGATAGAATGCGACACCTGCTACCAAGAGGCCGATTACAACCATAATAAAAGAAAGTATTACTCTTTCCTGCTTCATGGTGGCCATGATACGAAAAATTAATTATCTTGTCAAGGTAAAAAAGATGTGATACTATGACGTAATGGAAGTAGCACTACTTGATAAAACCTCTATCAGAATTAAAAGTAAACATACAAATTTTGTCGTGGATCCTTTTGAAAAATTAGCTAAAACTCCAACTGATGCTGTTCTTATTCTTTCCGGAATAAATGCGGATTTATCAAAAGTTACGGATTACAGAGTAGTTATTAAATCACCCGGTGAGTATGAAGTTGGAGGAATTAAAATTTCTGCCATAGATATGGACGGAGCAACGGTTTATGGTTTAACGGTTGATAATGTTGACGTTCTTTTAGCAAAAACAAGTTCAATTACAAAGATTTCAGAAAAGCTTAAGGAATATCAGATAGCGATTTTTAATGTTGATTCGGAAATAAATCAAACAGTGGTTACGGCCTTGGAACCTAAAGTGGTTATTCTTTACGGAGAAAAAGCTATTGATGCGGCAAAAGCCTTAGGTAAAGAAGACGCACAAGTTTTACAAAAATTTAGCGCTGCAGAAGACAAATTGCCGGAAGAAATGCAAGTAATAGTTCTAAGTTAGTATGGCAAACGTAAAAGTTCCCCCAAATAATGAAGAAGCCGAGAGGTCGGTTTTAGGCGCAATCCTTATAGACAAGGATGCTATTAATTTGGTTTCGGAAACCATTACTTCCAAGGATTTTTATAATGACCTTAACGGAATTATTTATGAATCGATGGTATCTTTATATGACGAAAGAAAACCGATAGATTTATTAACTTTAACGGCCAGACTTAAAAAAAATAAACTAAACGATAAAATTGAATCTTCTTACCTTACGGATTTGATTGACGAAGTTCCAACCTCTGCAAACGTCGAGCATTATGCGGAATTAATTAAAGAAGCCTCAACGAAAAGATCGCTTATCAGAATCGGAACAGATATTGCGGAAATGGGATATTTAGAAGATAAAGAGTCTCTTGAACTTCTTGATAAAGCTGAATCTTCAATTTTTGCCGTTTCCCAGGGACACAATGTAAAAGGTTTTATACCGATAAAATCCGGTTTGGCAGAAAGTTTTGACAGAATTGATGAACTGCATAAAAAGGGCTCGGGCTTTAGAGGAGTGCAGACGGGTTTTGTGGATCTTGATAATGTTTTGTCCGGAATGCAAGCTTCAAACCTTCTGATTTTAGCTGCGCGTCCCGGACAGGGAAAAACAGCAATGGTTGTAAACATGTCGCAAAATATTGCGGTTGATCAAAAAAAACCGGTAGGAATATTCTCTTTGGAAATGAGC
>Ga0315281_10009063_pt1 | contig 13838 bp, 16 predicted proteins | sample YL17G07_0_MG_FD_204540 | JGI IMG/M metagenome (GOLD analysis project Ga0315281, IMG submission 204540) | Sediment microbial communities from Yellowstone Lake, YNP, Wyoming, USA - YL17G07_0 | ecosystem: Environmental > Aquatic > Freshwater > Lake > Sediment | place: USA: Wyoming | collected...
TTACGATGAGCTTGAACAAGAACTAGCCCGCGGGGAAGCTCTGGGCTTGAAGGAAGAATACGAGCTTTTGCCAAGAATGCCGCAGGCGAGAAAGAGAAAAGTCAGCGTGTATGATCTTGTCAAGGCCTTGGAAAAAGCTTTGGAAGTCAAGGAGCGCCGTGTTTTGCACAGCATTCCTCCTCCGATGGAGCTGCCCCAAAGAAAGTTTGACGTTACTGCCGCTATTTCCAGTTTGTTCCACAGGATTCTTTCATTGTTCGGCGCGAGAAAAAAGCTGACGTTCACTGACTTGTTGCCAAATGACACGAGGCAGGACAAGGTTTACACTATTATTCCATTGCTGCACTTGGCGAACAGCCAGAAGGTTGAGCTTGAGCAGCAGGAAGCGTTTGGCGATATTCATATTAAAGTTTTGGAGGGTCAAAATGTTAACCAAGGATGAAAAGGCGTATTTGCGGGAGATTGTGAAGCGTGAGCTTGAGAGTTTCAAGAAGGATGAAAAGCCGGCTTCGTATGACGTAGCCGTGAGATTCTTGAAGGCAGAGCACGAGTATGGCCACTTTTTGGAAACGTTGTTGGAGAAGTTAACATGAACGAGCCGTCAAAGGAAGTCCAGCAGAAGTATATGGAATTGCAGATGATGCAGCATCAAGTTCAGCAGGTGCAGCAGCAGGTGGAAGCTCTTGAGGCTCAGGCTGGCGAGATGGACGCCGTTTTGGAGATTCTTGACGATTTCTCTTTCGCGAAGCCGGGCAGTGAGTCTTTTGTGACCTTGACTCCTGGCTTGTTTGTCAAGGCGAGGATTGAGGAGACTGACAAAGTGCTTTTGAACGTTGGCGGCGGGGCTGTCGTGCAGAAGTCTGTTCCTGAGGCCAAGCAAGTTATTGCCGTTCAGGCGGGAGAGCTTCGCAAATTGCAGGAAGAGCTCGCGACACAATTGCAAAAGCTTGCCGTTAGCGCTCAGAGCGCGCAGGAAGAGCTGAGGAAGCTGTTACAGTAAGATGTTCAATTTTCTTAAAGACAAATTGAAGGGAGTTTTGTCCAAGTTCACCAAGAAGGTGGAGGAAGAAGCTCCTGAGGAAAAAGTTTCCGTTCAGAAAGAGGTAGTTGTTGCTCCTCCAAAAGTTGAGAAAGTTAAAGAAAAGCCCAAAGTAGAAAAGAAAGCAGAGAGGAAGGAAGAAAAAAAGCCTGAAATCAAAAAAGAAATCAAGAAGCCGGAAGTCAATAGAGAAGAGCCAAAATTAGAAATTAAGGAAGAAATTAAAATTGAAGCTCCTAAGATAGAAGAAAAAATCGAAATCAAGGAAGAAGTCAAAGTCGAACCTGAGAAAAAAGGCTTTTTTGCTAAACTAAAAGAGACTTTTGTCGGCGAAGAGAAGCCAGAGCTTAAAGTTGAGAAGGTAGAAGAAAAAGTCGTTGTCATAGAGGAAAAGAAAGGTTTCTTCCAGAAGATTACTGAAACAATCACGACAAAGCGTATTTCTGCCGAGAAGTTTGACGAATTGTTCTGGGATTTGGAATTGGCGTTGCTGGAAAACAATGTCGCCGTTGAAGTTATTGACAAAATAAAGTCGGATTTGAAAGGGCAGCTTGTTGACAAGCCTATTCCGCGAGGCCAGGTCGAGGAAAGGATTGCGGAGTCTTTGCACAAGAGCATTGAGGACTTGTTTTCTGTTCCTGGAATTAATCTGCTTGAGCGCGCGAAACAAAAAAAGCCGTTTGTTATCTGTTTTGTTGGCGTGAATGGCAGCGGAAAGACCACTAGTATTGCGAAAGTAACCAATTATTTGCAGTCTCAGGGCTTGAGCGTCGTTTTAGCAGCCGCTGACACGTTTAGGGCTGCCGCGATAGACCAGCTTCAGCTGCACGCTGATAAATTAGGCGTCAAGCTTATCCGTCACGACTATGGCAGTGACCCGGCAGCAGTCGCATTTGACGCTATTAAGCACGCTGAAGCCAAGAAGATTGACGTTGTTCTTATCGATACTGCGGGCAGGTTGCACAGTAACATTAATTTGATGGATGAAATGAAAAAAATCATGCGTATTGCAAAGCCTGACTTGAAAATATTTGTCGGAGAAAGCATTACTGGAAACGATTGTGTCGAGCAGGCAAAGCATTTCAACGACGCTGTTGGCATTGACGGCATTATTCTCGCGAAAGCCGATGTTGACGAGAAAGGCGGAGCCGCAATCTCGGTCAGTTATGTTACTCAAAAGCCAATCTTGTTTTTAGGCGTCGGTCAGGAGTACAAGGACTTGCAGGCGTTCGACAAGGAAAAGCTGTTGGCGAGTATTGGGTTGTAGTTTGAAAGAAGCTGGATGTTATGGTTGACAGATATCAACAAAGGAGCGGTTATAACGGCGACATTAGTAACGTTATGCATCTAATTTCTCGCGACTTCAATCTTGGCAACGTAATATCAAGCCAGGTTGTTCCTATCGGCTATGAAGATTATAATCTTTGTCTTGAAACAAGCAAGGGAAAGTTTTTCGTGAAGATTTTTGGCTCTTTTAGAACAGGCGCAGATTGCAAAAGGAACGTGAAAGTAATTGAATACGCGCTAGAGGCAGGCGTGAATGTTCCCCCGCTACTGCGTTCAAACCAAGGCTGCCTGTGGGTGAAAGCTGTTGATGGTGCAAAACTCCGTCTTTGCGTAATGAATTGTATCGATGGTAAAGATCTCTTTTCTGCAAAAAGTTCTGCAAGTATAGAAGATATTCGTGTGCTGGCTCGCCAAGCCGCCTTAATTAACACCATCGGCCTTAAACCCGCATTCATCTATGATTCTTGGGCAATTGTTAATTTCGCTAAAGAATACAAAAAGGCAAAGCGATACCTGAGTGCTGGCGACCGTAAGCTAATCGAGCCTCTCTTAGCCGCGTTCAATGAACTCGATATTGAGAAGCTGCCGCACTGCTTCGTGCATGGTGATATTATAAGCACTAATGTGATAAAAGACCGCGAGCAGAAAATTTGGATAATAGATTTCTCAGTGTCAAACTATTATCCAAGAATTCAAGAATTGGCGGTATTAGCTTGCGATATTTGTTTCGATTCTTCAGGCAAAAGGAATAGCGAGAAAAAACTTGTGATCGCGTTGGAAGAATACCAGAAAATCATCACTTTGTCAAAACAGGAATTAGCTGCGCTGCCCTTGTTCGTCAAACTTGCTCACGCTATGCACGTAATTAGCGGAACTTACGAGAAATACGCCAAACACAATACAACAAAGGAAAACGCGCATTGGATTCAGCAGGGTAGAGCCGGATTAGAGCAGATTAAGTAGTTCAAAACCTTTTTATACGCAGCATCATAATTACTAAGAAAAGGGTGGTTATATTGTTCAAACTGTTATTTGATCCTGTCAGTGAAATCAAGTCTTTCAGGAAGCAGAGTTATGCGCACGTTCTATTATACTTGTTAGCGGCTTCCTTGTTTGAAACCATTGGCTTGTTATTTTTCGCGTGGCGTTACTTTAGTAAATTTTTCACGCCAAATATTTTAGTTTACGGTATCGTTGGAACATTATTTTCGCTTATCGTTATTCACATCGTAGTTGCTTTCTTCTTTTCATTAGCGATGCACGTTTTAGACGGTAAAGGGGGCTATTATGAAGGTCTAACAACATTGGTTTTAGCGATGGTCGCTCCTGCTGTCGCCACATTCTTTGCTGGCGCAATTTCATTTTTATCCGCTCCTGTCGCCGCCTTGATTTTAGCGTACGGCTATGTTATCGGCTTTGCGACATTGTTCCGTTCTGGTAAAGAATTGTTCGAGCTTGATTATGCCGGCGTGTTAATCGGATTTTTAATCACGGCCGTGCCGTTAGGATTTGCCTGCGCTATTTTTCTGAGATGAACTCGACTTCGCTGCCGAGGAGTGTTCCTTTTTTCAGCGGCACTGGCCTCCAATTATCCTGTACTAATTCCGCTCCTAGCCAAGCCGCGAGCTCGTCCGGGTTTCCAATTGTCGCGCTTAATCCGACTATTTGCACGTTTTTGAGAACTTGTTTCATGACTGTTATCAGAATCTCAAGTGTCGGCCCTCTTTCAACGTCATTAATCAAGTGTATTTCATCAATCACAACCAAGCTTACAAAGCTTAGCCACGGCGAGTGATGTCGTATTAGTGAGTCAAGTTTCTCGGCTGTGCAGATGATGAAATCGTAATCAACTAGGTATGGATCAGAACTATCCAGTTCTCCAATGCTTAACGCTATCTTGCACAAATGTCCATATTTGCGTTTGAATTCCTTGAATTTCTCATTCGCGAGCGCAATCAGCGGAACAATGTAGATTACTTTGCCTCTTCCTTCAATTATATTCTTCATTGCCGCCATTTCAGCAATAAGCGTCTTTCCTGATGCTGTTGGCGTGCAGATTAGCAAGCTCTTATGCTCTAATAGTCCTGCTTTCAAGGCTTTTTCCTGCGCTGGCCTGAATGTAGTAATGCCTTCTTTGGCGATTATTTCCTTTAGCTTTTCAGGCAATAATGGGTGCATAAGTGGCTTGATAAGGCGCTTTTATTAAAGCTTTTACCGTAACGTTTATATACTCCGCATATATACCGTATAATGGTGATGTATATGGTTCATGCTATGATTGATATTAGCGAGGAAGCGAATCAGATATTGAGCATAGTCAAGGCTAAAAACAAGTTTAATGATAAATCTGAAGCCATCAATTTTGTGGCGTTGGAGTATGGCGAAGAATTGTTGGAGCCTGAATTAAAGCCTGATTTTATCGCGAAAATGCAAAAGGTTGCCAAAGAAAAAAGCATCAAGGTTGACGATTTCGCAAAAAGGTATGGGCTAAAATAAATGTACGGTCTTCTTGTCAAGCCAAATGCGGATAAGATATTCAGGAAACTTTCAAGAAAAGATTCAAAACAGCTCGAAATTATCCACAAAAAAATATTTGAGATTAGGCAGAACCCCGATGGTTACAAATTTCTTAGGGCTCCTTTGCAGGGTTTCAACAGGGTTCATGTAGATACTCACTTTGTTCTTGTTTTCAGGGTATTGCACGAGTATCAGCTTGTTGAAATCTGGACTTATGAGCATCATGATGATGTTTACAAGGGGAGATGGTTGTAGTTTAGTACTTTCTCTGCACGGCAACATCGGAAATCCGCAATAATGCGTTATCTATGGCGGGTTTCCGCGTGTGCTCAATAACCACGCCTGGTTATTGACACATAGAACAAGTAGTCCATTGATTCTTGCGGGCAATGGCAAACAGCGAGGCCATCAGGCGTTGTTGCTATCCATTCAGGGTCTGTTGTTAGAAATCCGAACAGTCTTACGTTGCAATGCACTATTCTGCACGGGTTGTCATTGGCTACAACACTGCCAGTCATTGTGTCATTTGCGTAAGCGATTAAAAGAATTGAAAGAAAGAAAAGTAAAGCTATTGCCGCTCTCATCCCGGTCCGTATGCGCTTCTGTAGAATATGAATGATGGTTCGCTTACTTGGCATCTGCACTGGTATAATTGCAATGTGTTGTCCCAGCCGCCGGTTGGTATGCCTGGCAGGCCGTCAATGCAGTTCGTTCCTGCTGAACAGGCTTGGAACGCGTCCCTGTTCTTTAGAGTGCTCGTGCCAATTTTTTGCGTTCCTGAAAGCATGCCTGTATCTGAAGGTCCTCCAAATACAATAATAAAAGCAAACACCGCTCCGAGAGCGATGAGTGCAAAAATAATCAGGCCTATGCTTTCTTGATTCATAAGCGTCTTAACCGGTTGCGTACGGCACTGGTCTTGCTGAGCACGCCAATATTGGTGCTGAGTCTGCAGTTCCGCTTTCCGCAACTGATGGGCAGTAGAACCACGCGCAGTCATATCCTGGCTTTTGCACGTATGGCACGTTTCCCATTTCTCTTGTTCTTAATGCGCCGTTGAAGCAGCGTGCAAGGTTGATTCCTTCTAGATACGGAATAAGTATCGCGTTTCCTGGTGATTGTCCTCGGCCTTGGTTGGCTTCTCCGCCTACCATTGACGGTGAATATCCGATTGGGGCTGGATTTTCCTGGCCAGGCGGCAAGCTATATGCTGGCAGCTGGAATCCCAGTTTGCCTGTTGCCGCGGGGCTTGTAAATAGTAATACGAGTCCTACGATTGCAAGTATTGCCACGATTCCTAAAAGCAAGATGCTCACTTCTTTTTTGTCTGCCATGATTCGACCTCCTGCGCTTGCGCGCTTGAACTTTTTTATGAATGTTACGTTCTGAATATTCTTTGCGGGTTTCTGCAGGCGTTCTGCCCGTTTATGTCGCTTATGCAGCAGTAAATTTCGTATCTGCCTTCGCTGCCGAGGTAGACGATTTGCTGTGGCAAATTCGTGCACGTCACGCCGAACTGGCCCGCGTCGACCACTTGGTATACTTGTGTTCCCTGCATGACTTGCCCGGTTGGCTGTCGCAGGAATAAGGCGACCGCTCCAAGCACTGCCACAACGCTGATGATGCTCAGAGTCAATATGGCAATACTTCGCTCACCTCTTTCCATTTAGGGAGTTTGGGCTTGTTTCGTATATAAATCTTTTGGTTGTGTAATAAGTATACTGGTATTATCCGCTTTATAAGGGTGTGTTTGGCAAATCTTTATAAATACCTGAAAGCTTGTTTGTCAAGAAAGAGGTGTATTGATGGGGGAATTGCGTAGGGATTACATTTTGGACCGCTGGGTTATTATTTCTTCAGGAAGGTCTAAGCGTCCTCACGAGATTCAGAAAGCCACTCTTCAGGTTAAAGAGGGCGTTTGTTATTTTTGTCCGGGCAATGAAAACCTTACTCCTCCTGAAATCGGCAGGGTTGTCAAAAATGGGGGCTGGCAGCTTAGGTGGTTTGAGAACAAGTTTCCCGCGTTGAAGCCTGAGGGGAATGTTCTGCCAAAAACAGATAATCGTTTTTACACGTTTGCGGACTCTTTTGGATGCCACGAAGTTGTTGTTGAGACTCCAAGGCACGACAGGCAGCTTGCCCAGTTGAGTGTGGATGAAATTCAGGAAGTTTTGCACGTGTACGCGAGGCGCATTGTCCAGCTGGAGCAGAAGCCCGGCATAAAATACGTGAACGTATTCAAGAATCACGGTTATCTTGGCGGGACTTCTATTGTCCATTCTCATTCGCAGGTTATGGCGACAGCCGTTATTCCATCTGAGATCGAAAGCAAAATTTCCGCGATGCGAAAATTTCTTTCCTGTCCTTATTGTTCTGTTGTTCAGTCTGAGATGAATAGCGGCAGGCGTTGTTTTGAGAACGCTGATTTTTTCGCGTTCGCTCCTTATGCTTCGAGATTCAATTATGAAGTCTGGATTTTTCCAAAAACGCACATCGCCCGTTTTGAGGGCGTAAACTTCTCTTCTCTTGCGGATATTCTTTCAAAAATCTTGAAAAAAGTTCACGAGGGCGGTCTTGATTATAATTTGCTTGTGCAGTACGGCCCTAAGGGCGAGGACTTTCATTTCCATATTGAAGTTTGCCCTCGCGCCGCTATTTGGGCCGGTTTCGAGCTTAATTCCGGTATTATCATAAATTCTGTCTCGCCCGAGGACGCGGCAAAGTTTTATCGGGGGGAAGAATGAGTTTTCTCGTCTCAAATACGAGCGGAAGTTTCGGATTATTCGGCATTAAGTCGCGTTATCAGGGTGTTTTTTTCAGTCATCAGGGCAAAGTGTTTAAGACAATCGCGCACATCGACTTGAAAGGCGCTCCTGGCTCGATTTTGAATGAGTTGTGGAAGGCGACCAGGGACCGTGATGGCGTTCAGGAGTCTTTTTGGTTTGCCCGGAATCTGCCTGTTTTCTTTTACGAGTGCCCCTCGAAAGCTGATATTTTGTTTGACTGCAAGCTGAATTATGATAATCGCGAGTGGGGCAGGAATTATGCGTTCTCCTCTGAGAATAATGCGTTTGTCGTTCATTTTGAGAAGAAGAACGACGCGCGTGAGAATTCTGAGTTTGGCGAGTATTCTTTCTGGCTCGCGTTGTATGGCTGTGAGTTTGAGCGTCTTGAAAAATGGGAGGAGCAGAAGTATTCGTATGATGAACAGCGCGACAGTCTTCCTTTTTCTCGCTGGGTTTTGCGCGGCTGCCGCGCTCACGGCAGTTTTGTGATGGCGTTCTCTCAGTCAAAGGATGACGCGTTGCGTTTGGCGAAAGATTCGTGGAAGCGGAAGAGCGAGCTGGCAGGGGAAGCGGAGGCTTATGTTTCAGGGCTGATTTCTGATGTTAAAATCAAGAATGGCGAGATGCGCGCGGCTGTTGAGTGCTGCCGTTATTCTCTTGCTTGCTTGCGTGAGAATCATGGCTTGTTCGCCGGCTTGCCTTGGTTTCACCAGCGCTGGGCTCGCGATGAGTTAATCTCGACAAAAGCTTTGCTGCATTCCGGCCAGAAAAGCCTTGCCAAGCTGATTTTGTTTTCTTGGCTTGAGAAGCTTTTGCCGGGCGGCAAATTGCCAGGCACGTTGACAAATACAATCGCTGATTCCGGCTGGCTGTTCCTGCGTTTTGAGGATTACTTGCCTGAATTGAAAAGGCAGGAGAAAGATTGGCTGCTGCGCAAGCTCGAAGGTTATTTGCGCGAGATTGAGAAAAACTTGCAGAATGGCCTTGTTGTTAACAATACTCGCGAGACTTGGATGGACAGCGTTGACCGGGCTGGCGCGAGAATAGAGGTTAACGCTCTTGTGCTGGCTGCCTGCCGTTTGCACCGCCATTTGACATCAGAGCATCCTTTGGAGCAGAAGCTGAAAGCGAGAGTCAAGGAAGCGTTCTGGAAGAATGGCCATCTTGCTGACGGCGCTGATGACGACACTATCCGTCCTAACATTTTCATCGCGGCGTACGCGTATCCTGAGCTTCTTTCAAAAAAAGACTGGCTGCATTGCTTCGATTTTGTTCTGCCTAAATTGTGGCTTGATTGGGGCGGACTTTCCACTATAGGCACTTCAAGCTCTTCGTTTGTTTCAAAGCATACTGGTGAAAATTCCAAGAGTTATCATTCCGGCGACAGCTGGTTTTGGATTAACAATCTTTCCGCTTTTGTTTTGTTCGCGTTTGACAAGAAAAAATATCGCGATTACGTTCAGCGTATTTTGAAGGCCAGCACCAAAGAAATTTTGTATGAGGGCGCTTGCGGGCATCACGCTGAGCTTTCAAGCGCTTCAGAGTTTAAGTCTCAGGGTTGTCTCGCTCAGGCGTGGAGCGCCGCGATGTACATTGAGTTTATGGAAGAACTGTTCGGCGAAAGCCTCACTAAATCCAAATCTTAATATAGAATTACGGCGAGAGAATCACTATGGACATTCGTCTTGACAAGGAAACGTTCAAAGCGCTGGCTAGCGGCACTAGAATTGACGTTCTCAAATTGCTCGGCCAGAGAAATCACATGCAGAGCGAGATCGCTTCCGCCTTGGAGCTTTCAGTTCCTACAGTCAAGGAGCATCTTTCTGCTTTGGAGAAAGCCGGCTTGGTTGAGCGCCACGATGAAGGCCGAAAGTGGAAGTATTATTCTCTTACGAAAAAGGGCAAGGGCGTTCTTAATCCTGAGGAGATGAAGATTTGGATTGTGCTGGCGATGCTTGTGTTTAGCATTGTAGGCGGCATAGTGACTTATTTCAAAACTTTTGTTCCTGTTGTCGGCGAAGAGCAGGTTGCAATGAAAGCTCTTGCGGCTCCCAGAATGATGGCTGCCGTTGAACAGGCTCCTGTAGAACAGGCGGTTAATTACTGGCCTTTAGCGTTCAAAGTCGCAATTGTCGTATTTGCAATCGCGCTCATATATTTGCTGTTCAAAAACGCACAATATAAAAAGAACTTATGTCAAAGATCATCGAATACAAGAGCGAAATAGTGCTCTTTGACATACTAGCAGAGAACGCAATTTTAATATATGATGGGCGTTCTCTGATATTAGGCGTTTCCCTTACTAAAAAATAGACTATATATAAACGCTTGACTTTCAATAAGAACGGTGATCAAAAATGAAAAAAATGTTACTATTGGTGGCGGTCTTGATGATCGCGTTGACCGCGTGTACAACGCGTGTCGTTATGGAACAGCCGGGCCAACAGCCCCAGAACGCTATTTCGGTGCAGGGCAGCACGGAGTTTGATGTCGCTCCCGATTTGGCAAAAATCAGTTTCAGGCTTGAAACGCTTAGCCCGACTGCGCAGGACGCCCAGTTGAAAAACAGGGATATCGGAAGCGCGGTTATGTCTGCTTTGAAGCAGGCGGGTGTTAGCCAGAACGAAATTCAGACAACTGATTATCGTGTGGAGAAAGTGCAGGAATGGGACCCGACCGGCCAGAAGATGGTTGATAAGGGTTTCCGCGTAAGCAACGCGTTTATTGTTTCAACAAAAGATTTGGCGAAAGTGGGAACTTTGCTCGATGTTGGCATTCAGGCCGGCGCGAACAATGTTGAAAGCTTGAGCTTTGAGCTTTCTGATGCTAAGCAGAAGGAAGTCAAGACTGAGTCTTTGAAGAAGGCGACGATGAACGCGCGCGAGAAAGCTGAGGCTTTAGCTGATGGCGCGGGCGTTAAATTAGGCAAAGTTTTGACCTTGTCCGAGAACAGTTATGTCGTTATGCCGTATGCGCGTGGCGAAATGATGTCTGCGAAGGCCGATATGGGTGCTCCAACGCCTCCGACGGAAATCTCGCCGCAGGACGTGCACATCTCGGCGCAGGTGAGTGTGAGTTATGAAATCGGTTAGTTTTTTTATTTTATTTTTATTTTTGGCAGCCTGCACTGCAGTGCCGCCAGTTCAGAAAGAGGTAAAGCCTTCAGGCAATCAGTTCTTGGAGAATGCTTCTTATTGCAATGTTGACTCTGACTGCACTTGTGGCGGTATTGACAAGGCGACTAAAAATTGTTTTGTAGGCAACAAGTTGTACGCTTCGAAAAACGTTGATACATCTCAGTCTTGTCCTGATTTTTGCACCGGTATAGCTGCAAACTTTGAAACAAAATGCGTGAGTCACGTGTGCAAGAATGTCAATGTTAAGCGCGAAACAACTGAAACAGCGCCACCTCAGCAGGTTATGTGCACGCAGGACGCTAAGGAATGTCCTGATGGCAGTTATGTCGCAAGGTCTGGCCCGAATTGCGAGTTCGCTCCGTGCCCAGTTTCAGCGCCTTCAGGCGGATTGTCAAGCGCTCATTGGCTTTGCGAGGATGCTTCCTGGAAGAATTCTCCTGAAGCATGCTTTGAGAACGTTTGCGTGCAGAAGAATGACTGCCAGTTGATGGGCGTGAAAGGTTCTTGTGGTCCGTATATGATTGCGGGTCCTACAAATAGTTTGCACAAGCCTCCAGTGTTTTACGCTGACCGGTGCGGCGAAGAGCCTTGCTCCGCTCCGGACAAGACTTGCAACCAGCCTCCTCAGACAGGAATGACTGGTTTTGACTGCGTTAACAGCAAGTGCGGCGTGCGCTACGGCGAGAAGTTTTACTGAACTCTTTTATTTTTTATTCCTTTTTCTTTGTACACTGTGAGCATTGAGGACTCGCAAACGTAGTGTGCCACTCCGACTGCCACGATACTGGGCTTTGCCAAGTAAGGCATTGACCGTTCAACCATTATGATGTTTCTTTTTTCGTTTATTTCTGGATTTTTTATACAATACTCCTCCATTGTGCTGCCTGTTGGCTCCTCAGCTTTTCGCAATCCTTCCTCATCTCCGCGCAGGTATGCCTCTGTCACTTTTTTCTCGGTGGCTATGTGGTTGTTGAATCCCGGGTCTGCTGTGCGAATTATTTTAGACAGGCCGTCTCCAAAACCGCGCAAGAGCGTGCTCATAAGCGTGATGTTTTCTTCAGTTGTTTCAAGAGGGCTCGTTGAAATGTTTCGTTTTTTTGCCGCTCCCAAAATAGTGTCGTCGACAGAGGTTAATTTTGAAGAATCATCGCTTGAATACGACTTTAACAACACGATGCTGAATAGAGTTAATAACGATTCTTCTCTTGCTTCTTTGATGGGCAGAGCAAACAACTCCTCGAATTTTCTTTGTTCTTCAGCTGTAAGTCTATCAATATATTCTGCTGCTTTGGCGCTGTTGAACTCACATATCATTTCAGGAGTAAGGTCTGCAGATTCAAAAAGCACGTGCTGTGCTTTGCTAACATATCTTTCCGCGTCTTCTGTAAAGTCCGCAGGAACGCGGTGATTAACTCCTATCGCATACGAAACCACTCCATCATAATCTAATTCCCAAACGAACGGCAGCCTTCTTTGCGGCGTTTCTTCAGGATTGTCTAAAATATCTTTCAGTATTCTTCGTGCTTGTTCATTTTCCATTTTCAGCCGCCATCATCAGGCTCATCGCCCACGTTAAAGGCGTGTTTTCGTTGTGCTTTGAAGTTCCACCGTAATATAGTTCTGGCAGTTCTCCGTTTGCGTTAATTGCGTTTCTCGCCTTGTTCAAGTAAAAGTAGTATTTGCTGTCATTGAGTTCTTTGTAAATTATTGCCAGCCACGGAAATCCCATTGTCCATTCAGCTTCTTTTCCGTTGCCGTAATACAAATCTCCTTCGTATCTTATGACTCCTTTTTCTCTGACTAATTCTTCTACATTTTTCAAAATAAGTTCTCTTTCTCGCGCTGTAACAATCTTGTACGGCCATATTAGCGACAAGAGAGCCAAGTCAGTATGCTTCGTAACGCTCTCGCGCGGCAGTAATGTTCTCAGCGCGTGTTCTCCGTGCGCGATTAAGTGTAATGGAACGTGAACAACGTGGTCTACTGCGAGAAGTCCAGCTAAACACGCTCCCACTGAGCTTGCGTGCACTTCTTCTTTTTCTTCCCACATTCCGTTATCGGAATCATGCCAGTATTCTATTGCCTGCAAGTAATCTACAAGTTTCTGGACAATTTCCTTGTCTCCTTCCCGCCACTCAATTTTTCCTTCTTTGTCCAGCTTGCCAACCTTCCACAAAAGCGCGCCAATCGCGTCATTTTGTTTCCAGCCCCATGGCTCTTCAAGTTCGTTTCCGTTCTCGTCATAGCGCGGATGTACGTATCTCCATCCTTCTTTTGTTGGCTGTTTTATCATCCAGTCTATTTTGTACGAGTGTTTTTTCATTATGTCAAGAAGCGCGTGTATTGTCTGAATCTGCTCTGCTCCAAACAGCGCGTAAATATTGTCTCGTATCCAGACTCGGTGATACCCTGTTTTCGCGTTTGGCGCTGCCAAGAACAGGCCGTTGTCATATTGCAATTTAATTATGGAGTTCATTTTTGTCCACGGAGGAATTTCTGATAAGCAATTGCAATTTCTGTGAATTCCCCTAATTTTCTTTTCGCATTGAACTTTATTGGTTCTGCTAATGCGTCTTCAAATGTCGTTGTGCGGTTTTTGCCATGTTCTTTTGCATGGTATAATCCGTAATCGGAGAACACGTAAAGTGCTTTTGCAATTGTTGCCGTGTCCGGTATGTGATCCGCTAAATAGAAAGCATGGATTACTGCGGTTAGCGAAGATACTCCAGCGCTCACGGTTATCACGGGTAGAGCTTCTTTTTTAGAGTCTGAAGTGATTTCTTTTCGAATTTTTTCGGCGCGTTTATATCCTTGCCTTAATTCTTGCCCGGGTAGAATGATGGCAATTTCTTCTCCTCCAAGTCTCACTGGATGTTCGTCTCTCAAAATTGCGGCGTAGCTTTTGTGGTATGCGGGATTGTGTAGCTCGTTTTGTATTGTTCTGGCGAGGTTTTTCAGGATTGCATCGCCCGAATCATGTCCGTATTTCGTGTTTATCTTTTTGAAATTGTCGACATCAATCATTATGTGGGCAAAATTTTGTCCGGTCTTTGCTCTCCTTTCTATTAGACC
>Ga0315281_10009064_pt1 | contig 13837 bp, 9 predicted proteins | sample YL17G07_0_MG_FD_204540 | JGI IMG/M metagenome (GOLD analysis project Ga0315281, IMG submission 204540) | Sediment microbial communities from Yellowstone Lake, YNP, Wyoming, USA - YL17G07_0 | ecosystem: Environmental > Aquatic > Freshwater > Lake > Sediment | place: USA: Wyoming | collected...
ATGCTGCTCTGGGCCAACGGCCGAGAGACATTCTCCGATCTTGGCTATACCCACACCAAGGACCGGGCCTGGACAATCTGCTCGGCCAGCCACAATACTGTTCTCATTGATCAGCGTGACCAACATGCCGGCGCCGGGAGTGATGGCAATCTGCTGCTATGGGGCCGCGGCGCCGCGTCTTCCGTGGTCGAGGCTGATGGCCGGGCGGCATACCCGCAGGCCTCTGTCTACCGCCGCCTCCTGGCACTGGTGGAGCGACCGGGCAGTCTGCCGTTCGCCGTGGACATCTTCCGCGTCGCAGGCGGAGAGGTGCACGACTGGTTCCTGCATGGTAACGCGGACGAGGACACAGAGGTGCGGCTGAACCTGCCGCGGCAGCCCTTCGCCGGCAGCCTCCTTCCCGCGGGCGCCACTTTCATCCCGGCGGAGAACGAGGGCGACTTCCGCATGTTCAGCGACACGGCCTCGCCTGGCCTCTATGGCTACCTGCGCGACCTCCAGCGCGCGGAGACCAACGGGACGTGGCAGGCCGACTTCCCTGACGCCGGCGGCAGCTCCACTCGCCTCCTCATGGTAGGAGCGCCGGGCATGGAGATCTTCACGGGGCGCGATCCCTCGGTCCGCCGCGCCAGAGACGATGACAGCAAGCTGGCTCAGTTCACCCGACCCTTCGTGATGGCGCGTCGGCACGCGGCGGGCAAGCCCTCGGTGTTCGCTACAGTGCTGGACCCCGCAGCCGGGCAATCCGACCACGCGGTGACGGAGGTGCAGCCACTGCTTGTGGATGACCAGGCCGTCGTGCTGCGCGTGATCTGTCCGGGGGTCACCTACCTGATCGCGACCTGCACCGATCCCATCCGCGAGGTCACCTGCAACAGCCCCGAAGGGAGGATCGCTTTCCAGGGCCGTTACGCCCTTCTCCGGCAGAGCGGGCGCTCGATCACGGCGCACCTCGTGGGCGTTTCCAGGATCGCATGGGGAAGTGCGACCTTCGTGGGAGCCGGCCGGCTGGAGGGACGCGTGCTTGCGGTGTCAACTGATGCGCTGGAGATCACGGCCGCCGGAGCTGAAGGAATCGGTCTTGAGAATCAGACGACGATCATCACTCACGGTGACGGCACCACACACGGATACGAGATCGTCCGCGCCGAGCACATGGGGCCGGATCGCATGAAGCTCCACGTGGCCGCCACTGGGTTCGAATACGATCTGGACAAGAGGCTGACCCGCTTCACCTCATTCCCTCTGCGTGAGATTCCGGGCGAGAACCGCTTCAGCATTGACCTGATCCGAGAAGAGGACCAGGCCGTAGGGTGAACGGTGTAGAGCGGCAGCGCGCGAACGCGTTCCTTCAGGCGTTTGCTGGTGTTCTGACGAGTTTCGCCGGTACTTCTTTGGGCGAGACTCGTTAGGGACCAGCTACTGGTCTGAGCGCAGCTCAGGTGAAAGCTTGCGCCCGATCATGAGGGAGTGCGGCCGGAAGCCGAACTTCGCATAGGTGCGCTGGGCCGGGAAGTTCCAGACTTGCGTGCCGACCGAGCCGAAGCGAGCGCCGAGGCGGTAGGCTTCGGCGAGCGCGCGGGAGACCAGGGCCGAAGCGACCCACTTGCCGCGGTCTTCTTTGTTCACGCCGAGCGACCAGATGCCAACACAGGGAGCGCCGAGCTTCGGCGCCACGTGGGGCAGCAGCACCCAGCCGATCTCCCCGATACGCACGCCGCGGTGCAGGGCTCGGAGCCGCATCGGCGCGAAGCCTACCCAGGACTCGCGCATGGCTGCATGTGCCGGCTCGGCCGGCCCTTCCTCGAAGGTGAGTTCGAGGGCCGACGTCACCACTTCAGGCGGAGACGGCAGTTGGCCCGCCATGAACACACTCTCGACGTCCGTCCGGTAGCCTGCGCTGCCCAGGGCGAGGTGGAGGTGAGGCAGGCTGGTGGGGTTCATGGGCTCGCCTCCCATCCAGAGGCCGCGGTAGAACGGGTAACCGTGGCCGCAGTGCATGGCTTCCACATCGCCGCCTGCCCGCTCGGCAAGCCAGGCCGTCCCCTCTCTCACCAGGGCCACACCGACCTCCGGACGCTCAGCCGGGCACACCAGCATGCTGAGGCGAGCGAACCGGACGCTTCCATCCTGCCAGGGCTCGGAGGCAGGTCCCATGCACGCGTGCACCCAGCCGACGACATCACCGCCTTCGCAGGCGATGATGAGACCCGAGGGGTCGAAGTAGGTCTTAGCCTCCACGAGCTGGGCGAAGAGCTCAGGTGTCAAAGGCGCAATGTGTGGCTCGCCCGCGGCCTGCAGGTTGTAGCAGGCGCACATGCCCGCGAGGTGCTGTGGGTCATAGGAGGCGAATCGCATGGGTCTCTGTGGCCTACGGGTGCAAGGACATGGGCACACCGATCATGGAGGACATGGCCCGGCTATGCGGCAACCCGCGGGTGAAGGTGCGGATGAAGGCCTGGGCGCAGAACGCGCCGTCACCCTCGGCCCGGACCGCGAATGGCCTATCCACCGGGAGCCCCGGCACATCCGCCGAGTCCACCCGCGCCACTCCGCCCCGGGCGAGGTCCACAGTGTGTGTCAGCGCACTGCCGCTTCGTCCCAGGCCGAGGAAATGGAGGGTGACGCGGACCTTCGTCCTTCCCGGATTGAGCAGGTGATAGCTCTGCCTCCACTCCACGTTCAGGTCATCGCGGCCGCCGGCGCGCCCGATGCCAAGCCACCAGGTACGCTCACCCTTCAGCGGGCCCGGGTAGAAGTTCACCGCGCTCATGGAGCCCGGGCAGACCTGGCTCCACATCTCGAACTCCGCTCCGCATATCTCCGGGACGACGGGCCGGTCTGCAGTCAGCGTCATCCCGAATGGCTCGTTCACCTGAATGTGCTGGCCAAGCCAGGGGGGCGCGTGCAGGCAGTCCAGGGACGACTTCCCGGCCGGCACGCGGATCGGCCCCCCGACAGTGCGGTCGCCGCTCGACTTGTGGAAGGTGACCTTCGCCTCCGCGTCCCGCTGCTCGTCCAAGTTGTGGATGAAGAGCAGGTTCCACGTGTTGTCGCACTGACTCAGGGGATGCTGTGCCGGGGTGGCGCGAGGCAGGATCCCCCGATCCACGATCTCCCCGGCCGGGTAGTGCCAGAGGTCGTGCGAGCCGCGTCGGAGGGGGAAGCCCATGGTGCTGCGCGCACCGATCACGGATGCTTCCCCGGCCCATCGGGCGCGCCGCGTGGTCTGAGCGATGATGGGTGCGGTGGCGTCCAGATGGACCACGTACTCGTAGCTGTTGGCCATGTGAACCGGCGGACCCTTTCTCTCGCCGTTCAGGCTCGGGCCGCGTGCCCAGACATCCAGTTGGGCAACGCGCTCCGCCGGGATCTCCACCGTCTCCTCCGCTGCCCCGTCGAAGGCCCGAAGCAGATATCGGACGCGCACGCTCACCCGCTCCTTGTTCGGGTTGAGGAGGGAGAGCGTCTCCTGCTCGTACCATGACATCCCCAGGCGCGGCGCCATGTTGAAGCAGTCCGGAAACACCCATCTCGTTTCGTCCGCGAGCGGACCGGGGTAGGGGGCCGGAGCAATCAGGGCATCCGGCACCGGATCCCATCCGCGGTAGTCTTCGTGGCAGGCCTGCGGGAAGACGGCGAGACTGGACTCCAGCGCGATCCAGAACGACTGTCGGTGCGGCACCTCGTTCATCGTAGCCAGCTCGAGTGTCTCGATCGCGCCCGCGCGCACGGTGAAGCTCCGCGCGGTCGGAGGCCGGTCTGTGTGGTAGAAACGCGCGGTCACGCGCGCCGAGCGCCGCTGGGGGTTCAGGACGAACAGCTTCGAGGAGCACTCCCGTGGCCTCCCGTCCGCCCCGCGATACTCCGGCGGGAACCTGTCCCAGATGAGCCCGTCGCTGACATACCAGAGCGTGCCGGCTCTCGTGTACTGTGGCTGTCCCATCGTCGTCAACTGCTCCTCGTCATCGTCATCCGGGCAGGCGGGATCATGCGCCCGCCTTCGCGGCGGCAACCCGCCGGGTGTCCGCAAGCACCGACTGGAAGCATCGGGCGGTCAGGTGGGCCTTCTCCACTGCGGCGATGCCCGGCCGCAGCTTCTCGAAGTCCTCGGCGAGCCGCCCCATGGTAGCTCCGTAGGCCGCCAGCTCTCCCGCCGGCATATCGAGCAGATAGGTCTCAGGGCTCGGCTCCTGGCGCGGCATCAGGCCGCCATCAACGTACAGCAGCCCTGTGAACGAGCTGAGATCCCTTCCTGAGTGCCGGAAGTAGGCGCGCTCCGCTTCTGCAACCAGCCCACTCAGCCCCTCCCGGGTGGCTGCGTCCCTGGTACCGTAGGTCCTCTCGACTGCGTCCGCGAGCAGTGCATGCGGATCGGCGTGCACGTTCGAGAGCAGCGCCCCCATGAACCGCAGGGAGACCTCCCCGGACGGATTCGCCAGCCTCGTCGCGAACTGCTCGACGGCACGGGCGCCGTCCTCATGGAGGGCCCGCACGTAGTCGGTGTTCAACAGGGTCGTGGGCAGAAACCACTTGTCTGCTGCCCATCGCTGCGGTGGCCAGACCGATACGCCGGCTAGAGTGCCGAACGGGCAGGCCAGCGCCGCAATGAGCTTCCTCCGATAGCCGCGCCCGGCCGCCGCGGCGACCGAATTGTTGTGGTCCACGATGTAATCGAGGCGCTTCGACATCTCTACCAGATCGGGCAACTGCTCCGGGTCTCCGAAGGGGCATCCCCAGTTGTCCATGATGAGGGTCTTGCCGGGCCATTGCGCCCGGACGTAGTCAGCGACTTGCGCGTTGAGACGCGAGTGGTAGGCCACGTCGGAGAGGGCCTGGCACTCATCACAGGTGCAGCGCCCCTGGTCGGCAGACTGCATGTTGAGCCCGTCGAACGCGAAGCTGAACACGAAGTCCGTCACCTTCTCCATCCAGACCCGCGACTCGGCCACTGATGGGCACATGGCGTGTGGGTTGCCCCGACTCAGGTGGGGGTTGGCCTCGATGATCTCGTCGAACCCCCAGGAGTAGATCCCCAGGCCGGCGTGGACCTTCAGGCCGCGGGCATGAGCCGCATCGAGAGCGCGTTGGATGCGAGCGGACCGGTCATCGTCAACAGAGGAGACGATGTCGAGCGGCCAGCGCCGGCCCGCACAGAAGCCCCAGATCACCACCTCGTTGTAGCCCGCTTCACTGGCGAGGTCGAAGTGCGACTCAAGGTCGGACAGCGTCTCGTCGTCGAGACCAATCTGGGGCCACTGGCCAGGCAGCGGCCGGTGGACGAACTCGCTGATCCATCCGATCAGGGTGCGATGCATGAAGGCGTCAGGCATTCCTCTTCCTCATGCTCTGGGCCGCAGTCGCTGGCCCTCGGGGATGGTGTGCTCTGAAGAGACTCTCTGCAGCGCATCTCACAACCCCAAGCCTACTCGCCGTACCGTGCGCCGGCATGGAATGCGCCCGCGCCGACCTGCCCGCCGCAGGCGGGCTGTTTCATAGCCCGCCTGCGGCTGGGCTGTGCAACAGTTTGTGGTCCTCAGTCGAGTTCCTTCTGCCAGCAGTTGGTCGTGAACAGCTTCCTGAACCCGAACGACAGATAGAACGGCTTGTCCGTCCCGACGTAGGCGACCGTGGCGCCCAGTTCGCCGCACCTGCGTATGCCCTCGAGCACGCAGGCCCGTCCGAGGCCGCGCCGGCGGTGGTCCGGGTCGGTCGCCACGGGCTCCACGTAGCCGAAGCGGTTCGCCGGATCGAACCACATGCCACAGAGCGAGACGAAATCGCCAGTCGGCCCCACGGCGACGATAGCCAGGTCCTTCCGGTAGTTCGGGCCGGACTGCATCTTCCGGCGGCCTTCGATCCCATCTTTCGGCGGCTCACCCGGGTGGCCGAACCCTCTATGCAGAACGCGGTGCATCTTCCGCAGGTCGTTGTCGTCGGCCAGACTCCTGAGATCGAACCCTTCAGGCAGACTGATCGCTGGGAAGGGCGACGGGATGACGAACTGGGACATGGGCCGGTGCGAGCTGGGGTCTTTCGCATATCCCCGCGCGGCCACGACCTCCTCGAGAGCGGCATCGAAGTCGGTCAGGAAGACCTTCAGCCGCCGCCTGCCGTCACCATCGCCGGCCCACAGGTGCTCCTCGGCATATGCCAGCATCTCGGGCCTGAGGTGGGCGTAGTCGCGATGCGTGCTGAAGAAGGCTTCCCCCAGACGCAGCTCGTACGTTGCCAGACCCACGATCCGGCCCTCGTCCTCCCAGATGCCGATCCTGCCGACCGAGGCCTCATCGAACGACGGATGGGTATAGGCGTACTCCCATATCGGCTGAAGCCAGTTGCCGTCCCGGTTGTCTGGCTCGTAGAGGCCCACCAGGAACTCGGAAACGGCCGCGTAGTCTCCGCCGCCTCTGAACTGCCGTGACCTCATCCGCGCCGTTCTCCCATCGCAGACAGTCTCCTGGCAGAGTGATTCTGTCCAGGGATCGGCAGTCCTGTGCCTGTCCACCCGCTCGCAGCAGGCAAGCCACCTCCGTCGCCGAATAGGGCAGGAGCATAAGGAACGCTCCTCGCGCGTGGCGAATCGCCGACCGGGATGCGTGCGTCCCCTCGATGCCGTCTATCTCGTTTGCAGCTTGCATGGCTGCATCGATCTCGCGGTGACCTGCGCTGCCAGCGTGCCTGCGGTGTGAGAGCTCAACTTCGTGCATCACCGGGAGGGAGAAGATGCGAGCAGGAGTAGTGCTGGGTGCACTCCTAATGCTGTCGGCCTGCCTCAGCCTGGGTACGGCTCGGGCCGAGAAGGTGGTCGCCTGGGGCTACGACGGATACGGCCAGTGCGATGTGCCGGCGCCCAACAGTGGCTTCGTCGCCGTGGCCGCAGGTTGGGAATACAGCCTGGGGCTGAAGGCCGACGGCTCCATCGTCGCCTGGGGCTACAACTCCTATGGCCAGTGCGACGTGCCGGCGCCCAACAGTGGCTTCGTCGCGGTGGGCGGAGGATTCTGGCACAGCCTGGGGCTGAAGGGCGACGGGTCCATCGTGGCCTGGGGGCTCAACGAGCAGGGCCAGTGCGACGTGCCGGCGCCCAACAGTGGCTTCGTCGCGGTGGCCGGAGGAGTTTGGTACAGCCTGGGCCTGAAGGGCGACGGCTCCATCGTGGCGTGGGGTGACAACAGCTTGTGCGACGTTCCGGCGCCCAACAGCGGCTTCGTCGCCCTGGCCGCAGGCGAGGCCCACAGCCTGGGGCTGAAGGGCGACGGCTCCATCGTCGCCTGGGGCGGGAACGCCTACGGCCAGTGCAACGTGCCGGCGCCCAACAGCGGCTTCGTCGCGGTGGCCGCAGGCCTTTTCCACAGCCTGGGCCTGAAGGCGGACGGCTCCATCGTGGCCTGGGGTGGCAACTTCTCCGGCCAGTGCGACGTCCCGGCGCCCAACAGCGGCTTCGTCGCCGTGGCCGGAGGTGGAGGCCACACCCTCGGGCTGAAGGCCGACGGCTCCATCGTCGGCTGGGGGTGGAACGGCGACGGCCAGTGCGATGTGCCGGCGCCCAACAGCGGCTTCCTCGCCGTGGCCGCAGGCATCTACTACAGCCTGGGGCTGCGGGCCGGAGTGGGTACCGTCGGGCTTTACAGTCCCTCCGCGGGCAGCTTGTACCTGCGGAACGCCAACACCGCCGGGCCGGCCGACGCGAGCTTCCGCTTCGGCCCCGCGCCTAACACCTGGCTCCCCCTCGCTGGCGACTGGGACGCGGACGAGGTGGGTACGATCGGCCTCTACAACCAGACCACCGCGACCGTCTACCTCCGGAATGCCAACACCGCCGGCCCGGCCGACCTCACCTTCCGCTTCGGCCCAGCCCCAAACACCTGGCTGCCGGTGGCGGGTGACTGGGATGGCGACGGGGTAGTCACCATCGGCCTCTACAACCCGGCTACTGGCATCTTCTATCTGCGTAACAGCAATGCTCCGGGCGCGGCCGATCTGACCTTCCGCTTCGGGCCTGCGGGAAGCGCGTGGCTGCCCATCGTGGGCGACTGGGATTGGGACGGCGTCGCGACCATAGGCCTCTACGCTCCCTCTACCGGTACCTTCTACCTGCGTAACTCCAACTCAGCAGGCGCGGCCAACCTGACCTTCCGCTTCGGTCCCGCGGCGAGCAGTTGGAAACCGATCGCTGGGGACTGGGACCAGGACGGTACTGACACCGTCGGGCTCTACAACCCTACAACCGGGACCCTCTACCTCCGGAACAGTAACTCTCCAGGAGCGGCCAACTACACCTTCCGCTACGGCCCCGCCCCGAGCGCCTGGCTGCCCCTCGCAGGGGACTGGGACGGGCTGTAGCAGGCAGGCGCGATGCGCTTGATCTGGCCAGCCCCTGGGGCACAAGTGCAGGCCGGGTGCCGTGAGCTACGGCGGAGCCACGAATCCGCGCGTCACGGCCTCGGCCACTGGGCCATCGGGCCGATAGCTGTGCGCTATGGAGCCAGTCTTGCCTTGGCTTCACGGCTGACCTGACCGAGTCATGTCGCCAGGAGGCCCGGCATGGCGACACGCACACGGCTCGGCTTCGAGGAGGCGATCTCTGCCTTCGTTGACTGCCTCGGCTCCTACCGCGGCTACTCAGTCCACACGGTGAAGGCCTACGCCGCGGGATCTGCGAGGGCCCTGATCGAGGAGCAGGCGCGGGCACTGCTGGAGCTGGCTCCGGCGTTCAGCCATCCGGCCAGAGCGGCCTATCGCAGAACCAGTGGTCCCCCGGCCTCGGGCACAGGAGGAGGTCCTTGATCCGCAGGCCGGCGAGGAAGCGGGGTGTGGTCTGTGGATGGAGTACCAGGGCGGCATCGGGCGCGTGCGAAGCCGGTCGCGGTCGGGCTATGGCCATGCAATCCTCATCCAGAGGCAGCCTACCCGAGTCTGCTGCCATCAGCGTCACCTCCAGGCACACCGCAGGCCCATCGCCGAGCAGCGAAGCGATGGTCTGCGACATGATCCAGAGCGCGTTGATCTCACCGCGCAGGCCCTTGGTGATGACTTCATCGAGCCGACCGATGAACCCCCAGTCACTGATGGACTTGTGGGCGCCCCGCCAGATCTCCGATGGCACCCCTCCGCCCACGTCATAGGGCTGCCCGCCGATGCTGATCGCCTGGAGAGGTCCCTGGTCCATCAGGACGACGGTCGTACCTTCCTGCTCCAGGTCTCGTCGCGCCTCCTCGGTGGTGCCATCATGGTATACCAACTTCCGCGCATGAGCCGTAGCGGGATTGCCCACCGCGAAGAGCCTGTAGCCAGGGCCGAAAACCTCCCGGACCTGCCGCACTGTCTCGCCAGTGAGCGTCGCGACCACCACATTCCGCAAGCCGAAACGCTCGGCCCGCTGCCTCGCTTGCTCGACGAAAGACCCCGTAGCGCTCATTGCTTGCGCTCCTCCCGCAGGACTGAGACCGCCATCTCTCTACTTCTCACTACACCACGCGGGGGCTGGTGCCTTCAGCATGAAGGAGGCTCTGCGACGGCCCGGGGCACGCCCGACTCCGGCTGCCTCCTCGGCTGCGGGCTCTGCTCAGGTAGAACCGTAGCCCCGCCCAGTCCACTCGTTGTCCGACACCCTTCCCCGTCCTCAGCCGTACAGCACAGGGATACGCATTGAGGGCCGAGAACACCACGGGAGAGGCTGCAGGAGCGTCCTGGGCAGCGGACGAGTTTCCGGGCAGCATGGGTTAGCAGTCAGAGTGGTGCCAGCCAAAGGAGCGGGCCGATGCATGCAGTCCATAGGTTCGCGTTCGTATCGCTAGCGCTCCTGGTCACCGCGGGTGCCTGCCGGGCCGATCTGTGCGAGGCGGCCAAGCAGGGAGACGTGGCCGCAGTGCGCCAGGCGCTGGCCGAGGGTACGCTGCCGGACGTCCGCGACGACCGATACGGGCGCACACCTCTGCACTGGGCAGCCCTGGGGGGCCACACGGAGGTGATCCAGCTCCTCCTGGCCGCCAAGGCGGAGGTGAATGCCGAGGACCGGTACTTCGGCAGCACGCCACTGCACCTGGCGGCACAGGGCGGCCACACCGATGTGATCCAACTCCTGCTGGACGCCGGGGCAGAGGTCAACGCGGAGGACCGCGACTTCGGCAGCAAGCCGCTCTGGTGCGCGGTCGCCGGCGGGCACGTACCCGCGGCGAAGCTGCTGCTGGAAAGAGGCGCCGCGGTGAACGCCACCAACCGCACCCGCAGCCCGGTCAGTGCCGGCGACATCGAGTGTGACACCGCCCTGGATCGGGCTTCCGCGGATGGCCGCGCCCAGCTCGTAGCGTTACTCCTGGCCCATGGGGCCGATGCCACCGGCCGCGTCAACGGCAGATGGCCTCTGCTTCTGGCGATGTCCCGGGGGCACGTCGAAGTCATGCAGATGCTCCTCGACCATGGCGCGGATGTCAGCGCTAGAGGCTGGAACGGCTCCGGTCTCCTGCATTGGACCGGGACGCCGGAGATAGTCAAGCTGCTGCTAGCCCGAGGGGCCAATGCGAGCCCCCATGATGATGAGGGTGTCACCCCCCTCCACGTCGCGGCAGTCATGGCCTGGCTGGAGGCAGCTCAGATACTGTTGGACGCAGGCGCCGACGTGAACGCAAAGGACAGCCAGGGCTGGACGCCGCTGCATTACGCGGCCCTTGCCAGCCGCAAGGGCAAGACTTTCAGCCTGGACCTGACGAGTATGCTGCTGCGCTACGGAGCCGACCCCGGCGCGCGGGACCGAGACGGCAATACGCCCCTCCACCTTGGTGCGAGTGGCAAGACGGGCATGGCGGCCGCTGCGCTGCTGCTCGAGGCCAGGCCTGACCTGGAGGACCGCAACAACGAGGGCGATACCTTGCTCCACGTCGCTGCCGCTCTCGGGTGCACCGAGTGGGCCTTCGTGCTGCTCGAAAGAGGCGCAGACCCGCGGGCTAAGAACGCGCGCGGCGAGACGCCGCTTCACCTGGCCGCCCGGAACGATCTCTGTGATCTTTCCGAGCGACTACTGGGGGCTGGCGCGGACGTCAACGACCAGGACAGCGATGGTGATACGCCACTTCACCTGGCGGCCCAGGGCCGGGCCTGGACACGTTACGGTGATCCCGCGGCGCCCACACTCTACCGAAACGTCAACCCCTACGGCGCCATCCCGCCCGACGACTACGGGCTTCGGACGGAGACCGATCAGTTCGTGCTGAGGCTCTACGGCTGGCCGACGGATCGCCCACCCGGTGCCACCGTAGAGAGTCTCCTGCGCCGAAACGCGGACGCGAATGCTCACAACAAGGCCGGCCTGACCCCGCTGCAATGCGCGCTGACGGTGGCGCTGAGCGAGACCCGCTATCTTGAGGTCACCCCGCGCACCGCGAACACGCTCAGTGCGCTGATCGCTGGGGGCGCCGACCCCAACGCGGCCGACGCGAACGGCGACACGCCAGTACACCTCGCCGCCCAGGGCCTTCCCGATGCTCTCGGGAAGCTGCTCGCACGTGGAGGGAGGGTGGACGCGCGGGATCGGCGCGGCAATACGCCGCTGCACGTGGTCGCGGCTGCCAGCGGGGACGCGGAGGCACGCGCTGGTACCTTCTACCCGGACGTCCAGGAGCGACTGCCGCGGGACCTCGCGCAGTGCGTGAAGCTGCTGATCGAACACGGCGCGGATGTCAACGCCCGCGACAACCGCGGCGACACTCCGTTGCACGTGGCTGTGGCCGTGGGAGGCATCCCGTCCGTCGTTCAGGCCCTCCTGGATGGAGGCGCGGACATCGACGCTCGCAACAGCCGCGGAGAGACCGCGCTTCAGCTGGCCACCAGGGAGAGGGAGAAGCAGGACCTGCTCGTCGAGCTTCTGCGCGACCGGGGGGCAGCTAGTCCATAGCCGGTGGAGTCGTAGTGTCCAGGAACTGATCGACCCGTCCCGAAAGGGACGAGCGCCGTTTCGACGATGGGGTGATGGACCAATAGGGGGAGCCGTTCGACTTCACCGCCAGGTCTACCGATCGACCGTCACGGAAGCCGCTCTGAGCCGTTCCGTCAGGAGCAGCTGGCGTCAGGATGACCCCATCTCACCCCGCCGAGTCAGCATGGACGACGGCCCCGGAACCCCCCGACTTCGGCTAGGGTGGCTCCGAGGCCAGGCCTCACTCCCCGATAGCTCTCGTCCCACGATTGCGCCGGGAACCCGGCCTACACCGCCAGCCCGGTCTCCGCACTCACCTGACGAAGGTTCTTGAGAGGCACAAAGCTGTGCTCTGCCATGGTCGCCGGTGGGGCGGACGAGTGCTATAATCCACCATCGTAGTGGACGAGGAGCGAGAGATGAAGAGGCTATGGCCGATCCTGTTGGTGCTGTTGTGGACGGGGACGCTCCGGGCGGCGGGCGACCAGGCGTACCTGGGGGTGTTCGCGGAGACGCGAGTGCAGCAGATGGCGGGGATGCCTAAGATGCCAGCCCTGCCGCCGGGCATGGATCTGTCGAATCTACCGGGGGGGGCGGCGATGATGGGGATGGGGCGGCCGATGCGGAGTCTGGAGGTGCGGCTGTGGTCGCCGGGGATCGCGCCGGCGGAGGCGTCGGCATTTCTGGAAGTGCCGGAAGGGCTGGGACAAGGGAAGCGGCTGAACCTGGATCTGTACCGGCCGAAGCCGGGACAGGCGGAGCCGGAGGCGGCAGGGCCGGTGGCGCCGGACTTCACGATCAAGATCTACTGGGGTTCGTCGGCCACCGTGCGGCCGGGGCAGCCGAAAGTGATCCGGATGGCCGATCTTGCAGGCGAGGCGAAGGCAGCGGTGCAGCGCCAGGGGCCACAAGGGGCGCGGGGGACCTACTTCTACAAGCCGGACTGGACCACGGGGTACTGGCCGACCGGGAGGCAGCCGGGGCAGATCGGGGAACAGGCCTCCCTGGTGGGGCACTATGCGCTGACGACGACTTTCGCCGGGTCGGTGCCGATCGACGATCCGCAGAACGTGGACTTCCTGGCGCCGATCGAGCTGACGAGCCCCGACCTCAGCAAGCAGGTGGCGCTGGACGGCGCGATCATGCTGGCGTGGAGACTGGTGCCGGGCCTGCTGGGCCAGCATGCGATGGTGATGGGAATGGAGGGAAAGAGCACGCTGGTGCTGTGGACATCGGCGGAGACAGCGAGTGCCCCGGCGATGGGGGACTGGGGCTATCTGGAGATGGCGAAGGTGCGGGAACTGGTGAGCCAGGGGGTGTTGATGAAGCCTGATCGCACCAACGCGATCGTGCCGGCGGGCATCTTCAAGAACGCTGACGTGGCGAACCTGATGATGATCGGCTACGGTCCGGGGACGGCACTCGATACGGGGCAGCCGCTGCCGCGGATTCAGACCAAGACGACGCTCAGCGTGATGCTCGGCGGCAAAGGCATGAGTGGCATGGAAGGAATCGGCGCGGGCGAGTAGGCGCGGGCCGGGTCTGATTGCGGATGGCGACCAGCCGCGGGGCGGCCCGCGGCGCCGAGCAGGCTGGGCAGCTTCCGGCGCAGATCGTTCAGCATCCGCAGTAGGACGGTCCGGAAGGGCCGCTCAGGTGACTCATGATGGCGCTCCCGCACGTCGGTCATCAAGGGGCCGGCAGCGATCCCGTGTGGGTGCCAGACGCGCTTGGGACGCCATCTGGGCGGGTCAGCTGGCTCCGATTCCCCTGAGCGGCCTGCACGAAATGGACCAACCGCTGCTGGCCAGGAGACTGGGCGCTTAGCACCGTGGACCGGATCATCAGGGCGACTGCTGTTCGCCGGACCTCCTCGCAGACGCGCTCCCGAGAAGAGAACGACGCCCGGAGGTGCCGCACTCT
>Ga0315281_10009065_pt1 | contig 13836 bp, 14 predicted proteins | sample YL17G07_0_MG_FD_204540 | JGI IMG/M metagenome (GOLD analysis project Ga0315281, IMG submission 204540) | Sediment microbial communities from Yellowstone Lake, YNP, Wyoming, USA - YL17G07_0 | ecosystem: Environmental > Aquatic > Freshwater > Lake > Sediment | place: USA: Wyoming | collected...
TCCGCTCGCCATCACCGTCGCGCTGATCATCGCGACGACGAAGGGGTCCTTCGTGGCCGCGGTGTTCATGCACCTCAGCCATGAGAAGAAGTGGATTTACGGCGCGCTGCTGCTGACGGTGGTGTTCTTCATCGTCCTGATGAGCGTGCCGTTCCTGACGATCAATGACGGCATCGGCACGCCGATTACGGTGTCGGCGCCAGAGCACGCGGGTCACTGAGATGTCGCTGCGAGCGTTTCATCTCCTGTTTATCGCGCTGTCGGTCGTCCTGACCGTGTTCTTCGCCGTCTGGTCGGCCGGACAGTACCAGACGGCGCCCAGCGCCGGCTTCGCCGTCACCGGCCTGGTGTCGCTGGCGTGCGGCGTGGCGCTGACCGTCTACGGGACCGCCTTTCAGCGCAAGACGAGGCGCTTCTGATGCGTAGAGCCGCGATCACGTTCGCTCTCCTGGCCGCGCCGCGCGTCGCGCTCGCGTGCCCGGTGTGCTTCGGCCAGAACGACTCGCCGCTGGCTGTCGCCATGAATCAGGGCATTCTCATGATGCTGGGCGTCGTCGCCGTCGTGCTGGGCGCGTTCGCGTCCTTCTTTGTTGTTTTGATCCGGCGCGCGAAGGCGGCTGAACAGGCCGCATCGGCCGCCGCCGTCGCCGGTCCGGCTGAAGCCGGACACTACCTTGGGAGCCAGGAAGGGACCGCTCAATGCTGAAATATCTCGGAATGCCGGCGCAGGCGTCCACGCACGCCGCCAGCATCGACCAGATGACCGAAATCGTCCACTGGCTGATGCTGGTGATGTTCGTCGGCTGGGGCCTCTACTTCGCCTACGTGCTGTTCCGGTTCCGGAAGGGCGCCAATCCGAAGGCCAGCCACGAGGGCGCGCATGGGACGTTCGCCAAGGGCACGGAGATCGCGGTCGTGATTGCCGAGATGGCGATCCTTCTCGTGTTCGCGATTCCCGCCTGGGCCACGCGCGTCTCGCAACTCCCGGCGGAAAACCAGGCGACGCTCGTCCGCGTGGTCTCGGAGCAGTTCGCGTGGAATATTCACTATCCCGGACCCGACGGCAAGTTCGGCCGCACGGACATCGCTCTGATCGGCGCCGACAATCCGCTCGGCCTCGATCGCCGGGATGCCGATGCGAAGGACGACGTCACGACGATCAATCAGCTCAATCTGCCGGTCGATCGGCCGGTCCTGATCCAACTGTCGAGCAAGGACGTGATTCACAGTTTCGCGATCTACGAGATGCGCGTGAAGCAGGATGTCGTACCGGGCCTGCGGATTCCTGTGTGGTTCATCCCGAACAAGACCGGCGCGTACGAAATTGCGTGCTCGCAGCTTTGCGGCCTCGGTCACTTCCGGATGCGCGGGTTCGTCACGGTCCAGAGCGCGGCGGACTACCAGAAGTGGATGGATGAGCAGCTGAAGGAATTGAGACCCGCGGTCGCCACGACGCCCGCGCCTTAGAACGCCAGTTCCGTTCCGATCCCTCGCTCGACGGCGCGCCGGTACGCCAGGTCGGCCGCCGTGACATCTTCCACCGCCAATCCCAGACTCTTGAATATCGTGACGTCGGTGTCGCTCCGTCGTCCGGCGGCGCCTGCGACCAGTTCGCCGATCTCCGCGACGATGTGATCTGCCGCGAAGCGGCCTTCAGTGATCCCGAGAGCGATGTCGCCGGATTCGACGAGCGCGGCGGTGCGTGAATCGACGAAGAGCCGCGCGCGGGCGACCAGCGCAGGATCCATCTCGCGCTGTGTGGGCCGGCATGCGCCAACCGAGATGACGTGCGCGCCGGGCTTCACCCAGCCGTCTTCGACGACCGGCACCGCCGACGAAGTCACCAGGACGACGATATCGGCGCCGACGACCGCCTCGCCCGCGTGATCGACTGCCGCAATCGAGTACGGGGTCCGACCCGGGTCGGACCCTGTTGCAGTTTTTGCCCAGTCGACGAATTGCTCGCGGTGCAGTTTCTGCGGACTCCAGACTGTGACCTGACGCAGTTGATGGACGCGCGCCAGCGCCTCGAGGTGGCTGCGCGCCTGGACGCCAGATCCGAGGATGGCCAGCGAGACTGCATTCTTCCGCGCGAGCAGGCGCGACGACACCGCCGACACCGCCGCCGTCCTTGCTTCGGTGATGTACCGGCCATCGAGCAGCGCCAGAAGCGCACCCGTATCCGGATCCAGCAGCACGATGGACGCCAGGTGCGAGGGAAGGCCACGCGCGGCGTTGGACCCGAATACCGTCACCAGTTTCGCGCCGAGCGCGGCCCGCTCGCCTGAAGCGTGTCCGCCGCCTGATGGGCGTGCCCCGCCGAAGTTCGCGGCGTGATCCGGTGCGTCACCGCGAACGAAGGCGGGCATTGTCGCGAAAAACGCGTGGTCGCCCTCGACCGGAATCACGCTGCGCACAGGCTGCGTGACGCGCCCGCTCGAGAAGCGCTGCAAGGCGGACGACATGGTGTCGATCAGGTCGTCCATGGTCAGGACGGCCTTCACGTCGGATTCATTCAAGAGGCGGAAGTGGACGGCCATGCGGGAATGTTACAGTGCTAAGCCCCAGGATGATGCTGCGACTGAAAACCATAGACGCCCACGCCGCCGGTGAGCCCTTGCGCCTCATCGTTGACGGCTTTCCGACGCCGCGCGGCGCGACGATGCTCGAGAAACGCGAGTGGGTGAAGCGCCACGCGGATCCGTTGCGGCGCGCGCTGATGCTCGAGCCGCGCGGGCACGCCGACATGTACGGCGCGATTCTCACCGAGCCCGTCTCGCCCGGCTCGCACGCCGGCGTCCTCTTCATGCACAACGAGGGCTACAGCACGATGTGCGGCCACGGCGTCATCGCGGTGACAACGATTGCGCTCGAGCGCGGCCTGCTGATGCCGGGCGGCGACGGCGCAACCGTTGTCTATGACGCGCCGGCTGGAACCATTCGGGCACGCGCCACGATGAGGGCAGGTGGGGCTGGTGGGGCAGGTGAGTCAGGTGGGGCGGGTAGGGCACGTGAGGCGGGTGGGGCTGGTGGGGAAGTGCGCGTGGAGCGCGTGGCCTTTCAGAACGTGCCGTCATTCGTGCTGTACGGCGGGCTGACCGTGAACCTACCAACGCGGCAGATTCGCGCCGACGTCGCGTTCGGCGGCGCGTTCTATGCGATCGTCGACTCTGAGGCCGTCGGCCTTCCGATCGACGCGGCGCATCTGCCCGAGCTGCGTCGGGTCGGCATGGAGATCAAGCACGCCATCGAGGCCGCGCAGACCATCGCGCATCCGCTCGAGTCCGGGCTGCGCGGGATCTACGGGACGATCTTTACGGGCCCGCCGAGCCGGGACGACGCGGACTTGCGCAATGTCACGATCTTCGCGGATGCGGAGGTCGATCGATCGCCGTGCGGCACGGGCACCGCAGCGGTGATGGCGGTCGTCGATGCGATGGGGTTGCTGGACGGCGACAGGCCGTTCGTGCACGAGAGCCTGATCGGCACGCGGTTCACGGGCCGCGTCGCGTCGCGCACGGCCGTCGGCGAGTATCAGGCGATCGTGCCGGAGATCGCGGGGTCGGCGTGGATCACCGGCGAGCACACGTTCCTGATCGACGAGACGGATCCGCTGAAAGACGGCTTCAGGATCTGACGCGGAAGATCAGCCGTCAGCTCTCAGCCTTTCAAGAACACACGCGCGAGGCGGTCAAGTAACTGCGGCAGCGTCTCGCCGTTCAGCGCGAACGCGCTGAGTTCGGGCGCCCATGCGAGCTTGTAACTTCGTGCCATCGCCGACACCCAGATCTGCCTGACGGGCGCGTTGGGCGAGACGACAAACTTCGCCTCGGCCGGCTCCTCGAAGACGAGATTGAGCACACCGTTCTGCAGTTCGACTTCGAAATCGTCACTGTCCGCCAGTGGCAGAAGCGCACGGCGTGCGGCGTCGAGCGCGGCGTCGCACTTCACGCGGAATTCCTGTTCGGAGAGCACGGTCATGGACGTATCAAACCTTTGCCGGAGGCCGGCCGTCTAACTTTGTATGAGAGAAATCGCGCGCATGCACGAATGGAGCTTTTCGGCGTCGGCGGAGTGGGTCGTCGGTCTGCTGCTGTTGGCGGTGATCGTCTCGATGATGTTCGTGTAACTACTGGCCTCCGACCGTGAACTTGTCGGGGGCGGCCACGTAACTCCGGCGCGCCCGCGCCGCCAACCCGGGCTTCTTCATCTTCACCGCGAGCTTGTGCACACGGTTATCCAGCTGGGTCGGCGCGAAGCCGATCACATACTGGCTGTGGAGTTCGTAGGCGACGCGCGTGAACGTCGGCGCGAGGTCGGCCGTCTTGGACAGCTCGAAGTAGCCGCCGCCTGTTTCGTCGGCAATCTTCCGCAGCCCGCTGTCCGGCTTGCTCTTCACCATCCGCTGGCCGTTGAAGTAGTTGCTCTCGAGGCCGATCGCGTACACCATCACTTCATCCGCGCGCGCGCGATCGATCACCTTGCCGAGGCTCATGGTGCGGCTCTCGGTGTCGTCACCGTCGGTGAAGACGAGGATCACGCGGCGTCCCTCGATCCCTTTCAACTCGTCCAGGCTCGCGCCGACCGCATCCCACAGCCGCGTGCCGTTGCCGTAGTCGAGATCGTGGATGTCCGTCACCAGCTGATCGCGGTCGTTGGTGAACTTCGAGCTGAACTGAATCTTGTCGTTGAACGCGCCGACGCGCCCCTTGTCGTCAGGCAGCAGGCGGATGATGAACTGCTCGGCCGCCTGGCGCAGCAGGCCGATTGTGCCCGTCATGCTGCCGCTCGTGTCCAGCATCACGACGACCGTGATGGGATGAATGCTGTTGTCGAAGTAGATGATGTTCTGCGGCTTGTCGTTGTCGAAGACGTCGAAGTCGTCCTTGGTCAGGTCCGGCACGAGCCGTTTTTCAGCGTCCGCGACCGTGACGAACAGCGAGACGATCTGCGTGCCCGACTTGAAGGTCGGCGCCTGGGGCGGCTGCTGCGCCGTTAACCCTGCCGCCATCAGTGCGGCCGTCGCGACCGCGCTCAACATCCGAGTCCACATGCTCATGAATCCCAGCTTACTACGGCCGCACCAATCCCCGACTTGACCGGTCGGATTTAGAGAAGTACACTGATTTCTCATTCTGAGATTGAGTCTCATTTCAGAGATCGGCCGTCTTCATGCTGCAAGCGCTCGTCATCACGCTTCGGGAAGGGTTCGAAGCGTTCCTCATCGTCGCGATTAGCCTCGCGTACGTCCGCAAGTCCGGTCGAGCGCAGCTGACCGCCGCCATCCACTGGGGCGTCGCCGCTGCCATCGGCGTCAGCGTGCTCGGTGGCTATCTGCTGCTGCATACGGCCAATCAGGAGATGCTCGACGGTCCGCTCGCGTTGGTGGCGGCGTTGTCTGTCACATGGATGATCGTGCACATGTGGCGGACCGGCCGTCGCATGAAAGGCGACATCGAAGGCCGCCTCCAGCAGTCCAGCGTGCGCCCGGGCGCCGCGGCGTTCACCGGCGTCTTCCTGTTCACGCTGCTGATGATCAGCCGCGAAGGGATGGAGACGGCGCTGCTCCTGATGCAACTGCGGACGACGGTCAATCTCGCTCTGGGCGCGGCGCTCGGCGTGCTGGGCGCGGCGTCGGTGGCGTGGCTGTGGTCGCGCTACGGTCACAGGCTCAACCTCGCGCTCTTCTTCCAGGCGACGGCGATGTTCCTTTTCGTCTTCGTCGTGCAGCTTGTCATCCGCGGCACGCACGAGATGTCCGAGCAGCACTACCTGCCCTACAGCGACGCGATCCACACCAGCACCGAGGCGTGGGGACCCGACAGCCGGTTCGGGCACGCGCTGACCTACTTGCTGGTGATATTGCCCGTCGGATGGGTCCTCATGAAGTCGATCTTCACGGGCAAGCCGATCTTGCAGCGCGCCGAAACCCGTTTAGAATCTGGGCGTGCCGGCCAAGCCTCCGACCATCGTCGATCTGACCTGGATCGACGCGCTGAAGTTCTCCGGTAAGAGCGACAAGGCGTCACTCACGCTGGACAGCGCGGGCCTGGCGGGACCGAGCCCCGTGCAGGCGCTCGGCTTCGCGCTGGCCGGCTGCATGACCGTCGACGTCACGCACATCCTGACAAAAGGCCGCCATCCGCTCCGTGCACTCTCGTCGCGCCTGACCGCCGATCGATCCGACGACGATCCGCACCGCTTCGTCCGCGTGGTCCTGCACTTCACGATTGAAGGCGCCGTGCCGCCGGACGCCGTCGAGCGCGCGATCGCGCTCTCGCGTGAGAAGTACTGTTCGGTCTGGCATTCGATGCGGCAGGACATAGAGTTCAAGACGAGTTTCAATGTCATCCGCCTGAGGGTTTCATGAGGCGCGCGTACATTGACTGGGCGCGCGGCATCGCCGTGCTCATCATGATCGAGGCGCACACGCTCGACGCGTGGACGCGCCCCGCGGACCGGCGCGGCGAGTGGTTCGGCGATGCGTCGATCCTGGGCGGCTTCGCCGCGCCGATGTTTCTCTGGCTCGCCGGCGTCGGTGTGGCGCTGGCCGCATCCCGCACGGCAGAGCGGACGGGAAGCCGGGCGTGCGCGGTCGACTCGATCGTCCGGCGCGGGCTCGAGATCTTCATCCTCGCGTTTCTCTTCCGTCTGCAGGCGTTCATCCTCAGCCCCGGCGCGCATCCGGTCACGCTCTTCCGTGTCGACATCCTCAACGTGATGGGTCCCGCGATCGTCGCCGCCGGCCTTGTGTTCGCCTGCGCGACGACGACGGCCGTGCGCGTGATCGCGTTCAGCGCGGCGGCGACGCTGGTCGCGATGATCACGCCGGTGATTCGCGAGAGCGCGGCAATCGGCGCGCTGCCCGCGTGGATTCAGTGGTACCTCCGGCCGACCGGCGATCACACCACGTTCACGGGACTGCCGTGGGCCGGCTTCGTGTTCGCGGGCGGTGCCGTCGGCGCGCTCGTCGCCGAGGCGCGCGACGAGCGTCACGAACGCCGCCTCCAGATCATTCTGGGCGTGACCGGCGCGGCGCTGGTCGCGCTGGGCTTCTACACGGCCGCGCAGCCGTCGATCTACCGGGCCTCCTCGTTCTGGACGAGCTCGCCGACGTGGTTTTGCATTCGCACCGGCATCCTGATGATCGCGCTCGCCGTAATCTACGGCCTCGCCGCGCTGGCGGTGCGTGTGGGCGCGGAACTTCGGCCGCTCGCGCGGATGGGGCAGAGCTCGCTCTTCGTCTACTGGATCCACGTCGAGCTCGTGTACGGCTACGCGAGCTGGTTCTGGCGCCGCCGCCTGCCGCTGTGGGGAACGGCCCTCGCGTACGCCGCCTTTTGCGCGCTGATTTACGGGGCCGTCCGGTTGCGCGACCGCTTCGTCGAGACGCGGCGCACCCGCGCCCAGAGCGCCGGTCCGGCGCGACAAATCGTGACCGCCTGACGGCGACCGGGCGTAGAATCTGCGCATCGAACGTAGCGCAGCCCTGTAGGGCTGCCCGACCCGTGGCAGGCCTGAACGCCTGCGCTACTCGTAGTGTCCGGCTTTAGCCGGACCAGAGGAGAAACATCATGAATCGTCGCGAATTCGCCCGGCTGCTGGCTATCAGTGGCGCCGTCCCGTTCATCACGCCCGAGTTGACCTGGGCCAAGACGGCCAAGCTGCCGCCGACGCCGGCGTCGCCGGACGAGAAATTCTGGCTGAGCGTGCGCGATCAGTTCGTGATGCCGAAAGAGCTCACGATGCTCAACGCGGCGAATCTCTGCCCGTCCTCGGGACCCGTCCTCGAGACGATGTACCGCATGACGAAGGACATGGATCAGGATCCGTCGGCGGACAACCGTGTGAAGCTGGGCGACGGCCGCGAGAACACACGCAAGCTGCTCGCCGAGTTCCTGCGCGTCACGCCGGAAGACATCGTCATCACGCGCAACACCAGCGAGTCGAACAACTTCGTCTCGACCGGCATCGATCTCAAGGCCGGCGATGAAGTGCTGCTGACGGCGGACAACCATCCGAGCAACCACACCGCGTGGCAGGAGAAGGCGAAGCGCTTCGGCTTCACCGTGATCGATATCAAGACGCCGAATCCACATCCCGGCTTCGAGTACTACGTCGACGCGTTCGCCAAGGCGATCACGCCGCGGACGAAGGTCATCTCGTTTACGCATCAGACGAGCACGGTGGGCGACCTTTTTCCTGCGAAGGAGATCTGCAAGCTGGCGCGCGAGCGCGGCATCCTGACACTCGTCGACGGCGCGCAGTCGTTCGGCCTGATGGACGTCGATCTGAGCGACATGCAGCCCGACTTCTACAGCGGCAGCGCGCACAAGTGGGCGTGCGGGCCGAAAGAGAACGGCGTGCTGTACATCAACAAGAGCGCGCAGACGAAGATCTGGGCGAGCATCTTCAGCGCGTATCCCGGCCGCGTCGGCGTCTCGCGTACGTTCGAGGGCTTCGGCCAGCGCGACGAGCCGGCGATGATCGCGTTTGGCGAGGCGCTCAAGTTCCAGACGCAGATCGGGCGCGCCAACATCGAGAAACGGGCGCGCGAGCTCACGCAGAACCTGCTGGCGGGATTGCGCAAGATCGACGGCGTGAAGATCTGGACGAGCCCGGATCCGTCGCGCAGCGTCGCCGTGGTGTCGTTCCAGCCGGGCTCGCTCGACGCGCGCAAACTCGCGGCGGCGCTCTACCAGAAGGACCACATCGGCTGCGCGACGCGCGGCGGGCAGGATCGTCCGGGCATCCGCCTGTCGCCGCATTTCTACAACACGCACGCCGACATCGACCGGACGATCGCGGCGGTGAAGAAGTACATGGCCACCGGCGTCTGACGGCTACGTAAAGAAAGAACTTTACATCTAAAAGTCAACGGAGATAGGATGGCGGTCATGCCGACCGCCATCCTCGGTTCCCTGCGCCCCCCGTCCTCAAAGATCCACGGCCTCGCCGCGCGCGCCCGCCGGGCGGGCGCCCTCAGCTGCGGCTGGCTCGCGACGATGGAGCTGTTCCTGCGCCATCCGGACTACGGATGGCGGTTTCTGGTGGAAGCGCCGATCGTCGCGGAGGCGGCGCTGACCATCGCCCTGCTCCAAGATCTGGCGCCGGCGGCCCTGCGGTGGCCACTCGCGGCCGGCGCGCTCGCCACCGGCCTCCTGGGCTGGTGGGTCGTCGCCGAGGATCTCTCGCGGCCCGGTCTCCCGGCGAGACCCCATTTCGAAGGCTACCTGCTAATCATCGGCCTCGCCCTGATCGCGTACGGCGTGCTGACGATTGTCGCGATCCTTGGATTGAAGGGGCGCCCGGCATGACGACATTCGCCGATCGATCGCTCGAGGAGCAAATCGCGCAGTGGCGGGAGTCGGTGCGCCGCCGGCAGACCCTGCAGGATCCCGACCTGGAGCAGCTCGAAAGACAACTCCGCGACCACCTGCCCGCGCTCACCAAGGCCGGCCTGACGGAGGACGAAGCGTTCCTGATCGCGGTCAGGCGCATGGGCCATCTCGATGCGCGGTCACGCGAGTCGGCGGACACCGCGCGCGCCGAGACGTTCATCGTCCTGGGCCTTGCCGTTGCCGCGGCGTTGGCCGTCAAAGCGCCGGCGCTGTTCGGGCTTCGGCTCAGCCCTGATCAGGAAGTACCGCCGTTCTACTTCCGCAACGCGACTCTGTTCGTGTTCCCGCTGCTCGCCATCTTCCTCATGTGGAAGCGCGGGTGGAATGCCAGGAGCGCGCTCTGGATCGCGCTGCCCTTCGCCGCCGGGGCAGTGTTCGCCAACGTCTACCCGTGGGAGACCGTTGTCGTCGACAACGGACCCAAGGGCCGTGACACAGAGGTGCTGACGATCCTGCACCTGCCAATCGCGCTTTGGCTGGCCGTCGGATTCGCGTACGTCCGAGGACGCTGGTTCGCCGGCGGTGGACGCATGAACTTCGTCCGGTTCTCTGGCGAACTGGCGATCTACTACGTCCTCATCGCACTTGGCGGGGGCGTCGTCACCGCCTTTACGGCGATGTTGTTCCTGGCCATCGACGTGAAACCTGATTGGTTCATCGGGGGCTGGCTGATCCCGTGCGGGGCGGCGGGGGCCGTCATCATCGGATCCTGGCTGGTCGAAGCGAAACAGAGCGTCATCGAGAACATGGCCCCGGTGCTGACGAGGCTGTTCACGCCGCTGTTCACGCTGCTGCTCCTGGCGTTTCTGGTGACGATGGCGTGGACGGGCAACCCGATCAACGTGAAGCGGGAGGTCCTGATCGGCTTCGATCTTCTGCTGGCGGTCGTCGTCGGGCTGGTGCTGTACGCCGTCTCCGCGCGCGACCCTCAGGCGCCGCCCGGCTTCTTCGACGGCCTGCAACTGCTGCTCGTGGTCTGCGCGCTTGCGGTCGATGGAGTGGCGCTCGGCGCGATCGCCGCCCGCATCTCCGAGTTCGGCTTCACGCCCAACCGGGTGGCGGCCCTTGGCGAGAATCTCATTCTGCTCGTCAACCTGGCGTGGTCGGCCTGGGTCTACGCGTCCTTCCTGCGTCGCCGTGGCTCGTTTGCCGCCCTGGAGCGATGGCAGATCGCCTATCTGCCCGTGTACGCCGCATGGGCGGCGATCGTCGTGGTCGTATTTCCACCGCTATTTGGATTCAGGTGACATGAAGACATCTTTCTCTGTTCTCCTCCTCGCCTTCACAACTCCCGTCTTCGCACAAACGCCCGGACTGGACTCCATTGCCGGCGCCGGCGTTCTCGAGAAGCGCGCCGTCGGCATCGTGGCTGCCGTCGTGAAGGGGAAGGACACGCTGCTCGTCAACGCGTACGGCAAGGCCGACGTCGAAGGTGACGTGGCGATGACGGTGGACACCGTGCTCCCGATCGCTTCCGTCACCAAGCAGTTCACCGCCGTGGGGATCCTCCAGCTGCGCGATCAGGGGAAGCTCAGCCTCGACGATGACCTCACGAAGTGGCTGCCGGACTTCGAGACTCGCGGCAACAAGGTGACGTTGCGCCACCTCCTCGGTCACACCTCCGGCATCGTGGACATCACCGCGATAGCGGAGCTTCGCGCGATGCAGCTGATGAGAAACCCCACCGCGACTCGCGATGACGTCTACAAGATCATCAATCGCCAGCCGTTCCAGTTCCCGACAGGGACGATGCAGATCTACAGCAACACTGGCTTCTGGCTCCTCGGTCTCGTCATCGAGAAGGCGAGCGGGATGTCGTACGAGGACTACGTCGAGAAGAAGATTTTCGAGCCGCTGGGCATGTCGCGCTCGATGTACTGCAACAACTCGAAGAACGTCGCGCGCCGCGCCTACGGGTACGGCCTTCGGAGCGGCGCCCCCCGGCGCGGGCCGGAAATCGTGCACACGGGGACCTACGCCGCCGGCGCGCTCTGCTCAACAGCGGAGGACATGATCAGGTGGCTGCAGGCGCTGCACGGCGGCACGGTGCTCTCGCCGAAGTCGTACACCGAGATGATCACTCCGTCCACGCTGAACGACGGCACGCGTCTCCATTACTCCATGGGGCTCGTCATCGGCGAGGACAGTCACGGTCTCAGATACATCGGACATGGGGGCGGCGGTTTTGGTTTTTCGTCGCAAGCGAGGTGGTATCTCGACGCGCGCCTGGCCGTCGTGGTCCTGACGAACAGCGAACCCGACGAAATAACCATGGTGACCGAGAGTCTCGCGGCCGCGGTGCTGCCGGCGCCGCGCCCGGCTGGCCCGTTCACGGGCGATGCTTCATCGCTCGTCGGTACGTACAAGGGCCCTGGGGATCGCGGCGAGATGGTCGTCGCAGTGACACTGACGCCGCAGGGGATTGTGTTCTCCCTCGAAGGCGCCGCGGCGGGTCCGTTGTCGTGGATTGAAAGTTGGACGTTCCGGCGAAACAGCTCGCTTCTGACCTTTCGCCGGAGCGGGAATAACGGTCCGGCGACGGAACTGCGGTTCGACACGGGCGGTGACCACTTCATCCTCAAGCGGCAATAGTGCCCGTGTTCCGCCTGTGTTCCAGGGCCTACTCGCGCGCGGGCGCGATAGCCGCGGGTTCCTTCGGCAGCTTCGCGCGCCACTCGGCGGCCTTCTCCGGCTTGCCCCACGCCTCGTACAGACCGACGGCAACTTGAATCGCGGAGCGGACCATCGGACCGTTCTCGTCCGGCGCTCCGCGGTGAGCCGCATACGTGGCGAGCAGAAGGCGCTCAGCCTCGACGTGGCGGCGCAGGCCGATGTACATTCTCGCCAGCATGACCTCCGTCCTGGCAGTATCTGGATGGGCAGGGCCGAGCACGCGCCGTTTTCCGTCGATCGTACGGAGGAAAACGGCTTCCGCCTCGTCGAATCGCTTCAACCGATCGAGAATGGTGGCCAGATTGTGTTGGCTGCCGAGCGTGCGCGGCGCGTCGATGCCGAACAGCCGCCCGTGGACGTCAGCGGCCTGCTGGGCGAGCGGCAGCGCCTCGGCGTACCGCCGTTGCTTGATGTACATCCCCGACATGTTGTTGATCGTATTCAGCGTGAGCGGATCGTCGTTGCCGAGCACATGGCGCTGGTGTTCCAGCGCTGATCGAAGGAGACGGTCGGCCTCGTCGAAGCGCTCCTGTTCGAAGGCTGCCGTGGCCACGGCCATGTCGGCTTCCATCGTGAGCCTGGCGTCCGGTCCCAGGGCACGGCGCCTTCCGGCGGCCGCCTCGCGATAGGCAGCTTCCGCTTCGCTAAACCGGCCCTGGTAGTACCGTACTTCACCGACCGCGTACACGGTATCCAGCGTCTCCGGATCCTCGGGCCCGAGCACGCGGCGTTCGGTCTCGACGGCGCGCTGGAGCTGCGCGTCGGCGACCGTATAGAGGCCAAGCGACGTGTAGACGCCCCCTAACGCCTTCTGTAGCCGCGCCTGCACGGCGGGTTGACTGCTGAGCGTCCGCTCGATCTGCTGTGCGCCCGTGTCGAGGACCTCGCGAGCGGTGAGGGAATTGCCCCGTGCCTCAGTCGGGTCGGAGACGTTGAAGAGCCCGACGAGAAAGTCCGACACCTGCCTGGCCGACTCGGCCTCGCGGTTGGCACGGTCCCGTTCGCGCGCGATGCGCTGCGCCTGAACGGCCATCGTGGCCGCGAATGCGACCACCACGGCCACCAGCGCTGTCGCAGCGGTCACGCCGAGGCGGTGCCGGCGGACAAACTTGCGCACCCGATAGGCGGCGCCAGGCGGGCTCGCAAGAACGGGAACATTCTCGAGATGGCGGCGCAGGTCGGCCGCGAATTCCGACACCGATGCGTACCGGCGCGTCCGGTCCTTTTCCATCGCGCGCATCGTGATCCAATCCAGATCGCCGCGAAGATCCCGCGCCAGCTCTCGGCCAGTCCGTTCGGTCGCCCCGCTTGGGACCGCCAGCATGGTGACCTTGGTGCTGGGCTGAGGGGGCTCGATCTCCCGGATCGTGCGACGGATCTCGTCCAGCCCCTTCTCCCGCAACGCTTTGCCATCGAACGGCAGCACGCCGGTCAGCAGTTCGTACAAGACGACGCCAAGCGCGTAGACATCGGTCCGGGTATCGATGTCCAGGCCCGTCATCTCCGCCTGTTCCGGACTCATGTACTCCGGCGTGCCGATGAGCGCTCCCAGTTCTGTGTGCAGCGTGCGCTCGGTCAGGCGCTGCGTGATCGCCTTGGCGATGCCGAAATCGATGATCTTCGGGACCGGCCGATCGTCCTGAACGGTGACGAGGATGTTCGACGGCTTCAGGTCGCGATGAATAATCCCTTTTTGATGCGCGTGCTGGACACCATCGCACACCTGCAGAAACAAATCGATCCGATGCCGCAACGAGAGCTT
>Ga0315281_10009066_pt1 | contig 13835 bp, 11 predicted proteins | sample YL17G07_0_MG_FD_204540 | JGI IMG/M metagenome (GOLD analysis project Ga0315281, IMG submission 204540) | Sediment microbial communities from Yellowstone Lake, YNP, Wyoming, USA - YL17G07_0 | ecosystem: Environmental > Aquatic > Freshwater > Lake > Sediment | place: USA: Wyoming | collected...
TAAAGGTTTTTATTGATAACGAAGCTAAGGAGAAAATGATTAACCGTTTAGAAGAATTGGCGCAGGACGAAAGCAAAGCCTCTTCTTCTCTATCTCGCCAGCTACAAGATAGACTTAAAGAATTTGACAATAAATTAGAAATCCTCATTGATCTTTATATTGCCAAAGAAATAACCAGCGAAGAATATCAGCGAAAGAAGGCAAAATTACTTAACGAAAAGAAAGACTTGCAGGATAAAATTGGCGAGATAGAGAAAACCGGCGGCGGGTGGCTCGAACCGGCTCGTGAGTTTATAACTACTTGTAATCAAGCAGGTTCTGTCGCTTGGCAAAGAAAATTTTTGAGGTTTCGATTAACCTCAAAAATTCTCTTAATCTCCGAAGGCGAGTAAGGAAACCTTGCGCCCAAAAGAGATTTCTTGAAAATTCTCGGCTCGAACTTTAAAATTTTTGACCGAACCCTCTCATTTACAATAGAGTAGGAAAAGATTTCTTTTACAAAATCTTTGTCCCCTTCTTCAAACCGTACGTACCATTTTCTGGTATACGGCTTTCCTGTATAGTTGCCCCTTTGCAGGGAGTGTTATAGGTAATAGTTCTCGTAAATATACGAGACCTTGAGTTTTCAATTGCCGGTTGTATATCCTTTTGTTTTGATATACCAAGGCTTTCTTCTTCTCAAGGAATGAACGCAGCCTCATCCTTATCCACTCATCCAACCTTTGATATAGCGTTCTTACATTGCCATATCTGAAGTAATTGCCCCAGCCTCTTACAACAGGATTAAGATGTTGTATAATCATCTTAAATTTCTTCGGCTGCTGCCTTCTGGTTATATAGCGCACCTTGTCTTTAAAAGAGACAATACTTTTGTCTCTCGGGCGTATGTAGCCTGATTTAAACAGACAACCCAAGAATTCGAATCCGTCAAAGAAGCCATGAACTATTCTGGTCTTTTGTGGATGAAGTTTTAAGAGAAGCCTGTCCTCAAGTATCTGTTTTGATACCAGAAGAGCTCTTTCGGCTTTCCTTTTAAACTTAGCAAAGATTACGAAGTCATCGCAATACCTTACTAAACGATAGCCACGTCCTGCCATTACCTCATCGAAGTAATGAAGATAGACATTTGCCAAGAGAGGGCTTATCACCCCACCTTGCGGCACTCCTCCAACCGAAGGTAGTAACCTTGCTTCTCTCATCACGCCTGCTTTAAGGAATCTTTCTATAAGGTCAAGTAATGTACTGTCGGCTATTTCTTCTTTTAAGGCTTGCATGAGGAGCCTATGGTTGACTGTATCGAAGAAGGAACTTATGTCTGCATCAACTACCCAACGGTAGCCAGCAGCCATATGCTCTTTGCACTTTTGTATTGCCTGAAGTGCCCTTCGTTTAGGTCTATAACCGAAGCTTACCTCTTTAAACTTAGCCTCAAAGATGGGCTCAATTACCCTTTTGATAGCCTGCTGCACTACCCTATCCCTTATAGTAGGAATTCCCAGCGGACGCATATCAGAAGAATTTGGTTTAGGTATCAGGACACAACGTACCGCAGATGGGGCATATCGTCTTTCCTTAAGGAGCCTAGAGAGCTCTTTGAGATTTTGATTAAGATTTCCCTCAAATTGCTCTAAGGACTCCTTGTCTATACCCCAGCTACCTTTGTTTTCCTTAACCTCATACCAAGACTCCAAAAGATTAGGAAGGCTGTAAACCTTATCAATTAGCGAGTACCATTTTCTCTTCTTCATTGCTCCCTCTCCACCGAGTGGGTCTCTGCTTAGACTTTAAAGTTTATCAGTGTTTTTATTACGACTCTTCTAGGTTCCTTTCGGAATCCAATGGATAGTCTTTTTTTTTGCTTCGGGTAGAGGTAGCTTTCAAAAAATACCCCCTTCCGCACTCATGCGAATTAAAACCCTCTGATAAACTAAGTGCTAAACACGACCCCTTCCTACACAGCAGGAGCCCTTCACTCTGCCTTCATTACAAAGGCTTCTTCGCTACTACGGCTCCGTCTGACTTCTTGGATAACCCTTTAGAACTTCACTTCATCAGCTTATATCTAAAGGTTTAAATTATTATCCAAGACCTCCCACGGTCGCGTCTCCTTGTCTCCCATTCATCCCGCCTCTAATCACACCTATACCTTGCCAACTACTACTTCACCCAATCATTGCCAGTTAGCATATAAGCTTCCCCGTTTTTATGGCGGGTCGCTAAATATAAATGCCACCTCGAGTTCGTTGTAAACTACGGGCTGAATATTCGCATCACCACTCTTCAGATTCTGCCTCACAGCAGACACCCTGTGGTTAGCTACAACACCGAATTGGGTACGGTGTTGGTAGGACTTCAACCTATTAGCAAAGAGCGCTACGTGGCGCACATAGAAAAGCCCTTTTCTCTCATACCGAGAAAAGGGCTTAAAGCAAACTGGCTGCCCCCCATGGATTCGAACCATGATACCCAGGTCCAGAGCCTAGTGGCCTACCATTAGCCGAGAGGGCAATTATAATTTCTAAAGTCGATTAATTCTTTAAATCTATAAACCTCGCTTCTTTTGGCTAAGCGAATATAATTATGACCAAACTGCGGTTTGAACCCAAGTTTTACCAAAATATTATAAACATCTTCTCTTAACTGACTGCAATTATTTTTAAATTCTATATATTGCGCATAATTAATCTTGTCTTCCTGAAAACAACCATCTGTCTCAAATAATCCCTTTAAGCATCTAAGCATATATCTTTCATCTAGATTAATCCAAGAAGGAATTCCGACATTGTTTCTTATTTTGTCACCTGTTGGGAGAGCGAGCCTTTTGCTAATTTTGCATTGATATAAAGATACAACTACCGTATTCTCATTTTTCCGTTTAATTATTGATGGGTTTTTATAAAAAACCTTCTTTATAAGACCAGCTATATATTGTATATAAGTTGTATCTTGAGAATTACAAATTATCCTTAAATTATCTGTTCTTGGTTGTTTACATGGGTTGCCGTCGCCTAAAATTATCCCGATTAGTTCGGCAAAGTTTTCGTTTCTGATTAATTTTCTATAAATAACGCTTTTGGGCATGCCAGCCTTACATCCTATCTATCCATCTTTACTCTTAAAATTTAAAATATGAGCGCTCACGAACTTCGTAGGGTTTGCCGACTTATCAAGGGCTACATAATTTATGTATTCACCCTTGTTCACTTTCACTCACAAGGATCTCGCTAAATAAAAGTATATCCTGCTAAAAAGAGAAGGTCAAGGGTTTTGTTGCTAGCAGGGAATTTTTAGGGGGATTATTCGAAAAACATCGGTCTCAGGCCACATGCCGCATGTTTCATGTCGCAGGTTTCAGGTAGTTCTGAACTCACGGCTCCTAACTCATAACTAAATCACCTGGACTGCTCCTGTAGTGAGGGGCTGGTGCTCTCTTGCGCTCCCTCTAATACAAATTTTGTGAATTCCCCGTATATATCCATAGCCTTTGGATTCGCTGCAGGAAGGCCTATCTCAATCATTTTGATTAAAAGTTCTTGGGGGCTATCCTTAGGTATCCAAATAACTATGTAGCCAGTGCCAAATTGGGCAAACTCTACCTTGTAGAATAATTTAGTGAAATCTGCCGCCTCTTTTTTACTATTATCTATTGCAAATGGAAAATACATAATTGTTTCTGTGGGAGGGCTATCTATTTTAGAAAAATCAATAAACGAACCAATTTGATTCTGTATTAAATTTTTCAAGTTAGTTATGACTACCAGTTTCCTTTTCTCCGCTTCTTGGGCAGTATAAGTATTGGGGATATCAAAATATTGAACCAGGCCATCAAAATCAGAACTTTGGATCTCAGTTATTATTTGACGGCCGAAAGATTCTAATTTTTGGCCGCTTGATTGTGCAAAAGAAAAACTGACAAAACAAATTTGTATAATTAAAAAATAAAACGCCCTCATCAGCTCTTTTTTCTTCATCCTTCCTCCTTCGATGAGCAGACAATTTACGGAATCCGCCGAAGGCGGAGACGTAACTTATGGCCTGGCTTATTATACCACTTCCATTTTAAAATGGGCCATAAACAGGTAGACTTGCTCTGACTAAAAATTCAAACAGAGTAATGCCCCTAAACTATGGGATAAAAAAACTCCGTAATTTATTTACGGAGTTTTTATTTTATTCCATTGATAGAGAGCTATGTGATTTTTTTTATCCGCCTTCGCGCAGAAAACCCCAGGTGTGAACCTGGGGATGAATGCGTGTAGGTAGCGCTACGGCGGATGTCGTCTAAACAGCGAGAAGGCGGAATCCCCGCGCTTCGCTTATGCGTTGCAAAGCGGCGGGGCGGTCTTTAGGTACCACGGCTGTAAAGCCGTGGGGCTCCATATTTACCAAAGGTTTTCTTTTATCCAATTGTCTGTTTTTACTATGGCTGCCCATAGGTCCTGAGCGTCTTTTTTTACGCCTACTGCTGCGCCGCAAGCCACGCCTTTTGTTGTTTGACACCCGCTCGTCAGAATAAGAAAAGAAAGCAATACGCAAAACAAAATACACGTTTTCTTGGCCATAACCCTACTCCTTTTTTATCCACTTGCTTAATCTTTCTTTTGTACGTTCCTTACCTAAATAATATACCACCTCAAATAGCCCTGGTCCAATGGTTTTTCCGGTCAGCGCCACCCTAATCGGATGGATAAGCACCTTGGCCTCAATATTCAATTCTTTAACCATCTGGCGGAAGCTATCTTCAATAGCTGCCACATTAAACTCTTTTAATGCCTCTAGCCTCTGGATAAAGAGCGTAAACTCCCGCGAGAAGTCCCCAGATAAAAATTTCTCTTTTGCTTCCGGGTCCATATTCACTTCTTTAAGAAAAAAGGAATCCGCCCGATCCACAAAATCGCTCAAAGTAGTAAGCCGGCTCTGGAATAATTTTACTAAACTAACTACATAATTCCTATCAATCCTTCGAATCGCTTCGCTCGCTTGAGGATTGATGGTGAGCGGCTTCGCCAAAGGCGAACCAGTCGAACCATCAAAATTATTTTCCGGGATGTATTTTTTCTCAATGAGCATCGGCAATATAAGATCGGTGAGCCTCTCAGCATCCTCGCCTTTAAGGTATTGATTATTAATCCAGCCTAATTTCTTCAGGTCAAAGGTGGCTGCGGTTTTGTTTACATCTTTTATTTCAAAAAGCTTGGTAGCCTCATTAATATTCATTAATTCGCGATCTTCTCCGGGCGACCAGCTTAATAATAATAGATAATTAACCAAGGCCTCAGCTAAATAGCCCATGCGGCGGTAATCGCTGATAGCGGTGGCACCGGTCCTCTTGGAGAGCCGGCCACCTTCCATACCCATAATCAAAGGAAGGTGCGCAAAAAACGGGATACTAAAACCCAGTGCCTGATACATTAGAATCTGCTTGGGGGTATTGGAAATATGGTCATCGCCCCTGATCACATGAGTAATCTCCATGGTCGCATCATCCACTACGCAGGCAAAATTATAAGTGGGCGTACCGTCAGATTTAATCAATACTTGATCCTTGATTACCCTGGTGTCGAATTTAATTTCTCCGCGGATAAGGTCGCTAACCACTATCTCCTGCGGCGTTACTTTATAAATAACCGCTTCACCTCTGCCTTCGGTTTTCTCGATGTAAGCCTTCCCTTCCTTAAGCAGTTTTTCCGCGTGCTCTCGGTAAAGGTTTAACCTTTGACTCTGGTAATAAATCTCGTCCCAGTTAAATCCCAACCAGCGCAGGCTATTTAATATTTCATCCACATATTCAGGCCCTGAACGCACCTGATCGGTATCTTCTATGCGCAGGATGAACTTTCCATTTTTTGCCCGGGCGTAGAGCCAGTTAAAAAGCGCAGTGCGCCCGCCTCCGATATGTAAATAACCCGTGGGCGCAGGTGCGAAGCGAACCCTCACCATGGCTTATCTCCTTGTGAGCGTAGTCCTAAGGACAAAACGGACCCTGATCATTTCAATTTCATCCCCTCTTTTAATGCCTTTTGGTTAATTTCAATGAGATTTTTTTTATCGCTGGGGGCAATTTCGGAAATAACTTCCAGTATACTTTTTGCTTCTACAATATTTTTCTGAGCAACAAAACAACCCAGGGCGACCATGTTAGCTATTTTTATATTGCCTAAGTTTATTGCTATATCCGTAAAAGGGTATCTTAAGGTATGCGCATTTTTATAATCTCCGTCGGTAGCCAAAGAACTATTAATAATTAGCAGGCCTTTATTTCTTATCCGATTTTTGAATCTCTCGAGGGAAGGACCGTTCATAATAATTAAAGTGTCGGGTCGATCAATATAAGGCGAGCCGATTTCCTGATCAGATATAACGACCATACAATGCGCGGTCCCCCCGCGCACTTCAGCTCCATAAGAAGGTAGCCAGGTAACATATTTATTCTCTTTCATGACCGCTTCAGCCAGAACTTTACCTAAAAGCATAATCCCTTGGCCACCTGCACCGGCTATAATAATACGTTCTATCATATTTTAACTCATAAGCTCATAGCTCATAGTAAAAGATTAACCATGAACTACGAACTAAAAGTTATTTAATCCTTCCCAATGGAAATTCTTTTACCATTACCTCACGAATCCAATCCAATGCCTCTTTAGGCGAAAGATCCCAATACGTCGGACAAGGCGATAATACCTCAACTAAAGAAAATCCTATGTTATCGATTTGATTTTGAAATGCCTGTTTTATTGCCTTCTTGGTTTTGATAACTTCTTGCGGTGAATATAAAGATGTGCGTTCAATGTATTTTACGCCGGCAAGCGGGGATAACATCTCTGAAATCTTTAAAGGATAACCATGAAGCTGCGAACTCCTCCCCTCGGGCGTCGTAGCGGTCTTCTGGCCTAATAATGTAGTAGGCGCCATCTGTCCACCGGTCATACCATAAACCGCATTATTAATAAATATCACCGTAAGATTTTCTCCGCGATTAGCCGCATGTATGGTCTCATTTGTACCAATCGCGGCTAAATCTCCATCTCCTTGATAGGTAAACACAATATTCTCCGGCCTTACTCTTTTTATTCCCGTGGCTACAGCTAAAGCCCGGCCATGTGCTGCCTCAGAACAATCAAAATCCCAGTAATCATAGGCAACCACCGCACAACCCACGGGAGCAATACCAATAACCCGTTCTCTAATACCCAATTCATCTACTACTTCAGCAATTAGCCTGTGTGCAATGCCGTGCCCACAGCCGGCGCAATAGTGAGTGGATATATTTCTTAACGATTTGGGGTGACTAAAGATTTTTTCCATATTCTAACGCACTAAACGACTTATTTTTTTTATAATCTCCTCTTCGCTCGGTATTCCGCCACCAGCGCGACCCAAAAATTCTACCTTTGCCTTCCCATCCACCGCTAATCTGACATCTTCTAACATCTGGCCGTAAGACATTTCTATGACTAAAAAGACTCGGCCTGCTTTCGCGCTATGTGCTATGCGCTTAAATACATCTGCGGGGAAAGGCCAGAGCACTATCGGGCGAATCATGCCTACTTTCTTGCCTTCTGCTCTTAATTTACCCATCGCGCTCTTAACAATACGCGCCATTGTTCCATAAGCCACGACGATAATTTTAGCGTCATCTAAAAATAAACTTTCCCAGCGCTGTTCTTTTTGTTGTATAACCTTATATTTTTTCTGCAAGGTAAGATTAAACTTTTCCAAGTCGCCTTCTTTCAGGTAAAAAGATTTTATGATATTGGGGGTTCTTCCTTTACAACCCGTCAGCGCCCATGGTCTGGTTCGTGGTTCGTGGTTTCCGTCATGTGTTATGGCGGACCCGCCAAGATTTTTGGCGGGCGTGGTTCGTGGTTCGCCCGAGGAACGAGGAACGAGGAACGAGGAACGAATAGGTTCCATCATCTGCCCCAACATTCCATCACTTAAGATAATTACCGGGCTTCGATACTTATCTGCTAAATCAAAGGCCAGCGGCATGAAATCATATGCCTCCTGAACAGAAGACGGTACAAGCACTATAGAATGATAGTCTCCATGACCGCCGCTGCGCGTGGCCTGAAAATAATCTGATTGGGCAGGCCAAATGTTACCTAAGCCCGGGCCGCCTCGCATCACATTGACAATTACTGCTGGTAATTCTGCACCGGCGATGTATGAAATACCTTCTTGTTTAAGACTGATGCCGGGGCTTGAAGAAGAAGTCATTGCCCTTTCACCTGCTGCCGAAGCACCAAAGACCATATTTATCGCCGCTAACTCTGATTCTGCCTGGATAAATACTCCGCCAGCTTGCGGCATACGTTTTGCCATATAAGCAGGAATTTCATTCTGAGGGGTGATAGGATAACCCGCATAGAAACGACAACCTGCCTGGATGGCTCCTTCAGCCATTGCCTCATTACCACTCATTAAAACTTTAGCCATGTTTCGTTTACCGTGTACCGTGTACCGTTTACCGCATCAAACAGAACCGATTAGCTTAAACAACATACTTGTAATCCGTTTACAGTATGATATAGCCTTACTATAGTTTTGTGCGTTTATAGCTTTTTGCCTATGTAATATTATAAACATATTCACACATTCTCGGGCAGAATCTAAAGATATTCCGTAAAATCTTGCTTTTTCTTTAGGCGACTTCTTCCCGCTTCCTTCAGCGATATTATTGGAGATAGAAATCACCGCTCTTTTTAGGTTATCTCCCAAGCAACACTGTAAATCTCGGGGAATATCCTTGCATACATCAAATATAAAATCCAAGAATTCCAAGGCTACTTGGTATACTTCTAATCTCTCGAAATCAAAATGAAAATCAGGTTTATCCACTACGGTTAACGGTTAACGGTAAACGGTAAACGCAACATATATGTTTATTTATATACTGTAATGCAGCAATCCGGACAGATAATCGCACATAGCGCACAACCCAAACATTCGTCCGACTCTTGTAATTCTACGGCATTAACTCCCCGCTTATTTAATTTACTACCTTTCTTTATTATTCCCTTGGGGCAAAAACTAATGCAAAGTAGGCAACCTTTACACTTATCTTGATCTATAGTTATTTTGGCCATGCGGACTTAATCTTCTTAACTATTCCCTGTGCGGTTAACCCATATTTCTCTAATAAAATTTCTCTTTTACCATGCGGGATAAATTCGCCAGGTAATCCTAATCTTATTATTGGTTTATCTATTACTTCGCTAACCGCACTACCAAAGCCACCTTCTACAATACCATCTTCCAACGTAAAAATAGATTTTGTTTTTGCAGTAATTGCCTTAAACAAACTAATATCCAATGGCTTGACAAAGCGCGCATTAATTAAGGCGCCTTTTAACCCTTCTTTTTCTAATAATCCTATTACCTCAAAAGCAGGGATTACCATACTACCCAAAGCGATAATGACAAAATTCTTACCTTCCCTTAACACCTCGGCTTTCCCCAATTGGATTTTGGGACTGGGGACTGGGGACTGGGGACTGGGGACTTTATCCTTCGGATACCTTATCGCCACTGGCTGATTTAACCCTATCGCAAACTCAAGCATGGTTTCTAATTCTTGGCCATCCTTAGGAGCCATAATCACTAAATTAGGAATATGCCTTAAAAAAACGATATCAAAAATACCTTGATGGGTAGGGCCGTCTTCTCCTGCTATGCCCGCCCGGTCAATCGCAAAAATAACCCCCAGGTTTTGTAAAGCAACTTCTTCAATGATTTGATCGTAGGCCCTTTGTAAAAAGGTAGAATATATGGCCACCACTGGCTTAATGCCCTGCTTGCTCAAACCTGCAGCAAAACATACCGCATGCTCTTCGGCAATACCGACATCAAAAAATCTCTCTGGGTATAAATCCCGAAACTTATCCAAGCCTGTGCCTTCAGGCATAGCCGCGGTTATGGCCACAATTTTTTTATCTACCCTGGCTAACTCGTTTAATTTTTTGCTAAATACTTCGGTATAGGTCAGGGCTTCTGGTTTTTCTTTAGATAAAGCCTTTCCTGTTTCTATGTCAAATGGGCCTGCGCTGTGAAACCTTACCGGCTCGTTCTCTGCAGGAGGATAGCCTCTACCTTTCTTGGTAATCACATGCAGCAACCTCGGCCCTTTCATATTCAGGATATTTTTTAGGGTAGGAATTAAAAGGCTTAAGTTGTGTCCATCCAAAGGCCCAAAATAACGGAATCCTAATTCCTCAAACAAAATGCCCGGAACGAATAGTCCTTTTAAACCCTCTTCAAATTTATTCGCAATTTTGATGAGCCGGCTTCCTTTAGGGATGCGGGATTTCACGAAGTTATCCAAAGAATTGCGGAAGCGATTATATATAGGTAAAGAAATGAGTTTATTCAAATAAGTACTTAAGGCACCCACATTAGGAGCAATGCTTAGCTCGTTAGTATTTAAAATGATTAGTATATCTTTTTTTAGGTGTCCCGCGTTGTTCAGGCCTTCAAAACATAGGCCTCCACTTAGGGAACCATCGCCGATTATGGCTACGACTTTAAAATATTGCTCTAAAGAAAGACAGTCTCTGGCGCAGGCAAGGCCTAAAGCCAGGGATACGGCAGTTGAGCTATGCCCAGTAGTAAATGTATCGTAGGCAGATTCGTCCTTATAAGGGAAACCGCTTATGCCTTGATATTGACGCAAGCCGGAAAAATCTTTGTTTCTGCCCGTTAAGAGCTTATGGGCATAGGCCTGATGTCCGACATCAAAGATTATCTTGTCCTGAGGGCAATTCAAACAATAATGTAAGGCAATGATTAGTTCTACTGTCCCTAAGCTGGAGGCAAGATGTCCGCCGGTAGAAGAGACAACCTCAACCATCCTACGCCTAATCTCTTGGGCTAATTGCAGCAGTTGTTCTTGAGAAAGTTTTTTTAGGTCCTGGGGTGAATTTATCTGTTCTAATAGCATATTTTTCTTCAATGAGCACACAACTTACGGAATCCGCCGAAGGCGGAGACGTAAGTTGTAGCGGAGCGTCTGCGAATTGAAGCCACACAACTTAGCTTCACTTATGTTCTGCTTAAGTTGTGGCTTCATTTATTTTAGTTTCACCAACAGGCCTTAACTCAAACTCGCCTTTTTTATTCTTTACCAAGACATCGATCTTTTTCTTGGCATTCTCCAGCCTTTGCGAACATTGACGAGAAAGTTCAAGGCCTTCTTGATATTTCTTTAATGCCTCATCCAAAGATAAATCGCCTTTTTCTAAATCCTCAACAATCTTCTCCAGCTTCTTTAGCGCTTCTTCAAACTTTATTTCTGCCATTGCCTCGCCCCTTTCAGTCGCTCAAAGATTACAGAAAACGAATTACAGATAACAGATTTAAAGTCTTTATTCCTTGCGACTGTACTCTGTGCTCTGTAATCTGTTCTCTAGATTTCATTCTTCAAACTTGCTTAGCACCTGACTCAATATTTCTCCTTTGTGTAGTTTTGTCTTAACCATATCTCCTACTTTAATCGATTTCGCATCTTTCAAAATTGCGCTTTCCGGTATCTTAAAAGCGATGCTGTAACCGCGCGATAAAATATTCAAAGGGCTAAGGCTGGATAATTTCTCTGTGGCCCTAGTAAACTCTGACTGCCTTAACTTAATCAAATAGACCATGCGCACATAAATCTGTCGAGCTAAATCAAGCGCCCTGATTTTATACTGCTGGATTAAAATACAAGGATTAAGCAAAGCTAATTTTTTGGCAGTAGCATTATATCTACTGATATTTAATTCTAAGCTGTGTTCTATATTCAGGCCTAAGCGGTGGGCTAAATCATCTATGGTTTCTTGAAAACCTGTAGTTATATCTAAAAATAGCCGCTTAAGACCTCTCGTTAAATCATTTAATTTTTCTCTTAAGTCCTCTTTCTTAGGGGTGACCAATTCTGCTGCCACCGAAGGTGTAGGCGCACGCAAGTCAGCTACCAAGTCTGCTATCGTCCAATCCCGTTCATGTCCTACGGCTGAGATTATGGGTATCTTGGAATTATATATTGCGCGGGCAACTATCTCTTCATTAAATGCCCAGAGGTCTTCGATACTTCCGCCGCCCCGTCCGACAATCATTACCTCAATTTGTTCATCCTTGGCTAATTGTTCATTCAGGAGGTTGAAATCTTTTATGGCCTGGGCGATTTCTTCTTTGGCGCCCTCTCCTTGTACGCGCACGGGGTGAATAATAATGTGGATATCACTAAAACGCCTATCCAAAACCTTTAAAACATCCTTTATCGCTGCGCCAGAGAGAGAGGTAACTGCGCCAATCCGGGAAGGTAGATAAGGTATGGGCTTTTTATGCTCCGGCCTAAATAATCCTTCTTTTTCTAATTTCTGCTTTAACTGCTCAAGGGCTAATTGTAGGCTGCCGATTCCTTTGGGTTCAATTTTTTGCACATATAATTGATATTTACCGTCTTTTTCATAGACGCTAATTTTTCCAAAACAAATAATTTGCATCCCATCCTTAATTTCGAATTTTACCTCAGAGGCATAAGAATAAAACATCACGCATTTTAGAAGGCTCTGATTATCTTTTAAAGAAAAAAATACGGTGCCGGTGGAAATCTTGCTTATTCCCGAGACCTCTCCCTCTACCCAGACTTCACCAAAAGTATTCTCGAGAATTATCTTGATATCCTGGGTAATCTCGGAAATAGTGTAGATGTGTTTGGTTTTTTTAAAATCCGCGGGCTGTGCAAATAGGTCTTGTGTGGTCTTAGACATTAATTAAGCTATTCTTTCTTAGTCTCTGTAGCGTTAGTATTATTTGCATTATCTACAGGCGGACTTTCTTGAGTCTGGTTTGTTAACTCGCCCTCAACTGGCGGCATAATCACTTCGGGCTCCTTAGGTTTTGGCCTTAAGATAATCAGATTAACCGAATAAGGGCTTAGGCTTAATGTCTCTTCATATAAATCGGCGGGATTAATCTCTTTCTCCTCAACCGGGACGAATGCACAATCCTGGCTACAGGATGAATCTGTGCTGTATCTTTGATATAGATAATTTTCTTTTAGATTTTTAATCCCGATCTTTATATTACGCGCCAAAGAGTTAAATTTAGTCGACTTATCGCTTAGTTCTTTGGCTTTCTTTAAAACCGCCCTTGTCTTGTTAGTCAGGCGCGGGCGAGAAATATCTAAAAGGCCCTGCATAATCTTGGTTAAACTGTCGGACTTAATCAGGCCTAACACAGATTTTCTCTCTGCGCCATTTAGGCTGGCAATGGTTCGGGACAAATAATTCATCGCTATGTCAGGGTCGATATAATTATAAATGAGCAGGGCAATATGGCCTTTACCTCGGGTGGCGGCTAAGCCGACAAATTCATCTTTGAGTTTCTCTGAAGATACAAACATATCCTCTCCTAAATTAACCAGCATCCTAAACACATTGTATATCGACTTCGGCCCACCCTTATATTCAGGAGATTCGGAATCAAACCAAAAGATACCGGTATTCCTTACCACGCCTTCTTTATTATTCTGGAAATCTTCCAGAGAAAAATAGAGCTGGTAATTAAGGCCAGCCTCAAACATATTTTTTAAACGGGCCGGAATATAGCTGGCGCAAATAAAAGATGTTTCCTTTCTTCCGGGTAACACACTGGCACCTCGATCGTAATTCCATTCATCCACAATTAAGGGGGTATCCCGGTCAAAGCGAAAGTAAGTTAGCCAATCTCGGATAAGAGCTACGGGAGCCTTATTATAAACTGTGATCTCTTTTTCTGTTTTAGGATCAGCGGAAAACCCATGCCAAGTAATGAAATCTAAAGGCAGATGATTCCGATAACAGAATTTAATG
>Ga0315281_10009067_pt1 | contig 13834 bp, 13 predicted proteins | sample YL17G07_0_MG_FD_204540 | JGI IMG/M metagenome (GOLD analysis project Ga0315281, IMG submission 204540) | Sediment microbial communities from Yellowstone Lake, YNP, Wyoming, USA - YL17G07_0 | ecosystem: Environmental > Aquatic > Freshwater > Lake > Sediment | place: USA: Wyoming | collected...
AGGCTTTGCAACAGAAATAGTATGTCTTGTCCCCATGGGTACTAGTTGCCCTTGGTTTAGCAGCCACGGCACCATAAAGGACCCCTACCTTGCTTATCTCCATTTCCCTGCCACATACCGGGCATTTCACCTCCATACGTTCTTCAGTCATATTTTACCTCCTTCTAAACTTCCCTTCCTTTGCTGCGAGTGAAACGAAAGCCTCTGCCCAACAAGGTGTCCCCAATGCATGTAAGTGTGTATAAGCAGCAAACATATTTTTATATAAAACACCATCCCTTTTACCGTCAATCCCATGCCCTCGTCTTATTTGGTAAGCAAAATTAACACCATTCTTGAGAGATACTTTGGAATGATGAAATTCATGGCCTCGGATGGTCAACCCTATTGGGAAAAGGGGATTTTCATCCATGATTTCAGCCATCACATAGCCATGTCCTTCGGGCTTTTCAGAGACTTGAACCTCAGCGGGAATGGCTCCAACCATTTCATAAGATCGACCTTGCCAGTGGATCTTCTGGGATAAATACATGAGACCCGCACACTCAGCATAGACCGGAAGGCTAGCTTCAATCGCCTTGGCTATATCCTTTCGTAATCCACGGTTTTTTTCTAACTCTTTTAGGAAGAACTCAGGAAATCCACCTCCAATATAAAGCCCGTCAACTTCGGGTAACCGATCCTTGAACGAATTGATGAAGACGAGCTCAGCACCCTCGTTCACCAAAGCCTCAAGATTTTCCGGGTAATAGAAATTAAAAGCGCGGTCGCGTATAATTCCGATCCGAATTGCCTCGGACCTCTCCCTTTTCCCTTCATTGGTTCCCTTCAAAAAGGAAGGAGGGAGATCATGGGATGTGGTTTTGGAATTAGTCTTAAAACTCTGAGCGATCTTTAATATCTGATCCAGATCGAGTTGTGACTCGAGTTTACGACCGATACGTTCTACCGATAATTCTGCTTCACTGGATTCTGATGAAGGGATGAGGCCCAGGTGCCGTTCCATGATATAAAAATCCTGATCCTTCGGGATGCTTCCCACGACAGGTATCCCGCAATATTGTTCAACGGCATTTCTCAGCTTGTTTTCATGCCGGACCCCTGAAACATAATTGAGGAGGACACCGGCAATATTTATTTCTGGTTGGAAATGCTGATATCCCATCACCATCGCTGCGATGCTACTTGTCATTCTACTTGTATTCACCACCAGGACAACTGGAATGTTCAACAGACGAGCTATCTCCGCCGTCGTCCCTTGAGTATCCAAACCATCATAAAGTCCCATCGCTCCTTCAACAATAGCCAGATCAGCATTCTCGCAGGCCTGCTCAAAAGTTTGAATTAATTTTTCTTTGGGGACTAAGAAAAGATCCAGATTACGACAGCTTCTTCCTGCTGCAATCGTGAGCCATGACGGGTCGATGAAGTCGGGGCCTTTCTTAAAGGGTTGGATCGAAAAGCCTCGCTGTGTCAGCAATTTGCACAAGCCCAGCGTGATAATGGTTTTACCCGAGTGACCCTGGGGTGAAGAGATGAGAAGGCAGCCAAAGGTTCGATCACCGTGGACTAAACGATCACCTCTTGCCATGTTTATCAAGTCTCATGTTTACCGGGGAGAGCTATATAGGTGATACCGCCAAAGCTCCGATATTCAATCTTTCCTTCTTTCGCCAGTTCTGCAATGGCCTTATCAACGAGATGTTTGTCTTGTCCGACGGCCCTCGCTACTTCTTTATTCTTAGCCTGGCTGACCGTTCCCAAGTATTTGAGAACGCTCTCCTTGAGGTCTTCGTTCATTTTACCACCTTCCTTCTCACCTTCCAATCCCCCTTATCCCCCCTTTAGCAAAGGGGGGTAGGGGGGATGATTACCATTTGAACTGGGTCGTGGTTCTCCAGGTTTCCCTCGCGTAAGTAAAGTCATCTATGTGCTGCTCGGTAAAAGGGATGCTCGTCAAACGGAAGAATGCCTCCCAACCTATCCTCTCGATCCACTCGCCCATTCTCTCATATTTCCTTGCATTGGAGGCATAGATCTTGACGATCTTTTTAATGACATCGACAACTTCAGGCCATCGAGGCGGGTGATTGGGAAGATAGGGAACGATCAAACGGGAAAACATGGGGGGTTTTCTGGCATTAGACACTTTGCCTCCGGCATAAATGGCCACACCGTCACCTTCAGCGTCGGCAAGAGGCATAGCTGGACAGACGGTAAAACAATTTCCGCAGTACATACAGAGGTCTTCTCTGATGACCACACTTTTAATTTCTTTATCAGGATGGCGCCGAATAGCTCCGGTTGGACAAGAGCCTATGGTTGTCGGAATCTCACAAATGGCCCCCACCTTTTCATGGTCAACCTTTGGTACCTTGGTATGAACTCCGACAATAGCCAAATCTGAACAATGAATAGCACCACACATGTTGATACAGCAGGCCAATGAAACCCTCAGCTTACCCGGGAGTTTCATACTGGTGAAGTAACCATAGAGCTCGTCCATGAGTGCTTTGACAATCGGTGAACTATCGGTGGCCGCACTGTGGCAATGAGCCCATCCCTGGGTGTGAACAATATTGGAAATGGCGTTTCCCGTACCGCCCACCGGAAGGCCAATTTTCTTCGCCGCTTCAATGATGGGCTTCACATTCTTCTCATTTGGGGTCATGAATTCAATGTTATATCGACTGGTAAACCGAAGGTGCCCATCACAATACTGATCGGCAATATCACAAATATCCCTGATAAAATCGACACTGACTAGACGAGGCGACCCCACCCTGACTGTAAAGACCTCATCTCCTGTTTCAGAGACATGCCGCATGACACCAGGCTTTAAGATTTCATGATATCTCCACTTACCATAATTTTTCTTTATGACCTCAGGGAGCATCTCCTGGAAATTCGGGGGACCAATATCTGACTTTCCCATGATAACCTCCTCACATCGATTGCAGATTTTAGATCGCAGATTGCAGATTTTAAAATTCCGAAATCCCTGCCTACCGCAGGCAGGCGCATTCCGCATTCCGAAATTAGAAGAACACGTAAGGATTCGCCCTCGGTGCCTTAATCATTTGTGGAGTTGGCTTCACTCCAATTGCTTTAAGAAAGTTTCTCATTCCCAGCCTTTCGATCAGCTCCCCGACCCTCTCTCTCGTTCTTCCGTTTTCATCCCACCAATCCCATATTTTTCGGATGAGATCTTTGATCTCGGTATAGGGGGGTTCTATCTTCATAAAAGGAATAAGAACCGAAGAGAGCATTGCTCCTTTCAGGATGGGCGCTTTTCCACCGATAAGTATAGTGGCCCCTTTATCCACTCCAGGCCTGATCGCTTTTGTCATTTTATTGATACAATGCATACATCTGACACACTCTTGAGGAATCACTTTAAGTTTCTTCGTCTTTTCATCCCATTTGAGTGCGTTGGTTGGACATTTATCAACGATCAGTCCTTTGACATCAAAGCCAGCCTTCACATATTGCTTAACTGCTTTTTGATCAATCTTCAGACTGTCTTTCCACGTACCAATGATTGTAAAATCCGCCCTTGCGATAGCGGCCACACAATCATTTGGGCATCCTGAAATCTTGATCTTAAATTTATAGGGCCATCGTGGACGATGAATTTCATCTTGAAATTCCATCGTCAGATTGTGGACCAGATCTAGGGTATTGATATTCGTCCATTCACATCTGGCCGGTCCAATACAGGCCGTCGGCGTCCTGAGGGCTGAACCCGAACCCCCTAAGTCAAATCCCACTTCTGTTAATGCATCAAAAGAGGGCTGAAGGTTTGCTGTGGTTGTTCCTAAGAGAATAATGTCACCGGTAGACCCATGAAAATTGGTCAAACCGCTACCATACTTTTCCCAAACATCGCAAACCTTTCTTAGAGCTTTGGTGGTGTAAAACCAACCTGCAGGATGATTAACACGAAGGGTATGGAAGGATTCCACATTTGGGAAGAGATGTGGAACATCGCTATATCTTCCAATCACGCCTCCGCCATACCCGGTCACCCCGACGATTCCCCCATGCTTCCAGTGGGTTACTCTGTCGTTGAATGACAGTTCCTGCACCCCCAGAAGGTCCTTGGCTGCGGCATTCTTCTTGGCGGCCCGCTTTATTTCTTTCACATAGCTTGGCCAGGGGCCCTTTTCCAGTTCATCTGCTTTTGGAGTTTCATTTGCCATCGGTTTACCTCCTTAGGAATTCAAATACCGTTACAACATTTTCTTGATATTTTCGCAGATTTTTCTTTTTGAATAATTGATGAAACAATTTTTCTTAACATAATTTCTTCAGTCAAGCAAGTAATTCTGTTTTGAAAATAGCACTTGACCCACTTCTTTCTTTTTAGTATAGTCCTTTCCAAGATTTCCTTGTTGGGAACTTTTTCCAAAAGCATAATTATTCTTTAATGGCAATGAGTCATAGACTGGTCAAGGGAGGTGAGAAAGATATTCTAATTATTTTTAAAAAGTAAAATGGATGATGGTGGGAGTGCCTTTATTAGTTTACAGAATCAATAGATAGAAAGGAGGTTATGGGTATGGTTGAAAAAAAACAAGGGATTGATTGGACGACGCTTTGGAAGAAAGACGATTGGGTGTCGGTATGGATAGGATTCCTCATCCTAATCATCTTCATGGCCGGAGCCACTTTTAAACTTCCAGGATGGAAGTGGATGACAGGTGGAGCTTTCAATGAAAAAGTATCCGGCTGGAGTAGCAAGGTCGATGGCCTTACCAAGGAGGCAGACGCCAAAGGGGAGGAAGGGCTGAAGGCGAGTACTGTAGCGCTCAAAACAGCCCTCGACGCAATGGATAGAAAGGCAATTGGAGAGGGTGCAGGAAAGCTTGAGAAGGCGGTTAAGGATATAAAAGATAAGGATCTGGGCAAGAAGGCGGACAAGCTCGCTAAAGACATCAAAGGTGATGCGGGTGCAACAGTGGGGAAAGTCTTCTCGGGTGTTAATCTGTTAAAAGCTCTGTATCTCCTCATTGGTTTCTGGATTCTCGGATTGATCGGAATGGCCTTAATGGGAATGCCCATCGGTAAATTTACAGCAGGTTTCCCAATCGTATTCATCCTCTCAGCGCTGTCTTTCTTTGTTGCAGGGAATACGACAATTTCCTACTACGGACTTGAGGTCGTTTTTTGGGCATTACTCTTTGGCCTTTTCATCAGTAATGTCATCGGTGTACCGGAATGGCTCAAAACTGCTGTCAAAACAGAGTTCTTCATTAAAATAGGGCTTGTTCTCCTTGGGGCAGAGGTGGTCTTTACCACCATCGTAAAGGTGGGAGCCTATGGTATGGTGCAGGCCATCATTGTCATCCTTGCAGTTTTTTATGTCTGCTTCTGGATAGCAAAGAAGTTAGGCCTGGATGATGAATTTGCTTCTATTCTCGGGACCGCTGTCTCGATCTGTGGTGTCTCGGCTGCCATTGCTGCTGGAGGGGCTGTGAAAGGCGACCCCAAAAAGGTGAGCCATACGATCTCTCTGGTTCTCCTATGTGCTATTCCGATGCTGATCTTCCAGCCTATCATCGCAAAAGCTTTTGGGTGGGGACCAGCCATGACAGGAGCTTGGTTAGGTGGAACCATTGACACAACAGGTGCAGTGGTTGCTGCCGGCGCAATAGCGGGTCCACAAGCTATGTCGGTAGCCGTAGTCGTTAAGATGGCACAGAACGTTCTGATCGGGGCAGCTGCCTTTTTACTGGCAATCTGGTTCACTTTCAAGGGAAAGGAAGCTACGGAGAAGCCGGGTGCTATCGAGATATGGTTCAGGTTCCCAAAGTTTGTCGTGGGTTTCATTGTCGCTTCCATCATCTTCTCTTTCTTCTTGACAGAGGGGGGTGCGAAGGTTGTTACGGGTATCACAGCACCTTTAAGAGGATGGTGGTTCACGCTTGCGTTTCTGTGTATCGGGCTTGATACAAAGTTCAGCGAGCTTATAGCGATGGGTGGCGGAAGACCTGCAGCAGCCTTTCTGATTGCTCAGGCATTCAATATCCTTTGGACGTTGCTGCTCGCGTGGCTTATCTTCGGTGGAGTACTCTTTCCAATCCCAACTTTTTAGCTTCTGAAGATCCGAAAGGGCCTGGTAGCTACTTGCTGCCAGGCCTTTTTTTCGGACTTATCAGAATCCAAGGATTTTATGACACGTTTTACACGGCTCTGGAGGGCGCGGGAGGGTATTGCCGGGAGAACTTTTCAACTTCGGACTGTCCCAGAGGGAGAAGTATAACTCCTTAAAAGTTTTTTCCCTCTCCATAAAGTGGTATCTGAATTGCTCATAACTCCCTCGATTCCATATGTCAGAGAAAGGCTCTCTAAAGATGTTTCCAAAACTCACTTTCTCGGTCCAGTGCTCTTTCCCATAAAAGATTCGTTTGAAAGGTGAAGGGAGAGGTGGGTAGAGATAGACGCAGGGCGAAACTTCTCCCTCTGCCGAGATGTAAAGGTTTCCAAGGGGGTTCTCTTCACACACGGGTACGTCGACAGCGGACAGGTATGGTCTTTTAAGTCGAATGTTCAGCTTTCGTGCATTTGCCTCTGCCTGTCTGACGATTTCTTCGTACTCATTCTCACCGCTCTCCCATACAAATACCCTATTTTTTTCCTGCCAAACATTGATACAGTGACAGATGTTAGTGAGAACAACATCTTCAATTCCTGCTTCTTGAGCAAAGAGGGGAACCGAGGGAACCTCAGAGATATTGTCTTTGACCATGAGGAAGACGAGGTGCATTTTGGGCCGGAGCAGTCCCTGACGCTTTTTCTCTTCATGAAAGAGATGAATAACACGGAAGATGTCTAAGAGATGGGAGTTGACCCGGATGGCATCGTGCGTTTCAGGGGTTGTCCCAGAAATCGAAAAGCCCACAAAGTCAAGCCCTGCTTCAATGAGTTCGGCCACCCGGTTCTCCGTCAATCCCATCCCACTGGTGACGAATCCTACTTGAGGTCCTTCTTTCTTGACAAGTCTGATGCATTGAGAAAGATCCTTGTGAAGCAGGGACTCCCCCCAACCCTCGAGAACGACGGTCTCAACGTCATTCAGATAGGGAACAAGTTTTTTGAAATCCTCAAGAGCCATATCCTGGTATTGCCAGTCCGCGCTTTCCGTGCGAATACACATCCTGCATCGGAGAGGACATCGAGTCGTCAGTTCAATCTGCCATGCTGAAAAGGGTTTTCTCTTTTTTCTTCGCAGGAACTTTCCAAAAATCTTTTCAATCATTGAATTTATAGCTTCTGAAGAAGGGCCTCCAGATTCTCCTTTCTTGAGAGATGATAGAGGCAGAGAGCATAGGAAAGAAAGACCACTCCACCCCACTTCTTTTTAAAAAAAGTGACACCCGAATTAATCCCCAGGCCTAGGTTAATAAATTTTTTCCTCTCTATTTTTGCCTGTTTTATCATTTCGGAAACGAGAAGATCCGAGGCGCCGGGGACATAAAGGGTGTCGGAACTGAAATTAAACATATAGATGGCATAGTCCTTTGGTTTAAATTCTGCAATGTCAAAGGCAACAAGTTCACCTCTATTGTTTCTCGCATCAAAGACCCATGCCGTGGTAGATGAGGAGAGATAGTCACCGATTCTTTCAAAGATGAACCGGGTTGCTTCATCCACCGGATGAGTTTTTAGAAAGAATTCGATCAGCTTCTGGTGCTCCTTACCAAAGTCTCTACTTTTTTTCACAGAGAGTTCTCGGCCTGCCCGGCTTAACATATTCCTCAATTTTTGAGAGATGGAAAGATCTGAAAGGTCCAACCGGTAGTAATGGTCAGAGGGGGGATGAGGGCTATCGTTGAGGGAAGAGGGGATGGAGGGTGCGGTCAGAGAGACACTTTTCGGTTTGAGGCGTTTGACTGCATCCTCAAGAGCCTTTTCCATTCGTTTTTCCTCAAAAGGTTCTTTTAAAGGGTATCCAACGAAAATTAAATGGCCTTTCTTAGCATAGACGAGAAAGTCTTCGAAGAGAAACGGTTCTGTCTGTGAAATGGCGATCACGTAGTGGGGGATATGCTCCGGCACATAGGCGTGATCTTCAATATAATCCTGTTGCGCACCCGTGATCATAACTCTTCCTGAGTGACCAGGTATCCTTCATTGAGAAACATGTCCCGGATCCCTGGGATATGGGCGACGCCGACAAATGCAGCCGTCTTTCCCTCTTCAAAATAAACTTTCATCCTTTTAAAAAAAATGGGGTCGCGTTTCGCTATGATCGATTCGCAGCGAGTAGGAAATTCTCCTGTCATGGAGAAGAATTGCTGAATATCCCCTTGGAGGAAAGCCTTCGTGAAAACTTCTTTATGGACTCTCCAATTCTTAATGTGATTGAGATAGTTCACAATCCTTTCAAAAGGGATTCCGTCGAGGGCAGTCAGTTGGTCCTCGATGGTCTCAAGATATTCGATCTTTTTCTTGAGCTTCTCGGCGATGTGGAAGGCTTCTACATCCATCGAATGTTTCCAGTTTAAAAAGGCGGACCAGATGGTGAAGAAGGTCATCCAAGGACGGACGCCCTTCGTATGGATTTCCAAGAAATCTGAAGTCGTTGGATGGATGAGGTCCAGATAAGGGACCGCCGTGGTTTGGAGGCTTGATCGAGCACTTAAGAGTTTGTTAATTTCCACGATCACGTCGGGATGAAGGGCCTTGTAGAGGGATGGAGCATTTTCTCCCTTTTGACCATATTGGACCACTCTGGCCATGCTTTCCTCATCAAGGGGGCCTTCGAAAAGAACTGTTTCGACACCTTGAATCAGCTTGATAAGTGTTTTCTTAAAACGATAGGGGGAGAAATGGGCTGTTCCAACAAGGAAGGAAGTGTGCCCATCCTTCTCAACTCTCCATACTGTCCTCAAGGGTTTTTCCTTCCACCAGAAAAGATTCATTCCATCTCCCGTCCATTTCAGGATTGTTAAAGTTTCCCTTCAAGACTCTTGATCAGCGAGACCGTCCTCGTGTACCCATAATAACGCTCGCAGAATTCGTAGTTGAGGAATGGAATACCGCCCCACTTTTCCTTAAATCTTCGTATTCCTTCATTCACTCCCAGTCCGAGATTGACAGTGTTTTTCCCGTGTTCCCGTGTGAGTTTAATCATTTCGAGAAAAAGAAAATCCGAGGCATGAGACACATAATGTTTTTTTGAATGGGAACCAAGGACATAGGTGGAAAAATTCTTTGCCCCAAGTTCGACGACAAAAAAGGCACAAAGTTTCCCATTCTTATCCCGCGCGTTGAGAACGCATGAGGTTGACGAATGGGCAACGTAATCGGGCATGGCACGGTAAAGTTCTCTCAGCCTGGGTGGCAATTTTTCTCTCTTCAAGAGTTCTGAGATGAGCGCTTCATGTTCCTTAGAAATAGAGTGGCCCCTTTCGACGATTAATTCTTTGGAGGCTTTGTCAGCCACCCGTTGGAGAGAAGGCTTCAGTTTTGTCCGATTGAGGTCAAACTTGTAGTATTGGTCTGTTTGCCTCTCTTTACAGGATCCCTGAAGAGAAGGGGGGATATCAGGTCCGATGAACCAGAGGTACTCAGGTCGGAATGTTTCGACAGCTTGTTTCAAAACCCTCTCACATCTTTCCTGAGAAAAATTTCCTTCGAGTGGATACCCCACAAGGATAAGCCAGTTGTCCTTTACAAAAACCAAATGTTCCTCTTTGAGAAAGGGTTCACCTTTCGAAATGGGGACCATGAGGCTCAAAATGTGTTCTGGAACAAAGGCCCTTTCCAAAATATAGGCCTCATCTTCTGGATTAATCATCTTATTTTTCCTATCTTATAAGACTATTTTATCTCAGTTTTGTACAAATTTCACTGTCCTTTTATCTCCACAGCAAGATTCGTACTTCAAATAAGGAGTCCAACATGAGGAGGCTTTACATATTTTTTAGTGGATAGAAGATTCCTTCAGGCAGGAATAGACCTTTAGAAGGGACAGATTCTTTTAGGTTACAAAATAAGAATCACGACGCCGCAATATGGAAACCGTTATCTCGTTATAAAAAAGACCGATCCAAATGGCTGATCCCTTTATTATCTTGGTGGAGGCGGCGGCTTTGAAGAAATATCTTAAAATGCTTTAGAACCTACGTCCCTTTTCTTCATCTATATTTGTCCCAGGTTATGATCGCTTAATAAAGGCCTTAAAAGACGAAATTTACGTGGCCTTCAAAACGATACCGACTTTGATTCGTGTGCTACCCCAATAGCGATGAGTTCCTTTATGTCGCCCGCTTTCCCACCCAGATTTTACTGGTTGACATGCTCCATACGCCCTTCCTCTTAACAGATACTATTGGGGCTGATGGCGAACTCCCTTTTCAACCTTCAATAGATAATATAATCCACTTCTGAGCATCTTAGATTCTTTTCTTAGCCGATCATCCTGTAAATCAACCAACGCCGAAGCTATTTTGGCAAGAAGGTGAGCAATTGCGAGATGTTTGGGCATGGATATGAAATTTGAGGCCAACTCTGGAGCAGACTTTGCCAGATCGACGGCCCTACGATACCAAGGCTTGCCAGAATCGTGAATAATCTTTCTCAATTCTTCAAGTTCTGGATAGACCGTTGTCTCCACTAAGAAATTGGCGGCCTTTTGAACTTCGCCTAAATCCATATCTGACCTTATCGCTGAATTTAGATCTTTGGATAGCCTAAGCATTGCTAATCTGAAAGGTCTCACGTATTCCCTTGTTTGTTCTCGAAATTCCATAATTTCTTGAGGAGTTAATGCTTTCAATTTCGGAAGCACCATTTTTACACTTTCTATTGCAAGAATAACTGATAGCATCTTTGCATTGTTTTCAGGAGAGACATTCCCAAGTGCGGGTACAGGCAGCATTGGATTGTCATTTAAGAGCAAAAGCTCGTTTTTTACAGAATATACCAAGGCATTTGCTGGATAAGAAATCCAGCTTGGCCCATTTACCCCAGCTTCCTTTTCTCCTGGCAGCCCTTTCGCAAATCCCATAGGAGGCGTAGGAGTGAAACCAGGAGGTGGTGGGCCAAAGATAAGCTCCTCAAGCAACATGGTGAGTTCTTAAGTTCCCTCTTCCAGAATTCCGCACCACCCGAATTCACCTGTAAACACGCAAAAGTCTTTCAAGTATTTATTGTGCAAAGCAAAAACCATGCAGTTAATTAATTGAGCATCTTCTATGTTCCTTACTCCGAGTAACCGAATTCCTCTCTATCTCCTTTCTTGCTTCGACTTCATCAATCCCACTCTTGGGCATATAGACCCCCGGGAAATAGATCTTATCGAATATGAAGGACAGGACAGTTAATGTTTCTAAGGAAAAGGAACTGGTTGCGAATAATAAACGGCTTCAAACCCACTATTCATAAATGCTCCTAAGAATCAGAGGTCGATTATGTAACTTCAGACGATGTCATATTTGAAAGAATCAAGTTCGAATTAAAGTTCTATTTATTTTTCTGGATGGATCAACCTGAATACCTTATATCCATTGGTAAAAAGTTGCGAATCAAACATAAATTCTCCCTTTCCAACTATTGTAATGGACATCTTACTCTCCACTGTTTGCGTTACATCAAATTTCTTATATGCCTCGTAAACTGAGGATTCCCCAGGGACGATCTTCTCTTCCCAAATTTTTGTGAAAAACTTCTCACCAAATGATTTCGAAGCTATTGTATATTGCACTTTGAAACCTTGGAATTCATCAATTTCAAAATCTTCAACATGCTTTTCTATTTTGTCATAGACCACTAATGCACAAGGTTGGGAGTGTTGTTCAACATATCTCCTTGCAGTCGCTTCGAATGAAGTACCGTATTTACCAGCCAAATCAGTTATGGCATCACACCCCAAGGGATAGGAGTTTGCCTCATCCGCAAAATGATCAATTTGGAAAATGAGATTCGCAGCTAATTTGTTGGCTTCGGCCTCAAGCCTTAACTTGGTAAAATAACTTAGGTCTTCGATACTACAGAGATAAAATTTTTCAACATGCTCTGGAAGAACATAGTGACCTATTTCATGAAGTGTACTGAATATAGTCTGGTTCCTGTGGAGTGGTCTATGCGTTGCAATTAATCTATCTTGGTAGCTCAATACCGCTCTAATATCCCGTTTCTCAGTAATTTCTGGTAAAAAATCCAATTCCTTCATAAAATCAAAGCTCAATTGTTTCAAACCCAAATAGCCCAGTATTTCGCCCACGTCTGTTGGGATTTTTCCTTTCGTACCACTTGCTTGAAGTAAGCCTTCTACAACGTCTTCAATTGTTAAGTTTAAGTTCTCCGCAATTATTTTTTCGACCCTTGGCATAGTGCAATCACTTGTCCTTCCTTTCAAAAAGCTTTTGCCCCAGCTTGGTGATTTCCAAAGATGAGACATCCTTTGAGTGTGCTGCAAACTTCATTTCTGGTTCCTCAGACTCATGCAATCTTTTTTCTCTTAGCCTCGATAAGTAGTCCACCGCCTGTTTAACCCTTTCCTTTTTTTGAAGCTCACTCAACTTATCTCTGGTAGCACATCTAATTAATGTGTCCATAGACTTTGTCTGGATCGAAGCTCCATTTTCCCATCTGCAATAAGTCTTGTTACCAATGCCCAGGAAAGCAGCCATTTGTTCTTGCGTGTAACCCAGTTTTTTTCTGATTTCTTTCAATTCAGAAGGAGTAAGTAAGCCGACAGCTTCATACTTTGCATCACTTATCTGTCTCATGGCATCATCGTCAAATATTTTTTCACCGCATGCGTCACACTCATCCCATGAGATGTTTCCAACCCTCAATTCCTTCTTTTCTGCTCCGCATTTGACCTCCGTAACAAATTCCCCCTGTCTTGAAACAAGCGTGCCTTTATCGCAGATAGGACACCTAATTGAATTTTCCCTCGCATTACCCATCTTATCCTCCTTTCCGAGGCACATGGGCCGAAATGACGATCAACCTTTCGCCTCCCTTCCCTCCCCATAACTGGACTTTGACATAGTAACGTTTTTCCTCTATAACGGGCAGCATCTCAAATATCACTTCCCCCGTATGAGGTGGGTTTCGTGTTATACTTTTATTGACCTCCTCCCCCTCTTCTATATGAGACACAATGGCATCCAAAATGTCGTCAGGTGTCAAATCCTCGTTAAGAACGTCAATGGCCGCTTTTTCAGTCCATTTCACCAGTCTTTTTTTTGCAAGAGTCGAGATTCTTTCTAATACGTTGACGTTCTTTTCGACTGTGCTGATTGACACCGCATAACCGCCTATCATTGAATTCTATTACATATATACAGAAAAATCAATGCATGTCAAGTGCTTTTTATCACTTTATTGACATCTGGCATTGACATTTAGCGGATATGGGCAGTCAAAATTGCGAGGGCAGGATGTCAATTGAAACGTGTGGCATGGTGGGAGATCAATGAAACGAAAAGCTTTTGTGGGAAAGCGTTTGGAAAGCGAATTTTTGAGGAGGTCAAAAAGAAAAAGCCCTTAAAATTAAAGGGCTTTCTCTTTTCAAAATGGTGGAGGCGGCGGGAATCGAACCCACTTTTAGAACTTTAACGCATTGTTATCATTCATCTATTTTTAAAATTTTTTTATCCAGCGACGGCCCAGCGACGCTTCAGCGACGGTCCGTGACAATAATTCTTATTCGCAGTAAGGGCTCGTTTACCCTGTTCTCGAAGATTACTTCCGAGACTGTCGAAAAAGCTACCTGAAACTTTTTTCTTCCCAAACTCTTATCATAAATGGATGGTTTTTTTAGTTTTGTCTTAAAGAATTCATTTGTCAAATAACTAAAAATGTGGTATTTCTT
>Ga0315281_10009068_pt1 | contig 13834 bp, 10 predicted proteins | sample YL17G07_0_MG_FD_204540 | JGI IMG/M metagenome (GOLD analysis project Ga0315281, IMG submission 204540) | Sediment microbial communities from Yellowstone Lake, YNP, Wyoming, USA - YL17G07_0 | ecosystem: Environmental > Aquatic > Freshwater > Lake > Sediment | place: USA: Wyoming | collected...
GTTTTTTTCCCAAGGACCAGAAATTTTTCAAGCTCTTCCGGCAGGACGCGGCCAACCTCAAGGTCGGCGTCCTGGCCCTCCAGGAGCTCGTCAATAACTACGAGGAAGTCGAAAAGAAGTACCAGCACATCAAGGACATCGAGCACCAGGGGGACATGATCACCCACGAGATCTTCACCAAGCTCCGGGAGACCTTCATCACGCCCCTGGACCGGGAGGACATCCACGGCCTGGCCAGCGGCCTGGACGACGTCCTGGACTGCATCGAGGGCGTGGCCAGCCGGATGAACTACTTCAAGGTCCCGAAGCCGACCACGGAGATGAAGAAGCTCGTCGACATCCTCAGCCAGGCCGTCCACCAGATCTCCGAGGCCCTCGACAACCTCGAGACCCTGGGCCGTGTCGACGCCTTCTGCAAGCAGATCAACCTTCTCGAATATGAAGCCGACGTCGTCTGCCGGGAGGCCATCGCCGACCTCTTCGAAAAAACCCAGAGGGTCGACCAGCTCAAGGACCTCATCAAGCTCAAGGAGATCTACGGCCGGCTGGAGATCGCGGCGGACCGCTGCGAGGACGTGGCCAACATCATCGAGGGCATCATCGTCAAGACCAGCTGAGTTTCATGCCCGCCGCGAGCCTGCTGTTCGTCATTTTCATCATCCTCGTCGCGCTGGCGTTCGACTTCACCAACGGCATGCACGACGCAGCCAATTCCATCGCCACGATCGTTTCGACCCAGGTCCTGACCCCGCGGCAGGCCGTCGTCTGGGCGGCCGTTTTCAATTTTGTCGCCTTCCTGATCTTCGGGACCGCCGTAGCGCATACGATCGGGGCCGGGATGATCAACCTGGCCATCGTAACGCCCTCCGTCATCTTCGCCGGGCTCGTCGGGGCCATCTGCTGGAATCTCCTGACGTGGCTCCTCGGATTGCCGACAAGCTCTTCCCACGCCCTCATCGGCGGCTACGCCGGCGCCGCGATCGTCAAGGCCGGGCCGGGCGTCATCATCGTCCAGGGCTGGGTCAAGACGATCATCTTCATTTTCCTGGCGCCGGTCCTGGGCATGGCCCTCGGCGTCGTCTTCATCTGGATCACGGTCTGGATCGTCCGGAAGAAGCATCCGGCCAAAATCAACCGCGCCTTCCGGCGGCTCCAGCTCATCTCGGCCGGCCTCTACAGCCTCGGCCACGGCGGCAACGACGCGCAGAAAACGATGGGCATTATCGCCAGCCTCGTCTATTCGGCCGGTTGGGTGAAAGAATTCCACATCTCCCTTTGGATCGTCCTCAGCGCGCATGCCGCGATCGCCATGGGGACGCTGTCCGGCGGCTGGCGGATCGTCAAGACCATGGGCCAGAAGATCACCAAGCTCCGCCCGATCGACGGCTTCTGCGCCGAGACGGCGAGCGCGATGAGCATTTTCCTGGCCACGCATATGGGCGTTCCCGTCAGCACAACCCATGTCATCACGGGCGCCATCTCCGGCGTCGGGGCCACCAAGCGCTTGTCCGCTGTCCGGTGGGGCGTCACCCTCAAGATCGTCTGGGCCTGGATCTTCACCATCCCGGGGGCAGCCCTGATCGGCGCCGGGTTCTTTTTCCTCCTCCGCCTCCTAATTCGGTGACACACAACTAAATACCGAAATTATTCCTGGTCATTTCCCGAACAACTTTCGCTGTACACGTTAATATTCAAATCGGCCGTTACAATTCAAGTCAGGAAAAACGGGCCATTCGGCGAATTTCGGTATTTAGTTATGTGTCACCGAAATTGACAGGGGGCGGGGATTGGGCTACATTCTGGGCTCGATGCGGTTTCTCGTGGCCTGTCTCGTCATTCTGGGGCTCCTGCCTCCCCTCGCCGCCGCGGCGGACAGCGGCGCGGACCTCGCCCGGCTGCTTCCCGGCGAAGTCGCCGGCTGGAAGCCCGCCGGCGGGGACAGGACCTTCACCCGCGAAAACATCTTCGACTATATGGACGGCGCGGGCGAGATTTACCTGGCGTTCGGCTTCCGGCAGGTGCTCGTCCGGGAATACGTCGACGCGGCCAACTCTCCGCTGGTCGCAGAAATCTATGACATGACCACCTCGGCCGATGCCTACGGCATTTTCTCGAGCGACCGGGACGGCGAGCAGGTCCGGGTCGGCCGGGAGGCCCTGTACGGCGGCGGGCTCCTCCGCTTTTGGAAAGGGTCTTATTTCGTAAGGCTCCTGGCCGAAAAGGAAACCGCTGAAACGCGGAGCGTCCTCACGGGCCTCGGCCTCAAGGTTGCCGCGGCCATCCCCGTGGAGGGGACGAAACCGGTCCTCCTCGATTGTCTTCCCCCGGCGCATCTGGAAAAGAGGAGCGTTCGCTATTTCCATAAGCAGGTGTCCCTCAACAACATGTACTACCTGGCCGACGAGAACGTCCTCCTTCTGGACGAGGGGACCGAGGTGGCCCTCGGCCAATACCGGGAGGACTGGGGAAAGGCCATGCTGCTCGTCTGCCGGTACCGGACGGCCGCCGACGCCCGCCGCGCCTATGTGACTTTCGGTAAGTCCTATTTTTCCGTCAAAATTGACCCCCGGTCAGGGACGGCCATAGAGCAGATCGACCACGGAGAGTTCGCCGGCGCCCGTCTCGCCGGCGCGTTCCTCGTCCTCGTGTTCGAATCTCCCGACAAGAAGAGGTGCGAATCGCTCCTGCGGGCCGCTGAATCGAAAATCCAGGAGGTATTCCCATGGAAAAAAGCCCCCGTGGACAAAAAGGCATGATTACCCGCCGGAGCTTCATGAAGGGAGCGGCCTACGGGTCGCTCGGATTGGTCGCCGGGCTGCACAAGCTCGCTCCGGGCGCGGCCGCCGCCGGGCTTCAGCCGGAGGCGTTCGCCGCCGCCGACCCTCTGGCCCGTGTCGTCCTCGTCCGCGAGGAGGCCGCGGTCGACGCCGCGCACGCCGTCAACCCGAAAATCGTGGCGGCGATGGTGGACCGGGCCGTCATGGCCCTGGCCGGCGACGAGGACCCCTTAAGAGCCTGGGGCCGCTTCGTCAAGCGCGAGGATACGGTCGGCGTCAAGATCACCCGCTGCGAATGGATGCGCGTCCACACCGAGCAGGCCGTCGTCGACGCCGTCCTGGCCCGGCTCGACGCCCTCGGCGTCCCGAAAGAGCGTGTCCATGCCATGGACGCCGGCCTGCCCGTCAAGGACTGCTCGGTCCTGATCAACGTGCCGTCCATCAAGGTCCATTCCCTGACCGGCATCGCCTGTTCCATAAAGAACTACATCAACTTCTCGAGCAAGCCGAGCGCTTATCATTTCAACGGCAACACGAAGCTCGCCGAAACCTTCCTGCTTCCCGATGTGAAGGGCAAGACGCGGCTGATCATCGTGGACGCCCTGAGGCCCTATTTCGGTCCCGGCCCCCAGATCAACCCCCTGCACCGCTGGGACTACAAGGGCATCATGGCCGCGACGGACCCGGTCGCCGTGGACACCACGGCCCTCAAGCTCTGCGAGGAAAAGCGGAGATTGTTCAAGAACGGCGAGGACTGGCCCATCACCCCCCCGCCCAGGTTCCTGGCCGCGGCCGACACGGACTACAGGCTCGGAACGAGCGACCCGGCGAAAATCAGGGTCGAGAAGCTGGGCTGGACCGGGGAGATTCTGATCGGAGCCTGAGGCCGCGCCGCTGCCAGGCTTCTAACCAGCAGACCGGGGCCGGGTTTTGTTCCAAACCCTACTTGTTCCCCGAACGTTCGGCGGGGGCGCACATCGTCAGCAGGGCTGGACGGTTGAAAATCCGGACGGGAGTGAACTCTAGGGTCGCGGGAAGCCAGATCGTGTAAGTGTCGATCTTGATGTAGTCCGGGGGCTTCGGTTGTGGCGGGGGAGTGCCGCCCCCAGGATTATTGGCCGGTTTGGGGCCACTTTTGAGAACGCCTTTGGTGCCGATCGCGACGAGCTTGCCGTTCTTGTCGTAGATCCCGCAGTCGCCGATGATGCCGATTTCCCCGAAAGTGACCTGCCCCTTCCCCGTCTTCTGGAAGCCCTTGATCTCGAAAACGCACCCCTCCGGGCCTCTAAGCCTGAACTGCTGCGGCCCGGTCTGTTCAAGGGCCGTTCCCTTCGGTACGGTCAGGACTTTGGTGTCGGCCAGAGCCGCCCCGGAGAACGCCAGGAGAACGAGAAACGGAAGGACGAATGACAGGAAGGAAGACCTTTTCATGATTCCCTCCTCCTCGACGGAGAATTCCCCATTCCCTAATATCAATATAGGTCCCGGGCGGCGGTTGTCAAGCCCGGCAAACCGGCGCGGCCGCGAGGAACGAAGGCCTTGATTCGAGAGCCTGGCCTGGTTTATTTTAGGGAGGCCCCTCCCGGAAAACCAGGTTGGGAAGATCATTCGAGGAGGACCCCCGACATGACCGAACCATCCCCCGCCCCCGCCGCCGCACCGCAGAAATTCCCGGCCACGTTCTGGACGGCCAACTCCATCGAAATATTCGAACGGGCCGCCTATTACGCCATGGCCTCGTTCATGGTCATCTACCTGAAAGAGACGCTGGGCATGACGCCGTCCTTCGCTACCTTTCTCAACGGCAGCCTCCTCTGGGGAATCATCTACTTTCTGCCCATCCTGTCCGGGACGCTGGCCGACAAGTATGGTTACCGGAAAACCCTGTCGTACGCGTTCGTGATGATCGCCCTCGGGTACCTCATCATCGGGAACGTCCAGAGGTTCTGGCCCGGCCTGGCCGGCGGGGCCGCCGGAGGGGCCGTGGATTTCACGCTTCCCATCGTGCTCGGCATCTGCCTGATCGGAATCGGCGGCTCCATCGTCAAGCCCTGCATCGCGGGGACGGTCCAGAAGACCGCCGGGCTCCGGGCGACCCTGGCCTTCGGCATCTTCTATATGGTCATCAACATCGGGTCGATCACCGGGCGGACCGTCTCCTATTTCGTCCGGACCAAGCTCGGCATCCCGGCGATTTTCCAGTACCCCTCGACGATCTTCGCCGTGATCGGCCTCCTCATCGTCCTCTGGATGTATAAGGAACCCCAGTTCGTCAGCGACGGCCGCAAGGACGGCCAGCAGGTCCAGAAGCGCACCCTGGGCCAGGCCCTCCTGGGCATCTTCATCGTCCTCCGCAATCTCCGGTTCGTCTTCCTCATCATCGTCCTGGGTCTTTTCTGGTTCCTCTACATCCAGCTCTACAACCTCATGCCCCTCTTCATGCGCTACGTCGACCCGAATGCCCCCATGGATCTCTACACCATGGCCAACCCGATCATGATCGTCAGTTTCCAGCTCCTCATCACCCGGCTGGCCAAGAGGTGGCGGCCCGTCAAGTCCATTATGTTCGGCGCCATCGTCGTGACGGCCGGAATGCTGCTGAACGTCCTTCCGCCGCTTCTCTTCGGGGACATCACCCGCATGGTCAACCTGGGGATCGCCATCCCCATCGCCGGGATTTTCATCATCGTTTCGATCGCGGCCATGGCCGTGGGCGAGATGATGGCCTCGCCGCGCATCTACGAGTACATCGGGGCCATCGCCCCCAAGGGACAGGAGGGGCTTTACCTCGGCTACCAGAGCCTGCCCATCGCCCTGGCCAGCATCATCGGCGGCCCGATCGGAGGGCGCCTGTTCGAGACCTACATCAACACGCCCCTCAAGGAGGGCCGGACGGTGAACACCGTGCCGATGTGGCTGATTATCGTGGGGATAGGGATCGTGTCGATCGTCGGGCTTCTTGTCTATGACAAGGTGCTGGTCAAGTCGAGGAAAGAGGTGACGGAGGCCGCCTGAGGCGGGGGGCTACTTGCGCTGGCGCGGGAGCGTCCCCGGATCGCACGGCTCGTCCTCATCGTAGTTGCGGGCCATCTCGGCGTGAGGGGCCGTCGTGCAAAACGGGAGGGGCTCCATTTCCCGGCCACAGCAGATGGGGACGGCCTGGCCCTTCTCAACCGAGACTTCCTTTTTGCAGATCGAACAGGAATATTTGACGGCTTCGCTCATGTCCCTCTCCTCTCGTCGCGGATCAATTCCGGATGACCCTATTTTAGCACCGCCGGGAGACGCCATCAAGACCTGGCCGGGGGGGAGAGAAGAAGATCCGGGCGGCGTCGTCAAATGGGAGAGGAGGGATGCGTCCCCCGGAGGGCCGGCGGCGTTTGACCCCCGGGGAAGCCCTGTGATAATGGTAGGACGACGCGTTCCCCGCGACTGGAAAATGGAGAAGAGCATGCCCCATCTCAAACCCGACACCCTCAGAAAAAGAGGGACCTCATTCCTGGCCGTGCTGGCCCTCGCCGTTGCGGTTATTCCGCCGTCCGGATGCACCCGCGCCAAGCCGAAACCTGAACTCACGTGCGCCCTCGTCGAACTCCGGCCGAATGGGGGCACCAAATACTATGACGCTGTCGTCCAGGTGTCGAAGATCACCCTGCAGGACCCGCTCAAGGAACAATTCCAGATTCTGACCCCGACGTCATCCTTCGATCTCTCCTCGCTGAAATTCACCGTCGACGGCCAGGATCCCTCCCGGCTCGAAGCCGGCGACACCTTCGTCATCCCCCTGAAACGCCCCGACTGGAAATTCTCCGTCATGGACGGGGATAAGGAGTACTGCGCCGAAAGCTTTTGGGACCGTCTCCCCGTCGCCGACCGCTTCCACCCCACGAAGACCGAGGCCATGGACGTGGCCCGGAGCCTCGAAATCATCAACGAGCGCGGCGTGCTCAAACCCGTCCCGACGTCGCTCCCGCCGGAATGGCAGCTCGTCGATGAGAAAACCGCGGAAGCGGACAATCCGGTCAGCTCGGAGGTCTTTCAGAAGACGCGGGGCGGCCGGATCGTGGAACAAGTCGAGGTCCAATACGCCCTCCTCTCTGAAGAGGAAAAGGCCCAGCTGGCCTCGAGCTCCCCGGCCGAGTTTCTTTCCACCTGGTCGGAATGCGCCAAGAAGGGCGGGACTCTCGCCGATATCGCCGGACACTCGGCCATCGCCTGCGACCTCGAGGGGGCCGGGGACTTCGGCTGGACCTACCGGTATTTCTATATCAGCGCGAACATGGTCGTCGCGGTCGACGTCCAGTCCGACCCGGAGGAGCTCGGCAAGACCGCACAGGAAAAAGAGCAGGAACGCCGGACGGAGCAGATCTTCCTGCGCTACGGGTACGGGCCCGTGGGCAAGGAGGAATGGCAGGTCATGATCGAGGTCCGCATGAACAGGTCCGGCGCCTTCCACAAAAGGTCAAGGGCCGGGGAAACCGTCGACAAGGAGTTCAAGGTCAGCGAGGAGGAATTCGCGGCCATCGAAAAAACCCTCGCGGACAACCAGTTCATGTCCCTCGAGTCCAGGTCGGCGGCCGGCCCCGGATTGGAGTCTTTCCTCGCCGTCCGCTCCCTGAGCGGGGCCCGGACCGTCAACATGAAAAACGTCCGCGTGCCGGCCTTTGATGAGATCGCGGGCACGGTCCGCCGGATCGTCCTGCCCAAGGTGGATGAGAATGGGATGCAGCCGACAACCCGCTGACCGGCGCCGAAGGGGGACGGTGCCTTCCGCCGCCCTGGTCTTCGTCGTCCTCTGGGGAGTCTCCTTGTGCCGAAAGCCCGCTCCTCCCGACACCGCGACGGTCGGCCCGGCCGGGCCGAACCGGACAGTCGTGCCCACGAACCAGGTCGTCAGGCCGGCCGGGATGCAGATTCCGCTCCCCGGACTCCGCCCCCAGGCCCTGGCCCTCTCCCCGGACGGGCGGCTCCTGGCGGTTTCCGGCAAGACGAGCGAGCTCGTCATCCTCGACCCGGCGACCGGCGAAATCCGCGAGCGGGTGGATCTCCCCTCGGAGGCGCTCAGGGAGACCCTGCCCGAAATCCCCTCCCCCAATCTCCTCGAGCCGGACGTCAAGGGGCAGTTGAGCTACACGGGCCTGGTCTTCTCGCCCGACGGGCGCCGCCTTTACCTCAGCAATGTCAACGGCAGCATCAAGGCCTTCTCGGTCGGGCCCGACGGCGGCGTCCGCCCGTCGCATTCCCTCTCCCTCCCGGCCGCCAACGCCCCGCGCCGGGAAGAGGAGATCCCGGCCGGCCTGGCCGTTTCTCCCGACGGCCGCAAGCTTTTTGTGTGCGGCAATCTGTCGAACCGCCTGCTCGAGATCGACCCCGAGACCGGGCTGGTGTTCCGGACGATCGACGTGGGCGTGGCTCCTTACGACATCGTCCTCGCCGGCGGCAAGGCCTACGTGAGCAACTGGGGCGGCCGACGGCCCGGGCCCGGGGACCTCACCGGCCCGGCCGGCCGGGGCACGGAAGTCCGGGTCGACGCCGCGAGGCGCATCGCCTCCGAGGGCTCGGTGAGCGTCGTGGACCTCGCGGCCGGCGCCGTGGTCAAGGACATCCTGACGCATCTTCATGCCTCGGCCCTCGCGCTCTCCCCTGATGCGCGGTATATCGTTTGCGCCAACGCCGCGAGCGACAATCTGAGCGTGATCGACGCGCGGAATGACGAAGTCGTCGAAACGATCTGGGCCAAGGCAAATCCGGCCGACCTGTTCGGCGCTTCGCCGAACGCCCTGGCCTTCTCGCCCGACGGAAAGACGCTCTACGCCGCGAACGGCACGCAAAACGCCGTGGCCGTCATCCGCTTCAGCCCCGGCGACCGTTCTTCCAAGCTTGCCGGGCTCATCCCCGCGGGCTGGTTCCCCGGCGCCGTCGTCTTTGACGCGCGGCGGGGCGGCCTGGTCGTCGCCAATATCAAGGGGCACGCCGTCGAGCCGAGGGCCGACAAATCAACGGGCGGGACGGGCTTCAATTCCCACCAGTACTACGGCTCGGTGTCCCTGATCCCTGTCCCGAATTCGCCCGAGCTCAAGCGCATGACCGCGGCTGTCTACGAAAATTATCACCGCGACCGGATCAAGCAGTCCTTGGCCAAACCGAGGAGCGGCCGACGGCCGCGGCCGGTGCCGGAGCGGATCGGCGAGCCCAGCGTGTTCAAGCACGTCGTCTACGTCATCAAGGAAAACCGGACATACGACCAAATCCTGGGGGACATCCCCGCCGGAAACGGCGATCCGTCGCTCGTCCTCTTCGGCGAGCGGGTAACCCCCAACCAGCACAAGTTGGTCCGCGAATTCGCCCTTCTCGACAACACCTACTGCAGCAGCATCCTCAGCGCCGACGGCCACCAGTGGTCGACGACGGCCTTCGGGACCGATTACCTGGAGAAATCCTTCGCCGGATGGCCGCGGAGCTACCCCGACGGGATGGGCCCGGACGAAATCGACGCCCTGGCCTACGCGCCGAGCGGCTTCATCTGGGACAACGCCCTGGCGCACGGGGTGTCGATTTGGAACTTCGGCGAATTCATGATGCACGCCTGCGGCTGGAAGGACAAGGGCCGCAAGGACGACCCGGAATGGAAGGATTACTGGGACGAATTCCTTCACGGCCGCGGCGACGTGGTCATCGGGAGCGTTCCCGGGATCGAGACCGTCCGGGCCTTTTCCCCCGCGGACACGGTCGGGTGGAACATGGAGGTCCCGGACGTCTGGCGAGCGCGCTACATCACGAAGCAGATCGCGTCCTGGGACCGGGAGGGCCGGATGCCCCAGCTCATCCTGATCTGCCTGCCCGACGACCATACAAGCGGGACCCGGGAGGGCTCCCCGGTCCCCGAAGCGTGCGCCGCCGACAACGACCTGGCCTTCGGGCGCATCGTCGAGGCATTCAGCCGGAGCCGGTTCTGGAAGGAGACAGTCATCTTCGGCATCGAGGACGACCCGCAGAACGGCTTCGACCATGTCAGCGGCTACCGGACGACGGCCTACTGTGTGAGTCCCTACACCAAGCGCGGCGCGGTCGTCCGCACGCAATACAACACGACGAGCCTCGTCCGGACGATGGAGCAGATCCTCGGCTTGCCGCCGATGAACCAGTTCGACGCTTCGGCGACGCCGATGTTCGACTGCTTCACGGAGACGCCGGATCTCCGGCCCTTCGGAGCCGTTCCGAACCTGGTGCCGCTCGACACGATGAACCCGCCCGCGAAAAAGATCGCCGACGCCCTGCTGCGCCGGAACGCCCTCCTCTCCGCCCGGCTCAACTTCCGGAAAGTGGACGCCTGTCCCGAAGACGTGCTCAACCGCATCCTCTGGCACGCCGTCAAGGGCAGCGCCGCGCCCTACCCGGGCTGGGCCGTAACGGCCGTCCCGGACGACGACGATAGATGAGCCCGTCCAAGGCGGGCCGTCGGGAAAATCTCGCATGAAGTCGGCAGGCCTTAATCGGGGTGGATATCCCAGGCCGCCAGGCCGCAGGGACGGCGGACCGTCCTTGTCCAGGGTCGGAGAGTCCGGAGCCGGTTATTCCCTGCGGCGGCCATCCCGATCCTCCTTTTCTCCTTCGCGTCTCGGGTCAATTCGCTCTCCTGTCGACGCGGGGGGCGGACGAGCGCTCCCCGTGAATGGAATCAACCGGCCGCGGGAAAACGACGAAGCCATCCTTTTCACGCCCGAATTCCACCGGACGACCCTCACGGGCCCCGGCGGCATTGAGGCCGTCCTGATCGACGGGCTCGTCGTATCGGTGCACGACGGAGAGGGCAGCCGGCCGATCCCGGAAAACGGGTTCGTAGTTTCCGCGGCCGGAAAGGCGGCGGCCTGGGTCCGCGAACATCTCCGGCCGGGCGGCCGCGCCGAGGTCAGGAGCGAGGCGGCCATGGTGATCAAAGGTCGCGTCGTCAACTCACCCTCCGACCCGACGGGCGAACGTCCTCTGGGCGACGCCCTCCTCGTCTTTCTCCGGCCGCCCGCGGCCCGCGCGGATTGACGGCCGGCGGCCACCCTTGATATAGTCATGGGCCCATGGCCATCGGCCTGCATCATCACTCCCGGGAGGAAACCCCATGACCCGACGTTCTTCGAGCATCCGGCCCGTCCTGATCCTCGGCATATGCATTTTGGCGGCGGCGGCGAGCCTCGTTCTCGCTTCGGCCAAAAAGCCTCTCTCCTACGACGCCTATGACGGTTGGCGGTCGATCCAGGGGACTCAACTCACGCGCGACGGCCAGTGGCTCGTCTATGCCCTGGTCCCCCAGGACGGCGACGGCGAGATCGTCGCCCTCAACCTGAAGACCGGCCGGGAATTCCGCTCGCCCCGCGGCAAGCAGGCCATGGTCACTGTGGACGGTAAGTTCGTGGCGTTCGCGATCGCCCCGCTCAAGGCCGACGTGGACAAAGCCAAAAAAGACAAGAAAAAACCCGACGAGCAGCCCAAGCCGGGCCTCGGCATCATGAACCTGGCCACGGGCGAGGTCGCGACGGTCGACCGCGTCAAGAGCTTCAAGGTCCCGGAGGAATCCGGCGCCGCGATCGCCTACCTCCTGGAGCCGCCCGTCAAGACCCCGGACGAGAAAAAGGCCGACGAGAAGAAAGAAGAAGCCAAGAAGGCGCCCGAGGCGAAAAAAGAAGAGCCGAAGAAGCCCGAGCCCAAGGCGGAGGAAGCCAAGGACGAGAAGAAAAAAGAGGAAAAGAAAAAGGAGCCCGGCACGGACCTCGTCATCCGCGACCTCGGGACCAGCCAGGACACCAAGATCGCCGAGGTCGTCGAGTACATCTGGGCGAAAAACGGGGCGTGGCTGGCCTACGGCGTCTCGTCGAAGACACCCGAGAACGACGGGGCGTTCGCCCGGGAAACGGCCTCCGGGAAGACCGTGGCGCTGCTCAAAGGACTCGGCAACTACCAGGGCTTCGCCTTCGACGAGAAGGGCGGACAGCTGGCGTTCACCAGTGACCGGGACGACTATAAAGCGGACAAATCGGCCTCCAGGCTCTATTACTGGGCCCCGGCGGCGATCAAGCTCCCCCCCGCCGACGGGGCCGCCTGGGAGCTCATGCCCGGCCGGGCCAAGAATTTCCCGGCCGGAATGGCCGTGAGTGACAACGGGAAGCTCAGTTTTTCGAAGGACGGCGGCCGGCTCTTTTTCGGCATCGCCCCGGCGCCCAAGCCGGAGCCGAAGGACGCGCCGGAGCCGGTCAAAGTGGACATCTGGAATTGGAAGGACCCCTTTCTCCAGCCCATGCAGAAGGCCCAGGCCGACGACGAGAAGAAGCGAAGCTTGATGTGCGTCGTTCATTTCGGCCCCAAGGAGAAGACGTTTGTCCGGCTGGCGACGGATGACCTGCCGGAAATCACCCTCTCGGATGACGCCAAGCTGGCCGTCGGCAACTCGGACGTCCCCTATCGCCAGCTCGTGTCCTGGGACCAGGGCTACGATGACGTTTATCTCGTGAGCCTGGCCGACGGCTCGAGGAAAAAGATCCTGGAGAAATCGCCGCGCGGCGCCGCCATTTCCCCCGGCGGAAAGTACCTCCTCTATTTTCAGGATGGCGACCGCAATTACTACGCGTACCGCGTCGCGGACGGAAAGACGTTCAACCTGACCGCCAAGCTCGGCGTCGGCCTGGTCGACGAGACCTGGGACACGCCGAACGACCCATCACCCTACGGCACCGGCGGCTGGACGGACGGGGACGCGTCGGTCCTCATTTACGACCGCTACGACATCTGGGAAATCACCCCGGACGGCGTCAAGGCCCGGATGGTCACGAACGGCATGGGCCGGCGGGACAAGCTCGTCTTCCGGTATGTCAATCTCGACCCGGAGCAAAAGACCGTCCCGGCCAAGCAACCCATCATCCTGACGACGACGAACGACGTGACCAAAGCGTCGGGGGCTTACCGCGTAACGCTGGCCGCCCCATCGGGTCCGGAGAAACTGGTCATGTTCGACAAGCTTTTCGGCGGGCTGCGCAAGGCCAAGAACGCCGGGGTCTACGCCTTCACGCTCCAGCGGTTCGACGAGTTTCCGAACCTCTGGGTGAGCGAAGGAGACTTCGCCGCCGCGCGCAAGGTCAGCGACGCCAATCCCCAGCAGGCGGATTACCTCTGGGGCAAGGCCGAGCTCATCGATTACACCAACGCCGACGGCGTCACCCTGCCGGCCGTCCTCATCAAGCCGGACGATTTCGATCCGTCGAAAAAATACCCGCTCATGGTCTACATCTACGAGACCATGGCCGAGGGCCTCCACCGGTATTACGCGCCGGGACCGGGGACGAACATCAATTTCACGCGCTACGTGAGCAACGGCTACGTCATGCTCATGCCGGACATCATCTACGAGTCCGGTTACCCGGGGCCGAGCTCCCTCAAGTGCGTCATCCCGGCCGTCGAAAAGGTCCTGGGCCTCGGCTATATCGACCCGAAGCGGGTCGGCATCCAGGGCCACAGCTGGGGCGGCTACGAAATAAGCTACATGATCACCCAGACCAGCATCTTCGCTGCCGTCGAGGCGGGCGCGTCCGTGGTCAATATGACGAGCGCCTTCGGCGGCATCCGCTGGGGCACGGGCATGTCGCGGGCCTTCCAGTACGAGAAGACGCAGAGCCGGATCGGGGCCCCGCTTTGGACGCGGGCCCTCCAGTTCCTCGAGAACTCGCCCCTCTTCTGGGTCGAGCGGGTGAAGACGCCCTACCTCACGATCCACAATGACGAGGACGACGCGGTGCCCTGGTACCAGGGGATCGAGTTTTTTTCGGCGCTCCGTCACCTCGGGAAAGAGGCCTATATGTTCAACTTCAACGGCGAGAAGCACGGCCTCCGGGAGCGCGAGAACCAGAAGTACTGGACCGTCTATCTGGACGAGTTCTTCGACTGCTATCTGCTCGGGAAGCCGCGGCCGGAGTGGATGGACAAGGGCGTCCCGTACCTCGAGCGCGGCAAGCGCGACGTGAACGCGCTCTACAAGAAGGCCGAGGAAAAGAAATAGAGGTCCAAAGGAGTGCCCA
>Ga0315281_10009069_pt1 | contig 13833 bp, 12 predicted proteins | sample YL17G07_0_MG_FD_204540 | JGI IMG/M metagenome (GOLD analysis project Ga0315281, IMG submission 204540) | Sediment microbial communities from Yellowstone Lake, YNP, Wyoming, USA - YL17G07_0 | ecosystem: Environmental > Aquatic > Freshwater > Lake > Sediment | place: USA: Wyoming | collected...
GTCCACCAGGACGCCCAGCGCCTCCAGGTTCAGCCGCAGCAGGTCTCGCGTGCGCGCATGGGGGTCCACGGCGAGCACCCGCACCCCTGCCAGGGGTTTGGACGCCGGTGCGGCGCCGTGGCCGGGCGGCAGCGGCACGGTAAAGCGGAACGTGCTGCCCCGGCCCGGCTGGCTCTCCAGAACGATGCGGCCGCCCATCTGCTCCACCAATTCCTTGGAGATCGCCAGCCCGAGACCGGTTCCGCCGAAGCGCCGGGCGATGGAGCCTTCGGCCTGCACATAGTTCTTGAAGAGCAGTTGCTGGCTCTCGGGAGGAATGCCAACGCCCGTGTCGCGCACGACAAAGGCGATGCCGGAATTCGGGGCGGGCTCGGCCGTCAGGGTCACCGCGCCCGATTCGGTGAACTTGACCGCGTTCCCCATCAGATTGAGCAAGACTTGGCGCAGCCGGGCCGGGTCGCCCTGAACTTGGCTGGGCAGGCCGGGATGCGCGTGACAGGCCATCTCCACGCCCTTCAGGTGGGCCTGTGGCGCCAGGGTCTTGGTGACATCCTCCACCAGGGTCAGCGGATCGAAGTCCAGCCGCTCCAAGGTCATGTGCTCCGCCTCGATCTTGGACAAGTCGAGGATATTGCTCACCAGTTCCAGCAGGTTGTTGGCGCCCTCGCGGACATTGCGCAAGTACTCCTTGCGTTCCTCCTCGCTGGTGTAAAGGCCCTCGTCGATCAGGCGGATGAAGCCCAGGATGGCATTGAGGGGGGTGCGCAGTTCGTGGCTCATGCTGGCCAGAAACTCGCCCTTGATTTGCACGGAGCGGCGGGCCTCGTCGCGCTGCCCGATCAACCGCTCCCGCTCTGCGACGTCCCGGGGCGCGTCCTCGGCCAGCAGCATCAGGGTCGCGGGGTTGTCCGCGCCCCCGGACAAGGGAGCCAGGAGCAGCCGCAGCCGCCGCGTACCCTCTCCCTGCGGAAGCTCGGCGTCCCAGGCGCGGGCTTGTCCCGTCTCCCGTACCTGGGCAGCCCAATGCGCCAGCCTGAAGGAGCTCAGCTCCGGCAGCGTGAACGCGTTCCATCCGGAAGCGGGGGCGCCGCCGGGAAACACGAGCGCCTGGAATCCCGCGTCCGCGTGGACAACGGCGCCGTCGGGGGCGCAACAAAGCGCGCCCACCCGATGATCTCCGCCGCCTTCCGCTCGATCGTCTGCGCTTTTCGCCATGCGATGTTCCAGCAACTCGCCTCCAGTCCGCCCGAACCCGATTCCTCCGCGCGAGGACGCACCGCGCTTCCAGACGAGTGTATGTCATTCCTGCCCAGCGGGGCCAGCGTTAGTGTTCCAGAAATTCCTTGCGGGCCACAACGACGAACAAGCGCCCGGGATACTTGCTGTGCCCGGCCAGCCATTCCGCCTCCGGCCCGGCGCCCCAGAACAAGTCGGCGCGCCCGTGGCCGCGAATCGCGCCGCCGATATCCTGCACCAGCATGAAGCGGCGCAGGGGTTGGGTGAGGCTGGGCTGGCCCATGACCGGCACTTCCGTCATCACGTAGGCGATGCTGCCCGGCGGCAGCAGACGCTGATCGGCGGCGAGCGAGCGGCCCGGCGTCAACGGCAGGCGCAGGTTGCCCAGGGGCGCCTGCGCTTCATCCAGCGAGCGGAAGAACACGTAGCTCGGATTGGAGTTCAGCAAGGCGGGCACGGCCTCGGGGTGCTGGGCAAGGTAGCCCCGGATGGATTGGAGCGTCACGTCTTCGCGCTTCAGCAGTTCGCGCCGAATCATTTCGGCTCCCAGCGAGCGGTAGGCATGGCCGTTGCTGCCGTCGTAACCGACCCGCAGCGTTCTTCCGTCCGGCAGAACAACCCGTCCCGAACCCTGGATCTGGAGAAAGAACAGGTCCACTTCATTGACGTAGACCAGCGGCTTGGCCACGCCCTTGAGCTTTTGCCGCCCCTGAATGTCCCGGCGGGTAAAATAGGGAACCAAGCGCCCCCCTTCCACCCGGCCCATCAGCCGGCGGCTCGGCAGGTCGCGCCCAAACTGATCGAGCGCGACCTCCACCAGGTCCGGCGGACGCGCATAGATGGGCGTGTCGAATTCGCCTTCAGGGGCCTCCCGGCCCTGGATGATCGGCTCGTAGTATCCGGTGAACAGGTTCTCGCCAGATTCCGCAATGGACTCGAAGACCAGGAACTTGCGCTGGAACTGGCGGCGGAAGGACTCCGGATCGAGCGGCTCCTGCCTCAAAGCCTGGAACAGTTCCAACGAGCGCACCATCTCCAGGGGGGTGTAAGTGAGGTCGCCGAATGGGATCGGGGTTTCGGCCGGCAGGGAACGGTAGTACCCCTTGGACTGCTCCAGCGCGGCATCCAGGTCTGCCTGGGAGCCGTCGTCGCTGAACGGCACGGGTGCGAAAGTGCGCAGGGGCACCAAGCCCCGCCGCGGCGCCGCGCAAGAGGTTGCCAGCAGGGCGACCGCCAACGCCAGCACGGTCAGGCCCCGGGCGCCGGGTGCGCGCCGCGGCCATGCACCGGCCGCCGGCCTTGCGAGTGGGCGGGCCTGCACCCGGCTCCGATGGGCGGGGCACCCGCCGTTGCGGCAGATACGCGGCCCTGTTAAACTGAAGTCCGCCCGCAGCGGCCAGGGCCAAGGGATTGAACGCATGATTTCCGATCCGGGAATGCGCGAGACGATTCCGCCGGTTGCCCGAGCGCCCGCGCCGGCACCTGAAGCCGAATAGGCGGGGCGAATTTCATAGCGCCCCCGGGAACGACCCCAACAGGCCGGCCGCACTGCCCCGCCGCCAGCGGTTCAATTGGATTAACTCTATTGAGCAACCTTATCGGCGTCAACCAAGCCCAGCCGGGCGGAAGAGGAGCGCGGGGAGTCCGCCCCGCCCCGTCCCATTGGGGCCGCACCCGCGCGGTGTCCTGCCTGGGCTTGCTGACCGCCGCGGCCCTGCTGCTCGGCGCGACCTGGCCCGGCCAGTCGCGTGGGGAGGACGCGGGTACCGGTTGGGTACGCCACAGCGTGCCGGTGGAAGGCGAACTGGGCGATGTGCTGACCGTGGATCTGAACCACGACGGCATGCAGGACTTGGTCGTGCTGGAGTTGGACCGGTCCAGGCGGGGCGCCCCGGCCCGCCTGGTGGTGTACCTGCAGAGCGCGGCCGGGTTCCAGTTGGTAGCCTCCGCAACGGAAACCCTGCCGGAAGGTTTGACGCTGGTCACCGCCGGGCAGTTCCTGCAGGGGGCGGGCGTGGCCTTGCTCACCCCCGAGGGCGTCGAGGTGCGCATCTGGCGCGAGGGCCGCTTTCGGCCCCTGCCGGGCATGAGCCTGCCCATGGAAAGCCTCTTCACCAAGGCCGGTGGCGAGCCGCGGGCTTCACTGCCCTGGGCGGTGGATCTCAACGGTGACGGCAAGAGCGAGCTGGTCGTGCCGCGGCTGGATGGGTTCAACGTCCTGCGCCAGGATGCCGCCGGGCGCCTGCTGCTGCATGCGCGCTTGCGCACCCGCCCGCGGGGCTTCCTGCAGGCATGGCTCCAGACCCTCTACCATCGCCGCCAGGCTGCCTACGAACTGCCGATCGTGGAGTACCGCAACGTCAACCAGTCCGGCTGGACGGACGTGGTGGCGTATCTGGACGGCGTGGTGAGCGTGTTCTTCCTCGACGACCGGGGCGACAGCGGCGACCGCGCCCCCGACGTGGAAATGGACTTGCAGCCGCCCCGGCCGTTCGATCCCGCGCAGCCCTGGGATCCGCCCATGCTGCTGATTACCGCCCAGGATCTCAACGCGGACGGCCTGCTGGACCTCGTGTTCTCCAAGAACAAGACCGGCGACAGTGAGATCAATGCCAAGACCGTGGTCCTGATCTACTACGGCAGGAAGGGCGAAAAGGGGCTGGCTTTCGGCGCGGAGCCCGACCAGGTTTTCCCCACCGAGGGGTTCACCATGCCCATCCTGTTGGATCTCGACCGCAACGGCCGGGTGGACCTGCTGCAGGTGAACGTCGAAATCACTTACTGGACGGCAATCAAGGCTTGGCTCGCCAAGTCGGTGAGCGCCGACGCATCGCTCTACCACATGGCCGCCGGGGGGCGCTATCCCTCCCGGCCGGACGAGCAAGGCTCCTTCGCGGTGAAGTTTTCCCTGGGCCGGTTCTCCCACCAGCCCATCGCCACGTTCGGCGACTTGAACGGCGATGGCCTGCCGGACCTGTTGCTGTCCGTCGGCAAGGACCAACTGGGAATCCACTGGGGCCGCCGCGGGGGCATGTGGCGCTCCGAGCCGGAGGACCGGGTGCAGGGCAGCTTTCCCATCCACGGCAGCCGCGTCCGGGTGCTGGACTTGGACGGCGACGGCCGGGACGACTTGCTGTTGATCTACTACCGCGAGGACATTCGCCAGATGCCGGAGGTCAATCATTCCTTCACCGTGCTCCTGAGCCGCTTCGGCAACCCAAAGGCGGCCACGGCCCGCCGCCCATGACCCGCGGAGCGACGGGGAAGACAGCGTGGGCGCCGCTGGCCCCGGTTCTGCTCGCCCCCTTGGCGCCGCTCTACCTGGCGCTGGTGGCCCTGCGCCTGGCGGCTTATCGGGTGGGCCTGCTGCGCGCCCGCCGGGCCGCCGGCCCGGTGATCTCGGTGGGAAACTTGACCGTGGGCGGCAGCGGCAAGACGCCCCTGGCGGAGTACCTGCTGCGCGAGGCCGCGCGCGCCGGACTGCGGCCGGCGCTCCTGAGCCGCGGCTACGGCCGCCGCGGGCGCTCCCACGTGGCGCGGGTGCGGCTGGAGGAAGGCACCCTGGCCGATCCGGTTGCCCTGGGCGACGAGCCCGCGATGCTGGCCCGGCGCAATCCCGCCGTGCCCGTCTACGTGGGGCGGAACCGCTTCTTGTGCGCCCGGGCCGCGGCCATCCTCGATGCCCCGGATCTCTATGTGCTGGATGACGGCTACCAACACCTGCGGCTCGCGCGGGACCTGAACGTGCTGCTGATCGATGCGGAGCGGGGACTGGGCAACGGGCGGATGCTGCCCTGGGGCCCTCTGCGCGAGCCGCTTTCCGCCATCGCCCGCGCCGACGTGGTGCTGCTGGCCAAGGCCAACCTTGGGGACCCGGAGGCATTGCTGCGGCGCCTGGGGGGGCTCGGGGTGAAGGCCCCGGTGTTCCGCTGCGACTTCCTGCCCGCGCGGCTGGTGCGGCTGGATGGCGCGGCCACCCTGCCCCCTGCCGCGCTGGCCGCCGTCCAGGTGAGCCTGTTGTGCGGCATCGCGCAGCCCCGCGGCTTCGTCCGTGCCGTGGAGGGCTTGGGCGCGCGCGTGGGGACGGTGGTCGCCCATCGCGACCACTACCCCTACCCGGCCGGCGACCTGCCGGGGCTGGAGGCGCGGCTGGCAGCCGCGGCGCCGGATCGGCCCGAGTGGGTCACCACCGCCAAGGACGCCGTGAAGCTGGCCGGTCGCCTGGCCGCGGCGGACCGGCTGTGGGTGCTGGAGATGGAGGCCGTGCCGGAGCCGGCGGCCCGGGAGTTTTTCTTTGATTACCTGCGGCGACTCAAGCTAAAATCGAGTTGATGGACCGGTCCGGGCCGCCCCGGGCAAACCCGTGCAATTCCAAACCGCCGCGCCCATGGCCGCATTGAACGTCCTGACCTTTCCGCATCCGCTGCTCAAGCAGAAGGCCCTGCCGGTCACCCGTTTCGACGACGAGTTGAAGACCTTGGCGGCCGACATGTTGGATACCATGTACGCGGAGGGCGGGATCGGCCTGGCCGCCAATCAGGTGGGCCAGCTCAAGCGGCTGGTGGTCACCGACCTGCAAAACGAAGACGAGCCCCGACCCGGTCGGAGGCGGCCCCGTGAGCCGCGGGTCTGGGTAAACCCGAGTCTCCTGGCCAGTTCCGGAGAAATGGTGACGGAGGAGGGCTGCCTCAGTGTGGTGGACTTCCGCGCCGAGGTAAAGCGCGCCGGCCGCATCCGGGTCCGCTACCAGACGCTGGAGGGCAAGACCCGCGAGGAAGACCTGGACGGCCTGGCCGCCGTGTGCTTGCAGCATGAGTTGGACCACCTGGACGGCAAGCTGTTTATTGACCGGCTGCCCGCATTGAGGCGGCAGATGGTCAGGAAGCGGCTGATCAAGACGCAACGGACAGCATAGACCCGGCCCCCGAATGGGGCCGGCCCGGAGGACAACCCTTCCACCCCGATCCTCATGCCAAGAACCAGGCGCGCGGGAGTCCGAACCCATGTCCCTTGGGACTCCCCGCTGGCAGCCGCTTTGCTGCTCGCCGCGCTGCTGCCGGCGTTGTCCGCCCCGCCGGTCTACGCGTCCATGGCCAAGGCCAAGGTGACTGCCGCCGGGCAGGTGTTCAGCGTGGACGTGGCCACGGAGGCGCACGATCAGGCGCGCGGACTGGGTGGGCGCAAGCACCTGGGGCCGGGAGACGGAATGGTGTTCGTCTACCCGGAGAAGTCGCGCTACACCTTCTGGATGAAGGACATGCTGATCCCGATTGACATCCTGTGGCTGGACAACCTGCGCATCGTGCATATCGCGCATCGGGTGCCGTTCCCCAAGCCGGGGACGGCGGAATCCGCGTTGCCCACGTATGCCCCGGAAGAGCCGGCGAACATCGTGCTGGAAATCGCGGCGGGACGGGCCAAGGAGTTGGGGCTGAGGGAAGGGGATCAAGTGGCCATTGATTTCTCGGCAACCGGGCGTTAGGCCCCCGCAGGAGACCCCGTGACTTCCGGCGCCGACCGACCCGGCCTCAAGGGGCGGTTCATTACGTTCGAGGGCATTGACGGTTGCGGCAAGACCGCCCAGGTGGGCCCGTTGGCGCAACGAATGCGGAGCGCGGGGCTCACCGTGCTGGAAACGCGCGAGCCCGGCGGCACCCACATCGGGGTCGGGCTGCGCGCCTTGCTGCTGGATCCCGCCAATCGGGTGCTGACGCCCCAGGCCGAGGTGCTGCTCTACCTGGCCGACCGGATCCAGCACTTGCAGGAGGTGATCCGGCCGGCCTTGGCGCGGGGCGAAGCCGTGGTGTGCGACCGCTTTCACGATGCCACGCTGGCCTATCAGCAGCACGGCCGCGGCTTGGACCTGTCGGCCCTGGAGCCGTTCCTGGAGCGTGAAGTCACGCCCCGCCCGGACCTGACGTTTTGGCTCGACGTGGACGTGGCCACCGCGCGCAAGCGCCTGTCGGAGCGGCGGGCGGCGGGCGGCACCGCGGCGGAGAGCCGTATTGACGAGGACGCGCCGGATTTCCACCAGCGCGTGCGCGAAGGCTATCAGGCGCTGGCGCGCCTGCATCCGGAGCGCATCGCGCGGATAGACGCCCAGCCGGGCGTCGAGGCGGTGCGGAACGCGGTATGGACCGAGTTGACGCGCCGCTTCAACGTGGGTTGAGCCATGGCCTTTGCAGCCATCCAGGGACAAGAGGCCGCGCTGACCTTCCTGCGGCGGGCGCTGGAGCGCGGGCGCATCCCCGGAGCGTTCCTGTTCCTCGGGCCGCATCACGTCGGCAAGCGCGGGGCGGCCTTGGCGCTGGCCAAGGCGCTCAACTGCGAGCAGCCGCCGGACGGCCCGCCGGACGCTTGCGATGCCTGTCCCTCGTGCCGCAAGATTGACGCGGCCGTGCATCCCGACGTGGTCACGGTGGAGCCGGACGGCCAGTTCATCAAGATTGACCAGGTGCGAGAGGTCACCGACCTGCTGGCCCTCAATCCGGCCCTGGCGCGGCGGCGGGTGGTCGTGCTGGCCGAGGCGGAGCGCATGAATCCCCAGGCGGCCAACGCCTTTCTCAAGACCCTGGAGGAGCCCCCGGCGGATACGCTGATCGTGCTCTGTGCCGATGCCGGCGCCCGGCTCCCGCCGACCATCGTGTCGCGCTGCGTGCCCGTGCGCTTTGGCCCGCTGCCGGAGCCGGTGCTGCGTGCGTTGTTCTCCGCCGCGGGCAAGGGTGCGGCCCCGGCCGGCGCAACGCTGGACTTCGCCGTGCGGTTTGCCCAAGGACGGGCGCGGCCGGAACTGCGCGAAAAATTCACCGCGTGGCTTGCCCTGCGGGATGATATGCTGCACCTGCTGGGACAAGGCGGCGGCCCGGGCAGTCTGGGTGACCGCCCCGGCAAGTGGGCCGCCTCCGGGGACTGGGCCTTCGTCCTGGAATGGCTGGAAACCGCCCTGCGGGACCTCGCCTGGCTGGCGGCCGGAGGCGGGGCCGGGCGGCTGATCAACGTGGACCGGGCCGACGCCCTGGCGGCGCTGTCCGCAGGGCTTGCGCCCCGCGCGCCGGAGCGCGGCCTCAAGGCCGTGTTGGCGACTCGCGCCGCCTTGCAGCTCAACGCCAACAAGACCCTGGCCCTGGAGACCCTGTGGACGCAGATGCACCAGCTTTGCCGTCGAACCGCCGCCTGAAGGGAGTCTCGCCATGACCGCACCCGCTCGCCCGCCATTGGCGCTCACGGCCGGATGGATCCGGCGCCCGGCATGGCTGCTGTTGGTTGCCCTGCTGCTGCTCGCCGCGCCCGCCGCCCGGGCCGAGCCCAACGCCTTTGAACAGCGCAAGATCGAGGCACAGGCCCTGGACGCCTACCGCCGCATGACCAACCTATGGCGAGAGGAGGTCTACTTCGAGCTGTACGACTTTGGCATGGAAGCCAGCAAGGCCCGCATTGCCCGCGAGGCCTTCGCCCAACGCATGGTGCAATTGGAGTGGCTCCCCGCCGGGGAGTTGAATCCGAAGTACCTCAAGGTGGACTACCGCTTCCGCACCCTGGTCTACGTCCATGTGCGCATCCGCTACCGCCACAAGTTCGACCCGACCAAGGAATTCGAGAAGGACCAGACGGTGCTGATGATGTTGGAAAATGGCAACTGGCGCGTGGATCTGATTGACCTGATCCGCTCGCCGTATGTGACGTAGCGGCTTTGACTGCCCCGCCGCTTCTGCTAGGGTGGGCCAGTCCGATTCTGGATGCCCGGCCAGCGGCAGTGTCGCCCGCGGCGTCCAGACAAACCCCTGATTCCTGGAGAGCAACGATGTTTGAACCCGGAAGCGTTTCCCTGTCCTTCCTCGTCTTCGCCATTGCCGTCGTGGTCGTGGTGGGGTTCGTCGCCACGATGGTGCGCTACCTGATGCGCCGCAACACCCAGGCCACCCACCACTAGGCGTCCGTCCACGGCCAGGCGGGTGGGGCCGCGGGACTACTCGTCGCGCAGCACCTCCAGCGGTTTCCGCGTCAGGATGTCCGCGCTGCTGAGCAGGCCCGTGATCGTTACCAGGCCGGCGGAGAGCGCCCAGGCCGCCGCATAGCTCCCCAGGGAGAAATCCCAGCGGCCCGCGAACACGAACGTCACCAGCGCCCAGGACAGCACACCGGCGGCGGCCGCGCCCACCAAGCCCGACAGGCCGCCCAGCAGCAGATATTCCAGGGCCAGAATGCGCGCCACGGTCCAGCGCGTGGCGCCCAGGGTCTTGAGCAATACCGCCTCCCGCAGACGCTGATACTTGGTCGTGGCGATGGTCCCCAACAGGATCACCAGCCCTACCGCCACGCTGAACGCCGCCATGAACTGGATCACCAGGGCGATCCGGTCCAGGATCTGCTGCACAATCTGGAATACCGTCTCCACGTCCAGCCCCGTGACATTGGGCAGGGCCGCCACCACGCGGCGCTGCAAATCGGCCCGGGCGGCCGCGTCGGCCACGTGCAACGCGGCCACGTTGATCTGCGGCGCCTGCTCCAGCACGCCCGGTGGAAACACGAATGAGAAGTTGGCGCGCCGGTTGGCCCAATCCACCCGGCGAATGCTGGTGATGGTCGCCCTGATGCGCACGCCCTGCACGTCCAACGTTACGGTCTGGCCGAGCTTCAGGCCCACTTCCCGGATCCACCAGTCCGCCACGGACACCTGCGCACCCGGCACGGCCGGGTCCGGATCGAAGCGCCCCTGCTCGACGGTCTCGCCCGGCTGCAAGCGGTCGCGATAGGTGAAGTTGTATTCGAACGTGAGGATGCGCTTGCGGTCGCCCTCCGGCATGGCGGCCAGGTCGAGGGGCTTGCCATCGAGCGCGGTCAGGCGGCCCCGCACGACCGGCACGAGTTCCGGCGGCTGGAGGCCGGCCGCCCGCACGACATCCAGGAAGGCATCGCGCTGCTCCCGCTGGATATCAATGAAGAACAGGTTGGGCTGGTCAGCGGTGGAGGAGCCCTGCACCTGGCGCAGCAGATCCTGTTGAATCAGGAACACCGCCAGCAGCAGCAGCATGCCCAATCCCAGCGCCACGACGGCGGCGGCGGTCTGGTTGCCCGGCCGATAGAGCGCGGCCAAACCTTGCCGCAGGATGAAGGCCGGCGGCCGGGGTGCCCGCTTCAGGGCCCACAACAGGGCTTGTGCGGCCAGCACCAACGTGAGGGTCGTGGCGCCCAGCCCGGCGGCGAAGATGCCGGCCACGCGCCAGGAGCCCACCTGCCACAGCGCCAGGGCGCCGACGAGCAGCAGGCCGGAGACGGCGGGCAGTCCGCGCCCCAGCCAGGCGAGCGCGCCACGCCGGGCCGCGGAATCCGTGGCCTCCTCCACGGCGCGCCGGAAGACCCGCGCCGGCGGCACTTGGCGCACCAGCCACAGCGGCGGCAAGGCGAACCAAAGCGTCGTCAGCGTGCCCAGCAGCAGCCCCTCGCCCAGGGCGCGCCAGGAGACGGTCCAGCCCACGGTGACCGGCAAGAGGTCCGCCAGCAGTCCGGCCAGCACCCATTGCGTGGCCAGACCCAGCGCCACGCCCAGCAGGCTGCCCAGAATGCCCAGCACCAGCGCTTGCAGAAGGTAGACGCCCAGCAGGCGGTTGCCGGTGGCGCCCAGGCACTTGAGCACGGCGAGGGTGTCCAGCTTCTGGGCCATGAACACGCGAATCGCCCCGGCCACGCCGATCCCGCCCAGCAACAAGGCCACCAGTCCCGTCAGGCCCAGGTAATCGCCGAGCTGTTCCAGAAAGCGGGTCACTTGGGGCTGCGCTTGGTCGTACGTGCTGACGGAGGCGAAGCCGTCCTTCAGCCGCTCCCGCAGGGCTTTGGCCACGACGTGGGGGTCGCTCAACGCCGGATCGCGCCCCTCCGGCAGCTTGATCAACGCGCCGTAGCGAATGTGGCTGGTGGGGGCGATCAGGCCAGTGGCTTCTCCCCCGCCCTCCGTCAGCAGCACGCGCGGACCGATGCTCATCAACTGCACCGGGCCGTCGGGTTCCTTCACCAACTCGCCGGCGATGCGGAAGGTCTTGCGCCCCAGGGTCAGGGCATCGCCCACCTTCAGGCCCATGTTCAGCAACAACGCCGGATGCACGACGGCCGTGTCGTCGGTGAGCACGGAGCGCAAGGGAGCGCCGCCCGCCAGCCGCACCTCGCCGTAGAACGGATAGCCTCCGCCCACGGCGCGGACATCCACCAGCAACACGCGGCCCCCGGGCGACCGGGCCATGGAAAGGAACTGTGTGGAGCGGGTCACCCGGGCGCCGGAGCGCTCCAGGCTGGCCAGCGCGGCCTCCTCCTGCGGGGTGAACGGCCGGTTGCCGCGCAGGGCCAGATCGGCCGCCAACAGGGAACGCGCCTCGCCCTGGACAGCCCGCTCCACCGCGGCGCCAAAGCTCTTGACGGCCACCAGCCCCCCCACACCCGCCGCGATGCAGAGCACATACAGCAACAGGCGCTTGGCGGAGGCGCGGGACTCCCGCCGGAGCATAACCAGCGTGAAGCGCAGACCGGGGGGGATCATCCGGCAACCCCGCGCTGGAGGGCGTTGGCCCCGGCCACGGACCGATCCTCCACCACCCGGCCATCCTTGAGCTGGATGATGCGCTCGGCCGCGCGGGCGATTTCCACGTCATGGGTGACCAGCACCAGGGTGCTGCCTTCCTCGCGGTGCAGGGCCTTGAGCAGGTCCAGGATGCGCGCCCCGGTGACGCTGTCCAGGTTTCCGGTCGGTTCGTCCGCCAGCAGCACGGCGGGACGGCAGGCAAAGGCGCGGGCGATGGCCACGCGCTGCTGCTCTCCGCCGGAAAGCTGCGCGGGGTAGTGCCGCCCGCGCAACTCCAGCCCCACCTGGGCCAGCAGTTCCGCGCCGCGGCCCGCCGCCCCGGGGATGCCTTGGATCTCCAGGGGCACCATGACGTTCTCCAGGGCCGTCAACGTGGGAATCAACTGGAAGGACTGGAACACGAACCCGATGGTGCGGCCGCGAAAGCGCGCCAGCTGGTCCTCGTTCATCCCGCCCAACGTCTCGCCGTTGATCGTGATCTCGCCCCCGCTGGGCCGGTCCAGGCCCGCCAACAGACCCAGCAGGGTGGACTTGCCGCTTCCGGAGGGGCCCATCACCGCCACGAATTGGCCGCGGGGAATGTACAAGTCCAGCGGATGGAGGATCACCAACGGGTGGCCGCCCATCGGCACCTGACGCGACAACTGCTTGAGTTCAATCATGAGGCAACGGTGGGAAGAGATGAACCCGCCGAACCCTGCGGGAGAATCGGAGCGGAACGGCCCGTGCGTTCGCGTTGCCGACGCGCTGAGATTCGCGTGAACGCGCGGCGCGCCCCGCCCTCCGGGCCACCGGAGCGTCAGGGCCGCGGCACCGCCGCCTGGGAGCGGGCTCGGCTTGAGCGATGGGTCCGCGCGCAGGGGCCTCCGGCCCTACTCTCCCCGCACCACGGTGCAGTACTTGGCGTAGACCAGCAAGACGTTCTCTTGGGTGTGATCCACATAGGCCACCCGCGTGATGCCGCCCGCCGCCTTCGCCGCTTCAATCGAAGCGTCGCCCCAGACGACGCCCAGGACGCCCTTGGCGCAGGCCTGCCCGGTCTTGGAAGCGGCGGCCGCGCCATCGCCCAATGCGGTGGGCATGCGGGTGTCGGAATAGAGAATGCCGGAAAGCGGAGCCTGAATGGAAACACAACCGGCCAGCAGCAGGGGCATGGCCACCCACGGTAACCCGCGCATCGTGTTCTCCTCCGTTGCACTGATGAGGCACCCCCTTTGTTCATCGTCCGCGCCGCCCCGGCGGTTACAGCGGGGCGCGGCATCGGCCGCCGTCATCCCTGCCGCAGCACGCGGTGGTTCTCGTTTTCCAGCCGCAGCGTGACGCGCGCCGCGTCGAAGTGCTCCAACAGCTCGATGGCATGTTTGCGCGTCACGCCGATCAGGTCCTTGAATTCGATCACCGTGATGCGCTGGTGCTCCCTGAGGTGCTCGCGCAGGCGGGCCTCGATCCCGGTCAGGGTGTCCGGAGTGTAGTAGAGGTCGTCCTTGATGCGCACCAGTTGGCCGCTGTGGGCGCCCAGGTTGAGCAGCTTCTGGCCGGCCTTCTCCGCCAGTCCGGCCGTCTCCAGCAACACGGTGCGCCGGGCGGGCTGCGTGCCCCCCTGGCGAATGATCTCGATCAGGCGGTTGAGGTCGGCTTCCTGCTCCCCGCTCACGCTCTTCTCGTGGCCCGCGCGGGAATAGGCTTGTCCCTCCAGGGCGATGCGCTGTTGTTTGACCAGGCGCGCCAGGATCACGCCCACTTCCTTCTCGCTCAGAAGCGGCGCCAGCTTGCCGGAAAGCTCGGCGCGCGTCATGCCTTCGCGCTCCGGATGGGCCTTGTGGAAGTTCTCCAGCACGCGCTCCAGGTAGCCGCCGATCCGCTCCAGCGCCCCGACATGAAGATAGCGCCCCTCGGCCGTGTCCACGTTCACCAGCAGCCCCTGACTGGACAACTGCTGCACGACCCGCCCGAACACCTTGGCGGAGAGGCCCGTGCGATTGAAGCCCTCGCCGGCGCGAACGCCGCGCACGGACTGCAGGAAGGCC
>Ga0315281_10009070_pt1 | contig 13832 bp, 11 predicted proteins | sample YL17G07_0_MG_FD_204540 | JGI IMG/M metagenome (GOLD analysis project Ga0315281, IMG submission 204540) | Sediment microbial communities from Yellowstone Lake, YNP, Wyoming, USA - YL17G07_0 | ecosystem: Environmental > Aquatic > Freshwater > Lake > Sediment | place: USA: Wyoming | collected...
CATCGATAAATATATTCTTGCCTTTTTCGTCCTGAACCAAAGAGATGATCTTCCCTGATGGAGCAATAAATCCTGATATACCGGTATTAGCAGCGCGCACTAAATTTACGCGATTCTCCACCGCCCTAAATACAGACGCCTGAAGATGCTGGTAAGGTGAAGAAGTTTTACTAAACCAGGCATCGTTGGTAATATTGACTAAAAAATTAGCGCCTTTTTTTACAAACTCTCGGGAAATCTGCGGAAATAAATCTTCAAAACAAATAAGCGCAGAAAAATTAGTTTGCGCGTTTGTGCGTTTGCGCGTTTGCGCGTTTAAACGGGGTAACGGGGTAACGGGGTAACGGGGTAACGCAAATATAGTGTATTCTTTTCCTGCTGTAAAGTCGCCGATAGGCACCACTGTCTCTAAGAATCTTAAAATTTTCCTGAGCGGTATATATTCGCCAAAAGGCACCAGGTGGAGCTTATTGTATCGCGTTAACAACTCTCCCTCTTGAGAAATTAATAGCGCACTATTATAATAAAGGTTATTACTGGTATTAACTGCGCCTAATAGCAAAGGTGTTTTAATCTCCTTTACTAAATCTTCTACTCTTTCGAAGAATATCGGCTCCTCTTCTAAAACTATGGGTAGCGCTGCCTCAGGCCAGATGATTAAATCCGGCTTAGCTTCTGCTACCTGACGGGCGAGAGTGAAATATTTATGCATTATAAAATCCTTGGCTGTGGGGTTCCATTTGAGTTCTTGGGGTATGTTGCCCTGGATGACGGAAATTTTCACAAGGCGCAGGGCGCAGGGCGCCCCTCGACTTCGCTCGGGGTAAACAGGGCGCAGGTATAATCTGTAAACGCCATAGCCAAAAGCCACAAGCCAAAAGCCACAAGCCACAAATAGAAATTTATAATTTATCTTCTGCCTTGAACCTTGAACCTTGAACCTTGAACCAATTATCTCTTTAATGATAACATTAACCATCATTACCAAAAACGAAACTCCCCAGGCACCGGCGATATCGGCTATTTGAATAATTGGTAAATTCAGATATTGTGAATAACCCAAGAGTGCCCAAGGGAAACCGGTGAAGAGATGACCTCTTATGTATTCCAAGAGAACCCACGAGGAAGGAATAAATATTAGGTCGTAGGTCGTAGGTCGTAGGTCGTAGGTTCTAATAATTAAACCAAAAATACCAAAATACAAAGCTAAGTATAAAACCAAAAGAACCATGCCGATAAATGTAACATGGATTAACCAATAGATAATCCCAAACCAAAAGATAACCCCTGTAAGATAAGAAAGCAAAAATGCTCTACCTTTAGATTTATTTTGCAGTGCAAAAAATAAAGGCACAAATCCAAACCAAGTAAATAACCAAATATTAAATTTGGGAAAGGAAAAAATTAATAAAACTGCGGAAATAAAACAAAGGATATAATCTTTAATTTTTAACGGGCAAACGGGCAAACGGGTTAACGGGTTAACCAAATTCATTTTCCGCAACATTTCTTATATTTCTTTCCTGAACCACACGGGCAAGGGTCATTACGGCCGACCTTAGTATGCGGTTTGAGGGAAGGAGGGGGCATGGAGACGGGTTGTGATGGGCCAAAGCCATGAGGCGGTTCAATTGTCGGCTCCTCTGGGGTTTTTTCAAAACGAGTAGTCTCGGGATGTAGAAACTCCTGTGCTACTGAGGTAAAAACGCCTCTAAATTCTTTTGGCCTAGCTGCCTGCAGCCTAAAGATAGTCTCTACTGCTTCTTCTTCGATGCTAGAGACCATTTGGCTAAACATATCAAATCCCTCACGTTTATATTCGATTAAAGGGTCGCGCTGGCCGTAGGCACGCAAGCCAATTCCTTCGCGGAGATTATCCATGGCATACAAATGGTCTTTCCATTTGCTGTCCACTATCTGTAAAAATACCATACTCTCTAAATGACGCATCATCTCTGGGCCTAACGATGCTTCTTTTTCTGCATAAGCCCCGATTATCCGCTGGTATAAATCTTCTTTTAATTTGGACTTATCCTTTCCTTCAACTATAGATACATCCAGTTCTAAGCCAAATTTTAATCTTAAAGCGCTGATTAACCCAGGAATATCCCACTCCTGAGGACCAACATTATCGCTTGTATATCCCGTAAGAACCTCGGCCAAAATTTTATCCGCTACCTCTAAGATATCTTCTTTTAAAGCGCCTCCCCCTAAAATTTCTCGGCGCTGGCCATAGATTACTTCTCTTTGTTTATTCATTACATTATCGTATTCTAAGAGCTGCTTTCTGATTTCAAAATTATGTTGTTCCACCCGCCTCTGGGCAATCTCAATGGATTTAGTAACCCAGGGATGTTCAATTACCTGGCCTTCTTCTAAACCTAGCCTGTCCATAATCCCTACTAACTTATCTGAGCCAAATAAACGCATCAAGTCATCTTCCAGAGACACATAAAATCTTGATGAGCCCGGGTCTCCTTGCCGTCCTGAACGGCCGCGTAACTGATTATCAATACGGCGCGCCTCATGACGCTCTGTACCTAAAACATGTAACCCTCCTAAAACGACAACTTTTTTATGCTCTTCCTCGGTCTCCTTCTTGTATCTCTCTAATAATTTTTTATACTCCTCTTGATAATCTGGTTCATGGGGAGCCATCTTCTGCCTTAAAAGATTTTTAGCCATAAATTCCGGATTGCCGCCTAATAAAATATCGGTACCGCGGCCTGCCATATTAGTCGCAATAGTTACTGCCTTATATTTGCCTGCCTGGGCAACAATCTGGGCTTCCATCTCGTGATATTTAGCATTAAGTACCTGATGCGGTATGCCGTGTCTTTTTAACATCTCGGAAAGCCGCTCGGATCTATCTATAGAGATAGTACCGACGAGCACCGGCCTGCCCTGGTTATAAAGCTCGGCGATCTCGCTGACTACGGCATTAAATTTCTCTTTCTCGGTTTTATGGACACAGTCCGAATAATTGGTGCGGACAAGTGGCTGGTTAGTAGGAACAACCACCACATCCAACCTATAGATTGCCTTAAACTCAAGGCTTTCAGTAAAGGCGGTTCCGGTCATGCCCGCCAATTTTTCATACATGCGAAAGTAATTCTGAAAGGTAATCGTGGCTAAGGTCTGATTTTCGCGTTCAATCTTTAAACCTTCTTTTGCCTCTACGGCCTGATGCAGACCATCTGACCAGCGCCTACCCGGCATCATCCGTCCGGTAAACTCATCCACAATCACTACCTCGCCGTCTTTAACCACATAATCTACATCTTTTTTATATAGGTTATGCGCGCGTAGTGCCTGAATAATATGATGCCGCCATTCCATCGTCTCAATATCATGCAAATTACCGATATTTAACGTGGCGCAGACCTTCGTTTCACCTACCTCCGTCAGATGGGCGGTATGCACCTTTTCATCCACAATATAATCAAAGCCCTTAGATAAATCCTCGCCTTTATACTTTGCCTCAATTTCGTCTTTTTCTAAAATAATTCTTCCTTTAAGCCGGGGGATAATTTTATCAATGATATAATATTTATCGGTAGATTCTTCCGCTGGACCAGAGATAATTAAAGGCGTGCGTGCCTCATCAATTAATATAGAATCCACCTCATCCACAATGGCATAATAAAAAGGCCTCTGCACTAAATCCTCTAAACTATATTTCATGTTATCGCGCAGATAATCAAAACCAAATTCATTATTCGTGCCGTAGGTTATATCGCAGGCATAGGCAAGCTTCCTCTGTTCATCCGACATTTCATGCTGGATAACGCCTATAGTTAAACCTAAAAATTCATAAATCGGCCCCATCCACTCGCGGTCCCGACGGGCAAGATAATCATTAACTGTGATAATATGAACGCCGCGGCCCAAAAGGGCATTGAGATAGGCAGGTAAAGTTGCCACGAGTGTCTTTCCTTCACCTGTGGCCATCTCGGCAATCTTACCTTCGTGTAGCACTACTCCACCAGCTATTTGCACATCAAAGTGCCGCATACCAATAGTGCGCTTACCCACCTCTCTTACCACGGCAAAACCTTGAGGCAATATATCCTCAAAGATTTTATTGCGCGTAATCTTTAATTTTTCTTTTATCTTATCTTTTTCTTCTGGGATGGCCACAGATAATAATGCCTCTTCTAAATCTTGTAATTCCTGTTCATACTCTTTGGACTGCTTTAAGATATGCCCCTTAAACTCCTCGGTTTTATTTCTTAATTCTACATCTGAAAGACTGCTTATTTTAGGCTCAAAAGAATTTACCTGCGCAACAATTCTGGCCAACTCCGTCATCTTATTTATTGACGGGTTAGGCATATCCGGATGTAAAACAATATTCGCCGATGGATATCTTTTGGTGATAATGGCTTGTTTTTGTTTTAAGATAGTTTTTTTAATAAAACCTATCATTTCTGTTTATCTGTTGCCTGTTTACCCGTTGCCTGTTGAACGAGATAACAGGCTAACGGGATAACGAAAATTATTTAATTTGTTTTCTTAAAAAAGCCTCAATAAACTCATCAATACCACCATCCATGACCTTTTTGACATCGCCGGTTTCATAATCCGTGCGGTGGTCTTTCACCATATTGTAAGGGTGCATGACATAAGAGCGAATTTGACTTCCCCATTCAATCTTTTTCTTATCTGCGCCGTACTGCTTTAATAATTCCTGTTCTTTCTTTTCTCTTTCTAACTCATAAAGCCGGGCCTTCAGTATCCGAAGGGCAGTCTGTTTATTCTGATATTGGGAGCGCTCATTCTGACATTGTACCGCTATTCCTGTAGGTAGGTGCGTAATCCTGACTGCGCTGTCTGTCTTTTGCATATGCTGTCCACCGGGTCCAGAAGCGCGGAAGGTATCAATCGCCAAATCCTTATCTTCGATTTTTACCTCTGTGTCTTCTTCTATTTCTGGAATTACATCTACCGAAGCAAAAGAAGTATGCCGGCGCTTATTAGCATCAAAGGGTGATATGCGCACCAACCGATGCACTCCTCGCTCTGCCTTGAGATACCCATAGGCATATTCTCCTTCAATGAGAACAGTGACGTTTTTTATTCCTGCCTCTTCGCCAGAGAGCATGTCGATAGTCTTTACATTATATCCGTGGTTTTCTGCATAGCGGCTATACATACGCAAAAGCATCTCTACCCAATCGCAGGACTCTGTCCCGCCTGCACCAGCATTAATACTTAAAATGGCGCTATTTTTATCAAACTCACCACCTAAAAGGGTTTTGAATTCAAGTTTATCTACCTCTTGGAAAAGAATATTAATATTTTGGGTTAAATCCGCAATTAGTTCTTTATCCTCGTCTTTTAAAATATCGGTGAGCTCTTTTAATTCTTGATACTTTTTAAAAGCAGTATCCCAAGGCTCAATAGTTGATTTTAAAGACTTTAATTGCTTTACTACCTTGGTAGATTCCTCTGAGTCATCCCAGAATCCAGAATGCGACATCTGGGATGATAGGTCATCTATTTGCTTTTTTTTATTATCTATGTCAAAGATAACCTCTTAAGGATTCCAGGTGGGCATGTATAGATGAAAGCTTTGACTTGATATCTTCTAACATATAAATACCTCCGTAAATGAGCCCCGCCTTTGGCGGGGCGAATTTATCCCGAAGCCTATCCCGAAAATATCGTCCCGGAGATTCTTCGAATCTCTCGGGAAAGAGATTTTCGGGATGTTTAGGCGAGGGATATTGGTTTTCAATCCCATCCCGACTCGTAAGATACACTAAAATTTTCAAAGAAAATTTCAGCGTACTCGTCGGGATAAGTTCGGGCATATAATTTATGTTCGCTTCGCTCCATAAATTATGCCCTCACTTATGTCCTTTTGATCCCTTTTAAAGCTAAACCAAACTCGTCTCGGTTATCTGAGAAATTCGCTGCTTCCTCTTCGGAAATTTTCCCCTCCTTTACTAATTTTACCAAGGATTGCGTAAAGGATTGCATACCGAAAATTCCTCCGTCTTCGATAAATTGGGTTATCTCCCAGATTTTTCCTTCTCTGATCAGTCGACTTATGGTTGGGGTCAATAACATTACTTCATAAGCAGGTATGCGGCCGGACTTATCTTTTAGGGGTATCAGCCTCAATGAGATAACACCTTTTAATAAAAGGGACAACTGAATTCTTATCTGTTGATGTTGGTGGGGTGGGAAGAAATTGATAATTCTTTCTACGGTTTGGCTGGCATTTATGGTGTGTAAGGTACTTAAAACCAATACACCGGTCTCTGCGGCAGTAAAAGCCGCAGACATAGTTTCATAATCCCGGATATTACCGATAAAGATAACATCTGGGCTTTGTAAGGTAAAGGCACGCAATGCTACAGCATAAGAAGAAACATCTATGCCCAATTCCCTTTGGTTGATAAGAGAATTTTTATCTTCAAAGGTAAACTCAACGGGTTCCTCGATAGTTAAAATATGTCTGTTGTTATGATTATTAATATACTCAATCATGCTGGCAATGGTGGTAGATTTACCGCTGCCGGCACTTCCCGTAAGCAGTACCAAGCCCCTTTTTTCCATTGATAGTTTCTTTAATATCTCAACGGGGAGACCGAGTTCTTCAAAGGTCGAGATATCACTACGCACATTTCTGATGACTATAGAGGGAGAGTTTCTTTGCATAAATATACTGATGCGAAATCTCCGCTTAAATTCTGGTAAATATATACCGAAATCTATATCCAAATTATGCTTAAAATTTTCTCTTTGTTCGGGTGTGGTTAATTCTTCTACTGCCTTCGTTACATCGTCCAGGCTTAATACTGTATCACTGATACTAATAACCTTTCCGTCTACTCTTAAATGCGGGATGCCACCCGCGCGATAAAATAAATCCGAGCCATCTTGTTCAACCATCTGTTTCAATGATTTTTTTATACTCATCAGTCACCTCCAATGAGCACATAACTTACAGAAACGTTAGTGAACGTAAGTTATAAGTGCGAATTGAACCCGCCATGATTCGTGGCGGGTAAGTGGTTCGACTTCGCTCACCATCCTTCGAACCATCCTGAGCGCAGTCGAAGGATTCGGCCGTATCCCCCTGCTTTCTTGCGAAAGCAAGAAGGCGGATGGCCTCACTTATTATAGCATTAATTCCCTTATTTGTCTCTCCAGATTTAGGAGTGCGCTCTTGGTTTTCTCATCCCAGATATATCCGCCTAAATTACCACTGGATTCAATCACGCGATGGCAGGGAATAATCAAAGGATAAGGATTATTTTTCAATATCTGGCCCACAGCCCGATATGCCTTAGGCCTGCCTGCTCTTTTGGCTACCCATTTATAAGTGCGTACCTCACCCACAGGTATGTTTAACACTACCTTATAGACTTTCCTGGCAAAAGGAGTCATTCTTTAGCTCATGGCTCATAGTTCATGGCTCATAGTTCATAGTTTTTACTATGAGCTATCAGCTATGAGCTAAAACGTATATTATTCCCCAATTATCTTTTTCCTTCTCAATACATGATGATACGCAATCGCAAAACGATGTGCCTCATCGCGTATCTTACGGATAAGATTTAATGCCTGCGTATCTGATTTTAATCTTATGGGCTTTACCCTATCTGTAGTATATATATTCTCTTCTTTTTTAGCAATGCTTATTACGAGTATCTGTATGCCTATTTTCTCGACCGCTCTATTCGCAGTTAAAAGATGCGACCTACCTCCATCAATGAGCACTAAATCTGGTAGGGGTAATTTTTCCTCAACAAGTCTCCTGTAACGGCGACGTACCACTTCGGCAAGCATTTTATAGTCATCGATTGATTCAACGGTTTTGATGCGGAAGCGCCGGTAGTTATTCTTATCCGGAATACCTTTATAGAAACTTACCATTGAGCCGCAAGCTTCTTTACCAGAAATATTCGATATATCAAACGCTTCAATTCTCTCGGGCAGCTTATCCAGTTTTAACAAATTCTTTAAATCTTCCAATTCGTCAAAGCCTGCAGGGTAACTGTGGTTTTGTCTAATGCTACTTAAGGCATTGATTTGGTCGCGGATTTTGGCTGCGTCTTCAAATTTTTTTTGGGCGGTGGCTTTCTTCATTTTACAAGAAAGCCCGTGGATTAATTCTTCATATTGAGAAGTCAGAAACATAATAATATTTTTGATAATTCCGCAATATTCCCTGGGAGTAACTTTCCTGATGCAGGGCGCAGGGCATAGTTTAAGCCGGTAATAAAGACAGGCTTCTTCCGGCATATTCTTGCAGGACCTAAACCCGAAAATCCTGCGGATTAATCTAATGGCTTGGCGTAAAGCCTTAACATTAGTATAGGGGCCGAAATATAAAGCCGAGTCATCCGCCACAGGCTTTCTTCTGCGGCAGATAGAAACCACAGGAAAATCCTCATTACTAATTTTAACCAAGGGGAAAGATTTGTCATCTTTTAAATCAACATTATATTGCGGTTGATTATCTTTGATTAAAGTGGCCTCTAATAGCTGCGCCTGGCTTTCCGAAGGAGTCAGCCTATATTCTATATCCGCAATTTTAGAAACTACGGCCTGGGTCTTAGAATTAAGTGGCCGATTAAAATAAGATGAAACGCGTTTCCTCAATGACTTGGCCTTGCCAATATAAATAATCGCACCTTGCGCATCTTTAAAAATGTATACGCCCGGTATCTCGGGTAAATTCGCGATTATATTTTCTAATTTATCGGCGTCAATCATAACTTTTATTTTTGCGGGTGGCTTGGGCGTTTTCAAGAAGCATGTAGCTTACGAGAAACCCTCCTACTATTTTAGTTCAGGAAAAATAATATATGATTTTACGGGTGACTTGGTTTGATTTTGAGCCGCAATGATGCGGCGAGAAACAAACCAAGGCAGGACCCGTAAAATCTATCAATTATTTTTCTTCTTGCTTAACCACCGCCACAGCTCTTGCATCTCGCGAACTCGGAAGATAAAACAAAAAAGAAGATAGGATACGAGTCCTAATATAATCACCAACCCTAAATTAATAAACCTGCCCAATATGCCATTGACTAAGATAATATTCTTTTGAGAGATGAAATAGCATACCGCACCCATGCCCAGGCTTGCGACGAATATGCGTACGAAAGAGCTGCTAATGCCTCTGATATTAAAAGGCTGGAGTCTTTTTTTTAAGATAAAAAAGAGGACGAAGAAAGTAGTAATTCCGGATAAAGATGTAGCCAGGGCAAGCCCGCTAATTTTCATGGGAAACATAAGTATAGAATTTAAGACCACGTTGATGACCAAAGCCAGGGCCGCTACTTTTGTCGGCGTTACCGTATCCTTAAGCGCAAAAAAACAGGACTGTAATATTCTGGTGGCGCCATATGCAAATAGGCCGATACTGTAGAAGAATAGGGCATTGGCAGTATAAGTTATAGAATAAGCATCAAATCTACCGCCGCTAAATAACGTAGATATAATCGGATGGGCCAAAACCATAAATCCTATTGAGGCTGGTAACATCACAAAGAAAGTGGCCCGCAAGCCAAAAGTAAGTGTCTGTTTTAATTGAGCATAATTATCTTCTAGGGCCTGGGTAGAGAAAGTAGGGAGAATGGCCTGGGAGAGTGCGGTAGAAAAAATCCCTAATGGGAAAAGAATCAACCGATAGGCAAAATATAATATCGCCACTCCTCCTTCGCCCACAATCCAAGCTAAAGAACCAAAGATAGAATCCACAAAATTATTTAATTGATAGATACAGGAACTCAATATGCGCGGTAGCATTAACTTGCCAATAATCTTTGCTGCAGGATGCTTAAATTTTTTAAAGAGCGCTAATCTAAAACCTTTTTTATAAAGCACCGGAATTTGTACTGCCAGTTGCAAAACTCCGCCGATCATAATCCCTAAGGCCAGACCCTTTATCCCTTCCCCAAAAAGCAGGGCAAAGACAATTATCGAGATGTTCAAAAGGCAAGGCGCAAAGGCAGGTATAGCAAAATGTCTCAAGGAATTAAGTATCCCCATAGAATAGGCGGTAAGGCTAATTAATAGAATATAGGGAAAAATAATGCGGTTCAGCCTCACCGTAGTAGCTAATTTATAGGGGTCAGAGATAAAACCGGGGGCAATCAACCGTACAATCAGCGGAGAGAAAATTATCCCTAAGAGGGTAATTACCATCAGGATAACCAAAAGCAGATTCAGGACCACATTGGCTAACTCCCAGAATTCTTTCTTACTGTGTTTAACCGTATATTCGCTAAATACCGGCACAAATGCGGCATTGGTTGCGCCTTCGCCGACTAAATCGCGCAATAGATTAGGGATCTTAAAGGCAATCACAAATGCCTGGGCATAGATATAAACCCCGAATAATCGGGCAATCACCACATCGCGGATAAACCCCAATAGGCGGGAGCAAAGGGTAGCAAAGCTAATAATGCTGGCAGATTTGGCGATGGATTTGTTTGTTGGCATCTTAAAGCACGGATGAACACGGATTATCCCGCACAATAATCTTTTATTTAGCGGGATCCCGCAAGGCGGGAAAAAACGGATACACGCGGATTTTTATCCGTGTAAATCCGTAATCAATCCGTGAATATCCGTGTTAATAATATTGACACTCTTATTTAATTATGTTATAGTTAGGTGAAAAATAAAGGAGAAAAAAATATGCCCAGACGCCGAACTTCATTAAAAAGAAACCGCGCAGATAAAAAAAGACACCTGCGCAATTTGAAAATAAAACAACCGCTAAAAAAGACTTTAAAGAAATTTCAAGCGCTCCTGAAGGCGAAGAATATTAATGAAGCTAAGGTGCTCCTTGCGAAGGTATTTTCTCAGCTCGATAAAGCGGCAAAAAAAAGAATTATCCATCCCAGAACAGCTGACCGAAAGAAATCGCGGTTAGCGAAAAGCCTTGCTAAGGCAGCATAAGTTTACTACCAGCTTCTCCAAAGCAAAGCAAGCCTTTAACCTGCCTGTCTTGATATCAATATCGCAATTTAAGATCAGCCTAAGCCTTTTTCTTTTCTCCAGCGGATGAGAAAGATTTCTCTCCCAGGCATATCTTAATCCGCCCAATATTCGCTCCGGCCTTTCTCCATTCTGTAAAAGCTGGCTTAACAGCCGAAGGGCGTAATCTGGCCGCCTTAGGTCTATCTGACGGACAAGCATAAAGGTATCGGGCGGTATGATCTCTTTAAAATAGTACGCCTGGGCATACTTAGAGATACGGCTTAAAAATTCATCCCGGGGTTCTTGCCGGTTTACCCCGCTCCTGCACGCAGGGGCGGGGTTTATATCTAATACAAGGATTACCCACGCGTAAGGTTTTTTTACATAATTAAAAATAAACTCTTTGATATTTTCTTTAAGTTCTCCCGCGCCTTTTATCACAATAATTCTCTTTTTTGTCCTTACCGGAAGACATAAAAGTTTTTCCTGCAGGTCTTTTAGGCTTAATTCTCTGGCGTACGATATATCCAGATTAAATTGTTCTATATCTGGCTTAAGAAATTCTTGTCTTAGTGTTTTAAGTTTTATATCTTTGGAAAGGCTGTCTTGACCAATAAACAGGTAGGTAGGGCTTTCTTTTTTTACCATTGCTCAACGGTGCGTTCCACAATCCTGCGCGCTAAATCCGTGATGGCCTCGCTTATGGCCGTGGCTTCGGGCTTAGCTAAAGTTCCCGTAGTAAAATAACTAACATAACCAGTAAAACCATTTTCTTGCCAAACTAATTTATTCTCTTTATTATCCCAGAGGCTAATATTCACCACCAAATTAACCCGGTACTCTTCCACATCATCGCTTTCGGTATATCTTAAGGGGTCTTTGCGAAATTCAACCAACTCGCTTTTTAAAGTTAAATCTGCCGACTCTGATTTTACCGGCCTCAGGTTTCCATCGGAGAGAAATTTATTTATAACCGACCTGGTAACATCTGTCTCTAACATCGGCCTGTAGATTTTGTATTTGCTTGCCGCATCGACCTCTTGCGTGATATCTATTTTATTAATAAAAGGTGTTATATATATGGTTTTAAATTTATCCGAAATCATTGAACGCGTGGTATAACCACAACTTACTAGGCACAAGGCACAGGGCACAAGGCACAGGGCAACAAATATAGATTTCAACCATGAACCATGCCCGCCAAAAATCTTGGCGGGTCCGCCATGTACTGTGGCGGAAACCATGAACCATGAACCCCAGCTATTATTTTTTATCGTTTTCATTTCCCCTTCTCCATAATTTGCATTCTCTCTAATGCCCTGGCTGCCCAAATACTATTAGGATAATTATTAATTATATCACTGTAGTAAACCTTGGCTGCTCCGTATGCCTTTTGTTTCTCGTAGAAACGGCCGATATTAAAATTGGCCTCTGCCTCTTTTTCTTTTAACTGTGCGATATTATTTTCGGCCTCGCGGGATAAAACTGCATCCGGATGCTCTCGGACAAACTCTTCGAATTTCTCCTTTGCTTCTTTGGTTGCCCATTGGTCATAATCCGGGCTGCGGGATACTGCCGCACGGCAAATAGCAATCTGAAACTTAGCTGCCGCCACCCACTCACTATTAGGATAACTAGAGATTACTTTATTAAACGCCTCCTCTGCCTCATAGTATCTCAACAGGCCTTTTAAGACTAAGCCCAATTTGTACTGGGCAGCAGGCGCCAATGGCCCATAGGTAGAATTTTCTACCACCTTGGTAAATATCTCTATGGCCGGGGTTTCCACCGGTAAAGTTACGCCCATGGCTTTACGTTTTTCACCGGACATAAACCGCTCACCGATTTTATACTCGCGTTCAATAATCTCCTGTATCCTTTCGGAAAATGGATATTTATCAATAACCTTCTGGTAGGCCTGATATGCCTCGTATAAATTACCCTGCGCTTCTTCTATTAATCCGAAATAATACTGGCTCTCTGAGGCCTCAAGGGACTTAGGATAAATTTTGAGCACTTTTTTGAATTCGCGTTTGGCCTCTTCATAGTTTTTTATCTCGTAAAGGCCCTTGGCAAAATCAAATTGCTCTTTGGGTGTGGGCCTGGCCGCGGTCTTGGGATTTATCCACTTACCGGTCTTGGGAGTCCAAATCCAATAGGGATAGGCAGGAGTAATAGATAAAGAGGCCAAGATAATCAAAATAATAAGTATGCGCTTCATAATAGGTTAACTTTATCATATATATAGGATTTTGTCAACCTTGCACCTTTTCTTCACAAACTCTAGACATGGACATTCAAGGGTCGCAGCTGAACCTTTAGAGGCGACAATGATATTAATAAAAAACAGGAAGTGGGAAAATCTAACGGGGATTTTTTAGATAAGTAGAAACAAAAAGGTTATCAGTATGACTTCCCTTAGTCTTGTGATTATCTTCATTTTTTTATTGATGGCCTTGATTATACCTAACAAAGAGGCAGAGAAAGTATCCAATCGCTATCAAAAACCACCATCCACGTAATGACCCAGGATAAGGCTCGGTACTTCTTGTAGAAAAATGATGAACATAATAATTATAGAGATACGGGGATAGTAAATGCCCTAATATCCCTATTAAAGTAAAGACCGCCATGACAAAAGATTCTTTTGCTATGATTTTCTTTAGCTGGTCTTTATTCATTATTTTGAATTCTTATACGCCTTTTTATTTAAATTTCTGTTTAAAAGATTGCTTTTATAACCCTTTATCAATAGACTTTAAATATTTCTTTAGGGTTTTAAGTATCCCCCATATTATTAATGCCACTATAAAAATAGAGGTCCATGGTTGTTCAGGATAAAATCTTTTATTTATAGCATATTCTCTTAACATTTCAATGTC
>Ga0315281_10009071_pt1 | contig 13831 bp, 13 predicted proteins | sample YL17G07_0_MG_FD_204540 | JGI IMG/M metagenome (GOLD analysis project Ga0315281, IMG submission 204540) | Sediment microbial communities from Yellowstone Lake, YNP, Wyoming, USA - YL17G07_0 | ecosystem: Environmental > Aquatic > Freshwater > Lake > Sediment | place: USA: Wyoming | collected...
CCAGCTGTTGAAGCAAGGGGCCTGCGTGCGCGTGGTTGGCTGCGCGCGCACCGCAGGTAATACCCTGGAACTGGCTTAGATGCCGAATGCTTCCGTCTGCGTCCAGGGTCGCGGCAATGTAGCAGGTTCCGCCGAGCACGCGCGCACCGCCGAAAGCCTGCTCCAGCCGGGCGAGATGCGCCATGCCATTGAGCAGGGGCAGAATCAAGGTGTTCGGCCCGACGGCGCCGCCGATGGACGCAATCGATGCGTCGAGATCGTAGGCCTTGCAGGACAGGATCACCAGGTCGTAGTCGGGCCGCACCGCCTCCTCGAGCACGGTGCGCGCGGTGATTCGCGCATCGCCCTGCGGGCTCTTGATCACCAGGCCGGCCTGCGCCAGCGTTTTCGCGCGCTGCGGTCGCACCAGAAAAGTCACGTCAGCACCGGCCTGCGCCAGGCGGCCGCCGAAATAGCCGCCGACCGCGCCGGCGCCAAGAATCAATATCTTCATTACCTCTCCCCGGTTGTACCGTTTAACGACCCCGCAAGAACAGCTTGTCCAGATCGGCCATGCTCATCTGATACCAGGTTGGCCGGCCGTGATTGCACTGCCCGGCGCGCTCGGTCACTTCCATTTCGCGCAGCAGCGCATTCATTTCCGTCGGCGTCAGCGGCCGGTGCGCGCGCACCGCGCCATGACACGCCATGGTCGAGAGCAGTTCGTGTTGGTGCTCGGTGAGCACGCGGCTGCCGCCGAACTCGCGCACTTCCGCGAGCAGCGCGTGCGCCAGGCTGGCGACGTCGGCCGCAGCCAGCATGGACGGCACCGCACGCACCGCCAGCGCGGTCGGGGACAGCGGCGCCATGTCGAAACCCAGCTCGCGCAGCACGCCGGCGTGCTCCTCCACCGTCGCCACTTCCAGCCGGTCGGCATTGAAGGTCACCGGTATCAGCAGTTTTTGCATGCTCATGCCCTGCGCATCGAGCGCGCCCTTGAGCTTCTCGTAGAGGATGCGCTCGTGCGCCGCGTGCATGTCGACCAGCACCAGGCCCTGTCGGTTCTGCGCCAGGATGTAAATGCCGTGCAGTTGCGCGAGGGCATAGCCCAGGGGAGCGTCGGTTTCGGTCGGAGCAGACGCGGCGGCGGCGATGGTCTCATATGCGGCGCGCGCGGCGCCGCCGGAGGGCGCGGGTCCGGGCGGCAGCGAAAACATGGCTTGATACGCAGCCGCCGGTTGCGCCACGCCGAGGCTGGATTGATAGGGCACGCGCCGGAAATTCATCGCACCTGCCGCGGACACGGGCGCGACCGCGGCTGCGCTCGCCTGCGCCGCGCTGCCCGACAGGGCTTTGCTCACGGCATGGAACACGAACTGGTGGATGGCGCGCGCATCGCGAAACCGCACCTCGGTTTTGGCCGGGTGGACATTCACGTCCACGCCGAGCGGATCGAGTTGCAGGAACAATACATAGGCTGCATGGCGATCGCCGTGCAGCAGATCCTGATAAGCCTGGCGCAGCGCATGGGCGAGCAGCTTGTCGCGCACGAAGCGGCCATTGACGAACACGAACTGGGCATCGCGCGAAGCGCGCGTAAATGCCGGCGAGCCGGCAAAGCCGGAGAGCCGCAGACCGGAGGAGGTCTCATCGAGCCCGCGCGCCGTGCCGGCGAATTCGTCGCCCGCCACCGCGGCAATTCGCCGCGCGGCATCGCCCGCGGGCAGGTGCGATACCACCCGGCCGTTGTGCTTGAGCGTGAATGCAACGTCGGGCCGGGACAGCGCGATGCGCTTGAACACGTCCTCGCAATGGCCGAACTCGGTCGCCTCGGTGCGCAGGAATTTGCGCCGCGCGGGCGTGTTGAAATACAGGTCGTTCACGTCGACGCTGGTGCCCGCCGGGTGCGCCGCGGGCTGCGCCGCGCCGGCTGCGCCACCCTCTGCGCTCAAGCTCCACGCGTGCGCCGCAGCCTCGGTGCGCGTGGTCAGCGCGACGCGGGAGACCGAGGCGATCGACGCCAGCGCCTCGCCGCGAAAACCGAGCGAGCGCACTTGTTCGAGATCATCCAGGCTCGCGATCTTGCTGGTGGCATGGCGCGCGAATGCCAGGGGCAGGTCGGCCGCATCCATGCCGCCGCCGTTATCGGTGACCTTCAACTGCTTGATGCCGCCCTGCGTCAGGCTGACGCTGATTTCCGTGGCCCCCGCGTCGAGGCTGTTCTCCAGCAGTTCCTTCAGCACCGAGGCCGGACGTTCCACCACTTCGCCCGCGGCGATCTGGCTGATGAGGGTATCCGGAAGGAGGCGAATCGAGGGCATGGCGGCGCGTTTTTTTGGGCGCTCAAGTATACCGGGAAGCTGGCGCCCTTGCGGTAAGATACCGCCTGTTTCTGCAGCCTGGAATTCTGGACGAAGGCCATTGATGGAACTGCTGCTGACTTTCTGGGATCTGATCGTCAATCTGGACAAACACCTGGCCAGCCTGCTCGCGCAGTACGGCGTCTGGGTGTATCTGATTCTTTTCCTGATCGTGTTCTGCGAGACCGGTCTGGTGGTGACACCCTTTCTGCCCGGCGATTCGCTGCTGTTCATTGCGGGCGCCCTGACGGCCACAGGCAGCGGCGCCGGTCAGCTTGATCTCGTCATGCTGAACGTTCTGCTGATCGCGGCGGCCGTGTTCGGCAACACCACCAATTACTGGATCGGCCGCTATTTCGGACCCAAGGTGTTCGGCTGGGAGGATTCGCGCTTCTTCAACCGCCGCGCCTTCGACAAGGCGCATAACTTCTACGAGCGCCACGGCGGAAAGACCATCATCATCACGCGCTTCTTGCCGATCCTGCGCACGTTCGCGCCTTTCGTCGCAGGGGTGGCACAGATGACGCACACGCGCTTCCAGGCCTACAACTTCTCCGGCGGAGTGCTCTGGGTCGTCTCGCTGACCGTTGCCGGCTACCTGTTCGGCAATATCCCGTGGGTGCAAGACAATCTCACCTTGATCATCCTCGCGTTGATCATCGTTCCCGGCCTGCCGGCGCTGGTCGTGGCGTTACGCACCTGGCACGAGCAACGCCGCGCGCGCCTGGCGCGAAACGCATAGCGCGCCAATGAATTGCCGACACGCTAATCGGTAACTAGAGCCGCCGCCAGCTTGGATTTCGCCAGCGGCGGATTCTTCGCGAAGTAGCGCTTGATCCCCTTGAATATGGCGCGCGCTATTTTTTCCTGATAGGCCTCATCGTTCAGCCTGCGTTCCTCGTCCGGGTTGCTGATAAAGGCCGTTTCGACCAGGATCGAAGGGACGTCGGGCGCTTTCAGCACGGCAAAGCCCGCCTGCTCGACATCGTGCTTGTGCAACGCGTTGACGCTCCCCAGTTCCGACAGTACGGCCTTGCCCAGCTTCAGACTGTCGTTGATCTGGGCCGTCAGGCTCAGGTCGGCGAGCGTCATCGCCAGATAGCGGTCCTTCACATCCAGATTGACACCGCCGATCAGGTCGGCATCGTTCTCGCGTTTGGCCAGCCATTTTGCCGCGGTGCTGGTCGCCCCGCGCTCCGACAGGGCGAATACCGAAGAGCCGCGCGCATGCGGTCTGATGAACGCGTCGGCATGCACCGACACGAACAGATCGGCCTGTACCCTGCGCGCCTTCTGCACACGCACCTGCAGCGGGATGAAAAAATCGCCGTCGCGGGTGAGCACGGCGCGCATATTGGGTTCGGCGTCGATTATGGACTTGAGCTTCCTCGCGATGGTGAGGGTCACATTCTTCTCGCGGCTGCCCCTGCGGCCTTTGGCACCCGGATCCTCGCCGCCGTGCCCGGCGTCGATGACGATGGTCACCAGCCGCGACACCACCGGTTTGCGGGCGGCCGAGATTTCCGTCTTGGGCGCGGCATCGGCGGCGAGCTTCGCCGCCTCCGGCGCGGTTGCCGGCGCGGGTTCGGGCTCCCCCACCTTCACTTCCTGTTTCTGCAACAGCGCCATCAGCGGATCGACCGGCACCAGCGGATAGACGTCCAGCACCAGGCGGTGCCCGTATTCGCCTACGGGCTTGAGCAAGAAGATCTGCGGTTTGACTTCGGTCTTGAGGTCGAATACCAGGCGCACCACGCCCGGCTTGTAGCGGCCGGCACGCATCTGGCCGATGTAGGGATCGTTCGCGAGGATTTTTCCGGCAATCTCCTGCTGCACGCTCGGAAGATCGACATTGTCCAGGTCCAGCACCAGGCGCTCGGGGTTCTTTACCAGCAGCAATTCGTGCTGTATCGGCTTGTCCGCCTCGATGGTGATGCGCGTGTAGTCCTGCGCCGGCCAGACGCGCACCGCGCTGACGCGATCGGCCGCGCAGGCGCCGCCCGCGAAAGCCGCGAGCGCGAGTCCAGCCAAGAACAGTCGATTGAAGCCTGGGGTCAACGGCGGTGCGGCGCCGGGGGCGGGATGGTTCAGAGCGGTGGTTGCATCAATTTGCGCAAACATGCTTTGCCACTTTCGCTTCCGGCGCGGACTTCTAGGTCACGCCCATCGCCGGCGAACTCGAGCGCGATGTCGAGGTCGGCGGCAGGCAACAGCCCCGCCGCCTTTTCCGGCCATTCGACGAGGCACACCGAGGTGTCGCTGAAGTATTCGCTGAAGCCGGCATCGCGCCATTCCTTTGGGTCGCGGAAACGATAAAAATCAAAGTGGTACAAGTTTAACCTAGAAACCGTATAAAGTTCAACCAGGGTGTAGGTCGGGCTTTTGACCCGGCCCTGATAGCCCAGACCGCGCAGCAGACCGCGCGCGAACGTGGTCTTGCCGCTGCCGAGGTCACCATGCAGATAAATGTATAGGCCGGGTTCGATGACGCGCGCGAGGCGCGCGCCCAGCGCGCGCGTCGCGGCTTCATCCGGCAAATGCATTTTGAGCATGCTGTGGTTATGATGAGGCATGTCCGAAACGGCAACGAATAAGGATTACGCCGCGCTCGCCCGCGCGGTCAAAGCTTGGGGGCGCGAACTCGGCTTCCAATCGGTCGGCATCGCCGACATCGATCTCGCCGTCGCCGAAGGCCGTCTCGCCGAGTGGCTCGCGGCAGGATTTCATGGCGAGATGGATTATATGGCAAGGCACGGTTTGAAACGCGCGCGCCCGGCCGAGCTGCGCCCGGGCACGCTACGGGTGATCAGCGCGCGCATGAACTATCAACCGCAGGCCGCCGAGGGCTGGTCGGTGATCGGCGCTCGCGACAAGGCCTATATCGCGCGCTATGCCACCGGGCGCGATTACCACAAGGTGCTGCGCGATCGTCTGCGCCGGCTTGCGCGGCACATCGAACGTGACATCGGCGACTTCGGCCACCGCGTCTACACCGACTCGGCGCCGGTAATGGAGGTCGAAATCGCGGCAAAAAGCGGCCTCGGCTGGCGCGGCAAGCACACGCTGCTGTTGTCGCGCGATGCCGGCTCGTACTTCTTCCTCGGCGAAATCTACACCGACCTGCCGCTGCCCGCGGACGCTCCGCTCGCCGATCATTGCGGCAGCTGCCGCAAGTGCCTCGACGTCTGCCCTACCGGCGCCATCGTCGCCCCGTACCGGGTCGATGCGCGGCGCTGCATTTCCTATCTCACCATCGAGCTGAAAGGCGCGATCCCGCTGGAACTGCGCGCGTTGATCGGCAACCGCGTCTATGGCTGCGACGACTGCCAGCTCGCCTGCCCGTGGAACCGCTATGCCCAGGTAAGCGGCGAGCCGGATTTCCGCGTGCGTCACGGCCTCGACGATGCCGAACTCGCGCACCTGTTCGCGTGGACCGAAAGGCGGTTCGGCGAACGCATGGCCGGCAGCGCCATCCATCGCATCGGTTTCGAGCGCTGGTCGCGCAACCTCGCCGTCGGTCTGGGCAATGCACCCACCAGCGCAGCCGTGATCGGCGCCCTGCGATCCCGCGCGGACGACGCATCGCCGCTGGTGCGCGAACATGTCGCCTGGGCTTTGCGGCGCCACAACGCATAACATCCGGATTCACCGCCTGCGATGCGTCTGCACCAACTCAAGCTCGACTTCATCCCCGAACAGGACCGCCTGCTGTTGCGCGTGAGCACCGACAACCAGATCGAGGTGCGCCTGTGGCTGACGCGGCGCGCGCTGCGGCTGCTGTGGCCGCTGCTCGTCCAGTTGGTGCGCTCCTCGCCCGATGTTGCGCTGCAGAGCAACGCGGAAGCGCGCGACGCCCTGGTCGGCCTGCAGCACGAACAGGCGCTCAACCGCGCCAATTTCGCCAAGTCCTTCGAGGAAGTGCCGCGCGAAATGCCCCTGGGCGCCGAGCCGATCCTGATCGCGCACATTCGCACGAGCAAGGACGGCGAAGGCAACCCGGTGCTGGGTCTGTTGCCGCAGCAAGGCGCGGGTATACATCTGACCCTGGACAACACGCTGCTGCACTCCTTTTGCAGGCTGCTGCAGAACGCCGTCGCCAGGTCCGACTGGGACATGGTGCTGGAGCTGCCGGCAATGCAGTCCGGCACAGGCGACGCAGGCGCGCCAAAGACGATCAATTAGTCCAGCTGCTCGAGTTCGGCTTGCAGCGCCAGCCATTCTTCCTCGGCGCGCTCGAGCTCGAGGCGCAACGCCGCTTCGCGCAATAGCGCCGGCTGAAGTTTTTCCTTGTCGGCATAGCTTTCGGGGTCGGCCAGCCATTGGCCGAGCGGCGCGCGCTCGCGCTCCAGTTCCGCCATGCGCCGCTCGAGCTTGGCCAGACGCTGCGCCAGCGGCCGCTTTTGCGCATAGCGCTGGTTGCGCACCTCGGCTTCTTCGCGTTTCTGCTGTTTGCGCGTCGTGCCGGCCGGCTCGCCGGCTGCGCCGGCGCCGGTTTCGCGCTGGCGCAGCCAGTCGCGGTAGTCGTCCAGATCGCCGTCGAAAGGCTGCACTGCGCCGCCGGCCACCAGCCACAGGCTGTCGGCGGTGGTGCGCAGCAGGTGCCGGTCGTGCGATACCAGCACGATCGCGCCTTCGTATTCCTGCAGCGCCAGCGTAAGCGCGTGGCGCATTTCCAGATCCAGGTGGTTGGTCGGCTCATCCAACAGCAACAGGTTCGGGCGCTGCCACACGAGCAGCGCCAGCGCGAGCCTGGCTTTCTCGCCGCCGGAAAAAGGTGCAATCGGGGTGAGCGCCATATCGCCGCGAAAATCGAAACCGCCGAGAAAATCGCGCAACTCCTGTTCGCGCGTCCGGGGATCGAGCCGTACGAGATGCCGCAGCGGCGATTCGTCCGGCCGCAGTACCTCGATCTGGTGCTGGGCAAAGTAGCCGATGGCCAGGCCCTTGCCTTCGTGCCGCTCGCCTTGCAGCGGCGCCAGGTGGCCTGCGAGAAGCTTGATCAGCGTCGATTTGCCCGCGCCGTTACGCCCCAGAAGCCCGATGCGCGCACCGGCGCCGATGTTGAGTTTGATATCGGCAAGCACGCTGCGCGTGTCATAGCCGGCCGCCGCGTCCTCGAGCGTGAGCAAAGGGTCCGGACCCGCAAGCGGCTCGCGCATGCGAAAGTCGAACGGCGTGTCGACGTGCGCCGGCGAGATCAGTTCCATGCGCGCCAGCGCTTTCAGCCGGCTCTGTGCCTGGCGCGCCTTGGTCGCCTTGGCGCGAAAGCGCTCGACGTAAGAGTGCAGGTGCGCGATTTCGCGCTGCTGCTTCTGGTAGGCCACTTGTTGCTGCGCAAGTTGCATGGCGCGCTGCTCTTCGAACGCGGAGTAATTCCCCGTATACAGTTTCAGCCGGCATTGCTCGATCGCCAGGATGTGTCCGACGATGCCGTCGAGAAAATCGCGGTCGTGCGAAATCGCGAGCAGCGTGCCAGGGTAATCGCGCAGCCATTGCTCGAGCCAGATCACCGCGTCCAGATCGAGGTGGTTGGTGGGCTCGTCGAGCAGCAGCAGGTCCGAGCGACACATGAGCGCGCGCGCCAGCTTCAGGCGCATGCGCCAGCCGCCGGAGAAGGCATCCACCGCTTGCGCGAGCTCCGCCGCGCCGAACCCCAGTCCATGCATCAGGCTCGCCGCGCGGCTGCGCGCGGCGTAGCCGCCAGCGTGCTCGAACGCTTCGTACAGCGCGGCGAGGCGCTCGCCATCGTCGTGCGCGTGCGCGAGCTCCTGTTCGAGCGCGCGCAACGGCGCATCGCCATCCATGACGTATTCGATCGCCGCCTGCTCCCCCGCCGGCACGTCCTGGGCCACATGCGCGACGATGAGCTGCCCGGGGAGTTCCAGGTCGCCCGCTTCCTGGTGCAGGTCTCCGAGCAACAGCGCGAACAGGCTCGACTTGCCGCAGCCGTTCGGCCCCACGACGCCGATCTTCTGGCCCGCGTGCAGCGTCAGGTCGACGCCTTCGAGCAGCGGCTTGCCGCCGCGCGCGAGCGTCAGTTGACGCAAAGTGATCATTCGAGGCCGGGGTGCCTAGCGCAGAGGAAACGCAGGTGGTTCTTTATCGGGTTGGCGCCGCGCTGTTCGCGCCCTTTGCGGTAAGCCGCCAACGATAGGCAAGCGGCAGCTGCGGCAGCACCGGCCCCGGGCAGGGGTCAGGACTGAATTTCCTCGGCGGGATCGAGTTTGCGCGCCTCGTCCTCAAGCATCACCGGAATGCCGTCGCGAATCCGGAACGCGAGCCGGTCGGCTTTGCAAACGAGTTCCTGCTCGGCCTTGCGGTAAAGCAGCGGCCCTTTGCAGATCGGGCACACCAGAATATCAAGCAGTCTTGCGTCCATTTAGCTTCGCCAGGATGAAATCGGAAAACGCCGGAGCCAGCTCGGCCTCGACCTCGAGCGCATACCAATGCGCGCGCGCAAAGGCTTCGCATTTTACCGCATCCTTCTCGGTCATAAGCAAGGCTTCGCAATCGCCGAAGTCGAGATCGCCCGCCGCATACGCGTAGTGGTCGGGAAACGCGTGATTGACCGTTGCCAGGCCCAAACGCGCCAAGTGATCGAAGAAACGCTGCGGATTGCCGATGCCGGCCACCGCGTGCAGGCGCTTGCCCGCGAACGCCGCAGCCGGCGCGCGCGCTTGCGCTGCGGCGAGTTGGCGGAAGGTGTCGCCGCGCAGGTCCATGCGAAAACACGGCAAGTGCGTCCCGCAGGGCGCCGCGTTGGCAACCCAGGCATCGACCTGGCGCGACGCCGGCTCGCGCAGCGGCCCCGCCGGCAACAGGAAACCATTGCCGGTGCCGCGCTCATCCTCGACTGCAATCTCGATGTCGCGCGTGAGGCGATAGTGCTGCAGCCCATCGTCGAGTACCAGGATGTCGCATTCAGGATGCGCCGCAAGCAGTCCGGAGGCGACCCGGGCGCGCTCGCGCCCGATCCAAACCGGGCAGCCAGCAAGGCGCGCCAGCAACAGCGGCTCATCGCCCACCACGTTTGCGGGACTGGAGGCGGCGACTTCCATGGGTACGGCGGCACTGCCGAGGTAGCCGCGGCTCAGAATGCCGGGTTTCCAGCCGTGCTCCTTGAGTATCGCGACTAGCCACAGAACCAGCGGCGTCTTGCCGGTTCCGCCTGCCACGATATTGCCGACGACGATCACCGGCACCGGCAGCCGTACGGCGCGCAAGGCGCCGCTGCGATATGCCAACCGGCGCAGCGCCAGCAGCACTCGGTAGACGAGGCTCGCTGGCCATAATGCGAGCGACAGCGCGCTCAGGCGGTACCAATGCTGTTCGGGAAAACTTGCTCCCACTTCGTGCACCCCCGGCGAAAACCGTGGCCGCGATCTATCTGGTTTGGGTCTGCGTGGCGAAGGAAATATGGCCGTATCCGGCCAGCCGCGCCGCTTCCATAACGTGGATCACCGATTGATGGGTGGCTTTCGAATCGGCGCTGATCACCACGACCGGATCCTTCAGCTCGCCCGCGGCGCGGCGCATCTCGTCGGACATGCCGGCGGCGTCGTGAAATGCCACTGGCCTGCGGTTGATGGTGTACTGCCCGCCCGCGCTCACGGTGATGTTGATCTCGTTCGGCCTCTCCAGCTGTTTCTGCGCATCGGCGGTAGGCAGGTTGATTTGCAGTTCGGCAAATTTGGAATAGGTCGTGGTGATCATCAGGAAGATGAGGATCACCAGCAGAACATCGATCAGGGGAATCAGATTGATCTCCAGGGGTTCCCTCGCCTGGAAGCGCTGGAAGTTCATGATTTGTCGGGCGACTGCCGCGCCTTCGCGTCGAAATCGAGGCGCTCGCCGTGTACCACATCCACCAGTTTGCTCGCCTGCTGTTCCATGTCGACCAGGAAACTCTCGACCTTGGCGCGGAAATGGCGGTAGAAGATCATTGCCGGAATCGCGATGACCAGGCCGAGCGCGGTGTTATACAGCGCAACCGAAATGCCATGCGCCAGCACCTGCGGATTCGTACCCGATGGCGATTGCGAGCCGAAGATTTCGATCATGCCGACGACCGTGCCGAACAATCCCATCAGCGGGGAAATCGTCGCGAGCGTGCCCAGCGTTGTGAGGAAGCGCTCCAGTTCGTGCGACACCGCATGCCCCGCCTCTTCGATCGCCTCCTTCATCACGTAGCGAGAACTCTTGTGGTTTCTCAGACCCGCCGCCAGCACCTGTCCAAGCGGCGAATCCTTGGCAAGCTGATCCAGCATCTGCGGATTCACGCCTTGCTGCCGGTAGGCGTTGACCACCTTGCCGAGCAAATCGGCTGGCACGATTTTTTCTTTGCGCAGCATCATCAGGCGTTCGATGATCAAGGCTACCGCAATGATCGAGGCCAACAATAACGGATAGACCGGCCACCCTGCGGCGGTGATGAGCGCAAACAATGAACTCTCCTGGATATTTTTTGCCGCCGTCACTTTAGCTTCTGCAGACCTTTTGAGCAAGACTTACCCACAGAACGCAGGCGCCGATTGCGACGCGCGAGTAGCACAATGCAGCGCGCGCCGTTGGACGCGCAGCCTGCGCTGCGGTGCCGCTTTCGGGCCTGCTCCAAAAGGCGCTGAATCGCGCGCAAAGCTTATCCACAATTTGTGTGGATAAGCTTGTGCATAGTTTGCGGAAAAAGAACTTAAGTGGTATGTCCAAAAGGCTTTTTTGCCGCCGCCCATAATTTGAACTGACTTTTTTCTTCCTTTTAAACAATATGTTACGGAATCTTCTGACGGAGGCAGTTTGCCCAACAAACGAGCAGGCCGCGCGTAAGGCCTTGCTGTGGATAGTGTAATATCGAGACATGCCTTCAGAGCCAGATTTGACGCGGGTTTCCAGCCCTCTGCCTGCGGAGATTCTCAGCGTTTCCGCTTTGGCGCGAAGCGTACGCGATGCGCTCGAACAGCGCTTTCCACTGTTGTGGGTGGCGGGGGAAATTTCCAATTGCGTGCGCGCCAAATCCGGGCATCTGTATTTCTCGCTCAAGGACGAATCGGCGCAGGTGCGCTGCGTCATGTTCCGCAACCGCGGCCAGTATCTGGATTGGGAGCCGCGCGACGGACTCAGGGTGGAAGTCCGCGCGCTGGTCACCTTGTACGAGGCGCGCGGCGATTTCCAGCTCAATGTGGAATCCATGCGCCGCGCCGGCCAGGGCGCGCTGTTCGAAGCCTTTCTGAAACTGCGCGACAAACTCGACAAGGAAGGGCTGTTTGATGCCGCGCACAAAAAGCCGCTGCCGGTCCATCCGCGGCGCATCGGCATCGTCACATCGTTGCGCGCGGCGGCATTGCGCGACGTGCTCACTACGCTGGCGCGCCGCAATCCGTCCATACCGGTCATCGTCTATCCGGCACAAGTGCAAGGCGAAGGCGCGGCGCAGCAACTTGCGGCGGCAATTGCTGCCGCGGCCAAGCGCAGCGAATGCGACGTGCTTATCCTGTGCCGCGGCGGCGGCTCGATCGAGGACCTGTGGGCGTTCAACGACGAGGGCCTGGCGCGCGCCATCCACGCCTGCCCGATCCCGGTCGTGACCGGCATCGGCCATGAAACCGACTTTACCATCGCAGAATTCGTGGCCGATCGGCGTGCCGCGACGCCGACCGCCGCGGCCGAGCTGGCGAGCCCGGCGCGCGCCGAACTGATGGTGCGCATTGCCGCTCTGCGCACTGCCCTCACCGGCCGCGTTGCACGCAACATCGAGGATGACATGCAGCGTGTCGACCAATTGCTTCGGCGCATGGTGCATCCGGGCCAAAGGCTGCAAAGCCAGGGTGACCTTCTGGCGCAACTCGCGCAGCGGCTGCGCACCGCCTGCGCGCGCGCGCTGGAGCGCTACCGCTGGCAGCTGCTCGATCTTGGCCAGCGCCAGCGCGCCGCGTTGCCACCCCTGCCCGAATGGAAGCGGCGCGTGGGCGAAGCGCACGCGCACTTGACGCTGGCATGGCGCCACCGCAGCGAGCGTGCCGCGGCCGACCTGCGCGCGCTCGGCGCGCATCTCTCGCACCTCGACCCGCGCGCGGTGCTGCAACGGGGCTACAGCGTCGTCCGCGACAGTTCGGGAGCCATTCTGCGCAGCGCCGGCGCGCTTACGCCAGGCGACGAAGTCGATATCACGTTCTCGCAGGGCGGCGCGAAATCGCGCATCTTGCACACGCGCGAATAAGCTGCCGCGGTGCCGTGTTGCGGCGGCTTGTGCTAAACTTCGACCCCTCATGCGGCCGCCCCTCGGCAGCCAAACCAAGTCAACTTAAACGGAGGTCTCGATATGGGTGCAATTTTCCAGTCGCTGGGACGCAGTGTCGCCGCGGGTGTAGTCCTGGTCATCGTCCTCATTCTTGCCGCCGGCAAGGGTATCAATTACGACCATGCCTGGGGCGCGTTCATCATGCGCTGGCTGCACGTCATGTCGGGCGTAATGTGGGTTGGCCTGCTCTGGTACTTCAACTTCGTGCAGATTCCGTCCATGCCGAAAATCCCGGACGAGCAGAAACCCGCCATAGGTAAAGTCATCGCGCCAACCGCGCTGTTCTGGTTCCGTTGGGCCGCGCTCTCCACCCTCGTCACGGGCCTGCTCCTCGCGGGGATGAACGGCTATATCGGTTCGCTGCTCACGTTTGCGCGACCGTTCACCGCGATCGCGATCGGCATGTGGCTCGGACTGATCATGGCATTCAATGTCTGGTTCATCATCTGGCCGAACCAGAAGAAGGCGCTTGGAATCGTTACGGTTTCGCCGGAGGAAAAAGCCAAGGCCGCGCGTCTGGCCATGCTTACCTCGCGCTTCAACACCATGCTCTCGATCCCGATGCTCTACTGCATGGTAGCGCAGCAGAACGGCGGACTTTGATCCACCCGGGTCACCGTACCTGCTAAAGCCTATTCCTTGGCACACGGCGCATCGTGAGGCACTAGCCTTCAAGCGGCCCGCGCTAGTTTTACGCGCGGGCGGTCCAATTAAAAGGACCCAATCGGGCCCTTTTTCTTGCCGGACGCGCCCGGCACGACCTTATTGCGCGCGATGCGTCGGCGGAATTCCGCCGATGTGCGTGCCCGGCCCGATACCGCGCTTCTTGAACCAGCCCTGATTCATCTCCAGCGCGTAGCGCACCGGACGCGCGGCACAGTGCGAGGTTTCGTCCAAAGGCTGCATGTCGGCGATGTTGACGATGTCGCCGCGCTCATCGATGAAGGCGACGCTCAAGGGGATAAGCGTTTTTTTCATCCACATGCAGTGCACCGCAGGTTCGTCGAACCGGAACAGCATGCCGGCGCCTTGAGCCATGGCCTTGCGCCGCATCAGACCCTGCGCGCGCGTTTCCATGGTGTTCGCCACTTCGGCCTGAATGACGTGGATGCCGGCGTTTAGCGTGACCATGGGCAGGGCGGGCTGCTGCGCCCAAGCGCAGCCGAACCAGAGCATCAGGCCCGCGAGGGCCGGTGCA
>Ga0315281_10009072_pt1 | contig 13831 bp, 10 predicted proteins | sample YL17G07_0_MG_FD_204540 | JGI IMG/M metagenome (GOLD analysis project Ga0315281, IMG submission 204540) | Sediment microbial communities from Yellowstone Lake, YNP, Wyoming, USA - YL17G07_0 | ecosystem: Environmental > Aquatic > Freshwater > Lake > Sediment | place: USA: Wyoming | collected...
TGACGCCGTCGCCGGGAGCCAGGAAGGCGCGCAGGACCAGGTCCATTATCTCGTCGCTGCCTGTGCCCAGCACTATCTGCTCGAAGGGTATCCGTAGGAACCGCGACAGGGCCTCGCGGGCCTGGCGCTGCAGCGGGTCGGGGTAGATATGATAGTCGCGGTACTGCGCCAGCGCCTGGAGTGCCTTCGGGGACGGCCCGTACGGGTTCTCGTTGCCGTCCAGCTTGACGATGCGCTCCACTGGAATGCCGAGGCGGCGCGCAAGCTGGTCCGGCGGCTCGATGGCCTCGTAGCCGGGCATGGCCTCCAGCTCAGGCCGCAGCAGCCAGCGGATATCCCTGTCTCCGGATTTTCTGACCATGGCTAACGGTCCATTTTTCTGAGACGCATCTCGATGGCGCGCGCGTGCGCCGTCAGCCCTTCGGCCCGCGCGATTGCGGCCGCCGCCGGCCCAAGCTCGCGCAGGGCATCGTCGCCGACTTCGACGACGTTCGTGATCTTCAGGAAGTCAAGCACGTTCAGCGGCGAGGAATAGCGCGCGCTGCCGCCGGTCGGCATGACGTGGCTCGGGCCGGCTGTGTAGTCGCCCATCGCCTCGGGCGAGGACTCGCCGACGAACAGGCCGCCGGCGTTTCGGACGTGGTCGACCCAGCGTCCGGGGTCTCGGACCAGCAGACAGAGGTGCTCCGGCGCGAACTCGTTCGCCAGCGCCAGCGCCTCCTCCAAGCCGTCGGAGACTACGACACCGCCGTTCGCCAGCGCCACGCGGGCCACATCCGACCGCTCGATCTTTGCTAGTTGCCGTTCGATTTCCTCCTCCACCGCCTTTGCGAACGGTAGCGACGGCGTCAGCAGGATTGGCCGTGCCATGGCGTCGTGCTCCGCCTGCGCCAGGAGGTCGGCGGCGCAGAGCGCGGCGTCGGCGGACTCGTCGGCGACGACGACCGTCTCCGTTGGGCCGTACATCGCGTCGATGCCCACAGTGCCGAAGAGCTGCTGCTTGGCAAGGGTGACAAACAGGTTTCCGGGGCCACATATCTTGTCGACGCCGGGGATCGTCTGGGTGCCGTAGGCCATCGCCGCCACAGCCTGCGCGCCGCCGGCGCAGAATACAGCGTCGACGCCGGCGATATCCGCCGCGACGAGCTTCAGCGGCGAGACGCGACCGTCGGGGCCGGCGGGCGTGGTGACGTAGACTTCGCCGACGCCGGCCACCTTCGCCGGAATCACCGTCATCAGTATCGACGACGGGTAGACGACCATGCTTCCCGCGGCGTACATTCCGACGCGCTCGATTGGCCGCACGCGCATGCCCAGGCCATCTCGGGAGAAGCTGCGCTGACAGTGCTCCATCTGCAGTTCGTGGAACGACCTTATCCGGCTCGCGGCGAATCGGAGGTCGGCGAGGAGTTGCGGGTCGACGGCGTCGTAGGCCGCGGCCGTTTCGGCGCGCGGGACCGCAAGCGACGCTGGAGCCGCGCCGTCGAAGGCTTCGCCGTAGCGCAGGACGGCGGCGTCACCCTCGGCGCGCACGTCGGCGATGATGCGGGCGACGGCTTCGCTCGGTGCCAAGTCGGCGCCGAAGACGCGACGCGTCAGTTCGCGCACGGCCGGTGGCACGTCCATCTCCGCCAGCGGGCGACGCAGCAGGACCGTGCGGCGGCCCTCCTCTGCACCAACGACGATCCTCATGCCAGGTACTCCTCCAGCGTCTTCAGGGTAAGCGCGTTGGCCTTGACGAGAAACATCTTCATCTGCTCGTCGCCGACGTGGGCCTTTGTCTCCTCCAGAAGCGACGGCAGCGTTTTCATAAACTCGTCGACCTCCTCATCTGTCGAAACGCCGGCGACGGCCAGGAAGCGGCTCGCCGTCTTGCCGAATCGCCCCCAGTCAGGCGGCCGCGACACCATGTCCACGACGACGTCACGCCAGCGTGCCAGTATCGCCTCATCAAGGAAACCGACGTGCACCGCGAGGTCCGTGGCCACAAGCTGCTGCCGGATATCCTCCATCGCAAGCCGGTCCAGCCGCCGCTGCAGGTCCATCTCGTACTGAAGGACGCGGTCCAGGACGTTGGCCCGGGCGTCGCCGCGGAGCGTGGAGTCGGGCCCGAAGTACGGACGGTAGATGTCGGTTATCCAGATCTCGTCGATGACGAGGTGTGTGAGGTAGCCGGCAACGAACGCCGCTGTCGCATCGTCGAGCCTGGCCGGGTCCCTGAGGTCGCCATGCGCCTGGAAGAAGGATTCCGTGGCGTTCTGCTGCTCCAGGCAATCAAGGTCGAAGTAGTGCGACGACATGCGGTCGGCGCGCGAGAGTATGCGCATGTCCGGGCCGGTAGAGCCCAGGTAGAACGCGCCGCGGTCGGCGTCGATCACAGGATTGCGCACGAGGTTCGCCAGCTCCCGCGCCACCGACATGTGAAAGGCGAGATGCGGCACGATCACGCCTCCCCAGCTTGCGCCACGGATCCTGCCCGTCGCAAGCGCGGTAGCACTTCGTCGAGAAGCGGGCGCTTCTTGTCCGCGACTGGACCGCGATGCACGATGACGCAGGCCGTCGATTCAAGCAGAACGTCGATTGCCTTCAAGCGGTTCGCGGCGAGCGTCGCGCCGGTTTCCGTGCCCTCGATGAGCAGTTCCGCGTCCTCCGGCACGAAGCCCTCCGACGCGCCGCCTATCGGTATGACCTTGTAACGCGGCAGGTGGTGCTCGCGGGCGCAGTTGTCCGCTATGTTCGCGTACTCCGACGCCACGCGCACGGTGTTCTTGCCCTCACGCCAGAGCTCGATTGCGCCGTCAAGGCTGTCGACCGGCAGGTCGTCGGCGACGACCGCGGCGACGCTGTAGCGTCCCAGGCCGAGATCGACCGCCTCCTGGACGGGGCTGGATGGGAACCGATAGAGGTGGTCGAGCAACCAGTCGCGGCCGCAGACCGCCAGGTCGAAGTGGCCAAGGGCGACCTGCTGCGGCATGTCCTGCGGGCGAATCACTTTGGCCGTCAAACCGGCAACGCCCGACCGCGGTCGCGCGACGCATTCAGTGGCGCTGTAGCCGTCGAGTCGCAGGCCGGCCGCTTCCAGCGCAGCCACCGCGTGCTTCTGCTGGTGCCCGTCCGGCAGCGCCATGCGCACGACGCCCCCGCCGTCGACGCTTCGCCGCATCGGGCGGCGCGAGGCTGCAGCCGGCGAGAGCGGCATCATCAGGCGCGGACGCCCGTTGGCAGGACCGCCCAATGCCGTCAAAGACTCGACTACGGAGCCGAGGTCACCTTTCGCCACACTCTCGCGGTTCGCGATGAGCCAGACGGAGCTTTCGAGGAGCCGGTGCAGCGGTGCGAGGCGCAGCCGCCGGACGTCCGCTTCATTGTCGGCGGCGATGAGCGCCAGATCGGCGTCTTCGGGCGGGTAGGCTTCGGCCGATCCCCAGACCGGGAAGACGCGATATGACGAAAGCCTGAGCCCCATGGCCAGCGCTTCGGCGATGTTGGCGTACTCGCTGACGATGCGGAGGCCGGCAAGCTGCGTCCAGTCTCGGATGTCGCCGTCGCGCTTTGCGTCCGCCGCGACGTACAGCGACCGCCGTCCAACGCCGAGGTCGCGCAGCCGCACGATGGCGTCTGTCGGATAACGCTGCGTCAGGTCCTCCACCCATTCCAGCCGGCAGACGCCAAGGTCATAGTTGCCGAGCGCGATCTGGATGGGGATATCTTTCTCGCGGAAGACGCGCATCTGGATGCCGTCGTCGCCGTTCGTGGTGACGTAGGAGCGCGATCCGCGGACGTACTCGTTGGCGGCCAGACCCGCCCGGGCCAGCAGCTTTCCGACGGGTTCGCGCAAGTCGCCTGTGGGCAGGGCAAGCCTGATCATGGGCTGTCCGCCTCTGCGACGCGAAGTACTTCATCGAGAGACCGGAAGTCTTGGGCCTCTTCGCCCGCCACGTTGCGCAGCCTGTAGGTGAATGCGCCCTCGCGTCGCTCGACCGTTAGGAGACGGTCGTCGGGCGCTGCGCGCATTCCCGGCAACGCAATGGCGACGCGATTCCCCAGCGCGCGCAGTCGTGCGGCGGCGGCGAAGGCCCCGGCGAGCGTGGCGGCGTCGTCGCCGCGCGCCTCGACGAGCCACTGGCGCGGAGGCGTCGCGGCTTCGGGCGCGGCCTCCAGATGGGAGACGATCTCGGCGAGAGACAACGCAAAGCCGGAAGCCGCAACGCTCTCTCCGCCGACCAGGGCGATCAGCCCGTCGTAGCGGCCGCCGCTGCCGATGCGACAGCCCGCGGCGCGGAACTCGAACACGGTGCCGGTGTAGTACTCAAAGTTGCGCACGAGCGTAGTCTGGATGCCGTGGGGACAGTCAAGCCGGTCCAGCGCGTCGCTGACGGCTGCCAGCTCGTCCAGGGCGCCGGCGATTCCCGGTACGGCGGCCGCGAAGGCGCTGCGCAGGTCAGCGAGATACTGGCGCGCTCCTCCTTCCGCCTCGAAGAGCAGGTGGAGCGGCGTCTGCAGGTCGGGAAGCCGCGCTTCGATCTCCTGGATGACCGTCAGGTCGCCGTCGAGAAGGCGGTCGTAGCGGGCGGCCTGCTCTTCCGGCTCCAGCCGCGTCTGCGCGAGCACCGCCCGCACGAGTCCGGCGTGCGATAGTCCGATCTCCACATCACGAAGGCCGAGACTCTCCAGCACGGCCCTGCCGAGGAGCACCAGTTCGATGTCGCCGGCCGGATGCGGGTTGCCGATGAGCTCGACGCCGCACTGCCAGTCTTCGCGCGACTCGTCGCCGCCGGAAAAACGAAAGACGTTCTGGAGGTAGAAGTAGCGCTCCGGCCGGCCGCCGCCGACGTTTTCGACGTAGAGGCGGACGGTCGGGATCGTGACGTCCGGCCGGAGGACGACCCTTTCGCCGCTCCAGCCGTCCCAATCGAGGAAGGAGTAGACACGGCCGAGCATCTGCGGCGACAGCGTCCCGGCAGCGGTGAACAGGTGCAGGTATTCGATTGTCGGGGTGCGGATCTCCGAGTAGCCCCAGGCGGCGCAGACGCGGGCAAAGGCCTCCTCCGCGCGACGGTAGAGGGCCGTCTCCTCCGACAGCAGGTCTCGCATGCCCGGACAGCGCAATGATTCGATTCCATCGCTCATCAAGCACTCCAAGGCCGGCCGCAGAGGGCCCGCCTGCCGGTAGTCTACAATAGCGTTTTCCCTCATTCAACTTGGCGCGAACGGGCGAGAAGTCCTTCAACCTACCGATCTCACGCGTATAATGGCAGAGAGGCACAAGTGAGCACCCCGAAGTCGTGGCGTCGCGCGATCAAGAGCATGCGCCTTTCAGTCGCCTGCCTGCTGCTGGCGGCCGGCGTCGCCGCTCTCTCGTGCGGCAATCCGGTGCACAAGGACCAGGCCATCAACGTGATCACCGTCGACGGCCTCATCAATCCCGTGATGGCTCGCTATGTCGAGCGCGGCATCAGCAACGCTGAGAGCGCGCATGCCGTGGCCATCGTCGTCCGCGTCGACACGCCGGGCGGTCTCGAGCAGTCCATGCGTGACATCGTCCAGTCGATCGAGGGCTCAGACGTCCCGGTGATCACCTACGTTTCGCCGACGGGCGGTCGCGCGGCGTCGGCGGGGGCGTTTATCGTGATGGCCGGCAACGTGGCCGCGATGTCGCCGAACACGACGATAGGCGCCGCACACCCCGTGGATATCACCGGCGGCGACATCACGGGCACCCTCGGCGACAAGGCGACGAACGAAGCAGCCGAGTACATCCGCGGAATCGCGATTCTGCGCGGTCGCAACGCCGATTGGGCGGAGCAAACGGTGCGGCAGAGCGTTGCGGCCAACCAGGACGAGGCGCTGAGCCTCAACGCCGTGGACCTGGTCGCCGATAGCCTGGACGACCTGCTGACGAAGGTGAACGGCCGCTCGGTGCCGCTCACGTCCGGCGGCCAGATGACGCTCCAGACGAAGGACGTCCCGGTCGTGACGAACGGCATGACGCTGATAGAGCGCTTTCTGCTCATCATCAGCGACCCGAACATCGCCTTCATCCTGCTGAGTCTGGGCAGCCTGGGCCTCTTCATCGAGCTCTTTCATCCCGGCATCTTCTTCCCGGGCGTCTTCGGGGCTATAGCGTTGATCCTGGCCTTCTTCTCGCTGGGAACGCTGCCCGTCAACTGGGCGGGCGTGTTCTTCATCGTCCTGGCGTTCGTGCTCTTCGCAGCGGAGATCGTCGTTTCCGGCTTCGGCGCGCTGGGCATCGGCGGCGTGATATGCTTGATTCTGGGAGGGCTGCTGCTGACGAGCACCAGCAACCCACAGTTCCAGGTGTCGCGGTGGCTGGTCTTTGGCCTCGCGGCGGTAGTCGCCCTCTTCATGTTCTCGATCGTGGCTTCGATAATACGTGCTCGACGGCTGCCGGCAACGCTCGGCACCTATACGCTGATCGGAAAGCGCGCCGTTGCCCGAACGCCTCTTGACCCGACGGGCCTCGTCTTCATCAACGGTGAGCGCTGGAGCGCGAGGTCGACGGGAGGGCGCGTGGAGCAGGGGGAAACCGTCGAGATAACAGGCGCTGAGGGCATCAAGCTGACAGTGCGTCCAATCGGAAAGGAGGACGAAAGTGGCACCAATGGAGATTGAGCCTGAGCAGGCAGAGGAGCGGATCTTAACCAACACAGCGCTCCGGTGGCTGCTGCTGCCGCTGGCGATCATCGGCTCGTTGCGGATCATCCAAGAGTACGAGCGGGGCGTCCTCTTCCGCCTCGGCCACGCTATGGGCGTCTGCCCGCCGGGGCCGTTCCTCATCGTGCCCGGCATCGAGCGCCTCGTGAAGCGGGACCTGCGAATAGTGACGATGGACGTGCCCAGCCAGGAAGCCATCACGAAGGACAACGTGACGGTGAAGGTCAACGCCGTCGTCTACTTCCGCATCGTGCGACCGTGGGAGGCTGTCCTGAAGGTACTCGACCACATCCGCGCGACATTCCAGATAGCCCAGACGACGCTTCGAAGCGTGCTGGGCCAGTCGTCGCTGGACGAGCTTCTGTCGGAGCGCGAGCAGATAAACCAGCGGTTGCAGCAGATCATCGACGAGCAGACCGAGCCGTGGGGCGTCAAGGTGACGACCGTCGAGGTGAAAGACGTCGAGCTGCCGCAGGGCATGCAGCGCGCGATGGCGCGTCAGGCGGAGGCGGAGAGAGAGCGCCGGGCGAAGATCATCAACGCCGAGGGCGAGTACCAGGCGGCGGAGCGGCTGGCGCAAGCGGGCGCCATCATCGCCGCAACGCCGACGACGCTGCAGCTCCGTTTCTTGCAGACGCTGGCGGAGATCGCCACGGAGAAGAACAGCACGATCATCTTCCCGGTGCCGATCGACATAATCCGGGCCTTCATAGAGAAAGGCGGCGCGGTCGCGGTGCCGAACCCAGCGGACCTGGGACGGCTGCCCGTCGAGCCGCCGGAGGAGCCGGAGCGGAAGAACGAGCCGCCTTCGGAGTGATCTAGTCGTCGACCGGGGCCAGCGTTACGTCGCCGGCGGAGAGGGCGACGATGCTGCCGTCCGCGCGACGCAGCAGGAGGTTGCCGTCGCTATCGACGTCCTCGGCCACGCCCTCGTCGAAGTGGTCGCTGAACTGCACGCGGACCTGCCGGCCCAGCGTCTCCAGGCGCGCGCGCCACGCGTCGTAGACGCTATCGTCGTGGGCAGCGGCCGCGTATAGCTTGTCGAACCTGTTCAACAACGCCGCGAGCAGCTTCTCCCGCGTCACCTTCTCCGCCGATTCCACCGCCAGGCTCGTGGCGACGTCCCTTATCTCCTCATGCTGCGACGCGTCGAGGCCGACGTTGATGCCCACGCCCACCAGCGCGTAGTCAACCCCGTCGCGCCCCAGGTGGACGTCGATGAGCACGCCGCCGGCCTTGCGCCCCTCGATCAGCACGTCGTTCGGCCACTTGATGCTGCATCTCACGTTCGCCACGGCGTCGATGGCTTCGCAGGCCGCCAGCGGGGCGACCATCGCGAGCGTGCGGAGGTTCCACGCCGCCGGCCGCAGGATGATGGTGACGTAGACGTTGCCCGGAGGCGACACCCAGCGACGGCCCCTGCGGCCCTGACCGCGCGTCTGCTCGTCGGCAACGACGATCATGCCGTGGGGAGCGCCGCTTTCCGCTTCCTGCCGCGCCGCGTCCATCGTCGAAGAGACGGACGCGACATGGAGGGCGCATCTGCCGATGGCCTCGGTGTCGAGAAGCGACTGGAAGGTTGCGAGGGAAAATGGTCCAGTCATGGCGCCGTTATGATAGCGGGTCGGGTACGGAGCCGGCCCTACATTCGCAAATCCGACAGCAGGTCGCGGGCGACGCGGCGCTCGTCCCAGGGCACGTGCTCGTCGCCGATGACGATAGACTGCTCGGTCCCCTTGCCCGCCAGGAGCACCACGTCGCCCGTCCGCGAAATCGCGAAGGCATGGCGTATCGCCTCCCGCCGGTCGACTACGCGGACAAAGTCGCTGCCCTCGTGCCGGCCGGCGTCGACGAGCCCCGCGGCGATGTCGGCGATGACGGCGTTGGGGTCCTCCGAGCGCGGGTCCTCGTTTGTGAGCACAACGAAGTCGGCCAGCTCGCCCGCGGCGCGGCCCATGCCGTCGCGGCGGCCGCGGTCGCGCTCCCCAGCGCAGCCAAATACGGCGACCAGCCGGCCCTTCGCCAGCGGGCGGAGTACCTGGAGGACGCGTCGCAGCGCCTCAGGCGTGGACGCGATGTCGACGACGACCCGGAACGGCTGCCCGCAGTCGATCATCTCCGTGCGGCCCGGCACGCCCTCGAAGGCGGCAAGCCCGACGGCGATCGCTTCCGGGGACACGCCGAGCGACAGCGCCACCGCCGAAGCCGCCAGGGCGTCGGAGACACTGTAGCGGCCGGGGAGCGGCAGTCGCACCGGTTGCCGGCCGAACGGCCCGACGATGTCGAAGTCGGACTGCAACGCATCCAGCCGCAGGTTCTCGGCGCGAAGGTCGGCGGGAGCGTCGATGCCGTATGTCACAGCCTTCGCCGATGTGCGGGAGCGCAGCGTGGCGGAGGCCGGGTCGTCGGCGTTGAGGACGGCCGTCTTGACGACACCTTTGTCGACACTCTCGTCCAGCATCTCAAACAGCCGCCCTTTCGCTGCCAGATAGTCCGCCATGTGGCCGTGGAAGTCGAGGTGGTCGCTGCTGAGGGTCGTGAAGGCGGCCACGTCGAACTCGCACTCGTCGAGCCGGTTCAGGGCCAGCCCGTGCGAAGACGCCTCGATGACGGCATAGCGGCGTCCCGCCCGTACCATCGCTGCCAGCGACTCCTGCACTTCCGGCGACTGCACAGTCGTCATGTGGGTGGCGTTCAGCTCCGCGTCGCCGCCGGTCTTGAGCGCGACGCTGCTCAGATAGCCGGTCGACAGGCCTCCTGCCTCCAGCACCGATGCTATGAGATGGACGGTCGTCGTCTTGCCGTCGGTGCCGGTGACGCCGATGGTGACGAGTCGGCGCGCCGGGAAGGCCCAGAAGGCGGCGGCGATTCGCGCCAGGGCGCGTCGCGTGTCGTCGACCACGACGAAGGCCGCTCTAGCGCTTTCGACTAGTGACTGCCACTTCGCCTGCCTGTCCGCCTGAACGACGACGACGGTCGCGCCGCTTTCGAGCGCCGGTTCGATGAAGTCGTGCCCGTCGACACTGCGCGGCGGCAGTGCGCCCGGCACGGCGACGAAGACGGAGCCCGGCGTCACCAGTCGGGAGTCGTAGCAGACTGCGGCGACGGTCTCCGGCGGCTCGCCGCAGGTCCGGGCGTCGGGCAGGAGCGATTGCCAGTCGATTTGCGTGCGTTCACCTCCGGATGAGCCTGCGCCCAATTATAGCTCGCTTGCATCGAGGTGGCGACAAAAGGGGTGGCCCGCACTCGGCCTTATCTGCAGGAATCTGCCGCTACGCACTCTAGCGGCTGTCCAACGTATGCCCGTCGCAGGCTTCTGTTCGGGCCTTGACAAGTGTGTTACATTGGCTTTACCTGGTGGCACGCTGGCGGCAGCACGGCGAGGATTCTAGCGTGACGCTCGCCGCGCTTCCGTATTACGACCGTTCATATGCTGGCTCGCCTTTTCCACGCAAACAAGGATAGTAGCCCTGGAAGGTGGTCACGCCATGAAACGACTCCTCTTTGTCCCATTGGCGCTCTTCCCCATCGCTGTCCTATTAATGGCAGTCGCATCCAGCGACCATGATCGGGTCGCTGCAGAGGACGAGGGCATAGTCATATCGCTCGACATGGACACGAGCGACGGACCCTGTACGGATATCGACAGCTCGGCCAGTCACGCTCTTGGCAGCGAATACGACGTTGCCGTGTGCGTTCAGGGTCTATACGTGGGCTTCCCGATCGGCGTGGCTTCCTTCGACATTCTCTATGACGACACCCTCAACGTTGCACCCGAAGTCGCCGATACGGGGAAAGGAGTTGACGATAATCCCGACGCCAACGCCGGAACGACGAAGTGGGGCGACGGCCTCGGCACGAATTTCGATTGCTCCGGTGGCGGCCTTGCCTATCCCAAGGGAGACAAGGACTCCGGCACCGGTCCGGCGCGTGGTGATGCCTTTCTGTCCTGCAAAGCCTCCCTTGGTCCCTGGACGCTAGGCGACGATGAATCCTCCGGTGTGCTCGGCATGGTGCGGTTCCACGCGCTCGCCGCCGGCACAGACACGCTGACGATATACAAAGGCCTTCTCGGATACAGCGACGCCACGGAGATGGGCACCTGCAACCCGGATGTGACCTACCCCGTGCCCTGCAACGACGGAGAGGATATCAAGCTGGCTCCAAGCCCTACTCCCACATCTACCCACACTCCTTTGCCCACCAACACGCCCACACCTACCATCACACCCACAGCCACCAACACTCCCCCTGCTACCGCTACGCCGACCATAACATTGACGCCATCCGGCATCGACTACGATGGGGACGGTGTGCCGGACGCCGTCGACAACTGCCCTACCTACTACAACCCTGACCAGAAGAACAGCGACGCTATACCCTTGGACAACAGCGCGCAGATCGCCGGCGCAGACAAGACGATACCAAACGCGGATCGCTTGGGAGACGCCTGCGACCTCGATGATGACAATGACCTGTTGCTGGACATCTTCGAACTGGTGGGTTGCGGCAGCGGACGCACCGATCCGCGCGGCGACGTGTCATATGACGACAATCAGAACGGCATCGCCGCGCCTCCCATGGGTACCGATACAGCCGACGACGGCCCCAGCTGGGATACGGACGGCGATGGAGTGCTCGACGGCATTGAATGCGCACTCGGGACCGACCCCAAAGACCCTAACAGCAAGCCGCGCGGCAATCCGCCTAACGACGTCGATAGAGACGGGCTAGCCGCGGACGTTGAGGAAACGATGGGCTGCAGCGACCTGGACAGAGACACCGACCATGACGGCATTCCTGACGCGGCCGAAGTGAAGGGCTGGGGCACTTCATGCGCGAGCAAGGATACTGACAACGATCAGTGTGAGGACTGGATCGAGATCGTCGACATCAACGGCGATGGTCAGGCGAACGCTCTCGATCTAGCGCGGATCAGTATGGCGACGTACGGGTACGTGCCGCCGCATCCGGCCTTCGATATGAATAAGGACGGGGTGCTCAACACGCTGGACGACATGCTGGCGACCCTAAATTCGGTGCTGATCAAGCCCCACGGGGTCTGCCGCTCGGCCATCTGACGAGACTCTCTGGCGCTATCCGGATTGGACGATAGCGGGATGTGCCAGCTAAAGGCCTCATCCTCGACGGCCAGCGGTTTTCCTTCTTCTCACCCAGACGCCGAGAGTCAACAGAGCGGTTGACCCTCGCCACGACGCCGACAGCCGCAGAAGCATTCGTCCCGCAAGATCGGTTGCAGCCGGCGATGCTGACCGATTCGGGCCGCCGCGCTTGGAGGGTTAACGGCTATCCCTCTGCACCGCCGGTAGGCGCACCCCGTCAGCGGGCTCAGATTTCGCTCGATGAGAACGTATGAAGAGGAGGCCCGCACCGTCGGAACGATGCGGGCCACGCGAGCGCCAGCAGACCTGTAAGCCGAGTTCTGTCCCCGCCTTAGGCGGGCGGTGACCATCTATCTGGGATGACGGTTACCCGCCACCTCTAGCGACCAACCCGAGGACAGGGCCGGGCGCGCCCATCGTCCTCCTATTCGGTCTTGCTCCGGGTGGGGCTTGCCCGGCCAGCCGGTCACCCGACTGCCGGTGAGCTCTTACCTCGCCATTTCACCCTTACCCGCCGAAAGGCGGGCGGTATGTTTCTGTGGCGCTATCCGTAGGGTTACCCCTCCTGGGCGTTACCCAGCACCCTCGCCCTATGGAGCTCGGACTTTCCTCCCCCTCGGTCCGCGTACAGACGTGAGGGAGCGGTCACCCGGTCTACTGGCGATTCGAGTATAGCCGCTGCAGGCGCGTTCGTCAAGGAGTGTCGTGTGCGAGTGGCTACGACGAGCGGTCCAGCGCTTGGTTGGCAAGCATGTCGGCGAGGCGGTTGCCGGTCCGCGGCACGTTGCGAAAGGTGACCGACTGAAAGCGGTTGCGCAGGTCGAGCAGGCGGCCGTAGAGCGGTATCAGACGCGGATTGCGGACGCGGTAGCGACCCGTGAGCTGTCGAACGACGAGCTCGGAGTCCATTCGCAGCTCGACGCGGGATGCGCCCAGCCCGAGCGCTGCCTCCAGCGCCGCGATGGCCGCCCGGTACTCCGCCTCGTTGTTGGTGCCGTGCCCGACCCGCCGCGATTCGCTGTGCACCTCGCGGCCCGCGCCGTCGTAGATGACGACGCCGATAGCCGACGGGCCCGGGTTGCCGCGCGATGCGCCATCGGCGTAAGCGACGTAGACGTTGCGGTCGGGCGGCTCGCTCACGGACGGAGCTGTACCTTGATGCCGTCGTCGGCGACGATGACCCTGTCGACCACGTCGCGGAGCAGGGAGCGGCGCGAGTTGAAGTCGAGCGACTCCCAGCGATCGGACAGGCGGAGCAGCGCCTGCTCCTGCGCCCGGCGTCGCGCTGCCACCGATGCCTGCTCGTCGACGCGACGCTCGGCCGCTGCCAGGCGCGCCTCCACGTCCAGTCGCTCCACCGCCAGCGCCATCCCCAGGGACTGGAGTTTCTCGCGGCTCAGGCGACCGCGCGCCGCCGCGTCCATGTGCCGCTCCAATCGCTTGTCGAGTAGCGTCAAGCGACGCTGTAGATCCCGGCACTCCTCCTTGGACTCCGCGAGCACGGCGTCCTGGTCGCCTGCGTGCCGGAATGCCTGCCCGGCGCCGAGGTCGACCGTCGACAGGCTCCGGCGGACCTCGCTTTCCAGGTCGTCAGCGCGACGGGTGTGGTAGTCGCAGAGGCTTTGATTGGTGCGCGACTGGCACTGGTAGTAGCGGTATGAGGCTTCCGCGACGGTACCGTCCTTCTGTCGCTTCCAGCTCTGCCGCCGGCTAACGCCGATCATCTTGTTACCACAGTAGCTGCAATAGGCAAGCCCCGATAGCAAGAAAGGCGATGCCTGCGGCGTCGAGTAGCTGCTGCGACGCGCCATCAGGCAGTCCTGCACGCGCCGGAAGTCGTCCGGGGAGATGAGCGCGGGATGGCTGCCGGGCACACGCACGCCGAAACGGCTGTACGTTCCCAGGTAGGCGCGGTTCCGCAGGATGTCGCGGATGCTCACCATGCTCCAGTTGCCGCCGCGACGCGTCTTCACGCTCTCTTCGTTCAGGCAGCGGGCGATGCGCCGGATGCCGAGGCCTTCCTGCAGGTAAAG
>Ga0315281_10009074_pt1 | contig 13830 bp, 10 predicted proteins | sample YL17G07_0_MG_FD_204540 | JGI IMG/M metagenome (GOLD analysis project Ga0315281, IMG submission 204540) | Sediment microbial communities from Yellowstone Lake, YNP, Wyoming, USA - YL17G07_0 | ecosystem: Environmental > Aquatic > Freshwater > Lake > Sediment | place: USA: Wyoming | collected...
CGATCACGACGATCCAGGCCTTCGGCGTCGGATCCCAGGGGTTCGCACCGGCAAAGAGGACGATGCCCGGTCCCGCGGCGCGGATCGGCGTGTACATCGGTGCCGCGACGTCGATCCCGCGGTGGAAGTGCCGGCAGTTTCCGAGCGCCGGCTCCCATGAGAAGCCGGTGCAGCCGAACTCCTGGGTGATCGTGCCTCCCATCGGCCAGGCCAGCGTGCCGTTGTAGACGGACGGGATGCTCCCGCCGCGAGCCTGCTCAGCAACGAGCTCGTCGATCTTCTTCTGGAGAGCCTTCTCCGCCTTCTCGCCGGCTGCGATCGCGGCGGCGATCTTCGCCTTGTCGCTGCTGATTGCCGCGTAGGTCGCCTGCTGCTGCGACAGGAGCCGTGCCGTCTCCGCCTCCAGGCTGGCCAGGTGGCTCCGGGCCTCGGCGAGTCCCTGCAGCTCCGTGTCGAGTTGTTGGCGCTGGCTGTCCGCGGCCGCCCGCATGGCTTCCGTCTGGGTGCGCGTCGCGGCCACGGTCTGGGCGAGGACGGCGAGGACCTGTTGATCGGCGACGATCTGCTCCGCGAGCAGGCGATCCTGCTGGCCGAGATCCAGTTGATAGGAAACCTCGGCGAGGACGTCCGTGAAGGCGCCGCCGGACAGGACCGTCTCAAGCAGGGAGGTGCGATCGGTGTCGTAGGCCTGGCGCAGGCGGTCGGCCAGCGCGGCCTTGCGGGCCTCCAGCTCGGCACGCTTGCGGTCCTCGCGAGCCTGCAGGTCGACGAGCTCGAGGTCGAGTTTGGCGACCTCGGTGTCCAGGCCCTGGACGTCGGCCTCGGCCTGCGCGACCGCGACCGTGGCGGCAACGACCTGGCCCCGGACGGAGAGGAGATCCGCGTTCACCTGCCCCAGCGAGGCCCTGGTCGATGCGAGCGTTGCGCTGAGGGTCTTCTGACGGGCCGCGATCGCGGCTACCTGCGCCTTCTGTTTGGCGATCTGCGCGGCAAGCGCCTTCTGCCTGGCGATGGCGGCAGAGAGGGCATCGGCCCTGGCCGGCGTCACGGGGCCGCCGACGAAGACGCCACCGGACAGCATCGTCAGGACGAGGAGGAGGAGCAGGCCGCGGCCGGGCCGGCGGCGGGATGGGCTGGACCAGCCCCGCAGGTCAGGCGTTCGGCGGCGCATCGAGAGGCGTCATCATCGTGCGAACGAGGCTCCGTTCCGTGGTGCGAGGCACGTTTCGGTTCGCTCGCCGGTGAGATCGCCGCTCCCCGTTGGGCACCCACGAAGGAACGACTACCGGCAACTGGGCGGATCATACCCCACGCCGTCCAGTCGGCCGGTGGATCCGGGTCTCAGCCTGTCCGCGAGATCGTGACCGCCCAGATCGCCCCGATGATCAGGAACGGCCCGTACGGCACGTAGCTCTTGAGCGTGATCCGCCGGGCGGCGAGGAGGAGGAGGATCCCGACCGCGGCCGCAATTGCACCGACGACGACGGTCGCGACCAGCCGACTCGGGCCGACCAGCAGTCCCAGGCCCACCAGGAGCTTGAGGTCCCCGATCCCGATCGCACCCGCGCCGAACGGCACCGAAAGCGCGTACAGGACCCCGGGCACCGCGATCGCGGCGACGGCGGAGATGGCCAGCTCGCCGGGCGTACGCACGAATGGGCCGGTCCCGGTCACGAAGCCGACCAGCGCGTAGGCCGCAATCGGATAGGTCAGGAGGTTCGGCAGCAGGCGCTGGTCGAGGTCGGTGGCAAAGAGCACGACCAGGGCGGCGACCACCGGCGCGAGAAACGCGAGCGCGCGAGGTTCATCGCCATAGCGTCCGACGAACAGGGCGAAGCCCGCCGCGCCTGCCACGAGGACCGCCCCGGTCCGCCAGTCAACCTTCCTGATCGATCCGTCCTCGTGCGCCGGCCAGCGTGCGCCGATCCGGTCCGCCACGAACCCCCAGATCACACCGGACAGGCCGGCGACGACGACAACGACCTCCACGGCCGATGCTCCGGGCCGCCCTATGCCGTCCGGGCGCCGGCCAGGGCCAGCTCAACGAGGGTGGCGTGCGCGACGCCCGTCGAGCCCCGGGGCGCCCACGGCTTCGCCTTGCGGAAGTACGCCGTCCCGGCAATGTCCAGGTGGACCCACGGCTTGGTGGCGAACTCACGGAGGAAGAGCCCGCTCTTGACGAGGCCGCCCTCGCCCGACCCGCTGTTGATCATGTCGCCGTACCAGGACTCCATGTCGACCCAGTACTCGTCCACCAGCGGGAGCTGCCAGTAGCGCTCGCCGGCCCGTACGCCGGCCTTGAGGACCGTATCGGTCCACGCCTGATCGGTTCCGAAGACGCCGGTCACGAGATCGCCGAGCGCCCGTGAGACCGCACCGGTCAGGGTGGCCACGTCCACGAGATGGGTGGCGCCGAGCTGCTCGGCATAGGTCATTGCGTCGCCGAGGATCAGCCGGCCCTCGGCGTCGGTGTTCGTGATGTCGACCCACTTCCCGTTGAGGGCGCGGACCAGGTCGCCGGGCCGGGTGGAATGGGGGCCGGGCATGTTCTCCACGGCCGGCGCAACCGCGAGGAGCGGGGTGCCGGGTGCCAGGCGAGCGACGGTGACGATGGCCGCGATCACGGTGCAGGCACCGGTCTTGTCCATCTTCATCTCTTCCATGTGGTCGGCCGGCTTGATGCTGGTACCGCCGGAATCGAAGCAGACGCCCTTGCCGATGATCGCCAGGTGCCGCCCGAGGGCATCCTTCTGACCGGCCTCCCCGGAGCGCATCACGATCATCCGGGGCGGGTTGTCACTACCCCGTCCGACGGCCATGAACATGCCCATGCCGAGTTCGGTCGCGCGTTCCGGGCCGATGACGTCGATCCACAGGCCGTGCTGTTCGGCGAGCGCCCAGGCCTCTTCGGCCAGGACCACCGGGCTGACGTCGTTGGCGGCACGGTTCGAGAGGCGACGGGCGAGGTTCGCTCCCTCACCGATGATGACGCCGCGCTCGGCGGCGACCGCGAGGGCCGTCGCGTCCGCACCGGGCGCGACGAGGATCAACTCATCGAGGACTGGCGGCGCCGTCGGCACGGTCTCGAGATAGATCGTCTTCGGGTCGAAGGCGCCCTCGGTCACGCCGCGGGCGAGCAGGCCGGCGACCGTCTCGGCGTCGCCGCCGAAGGCCTCCACCAGCGGCGTCATCCAGACGGCCAGGGTCGCGAGGTGGCGTCCGGCCAGGCGGTGCATCGCGGCCGATCCGACGTGGGTCACGGTCTCGCGATCGACACCCTCGGCAGGGCCGGTGCTCAACGTCAGGATTCGGCCCGCGGGCAGGCTGCCGGCCGCCGCGAGCGACGACGTCCAGCGCTTGGTGCGCAGCTCGCCAAAGGTCAGGAGGGTCTGGATCTCGCCGCCCGACCGCCGATCGATCTCGGCCAGCGGGCCCTCGAAGGCAGGCTCGCCCACGATCGGGATGAGCAGGACGTCCGCCTTGACGTCCCAGGGCTGATCGGTCGTGACACGCACGCGCACGGGTTGACTCCTCTGGAACCGGGCCGCCCGGCAACGCGCAATACGGGTGGCCCGGAGATTGGTGGCCGCGAGTGTACGTTAGGCGGGAATCCGCGGGAGGTCGACGCCCGGCGAATCGGCGGCCGGCGAATCGACGCCCGGCGAATCGGCGGCCAGGCCGCCTCGGGGAACGCCGGCGTCCGAGGTTAGGGCCTCGAGCGCGAGCGTCAACCGGCCGCGTGCCTGCTCGATCGAGATCACCGCCTGATTGAGCCCGCCCCGTCCAATGTCGGCGATGATCACGGCCAAGCCCCGTGCGTCGGTGGGCAGGCCCTCCCGAGCGAGGCCCTCCTCCCGGTACGCCGCCTTCACGACAACGTCCACGGCGCCCCCGGAGTTCCGGAGGGCCGAGTACAGCCCGACGAGCGCCTCGTCGTAGCGCCTGTTCCGGCTGATCCAGTCATCGAGGGTTGAAACGTCGGCCGCATTCGCCACCTGGTCGCGGATCTCCAGGGCCTCGTCGAGGAGTCGCATGGCGTCTTTCAGGATCGGGATGGCGCCGACGTAGTCCGCTGCGCGACCCTTCGCCGCAGCCCCGGCGACCGTGGTGTCATGCCGGTCGAGGAGCTCGAGGAGGTTCGCGGCCGTGGTGGTCCCCGAAGTCAACGAGGCCCAGGATCGCCCGAGGCCCTCGGTCGAATCGAGTGCGGAGAGCATCGCGCCGCGGCGGGCGAGGAGCGCATCTGCATACGTCGCCGCGTCCACTGGATCTCGGCCGGGAAGCGCCTCGAGGGCGGCCCGCAGCGTGCTCGACGCCTGACTGATCGTGCCGACGAGCACGGTTCCGTGGCCGAGCGAGTCGGCAATGGCTGTCCGATCGTTTGCCGTGAGCGCGCCGAGTGCGCCACGGGCGAGGAGGGCGAGGCGATCCACGTCGCTCGCGATCGCAGCAAGGTCCCCCTGGGCGATATCGAGGGCAGGCGTGAGGATCGCGTCGCCGTGGCTCGTGAGCTCGGCGCGCGCCGCGCTCCCGGGCGGGTGGGTCCAGGTCGCGACGACGCCGGCACTCCCCGAGGCGAGGGCTGCCAGCAGAATCACGAAGCCGAGGCCGAGGCCGAGGCGCTTGAGCCCGTTGTTCACCCATGGAGGGTACCCGCTCCGCGTTCCGACCGCGACACCGCCTCGGTGATGTTCGTCAACGACGTAGCATCCCCGCATGCGCGAGCCGTCGGAACCAGGGCACCCCGCCGCCCCCGTCGGGGAAACACGCGAGGACGTCCGCGGGCCGTACTACCCGTCGTTGGGTGGGCCGGCTCCTGATTGGACAGTCCGACTGCTCGAGACGATGCCGAAGGCGGAACTGCACCTCCATCTCGACGGCTCGCTGCGGGTCGCGACGGCGCTCGACATTTCGGGCAGGCGCGGCATCGACGCGCCGAGGACGTACGCGGGCATGAGCGGCGCCCTGGTGGGGCCACCTCGCGCGCCGGACCAGGCGGATCTCCTTCGTGCCTTCGACCTGCCGATCGCGCTCATGCAGGACGTCGAGGCGCTGGAGCGGATCACGGCGGAACTGGTGGAGGACAAGGCGGCCGACGGCGTCCGCTACGTCGAGATTCGCTGGGGTCCGCTCCTGCACGTGGCGCGCGGACTGCCGCTCGGGGCGGGGATCGAGGCCGTGCTCACGGGCGCCGAGCGCGCGTCGCGCGTTACGGGCACGACCGTCCGGCTGATCTGCACCGCGCTGCGCTCCCATGATCCCGAGGCCAACGTGAGGCTGGCCGAGACGGCGGCAGGCTTCGTCGGCCGCGGCCTCACGGGCTGGGACTTCGCCGGGCCCGAGGCGCGCTACCCGGACCCGACGGTAGCCGCACGAGCCTTCGACGCCGCCCGCGCCGGCGGCCTCCGAATCACGTTGCATGCGGGCGAATGGGGCGGCGCCGGACAGGTCCGCCGCGCGCTGGCGATGAACCCCGAGCGGATCGCCCACGGCCCCGGCGCCGCCGACGACCCCGCGTTGATGGCGGACCTTCGGGATCGGGGCATCGTCCTCGATCTCTGCCCGACCTCCAACGCCCAGGCGACGATCGTGCCCTCCGTGGCGGCGCACCCGCTGGCCCGGCTCTTCCGAGCCGGGAACCCGGTGACCCTGAGCACCGACGACCTCACGGTCAGCGACCTCACGCTGTCGGAGGAGTACCGGAATGCCCACGAGCGGATCGGGCTGACGCTGCCGGAGCTGTGGACCATCAACCGATCCGCGCTCGGCGTGGCATTCGCCGACGAGGCGACGTTGGCCCCGCTGCGATCCTCCTTCGACGCGTGGGCCGCGGGGATCCCGGAGCTGCACGCCTGACCCACCCGCGAGGCGTGAACGACCCCCGACGCGCAGAAGCATCGCTTCGGAGGCTACCGGCTACGATGGGTCGATGCCGCCGACCCGCCGCCACGCGCCATCTCCGCGGACTTCCGGTTCCCCGGCGCGCCCGGCGATCTCCCCGAGCGGATCTCCCGACCCCCTGGCAGGCGTCGAGCGGGCCTTCATCGACGGATCGAACCTGCTCCACGCCCTCGCCCGCGGCCGGGCCAGCGGCGAGACGGGGCCGGCGGGGGCGATCATCGGCCGGATCCGCGCCGCGTTTCCGCCGTCGGTGATCCTGGACCTCGTCTTCGACGGGCCGTCCTGGCACGGCGTCACCGGCCGCCTCGCGACGGGGCTCCGGGTCTCCTATTCCGGCCGCGCGACCGCCGATCAGCTGATCATCGAGGGCGTCGAGGCACAACTCGCGGCGGACGGCCCGGCCGGCACGTGGGGCATCCTCGTGGTCACCGACGATCGCGGCCTGCGCGACATCGTCAACGCCAGGGGCGCCCGAGCCGCGGGCACAGCCTGGCTCGCCGGACGCATGGGGCGGCTCACCGAGGAGGCGCCCCGGCGTTACACGGCCCCCGGCGGTGGCTCGGGCGGTGGCTCGGGCGGTGGCTCGGGCGGTGGCTCGGGCGGTGGCTCGGGCGGCCCCTCCGCGACTTCCGGACGGGGGCGCGGCGGACCCGGCGTTGCGCGTCCCAAGGCCGGCACGACCATCGGCCATAGACGGCCACCGCGCGCTCCCGACGAGCCGGACCGCGATTAGCGCCGACTGCTAGGATTTCGCCGTGATTGACACCCTCCAGTCGGCCTGGCACGGGTTCCTGCAGCTCATCTCCGGGATCGTCATCCCGGAATGGGGTGGGCTGATCGGGCTCCTGCCGATCCTCCTCGTGGTCGGCGTCGTGGGGCCGGCCGTCTCACTCCTGGCCCTCGGCTGGGTCGTGTACGTCCTGCTGGCCCCACGGGCCAAGGTCCGGGTCGAGTTCGGGGTCACCCACGCCCTCAATCGGGACGGCCGTGCCGTCTACCCCGATGGCGAGCCGTACTGCCCGGTCGACGGGCTCGTCTATCCATCGGGCAGCGTCCGATGCGACACGTGCGCCCGCGACCTCTTCGTCCGCTGTCCGAAGTGCTCGACCGGGCGTGACGCGGCGATCACCACCTGCGGGAACTGCGGCCTCGTCCTGCGGATCGAGAATCGGGCCCGCGCTCTTCGACCGGCCGGGCCGCCACCCGGAGGCGCCGCCGCCGCCTGATCGGCTCATCGAACCAGACTCCAGGTCGGGAACGCCTCGTCGGAACCTGCCCCGACGCCGGAGGTCCGCTCCCGACCGCTCCGTCCCGGAGGCACCCATGGCATCGCTCTCACAGCTCCTCTTCGTGGTCGGTTCGATCCTCCTCGCGGTCGGATTCGCCGCGAACGTGGGGCATGCGGTCCTCCTCGCCAACGGCCGCCGCGCCGCGGCCGCCCTGGCCGCCCTCGCGCCGCGACCCGCGCAGCCGGCGTGGGCCGGCGTCGCGACCGGCTCCTTCGTCCAGTCCCGCGCGGCTGCGGAGGCTTCCGGACCCGCGCCTTTTGCGGTCGGCAGCGGGCTTTCCGGCGCCGCGCGCTGGATCACGCTCCTGGCGTTCGCGGCACTCGCGGGCGCGCTCCTCTCGCGGGCGATCGTGGTCGGACGGGGGCCATGGGGCAATCTCTTCGAGTTCTCCGTCGCGTTCGCGACGTCGATCCTGGGCGGCTATCTCTACCTGGCTCGGCGCTACCCGATCCGCTCGATCGGGTTCATCCCCAGCGGCGTTGCGCTGGGGCTCGCGCTCTATGCGTCGTCGCTGCCGTCTCAGATCGAGCCGCTCGTGCCGGCCCTCCAGAATGCCCCGCTGCTGACGATCCACGTCGGGATGGCCATGCTCAGCTACGGCATCTTCGCGACGTCGTTCGCGGCCGGTGTCGGGTACCTGGTCCAGGGCCGCGGTGACCGGTTCTCGTGGCTGCCGTCGCACAAGGTCCTCGACGAGGTGGCCTACCGGGCCGTGATCATCGGCTTCCCGATCTTCGCCACGATGATCATCCTCGGCTCGTGGTGGGCCTCGATCGCCTGGTCCCGCTACTGGGGCTGGGATCCCAAGGAGACGGCCGCCCTCGTGACCTGGCTGATCTACGCCATCTACCTCCACGCCCGGAACCAGCGCTCATGGGCCGGCCGGCCCGCCGCGCTGCTGCTCGTCATCGGGTTCGGGATGGTCCTGGTCACGTACTCGGGCTCGCTCTGGTTCAGCGGCCTGCACGCCTACAGCGGGCTGTAGCCGTCGGCGCTCAACGGGCCGTGCGGGCCGCAGGCGGGGCCGCGGGCCGTGCGGGGCCGCAGGCGGGGCCGCGGGCCGTGCGGGGCCGGGCCGTGCGGGGCCGCGGGCCGTGCGGGGTCGCGGGCCGGGCCTGAGGCGGGCCATGCGGCGCCGGGCCGTGCGGCGCCGGGCCGTGCGGGGCCGGGCCGTGCGGGGCCGGGCCGTGCGGTGCCGGGCCGTGCGGGGCCGGGGGCCGTGCGGTGCCGCGGGCCGGGCCTGAGGCGGGCCATGCCGAACCACTTTCTCATTTCGACACCCGGTGACGACTAGACAGGGTTTCGAGCCCGCGACGACCATCCCTCCCCGCGATTCTGGGTCCGGCCGTGCTCAGCAGGGAGCCCATCGCGCCGCAACTCCGACCACGACCGGGCGAATCGCCGTCCAATCGACACTCCATGTCGAAATGAGAAACGCCCGCGCCGGCAGGCACTTCGCGCGCGGCAATGCACCCGCGGCGCTTGGCACACGGTACGGGGCACGCGGCGCTTGGCACACGGTACGGGGCACGCGGCGCGGACGGGCACCCAACACCGTACGCTCGATCACTCGCGGAACGTGACCATCGGCCCGTGCCGTGAACCGGCTCGGAACTTAAGGTGGCGCCACGGGATGACATCGGAGACCATGCCGGCAATGACGCCGACGAGCACGCCCGCCAGGTGATCCGCGCATGAGCCTCGTCCTCGACAACCTGACCAAGCGCTTCGGGCCGGTCGTGGCCCTCGACGGCGTCTCATTCACGGTCGAGCCCGGGCAGGTATTCGGGTTCCTCGGCGCGAACGGCGCCGGCAAGACCACCACGATGCGGATCGTCCTGGACATCCTCCGCCCCGACAGCGGCACGGTCACCTGGGATGGCACCCCCGCGACCGCAGTGCCGCGGCGGACCTGGGGCTATCTCCCCGAGGAGCGCGGCCTCTACCCGCGCCTCGAGGTCATCGACCAGCTCGTCTTCTTCGCTTCGCTGTACGGGGTCCCGCGCCGCGAGGCGGCCGACCGGGCGCGCCACTGGCTGGCCCGGTTCCGGATCCCCGAGTACGAGCACCGCCGCGCCGAGGAGCTCTCCAAGGGCAACCAGCAGAAGGTCCAGCTGATCGCCGCGATCCTCCACGGGCCCGAGGTCCTGATCATGGACGAGCCCTTCGTCGGCCTCGATCCCGTGAACGTTGCGCTCCTCAAGGAGGCCTTCGGCGAGATGCGCGACGCCGGCACGACGCTGGTCTTCTCGACCCACCAGATGGAGATGGTCGAGGAGCTGTGCGAGGCGATCGCGATCATCGACCAGGGCCGGCTGGTCCTCGGCGGCCCGATCCGGGAGGTGAAGCGCGCCAGCGGCCGGCGGGTCGTCCGGCTCGGCGTCGAGGGAGACGCCGCGATGCCGTGGCTCGCCGACCTCCAGGGCGTGACGGTCGTGCGTCCCGGCCACGAATTCACGGAACTCGACGTCCGCGGCTGCGACCCGCAGGAGATCCTCGCGGCCGCGCTCGCGCACGGGGAGCGTGTGACGCAGTTCGTCATCGCGGACCCGTCCATCGAGCAGATCTTCATCGAGCACGTCGGGCGTGCCCCGTCCGAGGACCACCACCTCGCGGAGGCCACCCGATGAGCCCGGCGCGCACGGCGACGCTCTCGACGAACCTGCGCAACATGACCGCCGTCGCGCGCCGTGAGTTCGTCTGGCGCGGCCGGACGCGCGTCTATCGCCTGACGACGGCCCTCCTGGTGGTCGTCGGGATCGGGCTGGCCCTCGCGCCGGTGATCATCCGGTGGATCGATCGTGGGAGCACGGGCGATCGCATCGAGGTCGTCGTCGGGGACGCCAAGCCGGGGATCGACTTCCCACTCGTCCTCGGGCTCCTGCTCAACGCGCCGGCGCCCGGTGCGACGCCGAGCGCGGAGGCGACACCGGCCTTCCGGGTCGAGGCGGCGTCCGACGAAGCCGCCGCCCGGGCCCGGGTCGTCGCGGGTACCAGCAGCGGGCTGCTGGTCCTCGGCCGCTCGGCGGCCGGCGACCTCACGTTCACGCTCTACAGCAAGGATGTCGTGGTTTCCCGTCAACCGCAGCTGATTCGCCAGGCCGCGAGCTCCATTGCCGTCCAGGACCGCCTCGTTCGGGCAGGCATCAAGCCCGGCGATCAGGCCGCCCTCTTCGCGCCGCCGTCCTTCACCCTGACCCAGGCCGATCCATCCTCGGCAGCCAGCGGCCCCTCGAACGGCGAGGCCTGGGTGAACTCCTACGCGATGGCGTTCGGGCTGTCGATCCTCCTGTTCATGGCGATCGTCCTGTACGGCCAGTGGGTTGCCTTCAGCGTGGTCGAGGAGAAGAGCAGCCGGGTCATGGAGGTCGTGCTGGCCGCGGCGACGCCCTTCCAGCTCCTCACCGGGAAGGTGGTGGGGGTCGGCGCGCTGGCCCTCGTGCAGTACGCGATCGTGATCGTCCCCGCCGCGGTCACGCTGCTGCTCCAGGACCGGATCGCGGCGTTCGTCCTCGGTGGCACCGGAACTGCCGGGCTGCCGACCGGCCTGTCGCTCCCGATGCTCGCCGTCTTCGGGCTGATGTTCGTGCTGGGCTTCGCGCTCTACGCCGTGCTCTATGCCGGGGCTGCCTCGCTCGTGAGCCGACAGGAGGACGTGAACCAGATCGTCGCGCCGCTGACACTGATCGCGACCGGCGGCTACATGGTGGCGTCGTACGCCGGGACGGGCCTGATCCCGGTCGATTCGGCGCTCGTCGTCGTCCTCTCGTACATCCCGTTCTTCAGCCCGTACCTGATGCTCACCCGATACGGCCAAGGCGCCGCCAGCCCGCTCGAGGTCGCGGTTGCGATCCTGCTGCTCGTGATATCCCTGCCCGCGGCGCTCTGGATCGCCGCCCGCCTGTATCGCTCCGGCGTCCTGATGTATGGGCAGCGGCCCACCCCGCGCACCCTCCTGCGGGCGCTCCGCGGCGCCTGATCCGGACCGGGCGCGGCGCGCCACCGGACCGACCGCGCCGGGCGAGGCCGCGCCGGGCGAGGCCGCGCCGGGCGAGGCCGCGCCGGGCGACCCCGCGCCGGGCGAGGCTGCGCCGGGCGGCGCCGCGCCGGGCGAGGCCGCGCCACCGCCCGGCGCCGGGCAGTGGCCGGGCCTTCGGGTCACCTTTCGGCCGTTGCCGGGCCGTCTTTCTCATTTCGTCACCCCGTGACGACTGGACACAGGTTCGGGCCGGCGCCGGACCCCGGAACCGGCAGCTCCCGCTCCATCCGAGCGTGGAGCGGGATGATCGACCCCCGACCGGCCCATCGATACTCGTCTCCGGCTCGCGATTCCCCCTCCAATCGACACCCCATGTCGATCTGAGAAGAAGAGCACGCCGCGCAGCGGTCCGTCGGGTGCACGGAGCCACCGGCGGACCGCAGGGCCGTCGTCCGGGAGCGCGGCCCGGAACGTCCCCGCGAAGCCGGCCGCATGGCGCCGGTTCGTCGGCGTGTCGGAAATCACGAGGCAGGCGCCGACCGTGATCGGGTCCCAGCCGAGATCACGCGCGACCTGGAGCGCGAGGCGGCACTTTCGGTCGAACGTCCCAAGGACCTCGCCGATGTCGACCAGCGCCGTCTTGAGCTCGATGACCAGGAGCGTGCGCGTCGCCGCGTGCCACACCAGGAGGTCGATGACGCCGCGCTCGCCGCGGATCGCGAAGGAGACCTCCGGCCGGACGATCCAGCCGCCGAGTCCGGCCAACCAGCGGATCACCACCTCGGCGAGCGTCGCGTGCCGGGCGTTCACGAGCCGTTCGAGGTCGCCGCCCCGCCACCACGGGGCGAGCTCGAGGCGGATCTCCAGAACGGCCGCGACGGCTCGGATCGATCGGAGCGAGATCGCGTCGAGGTGACCGCGCTCGATCCGCGAGACGGTGGCATCGGAGACGCCGGCCCGCCGCGCGACATCCGCCTGGCGCCAGCCGCGCCGCATCCGCACCGCGCGCACCCTCGCCCCGAACCGAATGTCGTCCACGGATGGAGTCTCCCGGAGGGTGCTTCACCGGCACTTACCGCCGCCTGATCTTCATCCGGATTGCGTGACGGTCACGAGCGCTGCCGCGACCACGCGTCCTTTGGCGAATGGTCATTTCGACACCCGGTGACGATTGGACACGAACCCGAACGCGCCAAGGTTGGTTCCGAGCCCCGTCGCCCGACGATTCGTGCTCAGCTCCGTCGCCGAGCTCCCCCCGCGGCCGCTCCTCGGGACGGAAAGCGCGCCCAAACCGACACCTGGTGTCGATATGAGAAGAGTGGAGCCCGCCGTCCTGCCCGGTACGGAAAGGCGGCTGCTGGGCAGGCCAGGCGGCTCGCACCGACAACAGCACGCCTGTTCTATATTCTCGCCACCCGCCCGACCCCTACGGGCGTGGACAACCCACCACCGTCGCGTGGATAACCACCACGCCGGCCATGGATGAATCCACCCCGAGTGTGGAGATTCCCACCGGGATCGTGGATCGTCCCGCCGCGGGCGCCGACCCTGCTCCACACTACATGTAGCGCACACACCCCTGGAGCAACCACAACATCTTGTGTTTTGGGGCTTGACCGGCACCTCTAACGGGGGTAAGGTTTTCGAGTCGCTCGATCGTCGCCGTCCCGCCTCATCCGGCCGCCAGCAGGTCGCCAGGTCGCCAGACCGGCCCCCTGACTGGTGCCCCATCCGGACCCGAGGCTCACGACGCGACCGGACGCAGGGGGTTCGCTCGCAGCTACCAACGGCACCGCACATCGGGCGGCCGACGGCGCGGCGACGAATTCTCGATTGAGCCTCGACAGATCGCCGTCCGGGACCCGCCCACGGTCCCCCCGGCCCACTGCAGGAACCGGCCCACCGCGGGCCGGATGGAGAAGCGGATCCCGCCGCGGTGCCGGCTAGACCGGCCCCGGGAGCGGAGAAGGCGAACCGACCGGTGACCAACGCCGGCGGGGATGGAGGAGACGAGGACCATGGCCCGAGCCGATAGCGCGCCCGTTCCCGTGATGTCCAGCGGGTCGGACGCCGGCACTGCCGCCCCCGCCGCGGTGTCTGCCGGCACCGCCGGGACGAAGCCGGGGGCAAAGGGCGCCCGGAAGCACGGCGGCACCACCGCCGGCGCGACGGCTGCCGCGGATCGCCGCGTCCTGGCGGGCCCGTGGGGCGCCTCCTTCGACGGCACGGCCCCGGACGGCATGCCCGCCCATGGCCTCTCCTGGCCACGCCGCCACACGACCCCCGGCGTCCACCCTTACGACGAGATCGAGTGGGAGCTCCGCACGGCCGGCATCTCCAACGAGAGCGGCAAGAGCGTCTTCGAGCAGAAGGACGTGGAGGTCCCGAAGGCCTGGAGCCAGCTCGCGACCAATGTCGTCGTCTCCAAGTACTTCCGAGGGCACGTGGGCACGCCCGACCGGGAGCGGAGCGTCAAGCAGCTGATCGACCGAGTCGTCAACACGATCGCCTCGTGGGCCGAGACCCAGCACTACTTCGCCACGGACGAGGACCTCGCCGCGTTCAAGGCCGAGCTCACGCACCTCCTCGTCAACCAGAAGATGGCCTTCAACTCGCCGGTCTGGTTCAACGTGGGCGTCGAGCCGCGGCCCCAGTGCTCGG
>Ga0315281_10009075_pt1 | contig 13829 bp, 13 predicted proteins | sample YL17G07_0_MG_FD_204540 | JGI IMG/M metagenome (GOLD analysis project Ga0315281, IMG submission 204540) | Sediment microbial communities from Yellowstone Lake, YNP, Wyoming, USA - YL17G07_0 | ecosystem: Environmental > Aquatic > Freshwater > Lake > Sediment | place: USA: Wyoming | collected...
TGCGACCAGTTCGACACCTGGGAACGCCGCATGCACCGCCCGCCGCAGGTCCTCGGTCAGCACGGCACCCAGTTCGCTGGCCGGGAGGTAGGCGCGCACCAGCACGTCGTCGCCGGCGCGCACCGAGAACCCCATCTCCGGCCCGAGGATGTCGACTGGCTCCTCGACGGTGACACCGCCGGGGGCCGCGTCGCGCATGAGCGCCGACAGTGCGTCGACGTCGCCGGGCCTAACCTTCGCCGTGATCTCGAACCAGAGCATGACAGCGACGGCCGCTTACCCCGCCACCGTGTCCCGCAGGCGCTCGAAGAATCCTTTGCTCCGTTTCGGGAGCACTGGCGTGCCCATCGTCTCCGCCAGCTTCTCGAGCAGTTCTCGCTGGTCGTCGTTCAGGCCGTCAGGCGTTACCACCGAGACGCGCACCACCATGTCGCCGCGGCGGCCTGAATGCACGTTTGGCACGCCCTTTCCGTGGAGGACGTACTCCTTGCCGGTTTGCGTGCCCGGGTGCACCTCGAACTCGGCTTCCCCATCCAACGTGGGGATGGTCACTCGTGCTCCGAGCGACGCCTGGGCGATGTTCACCGGCAACTCGAGCAGGATGTGGTCCTCGATTCGTTCGAACGTTGGGTGGCGCGCGACGGACAGCACGACGTAGAGGTTGCCGTACTCGCCGCCACGCGAGCCGGCGTCACCTTCGGATGTCAGGCGCATCTGCGTGCCTTCATCCACACCCGCCGGCACCTTCACCGAGATTTTGCGTGTCTTCTTCTCGAGTCCCGCGCCCCGGCACTGGCTGCACGGGCTCTGCACAATCCGCCCTTCGCCGCGGCAGCGGCCGCAGGCGGCCACGTTCACGAACTGCCCGAAAATGCTCTGTTGCGCCCGGCGTATCTCGCCCGCGCCGTTGCACTCGGGGCAGATCACAAGGTTCGTGCCCGGCTCGGTCCCTTTGCCCGTGCAACGCTCGCAGCGCTCGCTGCGGGTGTACTCGATGTCCTTCTCCGCACCAAACACGGCTTCTTCGAAGGTGAGACGGACGTGCTGGCGCAAGTCGGCGCCGCGCGCGGGGCCGCGTCGCCGCCGGTTGCCACGCTGCGTGCCACCGAAGAACGCGTCGAAAATGTCTCCAAAGCCCTCGAACCCCTGGAATCCGTCGAACCCGCCCTGTGCCCCTTGTGCGCCATCCACGCCCGCGTGGCCGAAGCGGTCGTAACGGGCCCGCATGTCCGCGTCGGAAAGCACTTCGTAGGCGCGGGTCGCCTCCTTGAAGCGCCCCTCCGCCTCCGTTGACGGATTCCGGTCCGGGTGGAACTCCATGGCAAGGCGGCGGTACGCCTTCTTGAGGTCCTGGGCGCTCGCGTTCCTGTCCAGGCCGAGGACCTCGTAGTAGTCACGCTGTTCGGTGGGCATCGACTGGCAGTGTAACAAACGGAGTGCTAGCGGCGGTACGCGCTGCCGTTCCAGGACCCCGTGGCAGACGCTCGCCTACAATCCACTCGTGTCCGTGCCGCCGGCTGAATTTCGCGACCTCCTCGCCCGTTTCGTACAGGCGCCCGCTCGCCTCCGGGCCAGTCTTGATGGGGCGACTGCCGGGAGCCTCAGCCAGCGCCCCCCCGGAGAGGATTGGAGCATCCGCGACGTGGTGCTCGGCCTGACCGACGCCGAACTGCTGCTCGCCGTGCATGTCCGGCTCGTCCTCGCAGAGGACGCGCCGCTGCTCCCGTCGCCTGACACCGAGGTGTGGAAGCGTCGCCTGCATTACCTCTGGCGCGACGTCGACGCCGCCCTTTCGCTTTTCCAACTCACCCGCTACACCACGGGCGAACTCCTCTCTCGCTGCGATGGCGCCCAATGGGCACGGACCGGGATGTTCGGGGGCTCTCCCACCAGCGTCGCGGCCCTCGTGGAGCGGGCGGCTTCCTCAGACCAGGTGCAGACCGCCAGGGTGACGGCGATGCGCGACGCCCTGGGCCGCTGACGACGTGGAAGTCGTGCACCCCGGGTTGCGCGACGAGCCGCTCCGTGCGTTATCCTGTCGGCGGGGAGGTGCGGCGCGGGGGCGTCCGCTCCGTCGCCTGCGCCCCCTCCCCTTTTCCTGGCCTCCTCCAGTCCGGCGACGGACCGCTACTGGACGGCGAGCGTCGGCCCGGCCGGCTCCAACAGCGACGGATCGTCGTTTCCCGCCCGGTTGACCCGCGGCGAAACCGGGGTCGCGACGAGCATCCGAGCGGGCGGCGGTTCGACGAGCGCGAGCAGTTCCGCCGTAGCCGTGGTCGCGAACATCCAGCAGTCGGCGTCTCGTTCCTCCAGGATCACCGGCATCCGGTCGTGGATCGGCTCCACCAGCGCGTTCGCCCGGGTGGTGACAATCGTGAACGTCCGCTGCCACTCGCCCGCGCGGGGCTGCCACGACTCATACAGGCCGGCGAACAGCAACAGCCCGCCGTCGGGCCTGTGGAACCAGAGTGGCTGCCTGTTGTTCTTCGGGCCCTGCCATTCGAAGAAGCCGTCTGCCGGCACGACGCAGCGCCGGTGTGCGTAGGCGTCGCGGAAGGCTGGCCGCGTTGCCAGCGTCTCTCCGCGGGCGTTGATGGCCCGGGCGGCCATGCTCGCGTCCCTGGCCCAGGAGTTGACGAGGCCCCAGCGTGCGCGCACCACTTCCCGCTCTTCGGCCTTCATGCGCACGATGAAGTGCTCCTCGGTCGGTGCGATGTTGTACCGGGGCACGTAGCCCTCGAGCGAGTCCGCGGGAACCCCGAGCTCTGCCGCGAGCAGCGCTGCGTCCGCAGATGTCATGGTGAACCGGCCGCACATCGGGTGAGCATAGGACGGCGGTGGCCGCGCGGTCACCGCCGCCGGGCTCAGTCGCCCTCGTCTTCCTCTTCCTCGTCTTCGTCATGGGCGGCGGCGGCGCGCGATGGAACGAGCGCCATGTCCTGTCCCTCGCGGCCTTGCTTGCGCGGCGGAGGCACCTGCTTCAAGGCCTCGATGAGCGCGCCAATTTCGGCAGGGCTCGTCCCCGGTGGTGCGACGACACCCGCCGCCCCCGCATCCCGCAGGACACGAAGCTCTCCAACGGCCGCCTCGCGCCCAATGGTGACCAGCAGCGGCGACGCCGCGAACGACGCCATGCGCACCAGCGCAAGCTGCCCCGCAAGCGTCATCGGACCGGGCTTCTGTTCGACGTAGAGAGCGTCCAGCCCAAATGGTCCGAGGGCGCGGAGCGTCGTGTCGTCGATGCCGTCGGCGATTGCCAGCACCTGGCCCATGTGCTCGGTGTCCATGGCCGCAGAAGCCGTGGTCTCGAGCGCACTCACGGCGAAGTCGCAGTTCGAGGCGCGCAGAGTTCGCGCGCCTGCTTCGTCGAGCGCCGGAAGCTTCGCCCCGACGCAGGCTTTCTTCCCCACTTCGTTCGTCACCGCTGCCGCTGCCCGTGCGTCGCTTGCCTCGACGAGCACGGCGTCGGCGCCCGCTTCCAGGGCAGCCCTGGCCGACGCGGCGTCCGTAGCGCGAACGGCCAGCAGCATGGCGCGCGGCTGCTCGCGCGACGCTGCCCCGAAACCAATGGTGCGTGGACTCTCCCGGCGCTGGATGCGCCCGATCCGCTTCTGCAGTTCACTCATAGACTCGCTGTTCCTCCACCTTCGGCCTCAGTCCGTGCAGACAACATTGTCACCGGCCCCCTGCGCTTGCGCCAACCGTAGCGCCCGGGCCATTACAATACCGGGCTCGCGTGCGCCCGGCGTCCGGCCGGTTCCTCGCTCCAAATCGCACCGTTCGGGGCCGCGTTGCGCGCCGCACGCCCTCCGCCCCGCTCGAGGATCCGTGCGACGCCACTCCAGCGGCTCGCGAATGCGACCGGTGCCGAGAGCTTCTCCTCCAGTTCCTCGACCGTCATGTTGTCGAGGAACCGCTTCCCAAAATAGTCCAGGCTTGGGCGCGGCAGGATGAAACAGTCCGCGTCGAGCCCGCGCAGCTGCTCCACGAAGTCCTGCCCGCACAGCAGCCCGCTCACGTTGACCCGCTCACCGAACACCGTGTTCGTAATCGGCATCACGTCGACCTGCACTCGCGCCACCGCGGAGAGCTCGGCCGCCACCGCGGAGAGTCGCGGCCCCACAAGCGTCCCGCATGCCACCACCGCCCGGCGCACGGAGAAGGCGGGTGGCCTCAATTCGAGGCTCCGCCGGGTGCGCGCCCAGTCGTCCAGCAGCACTCGCATCATGCCGATTCCGTTCTCGTATTGAGGGAACCCATCGTAGGTGGCCCGGCCGGCGACGGACTCGCCAGACACGACATAATATTCGTCGCTACACTGCACGACCGTCGCCCCGTGTGCCCGGCGGCAAGCTCTCTGCAGGGGCCGCATCTGCCGGACCACCGCGCGAGCGTACTCGGCCGACGGGCGTACAAGTTCGATGCCGTCACGCGAAAGAGACCAGTCTTCCAGCTTTGGGCTGGCGCCCACCGGCACCACGGAAATGGTCTGGACCGCCGGGTAGAGGGCTGCGAGTTCGCGCACTGACCGGTCGAGCTGGTCCCCGTCGTTTACGCCCGGGCAGAGGACAATCTGCGTGTGCGCGCGGATCCCCAGCGCACCGAGCCGCCGCAATTGCGCCACGATGTCCGGGGCCGACGCGTTGCCGAGCATCTTCCGGCGCAACTCCACGTCGGTGGCGTGGACGGAAACGTTCAGCGGGCTCAGCCGCTGCTCTTCCAGCCGCGCCCAGTCCTCGTCGTCCAGGTTCGTGAGCGTGACGAAGTTGCCGTGGAGGAAGCTGAGGCGGTAGTCGTCGTCCTTCACGTACAGGGTCTTGCGCATCCCCTTCGGCAGCCCCTTGAGGAAGCAGAAGAAGCAGTTGTTGTTGCAGAGGGTGACCTCGTCCCACGTCGCCCGCTCGAATTCGAGCCCCAGGTCCTCGTCGATCTCCTTCTCGAACACGAGCAGCTCGTCGAGGCCGTCCGCCTTGCGTACGTGCAGGCGGACTTCCGGCTCCGCCTGGTAGAACTGCAAGTCAACGACGTCGCGCAGCACCCGGCCATCCAGCGAAACCACGCTGTCGCCCGCTTCGATGCCAGCCTCGGCGGCCAGCGACCCCGGCCGCACTCCGGAGATCAGGGCAGGGCCGGCCGCGCGCATCAGGCGGGCACGATCTCGCGGACCCGGGCCTCTACCTGGTCGATCGAGTAGTCCGGCGTCGACGCTCCGGCCGTCAGGCCCACGCGCGAGGCGCCCCGGAACCAGGCGGGGTCGAGTTCGTCCGCGGCTTCGACGTGGTAGGCGGGTGTCCCCTGCTCACGGCAGACTTCGGTCAGGTGGCGCGTGTTCGCGCTCTTCCGTCCCCCGACCACAATCACGACGTCTACGAGGCGTGCGAGTGCTGCAGCGGCCTCCTGCTGTCCGGTCGTCGCGTGGCAGAGCGTGTTGACCACGTGAAATTCGAAGTTGTGATCCCGCTGCAGCAGCATCAGGTTCGAAACGAACCGTGCGAAGTCCTCGATCTTGTGCGTCGTCTGGACCATCACACCCAGCTTGTTCGGGAAGCCGCCCGGGAACTCCTCGATCACGCGCCGCAGCCGATCGAGTTCCGCCGACTCCACGATCGTGGCCTGCGTCGCCCCTTCGCCGTCGATCGTCCAGCCGATGATGCCGCGCACTTCTTTGTGGCCCGGGTCGCCGAAAATCAGCACGTGCCAGCCGTCGCGCACGAACTTCTGTGCGTAGCGCTGGGCGCGCGTCACGATCGGGCAGGTCGTGTCCACGATCTCGAGCCCGCTCGCTTGCAACTCCTGGATGACGCGCTCGCCGACGCCGTGAGCGGTGATCGCCACCCGGCCCTGCTTCACCCGCCTGGCAGTCGCGACCCCGATGTCGCCCTCAACCTCGTCGGGCCCGGGCAGTTGACGCACGCCTGCCGCCTCCAGCCCCTGCACGACGTGCGGGTTGTGGACGATCTCGCCGACGCTGAACACCGGGATTTCGGGCGAGGCCTGGCTCTCCATGATCTGCACGGCGCGCCGCACGCCCATGCAGAACCCCATTTCGCTCGCCCGGAGGATCTCAACCATCCCGCACTGCCCCTTCCGAATCCAGTATAGGATGCGGCCTACTCGTGAGGTAACAGCGCGCGGATCTCCGAAAAGATGCGGTTGGTGAGTTCGCTCACCTGTTGTTCCGTCGGCCGGCGTACCGCCGTGAGCGGTATGGGTGTCCCGATGTTGACCGTGATGCGCGGCTTCGTGAAGAACACGCCAACGCTCTTCAGCCGCTCGGTGCCGGTGATGGCGCAGGGCAACACCGTCGCTCCAGTGCGCAGCGCAATCAGCGCCGTCCCCGGGTGCGGGTCGCCGAGTTGCCCCGTCTTGCTGCGCGTGCCCTCCGGGAACATCCCCAGGCTGTGTCCGTGCCGCAAGATGCGCTCCGCGTTCAGCATCGCCCCGATGTCGGCATCGAAGCGCCGCACGGGAAACGCTCCCCACAGGACCGGCAGCCACCCGAACGGTCCCGAAAACAACTCGATCTTCGCCATGTAGCGGACGCGCCGCTTCAGGAGGGCCGCGCCCGTAATCGCCGGGTCCGTGTTGTTGCGATGGTTCGAAACGACCATCAGCGCGCCGTGTCGCGGCACGTTCCCGCGCCCGTGCACCTTCCAGCGCGCCACCACGAGCAGCACGAATCGAAGGAGCGTGACCGAGGACCAGTAGAACGACGGCGCGAAGCTCGCGAGCTTGAACGTGCTGCGCAGCCGCCGGACAGCGATTCGCCATCGCCGTGGTCTCCGGGGAGTTGCCTGGGCCGTCGAGGCGGGCTTCACAGCCCGCGGCGCTGGCGCGGGACGAGCAGCGGCACGCACCCGCGCCAGCGCCTCCGCAACCGTTTGCTCGAGTTCCAGGCGAGTCGTGTCGATCTCGATGGCGTCGGCCGCGGCGCTGAGCGGGCTCGCGGTCCGCGTCGTGTCGCGCTCGTCGCGGTTGGAAATGTCATCCTGCGCCGTCGCGGCGCCTTCCGCCGAGCCCCAGTTCTCTGCCTGCGAGGCCCGGCGCTGTGCCCGCACCTCCTCGGAGGCGGTCAGGAAGAGCTTGACGGGCGCCGTGGGCAGCACGACCGTCCCGATGTCGCGCCCCGCCAGGATCATCCGGCCCGTCGCGGCGACGAGCCGCTGCTGCGCCACCATCACCTCGCGCACCGCCGGGATTGCGCTGTAATGGCTCACGTTCTGCTCGACGGCCTTCTCGCGCAGCAGGCCCGTCACGTCCTCGTCTCCGAGGAAGATTCGGCTCACAGGCCCAGCTTCGACCCGCATCGGCAGCTCCGCCGCCAGCGCCGCGCACCCCGCCGTGTCCTCCCACGAGACCCCCGCGCGCACGGCCGCCAGGGTGAAGGCGCGGTACATCAGACCCGTGTCCAGGAAGCCGTAGCCCAGTGCTCGCGCGAGCGCCTCACCGACACTGCTCTTGCCCGACGCCGCGGGGCCATCGATGGCGATCGGATGCGGCAATTCCTCTCCGGCGGTCATGGCGCGGATCGTAGGCTATCGCTGGCTACGGACTAATTCGTGGGGCCCGACTGTGCCTCCGCCCTCTTGCCCGCGGCATACAGTTCTGCCACTTCCTCCTCGGTCAATTCGCGGAACGCGCCGCTGCCAAGGCGACCCAGACTCACGGGTCCCAGGCGAATGCGACGGAGCACGAGCACCGTCCGCCCAACCGCCTCCATCATCCGCCGGATCTCCCGCTTCCGTCCCTGGTTCAAGACCAGCACCACCCAGTGCTGCACAGGAAGCGGCGCTTCGCCAGGGCCCGGCGGTGGCGCCGACGCTGGCTGTAGGCGCACCGCCCGCAGCCGCTCGCCGCTCGACTCGACCCCGCGCACCAGCCGCTGGACGTCAGCCTTTGAGAGCGGCGCGTCGATGCCCACGAGGTACTCCTTCTCCACTTCGTACCGTGGGTGCGTGAGGAGGCCCGTGAGATGTCCGTCGTTCGTCAGCAGGAGCAGGCCTTCGCTGTCGCGGTCGAGCCGCCCAACCGGGTGCAGTTGGAGGTCACCGATGGGCACGAGGTCGAGCACTGTTTCGCGCCCGAGCTCGTCGCTCGCCGTCGTCACAAAGCCAGCCGGCTTGTTCAGCAGGAAGTAACGGTACTTCCCCTGTACCACGGGGACGCCGTCGAGCATCACCTCGTCGACGTCGGTGTCGGCCCTGGCCCCGGGCGTGTTCTGCACGACGCCGTTCACCTGCACGCGCCCTGCGAGGATCATCTCCTCCGCGACGCGCCGCGAGGCGACCCCCGCGTTCGAGAGGATCTTCTGCAACCGTTCAACTGCCATCGTGTCTCTTCTTCCACCACTGCCAGGCGCGCTGGCCCCCGAACGTTGCGGCGGCCGTACCGGCCATCGCACTCACCACGAGGATGACCCATGGAGTGCTACTTCCGCCACCCGGGTCGATTGGCGCTGACGCTCGCGCCGCCATCGGAGTGGACGAACCTGCGTCCTTTGCTCCGCTTCGCGGGGTCGGGGTACGGGCTGCGGGCGCCGGGAACACGTTCGGCTCGCCAGGCGACGGCGCGATGGTCACGCGCCAGTTCTCGGCCGCAGGCTCCGCGCCCGCGACCAGTACGCCGAGCGTCTTCCCCGCCGGTGGCGCGGGCGGAGCTGGGTCGAAGATCGTCTTGTCGTTCCCGAACGAAATGGCGTCAACCTCCGAGCCGTCCGGCGCCAGCAGCCGCAGCACCTCGCCCTCGTTGTTGAGCCCGCCACCGATTTCACCGTCCGCAACGCGCACCACCGGCACCCCCGGCGCGAAGGTCGCCGATTTCCCGGCCACCACCACGAACCCGCGAGCTGGCACTGTCGCCGCCGGGAGCGCGTCCGTTTCCTTGGCGTCGCCCAGGCGCCAGCCTGCGAGGTCGACCGGCTGGTCGCCAGCGTTCACGAGTTCGATCCACTCATAGGCGCTGTCGCGCCCCGGCTCCTCCGGGTCGCTCATGACCTCACTGAGCCGCAGCGTGTTGGGCCCCGTCACGGGCGCAACATGAAACTCTGGCGGAGCCGGCGCGGAGGTGCTCCCTCCGCTGCCGCCCGCCGCTGATGGTGTCGAGCCGTCGCCCGGCACGGCCGTCTCGCCCGGGCGCGGGGAGGCTGTGGCGCGTGGGCTCGGGAGCGCGGTGCCCGTCGCAGCCGGGGTGTCTGATGGAGCCGGGGGCGAGACTTCCACGAAGGAAGCGTCGTCGAACACACCAAGGACCGTGCCGCTCGGACGCAGCATCAGCCGCACCCGTGCCGACGCAGCTTCCGGTGGCGCCTGGACCGGCCCCGTGGAGGCGGGCGTCCATGCGGTCGAGGCGATTGCCGGGCTGTCGTCCTGGGCCAGTGCCGACCCGGTGCCGTCCGCATCCAGGTACCACGAGACGCGCACGAACACCTCCCCGTCGCCGGACGCCACATGCATGAAGGCCGAAGCTGCGTACCACTGACCGCCTCGCACGTTGACCACCTGGTAGATCCACTTCGTCGAGTCCGTGTCCGAGAGGAGCACCCCGGCCTGCGCTCCGGCGTGCGCCGCGCTGTCCACCGACAGGATCCCGCCGAACTTGGCCCAACCCACCGGCTTTCCGTCGGCCGCAACTTCGAAGTCGCCGTTCGCCAGTAGCCCTCCCCCGCCGCTTCCCGGCGGCAGGACCGGTCCGGGCGGAGTCGGCTGTTTGGGCGGCGGTCCACTCCCGGTGGGTGCGGCCGTTGGAGCGGGCGGCTTTGGCGTCGACGTGGACACAGGGTTCGTCGGCGTGGCCGGCGCAGGCGCTGTTGTCGGCGTCGACGTCGCGCCCGGCGTCGATCCCCCGGCCGTCGGGCTGGACGTCGCCGGGGCCATTGTGGGCGTCGGCGTCGCGGCCGGCCCTGCTGCGGTCGCTGTCGGTGCGGCTGTTGGGGGTGTCGCCGGAGTCTCGGTCGGAGCCGGCGGGTCGATTGGTGCCTCATAGAGCGAGGCCGAGTCAAGCACCGCCGTGTACGTCCCCGAAAGCGACGTCACGTCCAGCACGACGATGGCGTAGACAGCGCCCGGGGGCGCGTCGCCTCTGATGCTGAGCAACGCGAAAGACGCACCCGGTTGAAGCGTCGTCGTGATCTGATCGAGCGGTTCGAACCCGCTGCCGAGGAAGCGCAGCGTAAGGCTGACTGTCCCGGTGCCGCCGATCTTCGCCGCATGCACGCTCGCCGAGTAGGTTGCAGGCGGCGCTATCGACGCCGACTGGCGCAGCGAGACAAGAGCCCCCGGGGCCACGACGACCTGGACCGCCTGCCCCGAAACCGAAGGCGAGGAGGTGGCTGTCGCTGAACCACCACTGACCGTCCAGTTCGTGGGAGCGCTCGCCCCGAACGTTTCGAAGCCCCCATTCAGGAGCAGTTCGACGGCATGGGCCGGCTCGGCCTGGCGCAAGGACGCCAGGGCAACCCCAAGTACAACCACACAGAGGAGGAAAGCTGCCGCTCGCCGCATCGCCGCGGGATACTACCAGCATCCGCAGCAGTTGTGTCGCGCGCCGCTCAGGCCGATGGCCACCGGCCCAGGGCGTCGTAGCCGGCGTACTTGTAGCACTCGGCGAGTGTGGGGAAGTTGAAGACCATCTCGATCAGCGTCTCCACCGTCCCGCCGAGCGTCATCACGGCCTGGCCGATGTGCACGAGTTCCGTCGCAAGGTCCCCGATGATGTGCACGCCGGCGAGCCTGCGCGTGTCTGCGTCGAAGACCAGCTTCACCATGCCGTCGGTGTCCCCGATGATCTTCCCGCGAGCGTTCTCGCTGTACGAAGCCCGTCCGCACACGATGTGGACGCTGCGTGCCGCCGCGTCCTGTTCGGCAAGACCCAGCGAGCTCACCTCCGGGATCGTGTAGATGCCGTATGGCAACAGGTCGCTCACCTGCCGCTTATAGGCGAAGCCGAACGCGTTGCACACGGCCACGCGCGCCTGCTCCATCGACGTGGACGCCAGCGCCGGGAAGCCGATCACGTCGCCCGCGGCATAGACCGATGGGACGCTCGTGCGGTAGTCGGTGTCGACCGCCACATAGCCGCGCGACGCAAGCTTCACGCCTGCCGCCTCCAGCCCGAGGCCGTCCGTGGCTCCGCGCCGCCCGGCCGCGAAGAGCAGACGGTCGCACCGCAATTCTTCGCCGCCCTGCAGCTGGACAGCGATCTCCGCCCCATCGCGCCGCACGTCCCGCATCGACTCGCTCAGGCGCAGGTCGACGCCCAGCCGCACCATCGCCACCTGGAGCGCGCCGCTGATCTCCGCGTCGAGAAACGGCAGCAGGCCCGGCCGCGACTCCACCAGCGTCACCCGCACCCCGAGCGCTGCGAACATGCACGCGTACTCGCACCCGATCACACCGCCGCCCAGGATGGCAAGGCTCCCGGGCATGCGGTCGATCGTCAGGATCTCGTCGCTGTCGTCGATGGACGGGTCCGGGAAGTCGATCCCTTCGGGCTGGTAGGGCAGCGAGCCCGTCGCCACGAGGATGAACTCGGCCGTGAGCGCGCGGCGGCCCGCCGGGCCCCTCACCTCGACTGTGTGTCCGTCCACGAGCCTGGCGCTCCCCCTGACCGCTTCCACACCGTGGCGCTGTAGGTTCAGGCGAATCCGCTCCACCTCCTGGTCGCGCACGGCGTCCTTGCGCGAAAGCAGCTTCGGCACGGCCAGCGCCGGGTCCACGGTCAGATTGACGTGATATAGCTCGCGTTTGCGATAGCCGGAGAGAAACAGCGCCGTTTCCCGGAGCGTCTTCGAAGGCAGCGTCCCGGTGTGGACCGCCGCGCCGCCCGGCAGCTCCTCCTTCTCGACGAGCGCCACCTTCTTGCCGAAGTAGGCGGCCTGCACGGCCCCCTTTTCGCCCGCCGGCCCCGAACCAATCACCACCAGGTCGAAGTCGTACATACGGCCCCGAGGTTACGCCACGCACCGCCCATCGCGCAGTCCCGCGCCGCGCAGCGGGTGCGCCAGCGACGGCGCGATCAGACTCAGAGGCGCCGGTTCGCCTGCCTCGCATAGTCCGCCAGATGCGCCTTCCACTCGTCGGCACTCATGGTGCACTGGCACAATCGCGCGAGATCGGACGCCCCGCGTGCAAGGTGCAGCTGCTTGCTGGCGATATGCGACACAAGGGAAGCTCCCACGTCCCCTCGAAGCGGCGCGGAGAGTTCGGTCCTCAGGACCGCCCGTCCTTCATGCCACCAGACGTACTGGCGGTGGTCGGCGTCCTTCACGTCCGCTTCCATCTTGCCCCGGAACGTTGCATCCAGGGTGAGCTTTGAGAGGCTGGGCACTAGGCAGCCAGCGAAAGGCATCGCGCCGCGCGACTGCCATGTTCGAGCACGTCCAACTGCCGCTGCAGGGCCGCCGAGAGCCTGTCGCGGCCCGTGTCTCGAAGGAAGGCGTGATGCCGGCGGATCGCCTCAGCGAGTTCCCTGATCGCCTCGGGCGCCGTCGCCCCTACGCCGTAGCATGAGGTTAGCTGCTCTGTGGCGAGGATCGTCTCGCCGTCCACCTGCAGCCGCACAGCCAGTTGGCCGAACGGCTCCAGTACCAGGGTCATCTCGGTGGACAACGCCCCGGCGGCTGTTGCGTCAGCCGTCTGCCGGTAGCCCCCGCCACCCCATGCCTCCGTCGAAATGCTGGAAGTCATGCTGCTACCCCCCCGTCCCGTCGGCTTCAGCCGGTCGCCGCTCCTCGAGCGCGCGCAAGGCGTCGTCCGTGACGCCCAACTGTTCGAGGATTTCGCGTTCCACGTACACCGCGCGTCCCCTCTCCGCCTCGTACGTCATGATTACTCGTCGAAGCAGACGCTCCAGCACCAGCGCCATCTGGTGGCTCATGTGCAGGCGGGCGTTCGGCCGTGGGCCCCGAGGGCTACGGATCCCGAATCCCAGCGAAACCCCGAACGGCGCGAGGCTGACGTTTACGGTGTCGGCGTAAAACTCCGGCACATCGACAGAGAACCACTCGACGGCCTGGGCGTAATCCTCAGGCGCAAGCGGCTGCGGGGGCTGCCCGCTCGGCCGCTCTGCCGACTCCTGTGTCATCTCTCGCCCCTTCCGGCGCCGAGCTTCCCGTTCCGGGGCTGGCCTCTCTGAATTCGGGAAGGTAGTCCTGTCTCTCCGTACCGGCAATACGCGCAGGCCCGCGGCCGGCCCTTAAGTCTCTGCGAAATAAACTCTCTCGGCATCGCGCCGCCGCTGATACTACCATTCGCCACGGAGGCACGCCCCCCGGGAGCTCCTCCTTCTCGACGAGCGCCACCTTCTTGCCGAAGTAGGCGGCCTGCACGGACCCCTTTTCACCCGCGGGCCCCGAACCAATCAGCACCAGGTCGAAGTCGTACATACGGCCCCGAGGTTACGGCACGGGCGGCCGATCGCGCAGCCCCGCGTGGGCGCCGGCCAGCAACCTGCCCGGCTCGACCCAGTTCTCGCTGGTGCTTACGTGCCCGAAGGTCGGCCGCGTCTAAGCGTCGTCGTGCGAAGGCGGATGAGGCCGGATCTCAAGCCCTTCGTCTGGCGCTGCTGTGATCTCTTGAAGCGCCGATTCTATTAGGGGCCCGGCGTCTCGCTCGAGGTCTGCGTCAGAGACCTCAGCGCCCATCGCCTCGAGGGCTTGCTTGGCTGCGGCGACGAACGTCTCTCGGAGTGACTCGACGAGACGCTTCCGGCCGGCGTCAGTCAATGGGGCAATCCTGTCGCCAAAGGGCTGGATGCCGTTGCGAATCAGCTTGGCGATTTCCGAGCGGTCAACTTCCTCCGCCCTCAGGCCTTCATCCATCCCTTGAATGGGC
>Ga0315281_10009076_pt1 | contig 13828 bp, 10 predicted proteins | sample YL17G07_0_MG_FD_204540 | JGI IMG/M metagenome (GOLD analysis project Ga0315281, IMG submission 204540) | Sediment microbial communities from Yellowstone Lake, YNP, Wyoming, USA - YL17G07_0 | ecosystem: Environmental > Aquatic > Freshwater > Lake > Sediment | place: USA: Wyoming | collected...
ACCCCTTAAGGGGTTGGGGGATGGGGTGTGGGGAAGGGGGCAGGGGCCGTCTGCCCCTGGCCCCCTTCCCCACAAAATCTTTCCCGAAGGGAATATAAATATGTCCAAAACCATTGTCCAGCAGGTGATGGAGGCCCATCTGGTGGCCGGGGAGTTGGTAGCCGGGGCCGAGGTGGCTTTGAGGATTGATCACACCTTGACCCAGGATGCCACCGGCACCCTGGCTTATCTGGAGTTTGAGGCCATGGGGGTGGACCGGGCCCGGCCCCGGGTGGCGGTGAGTTATGTGGACCACAATCTGCCCCAGACGGACTTTCGCAATGCCGATGACCACCGGTTTTTGCGCACCGTGGCGGCCCGTTACGGCCTCTATTTTTCCCCCCCCGGCAATGGCATCTCCCACCAGGTGCACCTGGAGCGGTTCAGCGTCCCGGGCCAGACCCTGCTGGGCTCCGACAGCCACACTCCCACCGCCGGCGGCGCCGGCATGCTGGCCTTGGGGGCCGGGGGTCTGGACGTGGCCCTGGCCCTGGCGGGTCAGCCCTTTTATCTCATCATGCCCGAAATCCTGGGGGTGCGCCTGACGGGCCGCCTTCCGGACTGGGTCTCGGCCAAGGACGTAATCCTGGAGCTGTTGCGGCGCCTGACGGTGAAAGGCGGCCGGGGCAAGATCCTGGAATTTATTGGGCCGGCCCTGCGCCGGCTGACGGTGCCGGAGCGGGCGGCCATCACCAACATGGGGGCGGAGCTGGGGGCCACCACTTCCATTTTTCCCGCCGATGAGAAGACCCGCAAGTTTCTGGCCCTGCAGGGGAGGGAAGCGGATTTCCGGCCCCTCAGGGCCCAGGGCCGCCCCAGCTACGCCGAGGTGCAGGAGATGGACCTGGCCGGGCTGACCCCCCTCATCGCCCAGCCCGGCTCGCCGGACCGGGTGGTGCCGGTCAAAGAGGTGGAGGGCGCCCCGGTGGAGCAGGTGCTCATCGGCTCCTGCGCCAACTCCTCCTTCCGGGACCTCATGGTGGCGGCCCGGGCCCTGCGCGGCCGCCGGGTCCATCCCCGGGTGAGCCTGGAGGTCAACCCCGGCTCCCGCCAGGTCCTGGAGAACCTGATCCTGGCCGGCGGCTTGCTGCCGCTCCTCGAAGCCGGGGCCCGGGTGATGCCGCCGGGCTGCTGGGGTTGCATCGGCATGGGCCAGGCCCCACCCACCGGCGCGGTGAGCGTCCGCACCTTTCCCCGGAACTTCCCCGGGCGCAGCGGCACCAAGGACGATCAGGTCTATCTGGCCAGCCCCGAAACCGCGGTGGCCGCGGCCATCTTCGGCGAACTGCGGGACCCCCGCAGCCTGGGGGCTTACCCCCGGATTGCCGCGCCCCGGCACTATCACTTGGGCGGCCACCTCATCCCGCCGCTTTCGCCCCAGGAGGCGGCCCAGGTGGAGGTGGTGCGGGGTCCCAACATCGTCCCCTTCCCGCAGCTGACGCCGCTCCCCGACACCTGGCGTGGGGAAGTGTGGCTGAAAGTGGGGGACAACGTCACCACCGACGACATTCTGCCCGCGGGCAGCCGGATCCTGCCGCTCAGGAGCAACCTGCCGGCCATCAGCCAGTACGCCTTCACCCGCCTGGACCCGGAGTTTCCCCAGCGGGTCCGGGGTCGGGGCGAAGGGGCCGTGGTGGGCGGGGAAAACTACGGCCAGGGCTCCTCCCGGGAACACGCCGCCCTGGCTCCCCGCTACCTGGGGGTGCGGCTCAAGCTGGTGAAGAGCTTTGCCCGCATCCATCTGGCCAACCTCATCAACTTCGGCATCCTGCCGCTGACCTTTGAGAACCCCCAGGATTACGATTTGCTGACCCAGGGGCAAGTACTGGAACTGCCCGGAGTGCAGCATCGCCTGCTGGCCGGGGACGAGCGCTTGCCCCTGAAAGCGGGGGATAAGGAAATCTGGGTGCGGGTGGACCTGTCGCCTCGCCAGCGCCGCCTGGTGGCCGTGGGCGGCGCCCTGAACCTGGCCCGGGAAGGGTAGGGGGAGGTAGGGGCGCAATTCACTGCGGCCCTTAAGAGGTTGGGGGGGGAGGTATATCAGGTCCAGCGCCTCCCCCTAATCTCCAACCTGGCCTAAGAAAACCAGAGTCAGCCAAACCCTGCAAGCTCAGGGAATGAGTATCCAATCCTGGGGGACATCGGTTGGGGAATTATCAGCTCGGGGCCGACCTCACCGGTCTTAATTTTATTTTTCCATTGGACGCCAATCTATTAAAATAAGACGACATAGCTTCTAGACGATTGGGGGGGTAGAGAGGAACTCTTAACCGTGGTTTAGCTTGCCTGAAGGAGCAAAAGCATGGGCCTGTTAAGATTCTTGTTTAAATCTAAATCCCCCGAGGTTGAGGAAAAGCCCGAGATAGTGGAACGCAAGGTCGCCTTGGGGGAGACGAAACATCGGGTAATTATCAAGATTCATGGCGTGGAAATCAGCGCCAAGGATTTTTTCCAGGCCTCCCTGGAGGACAACGACTACTCCTTTGGCAGGTTTTACTTTCTCAACGAGGACTTTCCCAAAACCCATTTTGCCCCTTCATTGGAGCAGGCCATCAGTTGGTTCCGGGGGAAAAGCCTTCCCAAAGACGGGTATCTGACAATTTCTTGGGGCGAGAAGGTAAAGTACGGCTGCCACCTTTGCCATGCCGGTAAAGAGTTCCCCTTGCGGATCAATATAGCCGAAAAGGTGGTGATCTTTACGAGTATTCCGGAATATCAAGAAATCGTGGGGTGGCGGATTATTGAAGTCGAAAATGAGCTGCTGGGCAAAGGCGTTCCCACCAAGATCCTGGATCAGTTCAAAACCTATCCCATAATTAAATGGCACTCCGGGAAAAAGAAGTATCTGTGCCAAAACTGCGCGGGAAAGCTGGTGGAACTTGGCAGGGACCAGGAACTGGCGGACTATGTGGTTTTTGAGCCGGATTAAGCCCCGGCTAGGCTGAGGGTGCCGCGGGCGGCGCCTTGAATTTAGCCGGGTGAGGGTAGGGATAGGTGGGGGCCGCCATTCATTGCGCCCCCAAGGGCGTGAGCAATCACGCTGCCACCACTTACCGTTTCTTGCAGGTTTAATATGGACTTCAAAGCTTGCTTCATCAATGGCCGCTGGGTAGAGACCAAAGAGAGGCTTAAAGTCCTCTCCCCCTGGTCGGGCGAAGTGGTGGGGGAGGTGGCCCTGGCGGGGGAGGCGGCATGGGAAGCCGCCATTACTGCGGCCCAGCAGGCCGCCCTCACCCTGAAAGGGTTCTCCAGCCACGAGCGCCGGGAGGTTCTTAAGGCTCTCACGGCCGGGGTTCAGATGCGCCAGGAAGAGTTGGCCCGGACCATCGTGGCCGAAGGGGGCAAGCCCATCACTTACGCCCGGGCCGAAATGTCCCGGGGGGTGACGACGCTCGCCCTGGCGGCGGAGGAGGCGGCCCGCCTGGGCGGCGAAGTCATCCCCCTGGACCTGGCCCCGGGCACCAGGGGGCGCTGGGGCCTCACCCGGCGCTTTCCGGTGGGGCCGGTGCTGGGCATCACCCCCTTCAATTTCCCCTTCAACCTGGTGGCCCACAAGGTGGGGCCGGCTTTGGCCTCCGGCAATCCCATCATCATCAAGCCCTCTTCCAAGACGCCCCTCACCGCCCTGATCCTGGCGGAAATCTATGACCAGGCGGGCCTGCCGCCGGGAGGGTTGCAGGTGCTGCCCAGCGCCACCGACCTGGCGGAGCGGGCCGCGGCCGACGAGCGTCTCAAGGCGCTCTCTTTTACTGGCAGCGCTGCGGTTGGTTGGCACCTTAAAGCAAAAGCCGGCCGCAAGAAGGTCATCCTGGAGCTGGGGGGCAACGCCGCCTGCATCGTGGACGCCGGGGCGGACCTCTCCTGGGCCGCCCACCGGGCCGCCATCGGCGCCTTCGCCCACGCCGGCCAGGTGTGCATCGCGGTGCAACGCATCCTGGTGCATCAGGAAATCTATCGGGATTTCAAAGAGGTCTTTCTCCAAACCATCGCCCGGGACATCCTGGCCGGGGACCCGGCCCGGCAAGAGACGGTCATCGGCCCCTTCATCGACGCGGCCGCCGCGGCCCGGGTGCGGCAGTGGGTCAAGGAGGCCCTGGACGCCGGGGCGGTTCTCGCCGCCGGCAACCTGGGCGCCGGCAACCTCATGCCCGCGGTGGTGCTGGAGAACGTCACCCCGGAAATGAAGGTGTGGCGCAACGAAATCTTCGGCCCGGTGGCCACCCTCACCCCCTTTGCCGACTTCGCCCAGGCCCTGGAGATGGCCAACGATTCGGACTACGGCCTCCAGGCCGGGGTCTTCACGCCGAACCTGGCCCACGTCTGGCAGGCCTTCGAGACCCTGGAAGTGGGTGGCGTCATGGTCAACGACCCCCCCATCTTCCGCTTGGACCACATGCCCTACGGCGGGGTCAAGGCCTCGGGCCTGGGCCGGGAAGGGGTGCGCTACGCCATGGAAGAATTGACGGAAATTCGCTTGCTGGCCATCAAGCCGTGAGCAGTAAGCAGTGAGCAGTTTCCCACCCTGGTTCCCAAGCTGAGCTTGGGAACCCATATGCGTCCCCAAGTTAAACTTGGGGACGAGAAGAGTGGGGGGGGGAGGCCGACAGCCCGGTTTTCAGGGGTTTGAGAAGTCAGTTCCGCAGGAAGCGTTTTCCAACCAGCAAGTTTCTACTTTCATCCTTTCCACTTATCCAGGATGGGCTTTCACCCTGGATAGCAGGCTGGGGATCTTTTCCGGCGTTTTCCCTTGCTACTCCAGCACGCCGCTGGCTTCCCGGTATTTGACGCAGGGGGTCCATGATCCCAGAGGCCGCTTGCACCCTTTGCAGGTGTTCAGGCCCTGGCGCTGCTTACAGTAGCTTTTAACCACCACCTCGAACATCTTGCCGTTGCGGATGGCAAAGGCCACCTCTTCGCCAATGGACTGCAGCAGCAGTAAGTCTTCCTCGGTAAAAGGTTTGCCGCCCGCCTTGTTGAGGACCTCCAGGACCCCAATTTTCTCTTCTCCCGCAGTGAGCGGCAGGGCAATCATGTTTCTGGTGCGAAAGCCGGATTCCGAATCGAATTTTCCATAAAACCGGGGATCATGCTGCACGTCGTTGATGATCTCCGCTTGCTGGGTTTCCAGGATCGACCCGGCCAGGCCCCGGTCGGCGGGGAAGGTGGCGGTCAAGAGCACCTCCTTGGCCTCGCCTTCGGCGCTGTAAAAGCGGAAATTCTTTTTCTCGTAATCCAGCATGAGGACCGAGGCGGCTTCCGCCGCCAGGGCATCCATGCTGAAATATAGAACCGCCTCCAAGGCGTCGCGCAGGTCCAGGGCCTGGGCGATCATGGAACTCACGGTGAGGTAGGTGTTGAGATGCCGGTTGCGTTTTTCGAGCTCCAGCCGGTCAAGAATATTATCCAGGGCATGTCTGAGAAGCGGCAGGATTTTGTCCGGCAAAAGCGTTGCTTCCCCGGGAATTGCCAGCCCCAGCAGGCCCATGGACCCTCTTCCGCACCGCAGGGGAAACAGTGATAACTGGATAGCTTCCTGGGGCCCCAGGGGAATGGCAGCAACCTGCCTCTCGGCGTTGGCTAAAAGCTGACCTGCCCGCCCCACCAAAAACTGCTCCACCATCGGGGCCACCTCGGGCTGCAGGCCGTTGTGGAAGAAGTGGTGGGCCAGGAGGCGCGGGTCTTCCAGGTAAAGCAGCGCTCCGGTGGCGGTCGTGGATCGCGCCAGGATCGGCAGCGCCAAGGCCGCCAGATCCTCCAGGTTCCTGGCCGACACGGCCTTATCGGCCAGCTCCAAAAAGGCCAGGGCCTCGCCAGAAGAAAGCTCTGCTTTGGACGGCTCAATGACAGGCATGACAGCCCCCATGCAAGTTGATAAAGCAGTATTATGCCACAAATTAATTAAATAATCTAAGTTAACTAAATAATCTACGTTAACGTTTACTGATTGGTGGGGTCCAAAAAAAAAGAAGACCATGGCAGGCAGGCTGCCATGGTCCCTGAGGTTGCAATTATCTGGGGGGGGGGTGCTAGTTAGGGATAGAAATAGAGCTCTTTCAGCATCGGCGGTTTGAACTCTAGAGTCCGGAAGAGCAGCACCGGCACGGTGGCGTGGGTGGCTACTCTATCGGCCACGTGGCCCATGTACCAGGCCACTTCCCCGGCGCCGTGGGTCCCCAGGACGATGAGGTCGTAGCCGTTATCCTGGGCATAGGCAATGATCTGCTGAGCCGGCACCCCGTCAGCGCAGGCCCAGTTTGCGTCCAGCCCCTGGTTTTTGAGGTCCTGGCCGGCCTTGGCCAGGAAGGTTTCACAGAATTTCGCCTCCTGGGCCGCGGCGGCCCGGATGGTTGCCGGAGTGCCTTCCCCGGCAAAGGCGCCGACGCCGGCATAACAGGCGTGAAAGAGGGTTACTTTGGCCTTGAAGGTCTTGGCCAGTTCCGCTACCTTGGGGAGAATTTTAGCCGCGATTTCCGAACCGTCCAGAGGAACCAGAATCTTTTTAAACATAATGCCCTCCTGGGTAACTTTCGCTGGGTCAGGCCTGGTGTGGCACCTTGCTGCCCCGCCTTTGTATGAAAATAACAATAAGACAAGTTTGTATGGTTGTCAATTCAGATTATGGAAATCTTTGCTATTTTTCTGTTTTCTGCGGGACTCGACCGGCGGTCTGACTCTCTCCGCCTTTATAGAGGTCGCGCTGCAATACCCGGTGGTAACTGGTAAAGTCGCCGTCGCCGGAATCGCTCTGCAAATGGGTGTCCATCATCTTCAGCTTGGCGTCCAGGTCGTCCAGGAAATAGACCAGCAGGGCTTCCCGGGTCTTGGGGGGAATGGGGGAGCCGAATTCCAGGGACCCATGGTGGGAAAGGATGATGTGTTCCAGCTGCACCAGCAGGGTAGGGTCAGGAAACTCCAGGGCCCGGGCCTCTTCCCGCACCATTTCCCACCCCAGGACGATGTGGCCCACCAGCTGCCCGGGGACGGTGAGCTCCGGAGCCTGGGGGCTGGCGATTTCCTTCACCTTCCCCAGGTCGTGCAGGATGGCCCCGGCCAGGGCCAGGTCGGGGTTCAGGTCGGGATAAACCGCCAGGGAGGCCAGGGTGTGGCGGGCCACGCACCAGGTGTGCTCCAGCAGGCCTCCCAGATAGGGATGGTGGTAAAGCCGGGCCGCGGGGCACACCAGGAAGTCCTCCCGGTAGCGGTCCAGGAGGCGCAGCACCAGGTCCTTCAGGGGCGGCCCCAGGTTGCCGGCGGCCAACTCCCAGAGCTCGCCCCAGAGCTGCTGACGGTCGTAAGGGGTGGCCAGGTGCAGCAGCTCCGGGTCGAAGCCTCGGGGTTCCTTGCCCAGAGCTCGCTGGGCCGCCACGGAAATGATGTCATTGACAATCAATTGGAGGTCGCCTTTATAAGAAGCCACCTGGCCCCGGACCCAGACGTAATCCCCCGGGATGAAGGGCCCGGGGCACTTGGCCAGGACGTCGCTCCAGACCCGAGCCACCATGGTGCCGCTCTTATCGCCCAACACCATGGAAAGAAACGGTTTGCCGGACTTGTCGGTGCGGCTCTCCGCCTGGCGCACCAGGAAAAATTGCTGCACCGGGGCGCCTTCCTTGAGTTCGCCTATGAGCTGATGGGTCACCGCTGGAGCCTTTGAGGGTTGGTGGCCGTATGATACTGCCAAAGGGGGCTGGTGGTCAAGAAGGGGATTTGTGGAAATAATTTCGTATAGATGTATTGACAATTGAGAAATAATGATTATTTTAAATAAGTTAGAAGAATTACCGATATGGCGTACAGTTGGCTTTTAGTGTGACAGGACAGAAATTTTGTCCTTGACAAAAGATTTTAGTGGGATAAAATATATAATTCAATTCTTAAAGAGTGGCGGCAGGCCACGGGAACATAAATCAATGGAAAAAGAGTATCTTAAGAAGTTCTTAGATCTGGGCGGCGGCAACGACCAACTTCTGTCCTACGAGCAAATCAATCTCCTGGTCCCCGAAGAGGAGGACTCCCTGGAATTCCGCAGTTCTTACGACGGCGGGGCCGAGGGGGAACTGGAAGTGACCGACCACCTGGAAGCCGCCCACGGCGGACCCCTGGTCGAAGGACTGGAAGAAGACATGGAGGAGGGCGTCGAAGTCGAGGAAATCCCGGAACATGAGGGCCTGGTGGCCGCCTATTTCCGGGAGATGCTGCGCTATTCCATCCTTTCCCCGGAAGAGGAGCGGACCCTGGGCCGCATCATCAAAGAAGGCCAGGAGGCCATTTTGAACCTGGTTTCCCTGGTCGTGTCCGACCTGGAAGAGGTCGGCTACCTGCAGAAGAAGATCCACCACTGGTACCAGACTCCGGAGAAGAGCGCCCAGGGCAAGGAAAAGCTCTTCAAGATCATTCAGCAGAAGCTGTCCCAGGTCCAGCGCCATCACCCGGAGGCCCTGGAAATCAAGGAGTTGTCCAACCGCATCCAGGCCACCGAAGACGAAGTCACCCAGGCCCGGGACCAGATGATCAAGGCCAACCTGCGTCTGGTGGTGAGCATCGCCAAGAAGTACCTGCACCGCGGCCTCACCTTCTCGGATCTGATCCAGGAAGGCAACCTGGGCCTCATGAAGGCCGTGACCCGGTATGACTACACCACCGGTTACCGCCTCAGCACTTTTGCGTCCTGGTGGATCCGGCAGACCATCACCCGGGCCATTTACGACAAGACCCGGACCATCCGGATCCCGGTGCACCTGCAGGAGATCCGCAACCGGTGTTACCGGGCTTTCTATGACCTGTTGAAGGAATTAGGCCGGGAGCCGTCCTTGAAGGAGATCTCCGAACGCTCCGGGGTGGCGGAGGACAAAATCCTGCTGGTCACCAACCTGGCGGACGAGCTCATCTCCCTGGAGACCCCGGTGGGCGACGAGGGCGACCGCCTGGGGGATTTCATCCGCAACGACAAGGCCATTTCTCCCTATGAGGCCATTCTGGAGTCCCAGTTGGGCGAGAAGACCGGCACTATTTTGACCACCCTCACCGCCAGGGAAGAGAAGATCATGAAGATGCGGTTCGGCATCGGGGAGGAAGTGGAGCACACCCTGGAAGAGATCGGGCGGACCTTTAAGGTCTCCCGGGAGCGCATCCGTCAGATTGAAAAGAAGGCGCTGAAGCGTCTCAAGCACCCCACTCGCAAAGCGGCGTTGGAGGATTTCCTGGAATAACCACCGGGGCCGGCTGGAAGCGGCCCCGCCCACCAATCCTGGGGAGGGATGAAGGATGGCAGGATTGAGTCCTGAGAGACTGTCGGAAGTAAAAGAGCGCTTGCTGGAACGGAAGCGGCGTCTGTGGCGAGAAGTCAAAGATCAGCTCAAGAGCAACATCGGCAACGGCTACCAGGAGATGCTGGCCACCGCCCGGGACGAGGAGGACCAGGCCACTGTGTCCCTGATGGCTGAGACCAACCTCACCCTCCTGGGACCCAAGCGGCAGGAACTGGAGGCCATCGAGGAGGCGTTGCTGCGTCTGGAGAATGGCTTATACGGCTACTGCGAGGTTTGCGGCCAGTCCATCGAACCGCGCCGGCTGGAGATCATGCCCGAAACGCCCCTGTGCCGCAACTGCATGTCCCACCGGGAAAAGCTGGCCAAGGCCACGGCCCGGGTCTAAGAGCTGAAAAACCATACAACGGAAAAAAGGCGGGAAGCTTTCGCTTCCCGCCTTTTTTGTTTTTGTGGGGGAGGGGGCTAAGGGCAAGAGCCCTTACCCCCACGCCCCCTCCCCCAATCCCTTACACTTTCTTTCCTTGACAGGGGTGGGGGGGGAGGGCAGGGGCCAGTGGCACAGGCGTCCCCGCCGGTGGAAGCCCCTGGCCCTCTCCCCCAAAACCAATTTTTCAGAGGTCTCAATAGTTGCCGAGCACCGGCAGGCTGGCGGCCTTTTGCCGGTGCGCGGTTAACCCGGGGTGGAACCAGAAGATATTTCTGCCCCGGGCCTCCTGGACATCGGCGACGGCATGCCAGCGTCCCTTGTAAAGGAAGGCGGCCTGGTAGCCGTGGCCGGTTAGGAATTGCTGAATCGCCGCCTTGTCGGCCCCGGCGGCTTGCAGGTTCTTCTCCTCCATTTCCATGAGCAAGAGGGGCAGGTGCTGGCCGATGAGGTGCCGGGCTCCTTGCAGGGCGGCATATTCCGCCCCCTCCACATCCATTTTGATGAGGTGGGGGGCGGGTAAACCCTGCTCTTCCAGGAAGTGGTCCAGGGAGACGGTTTTGCATACCTCACGCCGGGTCTGACCCTGGCCGGGACTGTAGAGGTTGGCGCTGCTGTCGGCGCTGTCCCCGGCCAGGTACAGCACGGCTTCGCCCGCCGCGGCCGCCACCGCCACCTCATAGGTTTTGATATTGGTAAACGGGTTCAGGGCGATATTCTCGCACAGCCTGGCATAGGCGCTGCTCCCCGGCTCAAACGCCACAACCTGGCCGTGGTTGTTTAAGGCGCTGGCGGCCACCAGGGAGAAATAGCCCACGTTGGCGCCGATATCCCAGAATACTTCGCCCCGCTCCAGGAGGCGCCGCACCAGACTGGCTTCATACCTTTCGTGGTAATGGCCGTAAAAGTAGATTTTCAGCTGTTCGGGATCCCAGAGATCCAGCTTCATGGTAAAGCCCTGGTCCAGCCGGGCGGTGAGGTATCTTTCCGCCGGCGCCAGGCGGCCATGCCACAACTCATAGAAATAGGCCTTCCCGTCCCTGAGCGGGAACTTGCTGAGATACCACCGGAAGAGGGCGCGGCCTGTAGGTTTCAGCCAGGTCTCGGTCATGACCCTCACTTCAGCCGGCAGTGGGTGAGACAGGGAAGCTCCCGGCGCAGGCGCTGGAGGCGCTGGAAGTCCAGCCGGGCATAGATCACCCCTTCCCCGTCCGGGGCCTGGGCCAGGACCAGCCCCCAGGGGTCCACGATGAGGGAGCGGCCGTAGCTGCGCCGGCCGGGGGAGTGCTGCCCCCACTGGGCCGGCGCCACCACGTAGGCCAGGTTTTCGATGGCCCGGGCCCTAAGCAGCACCTCCCAGTGGTCCCGGCCGGTGGCCAGGGTGAAGGCCGACGGCACCAGGAGCAGGTCGGCGCCCCGGGCGCTCAGGGCCCGGAAGAGTTCGGGAAAGCGCAGGTCGTAGCAGATGGCCAACCCGGCGGTGAAGGGGGTCCCCGGCAGGGGGGTCACCACCACTTCGGTGCCGGGCTGGATAAAATGAGATTCTTGGTAGGTGGCCCCTCCCGGCAGGTCCACATCGAAGAGGTGCAGCTTGCGGTAGCTGGCCAGCATTTGGCCCTGGGGCGACAGGAGCACGCTGGTGTTGAAAGGGCGCTCCCCCGGGGCGGCGAGTTCGGGGAAGGAGCCCAGGAGCAAAAAGATCTCCAAACGGCGGGCCAGTTCCCGGAATTCCGCCACCAGGGGGCCCTCCAGGGGCTGGGCCGAGGGGGGGTCCCGGTCTTCCGGGCCCAGGTAGGCGAAGTGCTCCGGCAGGGCCACCAGCTGCGCCCCCCGGCCGGCCGCCTCCTGGATGAAGGCCCGGGCCCGGGCCACATTGTCCTCCACCTCCGGGGTGGAGTTGAGCTGCACCGCCGCCACCCACATGGCTCGCCTCCGGCTTTATTATGTCATGGATTTTCAGAAAATTCCAGGCGGCGGGCCAGGGCTTCGTTGACCGGCAGGATGTTGCCAAACCGGCTTCTTCACCTGATCCCCCGCGGCGTCAATGGTCTCATACCGGGTTGCGGCCAATCGAAGATTTTTCTCGTAACTTTTTTGGTGGCCCAGGCGTCTCGCCGGTGCCGCGCCGGCTGAAGCCCGCGGCTCCAAAAACCATCATTTGAATTCAACCCGTCTAACAGGTTACCCAGGCTGACGCCGCGCCCTGACCCAGGCCCGGAACTCCTCCGGAGTCAGGGCCAGGAAACCCAGGCGGCGGCTGAGCTGCACCACCGCCGGGGGGAAGAGGCGCGCCCGGGCCAGGATCTCCTCCTGAACCAGCACCTCCCGGGTGGGGCCGTCCAGAACTATCTGGCCGTCGTCCAGCACTACCAGGCGCTGGGCATACGTGGCCGCAGCCCACATGGAATGGGTCACCATGATGATGGTGTGGCCCAGGCCGTGGAGTTCGGCCACTAGGTTGAGCAGGTCTGCCTGCTCCCGGTGGTCCAGGCCGGTGGTGGGTTCATCCAGGATGATCACCTGGGGGGCCAGGGCCAGGACCCCGGCCACCGCCAGGCGCTGGCGCTGGCCCTTGGTAAGGGAAAAGGGGTCGTCCGCGGCCCGGTTAAGTAAGTGCACCCGGGCCAGGGCGGTGGCCACCCGGTCCTGGACTTCCTCGGGAGCAAGGCCCAGGAGCCGGGGCCCAAAGGCCACTTCCTCCCAGACCTGCTCCGCAAAGAGCTGGTAATCGGGGTTCTGAAACACGAACCCCACCCGCAGGGCCTGGTCCGGGGCGCCCAGCCGGACCTCCCCGGCCTGGGGCTTGAGCAAACCCCTGAGGAGCTTCAGCACCGTGGTTTTGCCGCTGCCGTTGGGCCCCAGGATGGCGGTGAGCTCTCCTTCCCGGAACCCCAGAGAAAAATCTCGCAACACCGGCGGCGACTCCGGGTAGGCGAAGGTCACTTCCCGCAGAGCCAGGATTTCTGTAGCGGCGGGGGAAGGCGCCCCTGCGGCCGGCGGCAATGGGCCCGCGGCCCTTTGGGCCAAGTCCTCAGATTGCCCTCCCCATCCCAGCCCTGTGGCCTGGGCCACGGCCTCCTCCAGGGTCAGGGGCAAGGCCTCCTGGCCCAGATCGTGGAACAGGGCGGGGAACTCCGGGGCCCTAAGCCCCAGCTCTCGAAACACGGCAACCTTCTTTAGCACCAGCTCCGGTGGGCCATCGGCCACCACCCGGCCGCCGGCCAGCAGCATCAGCCGGGAGCAGTGCTGGGCCAGGCGCAGGTCCGCCCCCAGCAGCAGGAGGGTGAGACCCTGGATGCGGCTGAGCCGCCCCAGGGTGGTCAGCAGTTCTTCCACCCGGCGGGGGTCCAGGTCCGAGGTGGGCTCATCCAGGATCAGGAGCCGGGGCGACAGGGCCAGGACCGCGGCCAGGGCCAGGAGCTGCTTCTGGCCCCCGGAAAGGGTGGCGGGGTCCCGGGGGTCAAACCCTTCCAGCCCCGCCAGGGCCAGGGAGTCCCGGACCCGGCGCTGCAGCTCCTCCCGGGGCAGGCCCAGGTTCTCCGGGCCGAAGGCCACTTCCTGGTCCACCCGGGTAGAGAAGAGTTGGGCCTCGAAATCCTGGAACAGGGTGCCCACCCGGGAGGCCAGCTGCCGGGGCCTGAGACTGAGGGTGCTGGCGCCGGCCACCTCCAGGCCGCCCCGAAATTCGCCTTTGATCATCCGGGGAATGAGGCCCTGGAGGCATAGAGCCAGGGTGGACTTGCCGGCCTCAGAGGGACCCAGCACCGCCACCCGCTCGCCGGCCCCGATCTCCAGGTTGAGCCTCTGGAAAACGGGGTGCGCCGCCTTCTTGTAGCGGAAGTAGAGGTCCGTGATTTTGACTATGGCTTCACTCCCAAAAACCTGGCAGCCGCAGATACTGGGTTAAAGCCCGCCCCTGCCCAGGAGGTGTCCGGCAGAAAATTTACCCGGTTTAGCGAAACTGAAAAGAATAATTCGCTTATTGCCATTGCTCCTAAAATTAGCTATAATTTACTAAAATAATTAGCTAAATGGGGCAAATATTATGCAACAGGAAAGTCTGAGTCTCCTGGCATTTCAAAAAAGGTTTAGGACC